>ERZ761609.2355-NODE-2355-length-14128-cov-13.911959_pt1 | contig 14128 bp, 11 predicted proteins | sample MGYA00511163_ERZ761609 | MGnify/ENA primary metagenome ERZ761609 (study PRJEB28899, sample SAMN02445070) | bioreactor sludge metagenome | biome: EBPR sludge | place: Australia: Brisbane, Thorneside Wastewater Treatment Plant | collected 2011-12-16 ... | reverse complement strand
CACACGAGAATTGCGCATATTCAATGGCTTACGGGATTTACTGTCGAACTCGGGGATGCCAATTCGATGCGCGACATTCTCAGCGCACGCGCTGCCGTGGTGTCGGTGCGGGCACAGCATTGCCGGCAAGACGTTGTTCAAGAAAGACGCGCATTTCCTGCCAGGAAATCGTTCCTCCAGAGGCCGCGATTCGGGCATAGCGATCCTCTGCAAGCTGATCGAAATCCGCGTGCCGCTCGTCCTGTTCTGCCTTCTTGGCAATGGCTGCAAGGATCAAACCATGGGATGTTGTACCGGCACGTTTGGCTGCTTCGGAAACGCGAGCGCTGAGCTCTTTCGGCAAACAGATGGTTGTCGTGGGCATCGCTGATTCCAGTCGTTTCATAAGCAAGAAACAACTGTAGCGCGTTCGTCCTACAGCAAGCCATCCAAAAGTCACCTACGCTTGCGACGCTTTTCCGCCGGCCGGTCGCGTGCCTGTCAAGCAATCGTCGATACAGGCAGGTGCGTTCCTCCATTCAGCTTATTCTGCCGTTTAGAGACGCCGTATGTAACCTCCGCCGATCGCGATCCTGCCCTGTTGGGCAAGCATCTCCAATTCTGCTTCAAGTCCCTCGCGCACGTTGCGTCCGAGTCGCTGAAATCCTCTTGCCCTCGCCAGATCACGCAGGAACGGTTCCAGGAGAGCGCTGCCGTTCAGCCCATCCAGAAAAGCCTCTACTTGAGCGAGATTGACGTCCTGAGGCTGGGGTGAGAAACGATCAGGCTGCATAGCTCGTTGCCCTTCCCGTATCGATTCTGATGGCAGCTGAACGGCATCACCCTGAGATTCATCCTCCTGGAGTTCGCCCCGCATCGAGGCGTACAGCTCGTGAATCAGCTTCATCTCCGTATCCACCGTGGCGTGAACATCGGCATCCATCTCGGGGGGAATCTCCAACTCACGCAGCCGATCGAATACCGGCCGCATGGCAGCGTCGCCATTGCGGTAGAAAGCGCTGCCGCGGATACGCACGAACTGCCAGCCAAGCCGTTCGAGGACAGCCTGTCGTGCCATGTCTTCGGCAAGCTTCTCCATGGGATGATAGCGATCTCCATCGCATTCGATAGCCAGCCGCCTTCCTGCGCCTTCAACGACCATGTCAATCCGGTAGTAGCCAACCGGCCACTGCGACCGGACCCGATAACCCGCCTTCGTCAGGCGCTTTAGCACATCACTCTCGAATGGCGACTCGGTCTTGGCGGCCTCCTGCTCGTTTGCCCGCAGGTAGGCCAGTGGGTCCCGGATGTGTTGCAGCAGCTTGAGTCGGATGTCGCTCGGCTTGAGGTGGCGATCTGGATCGAAGGAGTGAATCACCCACAATTGGTCGCGTGCCCGGCTGGCAGCGACGTTATAGCGCTTCTTGGTCAGCTCGAAAGCACCTTCACCGGTCGTTCGGAGCATTCCTTCGTCGGGCGGACTATCGACCATCGTCAGAAAAATGATGTCCCGCTCGTCGCCCTGGAACTCCCCCGAAATTCCTGCCTGGATACGGCGATTCGCTATGTCGACGCCGGGGATCTCCTTGTGCAGTAGCGACTGGATGAGCAAGGCCTGCGCCTCGCCAAGCATCGAGATCACGCCAATCGTCTTGCCCGCGTAGGTCGGATGCCGAAGCATTGCCTTGATCGTATCGATGATCCGTCGCGCCTCGCCCTTGTTGGTATCGCCTTCACGGATACCATCGACGTGACACGCCACGCACGCGGGCTTGATGGCTGTCGAGTTCGACTCGCGCAAGGGGCGGATCGTACCTTCGTACGAGAGCTGGTTGCTGTAGGCGATGATTTCCGGCACGCACCGGAAATGCTCGACGAGGCGGATCGAATCGCCGAATGACTGCCTGCCGATGTCGTAGATCGAGGACAGGTTGTCAAATAGATGCGCGTTGGGGATGTCCTGGAGCATGGCCTGGCGGAGGTTGTTCAGCATCGCCTGCCCTTGGCCGACGCCCAGCGGCGTTACTTGCTGGTGGTCGCCAACCACGATCACCTGCGTGCCGAGGTAAAGGGGGATCAGCGCATTGAGATCCGCCTGGCTGGCTTCGTCCACGATCACGACGTCGAAGCGGGTGGAACGTGGATCAAAGCTCTCGGCCATGATCGAGATGGGCATGATCCAGACCGGCACCGCCCCGGCACACTGCCTCATCAGCGTCCGCGCTGCCAAGAGTAGATCCTGGCGTCTGTCCAACTGGCGGGTCGAAACGAGTCGTCTGGTCGTATCCAGCCAGCCGACCAATGCCTGACGGATCGATTGATTACCCTGTAGTCGCTCGAGCTGCTTGCCCCAAGCTCTGGCGTCGATGAGCTTTTGGGTGACTTCGCGAAGTCGCTCGCGCTGGCCGTCGACCTCCTGCTGCAACTTATGTGCGTCCAGCCGGTCGCGCTCGACCAGAGTGTCGTGAAGTTGCCGCCACGTCCACGCCATCACGAAATCGCTTGGTATCGTTCCCGCGTCGTGTGGCGGCGCGCGTTGGGTGATCAGCTCCGCCCAGCCCGCTGCGACAAGTCGCAGTCTGCCAGCCAGCGCGTCACGTTCGATTACCAGTGGCTTCGCCACATGCAGGCGCCGAGTGTAGTCCAGTGCCGCGGCGTAGGCCTGAGGACTGCGCAAGCGAACAGCGTCAGTGATGAGTCCGAGGCAACCCCTCCTCGCCGCCGTCGGATCGACCTGGGTCGCCAGGTCCGTGAGGCGTTTGAAGCCAAGCTCGCATTCGCGCAGTTTGCGTCGGCTTGCCTCCGCCACCAGCGTTGCAGGCAAAATAGACGATACCAGGTGCTCGATCGCGAGGTATTCGGAAATCGGACTGGCCTCTCGCGGAATCCGCATCAGAAGCTGGTCCAGCCTCAGCCCTTCGGATTTCAAACGGGAGGTGAGTGGCAACCAGAGCGAGCCATACCAGTCGAGGCAGCGTCCCATCTCGGGAAGCAGGGCACGGCACGCAAGCTCCGGTTCCTCGCCAAGGCTGCTGAAAGCTTTCTGTAGGCGCTGGCCGATCATCGCATCCCACTGCACCTCCAGGCTCCGCCGACAGAGCTTGAGTTCGGCAAGGCGCGCCAGTGCCGCAAAATGGGCAGGGTGGCTGGGTTGCCCGGCCGTGACCCGTGCGGTCTTGATGAACAGCCGCCACTCCGAGTGGGTGGCGAGTTGCAGAAACCCCAGCTTTCCGCCGGCGGCGATGTGCTTGCCGATCTGGATGGCAACTTCAAGCTGCTCTGGTACCGGCATTGCCGGCGAAAGCTGCGGGCGTTGATCAAGCACCAGGGCGTGCCTGGAATTCGCCTCCACCGTCCCATTGATATGGGTGATCAGCCGCTCCCAGACATTCCGCTCGCCGCCACCGTGAAGTCCCGCAGTGATCGCGTAAGGGCGCCACGCCTGGCGGCGCAAGCCGTCGGAGAATTCGGTAAGCAGCTCGTTCGCCAGGCCCTCCAGGGCTTCGCTACCTCGATCCGACAGCCGCCAGCGATTGGCACCGAATGTCAGATCCTGGGTGAGCAGGTGCTGATACTCCGACACCATCATCTCGAACTGCCGCTCGGAAGGAAGCGCTGCGAGTTCGGGCAAGGGAAGGCGCGCATCCTGCTCCTCCCCGGCAGTGAACTTCGTCCCGAGCAGATACAAGCGTGCCAGCTCCCGTGCAGAAACGCTCAGGTCGGCATTCAGTGTGACCGGCTGAGGGATCCAGCCATGCGCTTCGCTATACTGCGCAACGAATCGGGCGGCTTCTGAAGGCGTGAAACGTTGATCACCGACGACGATTGGGCGATACTCGTTTTCGAGTGCCTCGCGCAGTTTGTTGGTCGCCTGCCTTGTTTGGCTCAGCAACTCCTGGCGTTCCGTCTGGAACCGCAGTGCCTGGTGCAACAGGCACTCGGCTGTATCGCTCGTCAGACGTTCGCTGATCGAACCGATCGCCGACTCCAGGTGTTTGCGTGCATCCTGATCACTGCCGAGAACCGAGACTGCCAGGGGTCGAAGGATCGCGGGTACCTTGTCGCGGACGACACGCAGGGCTTTGGCGGTTTGCGCGGTAACCAGGATGGACTTGCCCTGCGCTAGCAGATGCCCGATCAGGTTGCCGATGGTATGCGTCTTGCCCGTACCGGGCGGCCCCTGGACGATCACCGACCCACTATGCTCCAGCCGACGGATGATCTGCAGTTGTTCTTCGTTGGCTTCTTTCGCGAGCAGGATGTCGTCGTCGCTGAAGCCTGCAGCAAGGCCGTTCGCGCCGACTCCGTTGCCGAAGCCCGCGCCTTTCCATTCGTCCATCGTGCCGGTGATCTGCGCCAGGGCTGGTGGGAAGACTTCCCGGCTTTCGATGGCGTCGATGATGGCGTCGACGGCATTGGCGATGCCGGCGACACGTTTTCGGAGAACAAGAACGGGGTCGCGGTAGAGACGTGGCGTGGCACTTGCGCCGTCGCCAGGCGGCGCGTCGAGAAATTCGCCATCGAGCGGCGAAACCGTCTGGATAAACGCTTGCAGAAAGGCGCTGGTGTCTTGCCAGCCGAGCGGATGACAGCCGGAGGCTTCGAGTTCGGCCTTCCGGTTGGCGATTGCGGCTGGAGCGACGTCCCGGAGATCGACGAACAGGCCGCCGTAGATCTCGGGCTCACGATCGGTCTCGTGGATCGTGAATTCGGGGATGGCGGGATCGAAGCGAAGCTCGACGCGCTTGAGCAGAACCGGGTGGTTGATGGTGACTACACCGTCAACCCCGGAAGTGGCTTGCCAGAGAAAGTGGCCATCGGCAGCGAGCAGTTCCAGTTCTTCGCCGTCTTTCTCAACAAGCGAGTAGATATCGTAGAAGACCTGGAAGAAAGTCATTGCCTTGCGTGCGGCGAGTTCAGGTTCGACCCAGGCATTGCGCTGTGCCGACCAGGCGGTGAAGTCAAGACGTCGTCCGCGGTCGTCGTCAAAGCGAACCGTGACCGTCTGGCCTTCCTGGTCGGTGAGGTTTTGACTTTCTGCGACGGTGGCCGCCTGTGTAGGGTCATCCCAGTTCGGTAGCAGCCAGGAACTGATCGACGCAGGCGGCGTGGGGCTGCGCGTGAGCACGGGGCGCTTCACGCGCAGGAGGGTGTCAGGAACCTCCGAAGTGCTCTCCGTCTGCAGCGGCCGGCAGACGTGTATGGTCGGATGATTCGGCAGGTCGGCCAGCCTGACCACTTTCGGATGTTCCGCGAGAACTCGAACAGGCCGGAAGCGAAGCTCGTTGGCGGCCTTCAGGAAGTGGTAGAGCTGCAGGATTCTGCTCTTGACCGTCACGAGAGACTCTCCAATGACCCTGCTGGCTTATTGTCGTCGTGCGAGGAAGCCCTGGCGCTAGCCGGTCCGGAGCGCTTCATGCCGGAACCTCGACGGCTTTAGTCCCGCGATCGTCACGAAGGTTATCTTCGACTTGTTTATATCCGCTAACTATGGCGTATCCAGTTTTGAATGCTGCGGATGATCGCTCTTGCGAGAAAGGACCTTGGAAAACCTTAAGGCCGAGCCCTATATCCCAGACGTACTTCTCAAAGCGGAAAAAGCGATCATGGCCGCATCTCCCGAAGGCGGGGTTTGGCACCATAAAGACTTTCAAGCGCTTAATATTTTTCAATTCCAACCTAGCTATCATATTGTCTAAATTGGCTTTTACAGCCGGCAGACCGTATTCCCTGACTTCGTCGGTCAATGCCGATAATAGCGTTACGTGACGTTCACCATCCGCATCCCGAGAAAGCAAACGCAAGAAACGTGCAAGACCCGACAAGTGTGTCTGTGGGCAGGCCATGTGCTGCGAAACCGCGAAGCGATCAACGATGGTTATGGGTTTGATCCGTGCAGCCGCCAGTTCCTTGAAACGCAGAGACCATATATCTTCGAACGTATCGCCAGCCTCGATATGCATCCCCGACTGATCTAATGCCGTCTTGAACGTCGTAGCCTGGCCAGCAGAAATAAGTCTGCACACCTCGATATCTGGTGCACCTCGGACGGTTTTTGACAGCTCATCGTCGTCGAATTCAAATTCAACTTCCGCACGAGCGTCATCCACTAGTGCCAACGATGTGATTCCGCTGAGCTGGCTGATGTTGCCAGCCGTAACAGTTCCATTCCATCGGTTCCCGCATGCGCGTAAAGGCACCCGCTCCAGGATTTCCTGCCATAACGGCCGAAGTTTTTGCGGCAGTTGCTGCACAGCTGCCTGGAGCCTGGAGTTCTCAAATGAGTCACCATCGTGTGTGAGCAGGCCTATACGTTGCCACACTTCGAGCAGAGACTGGTGATAGGTGCGAACTTGCGCAGCGGTCCAGGCAGGGTCAGGCGCAAGGCTATCGGTGTCGATGACGAAAGGAACCAGCATGCTCATCGTCCTGAAAATTTTTCTCGGAAAGATTCCTCGAAGAAGCCGCCAGGCCATTCGTCGATGAAGTCTCCCTCTTTGTCAATCCCGAGTTCGACAAATCGTCTGCTGCCTTGGACCGGTTCGACAAAAACCACCCCAATCTGGCTCGGGCTTACGCAGCCTTCGCGAATGCGCCGCATCAGCCGCAGAATTAAGTGTTCGCTATGGGTTTCGATGAGAAAACTCATCCCCCGCTTGGTAGCACCTTCGATGAACAAATCGCCTAGGGCGACCTGCATTGCCGGGTGAATATGAAGCTCCGGCTGCTCGATGGCCACGACGCTCCCACCAGGCACCACCGCGCCGACAATGATCGGCAACACCTGCGAGATGCCGACGCCAACATCGGAAGGGTCGAGTTTAAGGCCGGTTCGTTTCTCAATGAGCTTGATTTGCGTGCTTTTCGGAGCCTCGTTGAGCAGGTCGAGAAGCCGAGCCCTATCAATATCCCCGTCAACAGCATTCTGAAAAGCTTCGGCATCTACCTGAGCCAGATGCTTTCTCTCCAGTTTATATCCGGAGTTCAGGCGATCGTTGCCGGCAAGCCACTGACTCACTTGGTCGATCAGCTCGGACGAGTTACCTTCGCTTTCCAGCGCCTTCCACGCAGCGAGTCCTTCTGACCAGTCGCTCAGCTCGCCTGATGGCGTGCTCTCGCGCGGCGGTCGTGCTCGCAACGGGCCGATATAGCGCAAGCCTTGCAACCAGTCCTGGACTAGCTTTCCCGGCCCGAAAATCAATCGGGCGAGAAATGCCGTACCCTCCCACGCCCGCATTTTTGCAATCTCTATGTAATCCACGTCGGACGGCTTGTAGTCGCCCCGGCGCTGTTCGAAATCGGAGTCTGATTCCGGAAGGTTCAGAGTTTCCATGACGGAAAAATCGGGAATTGGATCTTGGTGCTTGCGAAGCCAGTGCTGTTTGAGGCCGAGAAAGACCGACCTTTTCTTATAGAACCGCGGCAGGATGTCAGGGAGGCTTGGTACCGGTTCGTCTTGCTGCTCGCGAGTAGACTCTCTGTCTTCCTCAAGGTCCCACAACCTCAACTGCCGCTCTTCGTCCGTGGGCGGGCGACTGACGGCGGCATTGCACCAGTCGAACTTTGCGACCTTGAGCTCCTCACTTTCTCGCTCGATGCGGATCAAATCCGAACCATTTAAGCCGAGGGTATAGGCGAAGGAAACGGGCTTATGCGACTCTTCGTTCCATCGCACCTCGATCTCGACTTTCGCCGACTGGATCGAATCCAGAATATCTGACTGTCTCCGATACAACTGTTCCACCCTACTTTCCGCCGCGGGCGAGAGGGCCGATGGAAGCTCGTACGTGGGCGCCATCTCGGGCAATTCGCCGCCCGTCAAATCCATGAACAAGGCGATCCGGACAGTCCGATTGAGATCCTGCCCATGCACAAAATTCCGGAAACCACCCAAATCCAGAGCCCGCCCGGAAACGGGGGTTGTGATGGCATCCAGATTACGCCGCTCCAGCACGTCCTTCATGTAGAGCAGCGCATGCAGGATGGTACTCTTGCCGGCGCTGTTGGCACCGAAGAGCAGGGTGATGGGTTTCAGGTCCACGCGTACTCGCTCGGAGATGCCCTTGAAGTTCTCAATTTCTATCGCGGTGATGCGCATTTCGAATCCTTGTTGGCCAATGTTTCTGGCGCCGTAAAACTGCTGTCAAACATGCCGTGTTGAAAATCCCTACGTCTATCCATAAGCAACTAGCGTGCCAGGTCGTTACCGCTGCGCCCTGTTCACTTCTCCGGGTGCCCGGCGCCATAGCGGTTCATCCAGTTAGTGAAGGTCTGGTAGTTGCCAAAACCCAGAAGTCTGGCGGCCTGTGTCTTGTTGTTGCGGGTATGAGTAAGCGCACGTTCGATGTAATGGCGTGCTACCTGGGCCATCAGCGCCTCCAGCTCAACGCCGGAGTCTAGCGACCGATTAAGGAGGTCGTGCTCACCGGGCAAGGACCGCGGCGAGAGCAGGATTGCATCGCTGATCGCCTCCAGGCTGATGGTTTCGTCGTCGGACCAGACGGCGGCGCGCTGGAGCGTGTTGAGCAACTCGCGGATATTGCCGGGCCAGGGATGCTGAAGCAGAAGATTCCTTGCGGAAGCAGAGAGTTTCTTGTGCTGGATGCCCAATTCCGTGCCGGCAGCGTTGACCTGTCGCAGGAGCGCGTCGATCAGCAACGAGAGGTCGCCGGCACGCTGGCGCAGTGGTGGCAGCTTGATGATCGCTACCGCCAGGCGATAAAAGAGGTCTTCGCGGAAGTTGCCCTCGGCAACCTCGCTGATCAACGTGCGGTTGGTGGCGGCAACGATGCGGACATCGACTTTCCTGGCTTCGCTGGAACCGACGGGAGTGACTTCGCCTTCCTGCAGGGTACGCAGCAACTTGACCTGGGTCGCTTTCGGCAACTCGCCGATCTCGTCGAGAAACAGCGTGCCGCCGTCGGCGCGCTCGAAGTGGCCCTTGCGGTCGCTCGCCGCTCCGGTGAAAGAGCCTCGGCGGTGACCGAAAAACTCGGACTCGACCAATTCGGGCGGGATTGCGCCGCAATTGACCGCGATGAAGGAAGTGGCCGCACGCGGGCTAGCCTGGTGGATGGCGCGCGCCATCAATTCCTTGCCGGTGCCGCTTTCGCCTTCGATCAGGACCGGGATCGACCGGATCGCCACGCGCCTCGCCAGCGCGATGACTCGTTGCATCGCCGGACTGCGATGGATGATCGCCGCAAACTCTGCGCTTTCGTCAGGCAAGCCTTGCGCGAGGGTGGCGAGGCGTTGGTCGGATTGCTGCAGCAGCTTGGGGATGAATTCGGCGGCGATGTCAAAAGGAACTTCCACTTCCTGCACGCCGGCTTGTGGAGACGACTGAATGAGCCGCGCTGGATGGGTCGTTTTCGCCAGCAGTATCCAGACCGAAGCCATGGCGGGCGTGCCGGGGCTGAGGTGATAGCTCACATAGGCCTTGCGCCGGTCGATGGTTGCGAGCGCCTCGACTGCGCGCTGATAGATCTCGCCGAAATCGATCGGCGAGGGCAGGGTGACCGGGCGCAACTGAATCCTGGCGGCGGTTCGCGTGCCCAGCCACTCGATGTAGGGCTCGGACTGATCCGGCGGAAAATCACTGAGCAGTAGGATCTCGTCGTAATCGCCGGCCTGCACGCCTTGCGCCAGCGGCCCGACGCCGGCGTCCGGATCGCCCGCCGCTGCCCTGAGATCGGTTCGGCCTAGCCAGGAAACGAGGACAGCTTTTGACATGCAAGTATTCTTGTACGAGGTAAGCAATGTTATGCCCGGGCGGCCAGAAGTACAAATGGACGGTTGGCAGGGAACTGTTCCCGGCAATGCGCCAGGAAAGCAGTCCAGAGTGCCTCCGTTCTCTTCCTGGCGGGGGCGGCGCACGGGCAGGCATCAGGCGTGGCGGCGATGTCGGCTCGCCCAGATCGGTCCGGGTGTAGCGCACGTCCCCGCCGGCGGCGGTGATGAACGCGTAAGTCCTTCACGCTCGCGGCGATCGCTTCACGGGCCAACGTCAGGTGTCGCGTCGCCACGCTCCTCGCATTGATTGCGTGGGGTGTGTGGCGGTGCAGCCGTCATTGCAAGCAAAGCAATTCAGGGGCGCGGTTGTCAAGCTCAACGCCGAGTTTTTCGCGTATGGCCGCTACCAGGCCAATTTACTTTTGCAATCTCGGGGTTTGCGATTGCGTTTCGAAGAAGCCTGCGAGATCGGCTGAGAGGCAAGGGTGGTCGGGTGATGGGGCATCGCCCGATGAATCGGGCTCCTACAGGGGGGCGATGCCCGGCTTTGACGCCAGCTGCAGGAGCGAAAGCGGCTTTCATGCTCACGCAGCAAGCTCTCGGTACGTTTTTCGGCAAGGTGAGTGTTCCTTGCTTTCGGTACATATTGACAATCACCGATGTTGTGGAACATCCCTTCGGCATGAGTGAGCTTGCCAACAAACTGCTTGATCTCGCTCGGTCGCGGGGTTTGATCCGCCGATGTAGGGGCGCTGGCTGAGGTGGCACTCCGGGTGCCGGTGTCTTCACGCCCCTGATGCTGCGCGAAGTCCCGTGCGACCCGCCAAATATCGTTGGCCCTTCCTTGCCAGTCAAACGCCTGGCAAGGAAGGCACGTGTCAGTCCACAGTGGGCCGCCGATTCCTTCGCCAGCAAATGCCCACGTGTTGGGTTCCAGCAGGGCGCCTCGTTGCCGGCCGTGCCAACGGCTGCGGTGGAATCAGTCGGGGAGCCGTGTCGCGTTCAGGTAATTCCGGACGCCGTAATGTCACTCCTGAAACGCTGCCCCTACGTCACGAGCGCTGTGCAGGACGCGCGCGATCCGAACAACGTTCTCATCGGGGCGGTAGAAAATGAGGTAACGCCCGTGCGGCAGAACTCGCACCCCCTCGCCCAGCTCGGGGCGTGGCGCACCGATACCTGACTGAGTGATGAGCCTGTCGCAGTCCGCTTCAAGCTCATCCACGAACGATTTCGCACGAGCCGGATTGTCCTGCGCAATGAAGGCGGCGATTTCGATCAGGTCGAGCTGGCTTTCGGGCGAGAACTCCAGACGCGTCACTCCGCGTTACTCCCCCTCACCGGCGGCGATCTCGTCGATCCGCCGCCGCAGGTTCTCGAATACCTGGCCGGCAGGAATTCCCGGGCCACCTTCCATGCCTCTCTGCACTTCGGCTCGCAGCGCCTCAAGCTTGAGGGCTTGCAGCTTTTCCTGGTCTTCGAGCATGCGCAGTCCTTCGCGGATGACCTCGCTGGCGTTGTTGTACCGCCCCGACGAGAGTTGTGCCTTGACGAACTCCTCGAAATGCGAACCGAGCGCGACACTGGTTGGCATGGTAGACCTCCAACTAATAGTTAGTAACTACTGTTTTTATCCTGTCGCCGAAGGCGTGTCAATCGCCGTCCGCTTGCGCCATTACCAGGGAGTCAGGCAGAGCAGCGGCTGTTCCACAAACGTTTCTTTGTTCCACGCGACGCCGACTACCCCCCAACGCAGGGCCGCGCGTCCTTGAGCATTGTTGGACTCGCGTGCGTATATCCAGAATGCCGCACCATACTAGATTCCGGTGATCAGCAAATCGAGGGCGGCGACGATCTCGTCTCGATACTGTGCGAGGTCGGCCACCTGGGTGCCGAGGCGCCTCACCGGAATTCCCGCGAGCTGCGGAGTGAGCATGGCGTATTGTTCTCCCGCGACTTCGAAGACGGGAGTGAGCGTCCTGAGCAGCTTGCCCTTCGTTGCCTCAGCCGGGCAGAGGGGCACCACCACGCGGGTTCCGAGTTCGGCAATCAGGTCGCTCTGCACATCCAGTAGCAGCGGGTAATCGGCGGTGGTCTCCGGGTTCGGATTCCGGTAGACGGCGAACTGAGGCATCAGAAGGACCGCAGCCCATCGCTGAACACCCCATGTTTCTCGACGTGATCGTTGTAGGCGGCGATGGCTGCCCTGTTTTCGAGCAGCCATTGTTCACGCAGTCGTTTCCTGAGCGCTTCGAGCAAAGCCTGTTCCAGGGTGGCGGAGAGATTGACGCCCATTTCCCTCGCTTTGCTCAGCAGGTCCGCATTGATGCTGAGATTGGTTGCCTTCTTGGGAGCCTCGGTGTTGTACGCGGCGTGCATGTCGGTCGTCCTGTTCGTGAGCATGCGCATAGTCTATACGCATCACGATACGCAAAGCGAGGGCAACGCCCGAGTTTCAGCCAGGCTTCCGCTGCCTTCTCGCTCGAGTTCCCCGGCGACCTCGTCTCGCTGCAGCCCCTTGTGGCACTTTGAGTGGGATAAGGAGGTGTGCCCTGCAAAGCATGAATATGTCGCTGCCGGACTCCTTGAAGCAGTTCGTGGATGGACAGATCGCGCAAGGCCGCTAGAGCAGCGTGAGCGAATATATGCGCGCGCTGATCCGCGCCGACGAGAAACGCAAAGCCGAAGAACAGCTCGAAGCGAAGCTGTTGGAAGGGCTGAGTGGCGCTGAGAGTGAACTGACCCCGGCGGACTGGAGCGCGATCCGCAGGGAAGCCTTGGCCAAGGTCGAAGCGCGCAAGAAACCGCGCTGATGCCGGCGCCAAGCCGCAAGTGTATGTCTTGCCAGTACTTCTTGTTTGAGTGGAAAACGTCGGAATGAAAAGCCGGACAGAAAGTTCGCTGGAGCACTGATTCATGCACGAGATCGCCCCGCTGCCCGCTGACTACGCCGCCTGGCTCACCGAACTCAAGACGCGAATCCACCAGGCCCAGCAGCGCGCGGCGCTGGCCGTCAATCGCGAACTGGTGCTGCTCTACTGGCAGATCGGGCAGGACATTCTGGAGCGCCAGGGCCGTGAGGCTTGGGGCGCGAAGGTGATCGAGCACCTGGCGCAGGACCTGCGCAATGCATTCCCCGACATCAAGGGTTTTTCGCGCGCCAACCTGATGTACATGCGTGCCGAGGCCTAGCCCCAGGGCAATTGTCCAACAGGCTGTTGGACAATTGCCCTGGGGCCACAACCTCGTGCTGCTCACCAAGCTGAAGGCCCCGGAGCAGCGCCTCGCCTATGCACACGGTGCGATCGAACACGGCTGGTCACGCAATGTGCTGGCGATTCATATCGAGCGGCGCCTGCTGGAACGACAGGGGCAGGCCATCACCAACTTCGGCTTGCAGTTGGCCAAGCCTCAATCCGACCTGGCTCGCGAATCGCTCAAGGATCCCTATCTGTTCGATTTTCTCGGGGCAGGAGACGAAGCCGGCGAGCGTGCCATCGAGGACGCCATCGTCGGACACATCACCCGTTTTTTTAAATGAACTCGGCGCGGGCTTCGCCTTCGTCGGCCGACAGGTGCTCCTCGAAGTGGGCGGCGACGTGGCGTGGGCGAACGGGTGGCATGGCTACGGCGCGAGCGGTCATTGCGAGCGCAGCGAAGCAATCCAGGGCCAGGCACCGTGCCCGAGGGTGGCCATCGGCATAGCTTCCACTGCCGTTCCAAGTTATCGTTCGGGCCTTGCCTGACCTTCCTCGACGCCCCGTTGCCGGAGTCCGACTTGACCGTGCCCACCCTGACCCCTGGCCTGATGCTCGTGCATGGCAATCAACCCGAGATGCTGCGCGATCTGGTCGTCGAATGGATGAAGCGCTATCCGCTGGCGCCGCTGGAGAACGAGATCATCCTGGTGCAGAGCAACGGCATCGCGCAGTGGCTGAAGCTGGCGCTGGCGGCCGACGCGAAGGACGGCGATGACGACGGCGATCAGGATGGCGATCAGGACGGCGATCAGGACGGCGATCAGGACGGCGATGGGCCGGGCGAGCATGGCGGTTGCGGCATCGCCGCGGCGCTGGAGATTTCGCTGCCGGCGCGTTTCCTGTGGCAGGTCTATCGGGCGCTGCTTGGGCGGCAGGCGGTGCCGGAGAATTCGCCGTTCGACAAGGCGCGGCTGCTGTGGCGCCTGATGCGTTTGTTACCGCAGGTGATGAGTGCGCCGGAATACGCGCCACTGCTCGGTTTTCTGGTGGCGGACAGCGACCGCCGCAAGCGTTTCCAGCTCGCCGAACGCCTGGCCGACCTCTTCGACCAGTACCAGGTGTACCGCGCCGACTGGCTGGCGGCGTGGGCCGCGGGCGACGACGTGCTGATCGACGCGCGCGGGCAGCAGACACCGCTCCCGGACGAGCAGCGCTGG
>ERZ761609.2353-NODE-2353-length-14132-cov-5.705477_pt1 | contig 14132 bp, 12 predicted proteins | sample MGYA00511163_ERZ761609 | MGnify/ENA primary metagenome ERZ761609 (study PRJEB28899, sample SAMN02445070) | bioreactor sludge metagenome | biome: EBPR sludge | place: Australia: Brisbane, Thorneside Wastewater Treatment Plant | collected 2011-12-16 ... | reverse complement strand
AGAAAACCGCGCAGATCAGGACTCAGAATCACAGGCATACAGATTCTCCTTTCTAGAAAAGAAAAAGGGCCAGAGAGATGTCCTCTCTAGCCAGGCTTTGTCAAATGTGCGTTTTTTGTGGTTCTCTCTCCATCCACTATGGCAAATGGGAGAGCAGGATGTCAACGACTTTCCCATTGTGGTTGTGGTAGCGGATGGTTGGCCGGGTTCATGTCACTGCTGCCGTTGGTTGTCAAGGTTGCATAGCATCCCGCAGCAAATTCCGCCAGGAATTTGAGAGGGACTGAAAGACCTTGACAACGGGCAAAAAAGCAAGCTCTGTGTAGCCGTTTGAGCCAGCTCAAACGGAGTGCCCAGCGGCGAGCGTTTGAATCTCTTATTGCCTTGCCCTTCTGCAACAGGCCGAGTGCTTGACACCAAAGAGTCAGGTTGTTACCATCGACAGATGATGAATCTTACAAACAAAAAACGCATACAGGTCTATACCGATGGCAGAACCAAGCGCCAGGTTGCACTTGCCGCCAGCAAGCACAATCTGCCCGTGACCGCCTATTGTCTGCATGCCCTCTACCAGCAATTGGCCGAGGACAACATTCTGGAAGAGGAGAAGATCGAGATTCCCGTAGAGGAAAGACAGATGGGGTTGGTAGAGAAAATACGTGCGCGAAGAATTCAGATGCAGAAGACGATGAAAGGCAGGCCGCTGGGCGCTGTACAGGCAATTGCTGAACTGCGCAAGGAAAGGAGCTATGAACCCAGTCGTCTGTTTTGATGCCAACCTCTATGTGCCCTTGCTGCTGCCGGTGGCGGAAACTGGTCTAAGCGAGCAGGTCACCGACCTGATGCGCAGATGTGAGCAGGAGAATGTGCGTATCGTGGCACCAGCCTTTCTCGCCTACGAAGTCGTCTCCGTGATTCGCCTCTACGTGCACCTGGGGAAAATATCGAATGCGCAAGGGAGAGAAGCATTGGCCGATTTCGAGAGAATGGAGATCGCCTATACCAACCGCAGGGCTGTGCTGCATCTGGCCTGGAAGATGGCGGGCCAGTTTGACCAGCCGCGCATCTACGATATGGCCTATCTCGCGGTTGCCTCTCTCCATCACTGTGAGTTTTGGACGGCTGACAAACGACTGCATCATGCCGTACAAGGGAAGTTGCCCTGGGTTAAACTCTTCGGGCAGTAGAAATTTTCCACCTACGTAAAAAGAAAGCCACCCATCCCAACTCATAAAAAGTCGGTAACAGGTGGCTCAAAAGCTCTCCTTTCTTGTCTAAATCAGACTGTAGTGCAGAAGCCAGCTTGGGTACCCATGTTCGCAGTGACCATCTGGTTCAACCCAGCATCCGTCTAGCGCCTCACACCCGCCTTCCTCCATCCAAGCAGAAAGATCGGAAAGTGAAGGGCGGTGGTTCGATTCATTTGATGGCTCAACAACCGTACTTTTTTCCAGCCAATCTTCTGCGTAGAGTTCTTCTGTCCATTGTGCGATTGCCTCAATAGCCTTTTGCTGGGCAAAGATGCTCTGGCAGTAGTACTCTGACTGGCGCGTTTCCAGAGTAGCGGCAGTTATTGAGCATTCTGGCGTTTCGACTTCAACGATCACCCACTCGGAATCCCTTGTGTAAAAGAGAACCGCATAGGGTTTGATATACCGGCCCTTCTCATCTTTCCGCCTATAGCTGATATTTACGAGCACCTCATTTACTGGCTCAATAACCAGATGATGCTCAACACCTGTAAGTGAGAGAGCGAGTTCGTAGTCCTCCCAATCAAGGCCAAAGCTGTGCTTGCTGGCAAGAGACTCAATCAGTTCTTGCAGTTTCGTCTTCATGGCATCCTCCTTAGTACTCAGATGGCAGGAGTAGGGTTGTGACTGAGCGATCCCACTCGGTGATGACCCAAATCTTGACACCCTGGCGGGTGCGGTAGGAACTCATCAGACGTGAACCATAGGCGAGCGAACGCTCGTTTTCAAGCACATCCTCCCGCGGCATATCCCCCCAATCACCTGTAACGTGACGAAGAAGAAACTCGGACGGATTTTGTGCGGCTTCTTCAATGGCATCCAGTGCCCCCGTCGTTGCCACAACCTGCCCCATGGGAAAGAGGTGGGGCGGTGCTTTCAAGCGCAGGTTGTCTGTTCGTTCCTGATAGAAACTGCTGACCCACACACCGTTTTCGTTGTCCCAGGAAAGCCGTAGTTGGGGTTTGGGCAGCTTGTGGAGAAGGGACGTAACTGCCTGGGCAATTTCGTCGGAAATCGGCGACACAATGGCCTGCACCAGGGATATGCTGTCGTATGCCACGTACATCTGGCAGGCAATCCCGCGTTCACCCGTATCCGTGATTGGATACAATTCGTACTCACCATAGCGTGGCACAATCTCTTCCAACCAGAGGGGGCTGACCGGCATGGGTCTGTCCACCATGAGCAGGCCGACAAGCATGTCACGCCTATGGCCGTGCAAGGAGAGACCGTAACCAGAAAAGAGGCTTGTCCCAGGATGGGTGAGAAAAAAGAGGGTATTCGTACCGGTAGTCATTGGATGTTGCCTTTCTGCTAAAAAAGTCGTGGTTGTAGAGGGTCGTCCGGGTGTATCACTGCGGTTGCTTCCCGTTGTGGGATGGGTGGTTCCTCACCTCCTTGTCCATGTGTTTCTCGCCAATCTTGCCAGTTCCCGCCACCGTCCATGGTCATGTCTCTCTCCCAGTCGGGTGGGTTCCAAGTGTTGGCAAAACGCCAGTTGGGGCTGTTGCTTCTGATGTCAACGATGAGCGCGTTGGCGCGCAGAATGAAGTAGGGCCTGCCCAGAGCAGCCAGACGCAGATTGACCAGGGCGGCGCGGTAGAGGTCAATATCCAGTTCAACGCCGAAAAAGAACAGGTTCTGTTGTGGGAACATGCGGGCTGCTTCTACCAGAAAGACGCCCGTACCGGTACAAGGGTCAAGCACACGAACGACAAGCCTGTTCTTGGCTTCATCGTCGAGACTTGGCCCGATAGCCTCTTTGTTGATGTACTGGGCAATCCAGCGCGGGGTCATGATCTGACCGAGTTTGGAATTGGCACACTTCTTACGACTGAATAGGGTGGCGAAGTGGTCTTGCGGTTCCTGGTAGTAGGCGTCGAGGAAGGGCTTTGTGAGGGGCAAGAGGCGAGAAGCCAGACCATGTTCAGAATCTGGCAGTGAGCGGATTCTCATGCAATCGGCGAAAAAGCGAATGAGCTTGTTGAAACACTCCCTGGGCGGGTCGCGTGTGGCCCGCTCGATAAGGTCGAACATCTCTACAAGAACCTGATAGGCTTTGGGTTCCTCTACCATGTTGTCTCCTTTGCAACGGAAATAGGGGCTGCCGTACAAAAGCAACCAGAAGATGGAATGTCGTTTTGACTATTGAAAGTGGTGTGTGCGTTCTCTCTACTTGCGTAACAACAACCGTGGGGTTATGGTCACCCAAGTGTGGTCTGCAAGAAGTGCAGACCAGCCTCTTCGTAGCGTTTTGTGGTCTTCTTGCTCGCGTGGCCCATCATCTTCTGCACGATCTCCACATCAATGCCTCTGGCAAACAGACGTGCGGCAAAGGTGTTGCGAAATGTCTGGGGGCTTTTGCCTTCGATACCAGCGTTGTGCAGAATGGCGATGATTTTGTCCCTCATGCCGCGCGCACTGATGCGCGCACCTTTGGGATTGGGGAAAAGATGGCTGTCAGGGGGCAATAGACGGCTGTCGAGATAAGCTTCGATAGCGTTTATAACTGAGGGGTTGAGGGGAAGGATGCGTGCCTTATAATGGCGACCAGGCAGGGCAATACGCAGAATGTTGCTCTTGAAACTGCCGGTGGGTGCGAGGGGAAGGTCTGAGAGCTTGAGGGAGATTAGCTCGGAGAGCGTGATTCCCGTATGCAGAAGAAGAGAAACAATCGCCTGTGCTTCGGGGTTCCTGGTAGCGGCTGCCTCGATAGGCTGTATCTCGTCAAGGGTGAAGCAATCCGGTACTGCGGTCTTGCGCTTGGGCAAGACAACCTCGTCGGCGATGTTGCGTGGTTGCTGTCCAAGTTTATTGAGAAGGTCGCAGAAGATGCGCAGGGAGGCTATTTTACGCCGTGCGGTATTGGGGTTGATACCCTCACAAGCGGATTGAAGATAGCGTTGGAGATGGTACTTGTGCAGAGAGGCGAGACGGGGAGCGCCCACAGCGTGCAGATAGGCGAGAAATGAGTCAACATCCCAGGCATATTCCTGGCGGGTGCGGGGCGTAAGTTTTTGTGCGGGCAAATAGACCGACACAAAGCGGTGATAGATTGCCTGATACTCTGACTGCATATAGAGCAATCATAGCAAATATCGTCGAGAATTTCAGCAAGTATTTTTCGACTGGCCATCGATCTATATGGTGTGAAACCTACCCGGGTGCTATGGAGTGTCGTAGCAATACTGGGAGACGGCTTGACCTGCCTGATTATAAAGATAGCCACAGTCACCGCTATTTTTCCAGAGGGCAGAACCACTCTGGAAGTTGAATCCACAGCTTTCTGGGTGGTTTTCGTTTGTGTATACCCGGCATACCTGACCAGGATTCAACGTGAAGTTGGGGAACGAGAAATCCTGTCCGGGGTCACCAGCATTCAGTCGCCAGCCTTGTAGATTCTGGCTTGTTGTACCGCTGTTTGTGATCTCGGCATACTCATCACTCTCTACCCGCGGAACTACGCCGTCAAAGAAGATATTGGAAATTACCACGTTTGATGTACCCGCAGGTTGTGTAGCTGTCGGGGTTGGCGTAGGCATGAAGGTAGCTGTCGGTGTTGCAGTTGGCACACCGGTTGGCGCTGTAGAGGGGGTTGAGGTAGAGGTGAGGGTCGCTGTTGGCGTAGGTGTGGGAGTAGGTGGTTCACTGCGTAGGATCAGGGGCAGATAGATGGCAATCCCGACTGTCTCGGGCAGGCAGTTTGTGGCAGGGGAAAGGGCATTCCACATCACGTTGAATGCTGACCGGTATTCAGTGGCAAGTTCATTGCTGTGCAAAATAAGACTGTTCTCGTCATTGCTATCGTCACCGGCGCTCGTCCAGTTCATTGAACCCGTAAAAACACGTCCATCAACTGTGCCCGCATCAAGCACCATCAACTTATGGTGCATTTTGCCAGTGGTATCCTCGGTCTTGATAGGGATTCCGGCCTGACAAAGAGTCTCATCCTCTGAAAAGGGGCTAGCTGCTCCAAGTACATCCCATAATCCTCGAATCTGCACCCCGCGATTCTTGGCGGCAATTAAGGCATCACGTAGCGAGTCATCTGTGAAAAAGAAGATGGCAAAGTCGATTGAAGACGAGGCCGCATTGACTTCGGCGATTAACTCACTCATAGCCTTGTCTTTGGGTGAGAAGTAGACTTCAAGCGGCACACCTGAAACAATGAGAGTGGTTTGGGTTGAAGGGGATTTGCCTGTTGAGAAGTTGCCGCTCCACATCTGATCGAAGTCATTTTGATAAATAGTTGCCAGTTCGGTGCTAGCGATCAAAAGTGCGTTTTCGTGGTTCAGGGTGAAGCCGTTGTCGCTCATATTGGTTGAGCCAGTCCAGACACTTTTCTTGTCAACGATGAAATATTTGTTGTGCATAATGGAGCCTGGGCGCGTGTCATCTTTTACGGTAATACCGGAACTTTCCAGGGCTTGATAATAGGGGATATAGGAGTCAATGAAATTGCGTGTTTCATCATCGGTGACGACACGTACCGTAACGCCGCGTGTATGGGCAGCGATTAGCGCATCTCGGATCGAGTTACGATTGAAATCGTAGAAAGCGGCATCGATTGATGTTGTGGCATTGGCAAGTGTGTTTAGTAAAGCCTGCTCCATCACAGTAATATCAGGGCTTGTTTCTGTGGATGCCATGTTGTCGGTGAAGTAAGATGTGATTGTAAGGGGGGAAGCAGACGCGCCATGTGCAAGAAGAAAAACGACGAAGAGCAAAAAGGGCCGGAGGTGTTTAGCCATTGCTGATTGTAAAGCCTCTTTCTTGGTCAAAGGAGAGCTTGGAGAAGGGCACGAATACGTTTTCATCAAGAAAACGAACGCCAAGCTCTGCATCTTGTTCTTCAATTCGCGCCATCTGGGTTTCATCGGCAAAAACCCAAGCTGCCTTTTGGATATCGTCCTGGGGCTTGCGCTCAAGAACTATCGTGCAAGGATACTTTGCTTCCACCTGTTTCGGGCGACAGGACAGAAGATATGTCTGGCTCTCAGTCTGGAATGGCGGTTCAGTTTCAACGAGGGGAAGATCAAAGTCAGCAAACAGTTTTAGAAGTGCTACATGGCTTTGTACTTCACCACGTGCTCGGCGTGCATCTCGCCAATGGAGAGTGTAGCTTTCTTGATCACAATCTGGGAGCATGATTTGACCTCAAAACAGTTCTGTGACCGTTTTGCTTTGGGGCTAAGTCAAGGTGCCAAGCTGTGGTTTTGATGTGCCAACATGAGATTGGCGTGAGGGCGTTGTTCGCTTGGCAAAATGCAGTATAACAGACTTACCAAACTCAAACAAACAACTTTGATTTACTGTCAACAACGTGGTGTGAAGTTGTTGAATGACACAAAAAAAGAGTCTATTGTGAGAGGAGTACAAAGTGTAAACATATCTGATGTTAGAAACCAAAACGACAAGAACGATTCGGCCACCACTCAAATGGGCAGGTGGTAAGCGCTGGCTCGTGCCTCATCTACAACCTATATGGAATGAGCATAGTCATCGACGATTGGTAGAGCCGTTCTGTGGTGGATTATCGGTCAGTCTAGGACTTGCTCCTCAAGAGGCCCTTATAAGTGACATTAACCCCCATCTAATCAACCTGTATAAATGGTTACAAAGGGGATTGGCGATTGAAATCGATCTTGTCAACGACAAGGACACGTATTATGTGAACCGTGACAGATTCAACAAACTGGCAACAACAGGCCAAGAGGACACAAAGGAAGCGTCGGCTCTGTTTTATTATCTCAATCGAACCGGCTTCAACGGGCTTTGTCGGTTTAACAGCAAAGGAGAGTTCAACGTCCCTTTTGGGAGGTATAAGACTATCAACTATCAAAGGGTGTTTGGAGAATATGTGGAGGCGCTATCAAGTTGGGTATTTCAACAGGGGAGCTTTGACGAACTTGAGATTGAAGATAGCGACTTTATCTATGCCGATCCTCCCTATGATGTGGAATTTACAAAGTACGCAAAAGAGGATTTCACATGGGATGACCAGGTGCGTCTGGCCCAGTGGCTTGCATCTCATTCGGGGCCAGTGGTGCTGTCCAATCAGGCAACACCACGCATTGTTGAGCTTTATAGTGGACTTGGGTTTAGGTTGAGATTTTTTGATGCGCCACGTCGTATTAGCTGTACTGGTGATAGAACCCCAGCAAAGGAAGTTCTAGCCACCAGAAATCTATAACCTATGTCGCCACGGGATACCAAGACAGGAAATATACTTGAGCAGATGGTATTACCGGCTCTGAGTCAGGGCGGTTACACCTATGAAACGCAGGTCTACATCGGGTCAAGACCAAGCGGGAAACGACACCGGGTGGATGTTCTTGCAAAAGACAAGGAAAATCGTGAGTATTTGATCTCCACCAAATGGCAGCAAGTGTCGGGAACTGCCGAGGAGAAAGTTCCCTATGAAGTGATATCTCTTGCCGAAATTATGAAGGAAGGTAAATACCAGAAAGCCTACTTGGTTCTTGGTGGTGCTGGATGGTCACTGCGAGACTTTTACCTCACAGGAGGGCTTGATAAACATTTAATCCATAGCACATATGTGAGGATCGTTTCCCTGGAAGAGTTCATCGGCTTGGCTAATAGCGGTAAGCTGTGAGTCTCAATCACCTCATATATAAATCACTTTCGGCAACCCCTTCACGATCTCCACCGTCTGCACACTCACCACATACAGACCCTTGGCTGGCTCGAGCAGAAAACGCCCAAGCAAAATCACCCACCCATCTACTCGTGCCACCACATGACCCATGCCGTTGAGACACCAGCCATAGTCGCTGACCGTCTCATAGTCATCTTCATCCGTGAATGCGGATTGTTTTTGATTACCCATCGGGATTGTTCGGATGCGTTTCATGGAAATTGCTCCAAGTAAGAAAGCACCTCAACAATACGAGTTTTCGCTTCTAAGTCACTTCACCCATTGCCGATACGTACTAATTGTGTCTGAGATTATCGCGACCCATGCTGTCTCGTCCTGTAAAATCCCCACCCCCTGTATTCACGTTACCGCCAACGTAAGCGCCTCCCCCAGTATTGATGTAATGGTTTATCACAGGCGCTTGCTCCCTAATTTGTTCCAGCTTCCGCGACATATCTAACCTATGATTCTCCATTGCCAGCGCTTCAATTTGCTCGATATCCAGCCCCAGCCGCAAAACCTTGTCGAGGCTGAAAGGCGCATTGGCGAAGCGCGCCATACACTGGTCATAGTCGGTCAGGATTTTGCCACGATACATCCCCTGGACATAGACTTCCTCAAGCCACCTAGACGCTTCTTCTAAGGAGTCGCTCTCTTGCGGATAGAAGGTAACGAGCGATGCGTACAATTGAGTTCGACCTTCATAGTCGCTGAGAAAACTCACAGCGCCAGTTACGCTGATCGGCTGATGATCTTGCACCCACGTCAAAGCAGGACGAATCTCTTCGACCAGCAGATACAATCGCGGGACATCTCTATATCCCCGAAGAAAGGGAAGCAGGGAATCTGGTAGGAAGCGAAGTTTGCCGATGAGAGTGCATCGGATAAAGGCGTTGGCAGCAATCTTGTCAATGACCTGTGTGTAAACCTCGTCAGAGAGTGCGACCGGGAATCCCTGATGGGCGACCGACCCGGACGTAGCGCACCAGAACCACAAGTTGCCGTGGGCCGTCGGTTGGGGTTGCAGTCGCAGGCAGCCAAATCCCCCTCTCAACAGTTCACCCTTTCCGTAGGGAGCGAAAACCCGCAGGTTGCGCCCTTTTCTGCGCTTTTCACCCGCTACATGAGACGATCTCGAATGCAGCAGATAATCCTGTGCGGCAGCCCGTGAAAAAGCAGCACCCTGCGTCCAGTAAAGGCCGGGCGTGCGTGGATACCATTCCAACAGCGAAAAATCCTGCAATGTGATGGTCACACTAGCCCGTAGTCGTTCCGTCAGAATATCTGTCCAAAGACTCTCGTTGTCACTGTAGACACGGTCAGTTCCACCCGGCCTATCCTCCGTTGACAGGCGGAGAGACAGAGGTTCTAACTGGTTATCAACCAATTCATCAATGACCAACCCTTCCATTACAGGTACTAAATAGTCGTTGTTCGTTTCGTTGAGAGATTCATCTCTAACACTCATCGAGAGTCTTCCTTTCTATCATCGCTATTCAAAACTCACCTCTGGCAACCCCTTCACAATCGCCACAGTCTGCACACTCACATTCACGATGCTCAACAACAAATCCAGAATATACTGAGGATTGCCCACCTCTTTCGCCCAATCGTTGGGGTCATTCCGAATCCCACTATCCTTATGCACAGTCACCGCATAGCGTTCCATAATCCACTCAATAGCACTCTTGCCATTCACCACATACTCGTATGCTTCTGCTGGAATGTTAGAGACAGTAATTCTGCTATTGTAGAGAATCGTATCCTTCTCATCCTTCTTCGGAAAGCGCATCTTCTCCACAGTAAAGAAGCCGCTCTCGGCCCCCGTCACCGTCACCCCAGGATACGCTGGCACACTCTCATAGTTGATATGCAAATCAGCCAGCGCCCGCCCTGCCTTGCTGAAGGCCCAGAAATCCCGCACATCATCCACCAATGGGATACGTGGCAGCATCTTCTTCAGGTCATTCGCATAAGCCTCTCGATAGGCCGGACTGTGTAGAAAGCCATAGACATAGTAGAAAATATCTTCCTTCGTCACGCTCTTCCCATACTGCTTCTGACCACGCTTCAAAATGAAATCGCTCACCCCATCCCGCCGAACATACTCCGTACTCCCTGTGCTATCAAACAGGGAAGGACTTTGGACATCCCTTTCTTCGTAATAGTAGAGCGGGAAGCATTGGGATTTCTCGATGAAATCAAGATTGGAAATGGAATCCGTGATCACCATTGAGAATTGCTTGCTTGCCCCAATACCTGTCAGTCCGATAACTGGAGTGTGGAACTGTTGATTTGGAAAAAGACTAGCGCTTAGACCTGGGCTTTCCACAAACGCCTTATCAAAATACAAGTTCATTTTACAGAAGGGCCGATAAACCGACTTTCTAAGTTCGTGGGGTTTATATGAGTGCGCAATCGATTTTTCCACATCTCTTCTTAAAGACCGTGTCCAACTAATCTTTCTGACATTCCCATCTATATAGTCCTCGACCTGCAATGATGAGTCTGCTTTTCTGGCCTCTGCAAATGCTTGCTGCTGTTCGTTGTAGAATGTGATCATCCTCCTCATATTGCTTTCTACTTCACGTCCCGAAAAGTTGTAAACCCAAGCATCTCTGTTTGTGGAGACACCGATAGCATAAGAAACAAATACTGATTCAGTTGTTGCATCAAATTTCTTTTCTGGTGCCAACGGAATAAAAGTATCAAACGCATCATTCCGCTGATTGACCCAATCCCCATGCTCATTCGGATGCAACGTCCGCCATTTCATCTCACCGTTGGCAACTGAGCCAAACTTCTTCACAATCGTCAGCTTTTCCTTCTGGCTCAGATAGTCGCCAATATCATGATACTGAATCGTGGCCCTCTCACTTGACTTCTCTGGATTCTTGACCAACACAGTGATGGCGATAGGTGTACGTGACCCGGAGCCAAATATCTTCCCTCCCTCTTTTCGAGACAGTTCGCCGCTGGTGCGTTGGTTTCCCCTCAAATTGAACACATAAATCGACGAAAACTCACGTTCAAGGTGTTTGCGGAAGCCATCTTGTGAATTGCCATCAAGCCAGGCCCCGTTCGACACAAAGCAAATGACTCCCCCGGCCTTTTTATCCAGCCGGTCAGAAGCCCAGCGAAAGGCTTTGATATAGGCGTCATACAACGATTTATTCAGCCCAGCGTTGGATTCTCTAGCATAGGTGCTTTCAATCCGAGCATCAAGTTTCGGATAGGATTGGTTCTGCGCATTGTCGTTTGCAGACTTCTGTCCGATGGAATACGGTGGATTGCCCAGAATCACCCGTACCGTAGCACTCTTCTGACGCTCTACCTGCTCCGTATTCTTGGGGAACATATCAGAAACAGTTACCTCGTCTGCACTCGGCTCACCCAGTTGGAACGTATCGGTGAGACAGATACCGTCAAAGCTCAAATACTCACCTCCCATCGCATCATGGAAGGCATTCTCCATATTCACAGCGGCAATGTAATAAGCCAGCAGCACAATCTCATTGGCATGGATTTCCTGGGTATACTTGCGCAACAGGTCTTTCTTTTCAATCAGCCCACTCTGCAACAGCCGTGTCACAAAAGTTCCTGTCCCCGTGAAGGGGTCCAACAAATGCACATTTTCATCCGTAATACCCCGACCAAATTCCTGTCGCAACACGTCATCCACCGATTGCAGCATAAAGTCCACCACCTCTACTGGCGTGTAGACAATACCCAGCTTCTCCACCATCTTCGGAAAGGCAGTCTTGAAAAACTTGTCGTAGAGTTCAATGATAATGCGCTGCTTGCCCTCTGCATTATCAATACCCGACGCCCGCATCTTCACCGATTCATAGAACTTCGCTAGGGTTACAGTGTCCTTCTCAATCGCCTGTGCTTCCAATAGGTCCAACATACTCTGCATAGATACAGAAATCGGGTTGTTCTGTACAAACGAATACCCCTCAAACAGCGCATCAAACACCGGCTTGGTGATAATGTGCTGGGATAGCATCTCCACAGCTTCTTGTTGCGTCACACTGGGGTTGATGTTCTTCTGTAATCCAGTCAAAAAGCTCTCAAATGCCTTCTGGTGTGACCCTTCCTCCCGAATCAACCGGTTGATGCGCTCCACCTGTCGTTCGGCAATTTCTGCCACATTCTTGGCCCATTGCTCCCAATAGCGTCGATCTCCCACCTTCTCTACCATGCGGGCAAACACCACATTTTGCAACCCTTCAAATTGCAGGGCAAGTTGTCGGGCAATCTCCTTGTCGGTATCGATCTGGCTCTCCTCATTAGAGACAACCGCAGTACCATCTTCAAACGAGACTGTCGTCCTACCAACCAGGATGTTGTCGGGCTTCTTCCGATTCAACTCAATCTTGTTCACCGTGGCATTGAAGCGGTCATCATGCGCTCGCAGAGCGTTCAGTACCGTCCAGACTACTTTGTAGCGCTCGTTATCATCCAGTGCCTTGTCTGCTGCCACCGTTGCGGGCACAATCACCGGAATGATAATATAGCCATACTTCTTACTCGGAGCCTTGCGCATCACCCGCCCCACCGATTGCACCACATCTACCTGTGAATTGCGTGCCGATAGAAACAGCACAGAATCCAGCGACGGCACATCAACCCCTTCACTCAGACACCGTACATTCGTCAACACCCTACACTCGCCACTCTCAGTATCCGATTTCAGCCAACCCAGCAACTCATCTCGCTGTGGCGCTGTCATTGTCCCATCAATATGCTTCGACGCTACCGACACCATCTCCTTCTGATTCTCTTCAGGCAAAGAGTCAATATACGCTTCAGTTGCCGTATTGAAGGTAGACGTTATCTTCTTGGAAACCGCAATCGTCTGGCAAAAGGCCACAGCCCGCCGCATAGGTTCAGGGTCTGTCGCCTTGATAACGCCTTCATCCCCCAGAATCTGTTTCGAGAGCGCATTGATACAGCCAATCAGCTTGGAAGCGTCATCTGCATTGATTTCACTCTCTTTGTCAGCAATCATCCGCTGAATAGCAGGTGGCACATCGTTCTCACTTAGCGTCAGAATCAGTACCTTATAATCCGTCAACAAGTCACGGGCTACTGCCTCACCAAACCCAATCCGGTATATCTCCTCCCCGTACAACTTCCCATCGTCCATCGAACACAGAACAGCATCCGCTTGCGCCGCCTTGCTCTTGATGTCATCGCTGTACAGACGAGGTGTAGCGGTCATATACAGCCGCTTCTTGCCTCTGATATAGTTGTTGTCATGCACTTTGGTAAAGGCCGATTCATCTTCATCCGACAGCGTGACGCCAGTCGTGCGGTGTGCTTCATCACAGATTATCAGGTCAAACGCCCCAAACCGAGTCCCCGATTTCAACAACTCCTTCTGCGCACTGGCAATCACATCAATCGATTGATACGTGGAAAAGACCACAGTCATGCCCTGATGCCCGCTGGCGCTGTCGTTGATTTGTTTGAACTGACGCACAATACTCTGAATATCCGTAGAGGCGGGTAACGCCAAATCCACCACACTGGTCAGGTCAGTGTCCTCATCCTTCAACCGTTTCTTCGATACCTGTGGGTCCGAACAAATACAGATGGCATTGATTGACTCATTCGCATCTGCCGACCACTCCCGCAGTGTCTGCCCCAACAGCGAAATCGAAGGCACCAGAAACAGCACAAAGCCTTTCCCATCCGTCTCGTTTTCCGCAATACGCAGCGAATTGAAGGTCTTGCCCGTACCACAAGCCATAATCAGCTTGCCTCTATCAGCAGCCTTGAAATACTCATGTGCTCGTTCCATCGCCTCTCGTTGATGGGGTCGCAGAGTCTTCTTCGCAAGTCGAGACACATCACCAGACAGACCATTGTCCAACTTCTCCCAATCAACCGGAGCTTCCTGCAATTCATACAGATTGAGTCGGGTAACAGGCGGATTCTGGTTGTGGATCGCTTCCGAGGCATTCGTTCCCCACTTGTTTGTGGTGGCAATCCATAGCCGGTGCGCAAATCGGGTATTCCGCAGATTCTCGTCTTTGAACTCCCTGCTAGAAGTTGACAAGAACGAATCAACTGCTGGCTTGTCGATGATAGCGCTCTCCTGATAGCACTTGCACTGAATTGCCCAATAGTCCCCATCCACAGTCAGTGCAACCAGGTCAATCCCCGTATCCTTGCCCCCAAAATTCTTCCGGCCAGGGAACTCAGACCATAACCAC
>ERZ761609.2352-NODE-2352-length-14135-cov-46.763636_pt1 | contig 14135 bp, 12 predicted proteins | sample MGYA00511163_ERZ761609 | MGnify/ENA primary metagenome ERZ761609 (study PRJEB28899, sample SAMN02445070) | bioreactor sludge metagenome | biome: EBPR sludge | place: Australia: Brisbane, Thorneside Wastewater Treatment Plant | collected 2011-12-16 ... | reverse complement strand
GCGGGAAAGCCGCACGTACGGATCTGTGAGGGCGAAAGCCGAATGGCTGAGCTACCCGACCACGCTCTGGAGACGCCCGCCAGGTTGAGAAGAGTCAAGTAGGTTTGTGGTGCGCTTGTCGCGGTTGGGGGCGTGACGCGCGCGCGGGACTCGCGGCTTCCTGCTCGATGCCGGCGGCGCGAATCCGGAGGGCGCTTTCGTGTTGAGCGTCAATCCAGGGAGTCACCCACACAGGACGCTGCAGAACAGGGACGAGGACCGAGACGGAGTCGTTCGGACGGCGAACTTCCAACCAGTTCGGCCTTTCATGGATGCGGCTGTGGATCAGCTCAGGAAGCCTTCGGCGCGACGCTGTTCAAGGTCACGGCTACCATGGATCCCCCTGGCAAGATTGAAGCCGGGTCTGCAAAGGGGGATAGAAGAGCAGAGTTTTCACGAAGCCGCCGGAGACAGGAAACCGGCGCATGCCTTGAAGCTCTGGGGGCCGGAGGATGAGCGAGAATCCCATCTCAGGATGAGTGGCCAAAGTCTGAAGGGTAGACTCGCTGGCTGCCAGAAATCGGTCGGCACTTCGACGCGCACGGCGTTTGGCTGTGATCCGGCAGAGAGCCGGGCGGCAATTGGCTCCAAACCGCTCAGAACTGCGCATGCAGCAGCGTGAACAGACTCCACCCGATCACCCCGAAACAACCCATCTCGAGAATCCTGAAAAAGAAAACAACCCGCGAATTCATGAATTCGAACCGTAACATCAGTCCGCAGATCACTGCCGCATAAAGTACATAGCCATCCAGAGCCCGCGGGTACAAGTTTGAGAACAGGACCAGCAGTCCGTAATAAAGCAGAGGCCAGTTATTGTCCAGTTTTAGGCTAAACCGGTTCACCGCCAGCCAGACCGTGGCCACGGCCAACGCAAACATAAGCAGGAGTCCGGCATTGCTGATGTCCATAAGCGCTCCTGCCCCGGTCCCTGCTGCCTCCGCGCAGGCTGGCTACTCCCACACGTGCGTCAGGCTCACCATCGGCACGATGTTGAAAAACCAGCCCGAAAGCTCTCCGCCGATCGGCGTGATCACCTCACTCGGCGCCTGAGTAAAGTAACCCCTCACCTCCGCCCGCAAGTGCGTCCGCTTCGACAACTCCATGCGCACGCCCGCGCCCGCCGTTAACAGCGGTTTCCACTCGCTGGTTCGCGTCAGCACCGCGAGATTCATATTCGGCTGGAAAGCCACATCTTCGCCCGTGCCGGCATACTGCTTCATTCCACCGCCCACCAGGAAGAAACCCCGCGTCTTCGACTTGCGGCTGCCCGTGTAGATCAGCACGTCATAATGAACCGCCTGCGTGCGGCCGCCCATCGTGTAGGCTCCGCCCGGGCCCTTCAGTTCCACATCGTTCTTTGCAAAGGTATAGCGGATCTCCCCGCCCACGCGGTCGCCGATCTGGCCCACCCAGCCGCTCGCCGCGAAGCCCGGCTTAAACCTCGCCTCGGCGCTGCCTCCGGCGCCGGCGATGGTCTTCGCGTTGTAGAAGGAACCGCCGCCGCCGGCGCCCACCTCCCATTTTTGTCCGAATGCCGCCGTACCCGCCAGCAACAGCATGCCCAGGGCCGGGATCATCGTTTTCATTGAACAAATCATGGCTTTCCTGTTCTATCTCGGCGCGGCCTTCGCCCGCCTCGTTCCATCCCTCTGGTCAGGGTGCGCCGGCCCCTAGTCGACCACGCGCACCATCACTGTCGTTGCATACCCGCCCTGCTCAATTCGCAACGGCTGGCTGAGGCCCTTCGGCGTGCCCCAGGGCACTTTCACCTGGATCTCATACACGCCGATCTGGTTCGGCACGAGTCCGGCAAAGCGCACTTCGAGCCGTTTGCCGCCGATCTCCACCACCGGAGCCGTCCGCACGCTGGGCGCCGGATTGCCTGGCGCAGGCACGCCAGCCGGCACTTCGGGACTCACCTTGCCCATCCCCGTCAGGTAGATCGTCAGTTCGTCGCTCTGCCGGATCGGATTTGCCGCCGTCACTGGCTGCCAGTTTGCCGTCCGCATGACCAGCGGCACCTCAAATCCCGGAGCCAGTTCGCTGCGGAAGATGCTGGGAGCGGTCGGTAGGATCGTCAGGTTGAAGTTGTCGCTCGCACCGCCGGGGGTCCGCAGCACCATGGTGACGTTGCCCTCGGCCTGGAACGGCAGTTGAGCGTTGATTTCCTGCGGCGACACCATGAGCATCGGCACCGCCAGTCCATTCACCGTCAGGCAACTCTCGCCCAGCGCCATGGGGAGCGGCATCTCCTGCGTGGCGATGTTCACTGCGCTCAGATTCCGGCCCTGGACCACAATCAAGCCGCCCGGCGCCACAGGCCGCGTGCGGTCGGCCGCATTCACCACCTGGGTGATCATCGGGACCGCCGCAGCCGAGTCGTAATTCCAGGACATCACCGTGAATCCCGATGTTGTCAGCGCCACGACCGCGCTGCGGTCCGGGAGGACCGCCACCGAGCGCGTGAACGCCGCGCCAGCAACTCCTTCTACCGGCGCCTCCGCAATTCGCGTCGCGCCGATACTGACGCCGTTGCTGACCCGGATGCGCTGCAGCACACCCGATCCTCCAGCCTCGGGAGTCCCTGCCCGGAAACCGATGTCGTCGGCAAATGCGAATCCGGCCGTGAGCGCGATCGAGCTGTCCATGCGCCCCACCGGGACGAGAGAAGCGTTGAGCAGATGATTGCCCACTACAAATTGGTCGAAGTTCGAGGCCGCCACGGCCCCGCCGAGCGAGTCGCCCAGCTTGCGGGAGATCGTGAACGTGTCCGCGTTCGCGTTATAAAGCAGCACTTCCCCATTGGCCTGCGCAACCAGAATTGAACTGCCATTGCCGGAAGCCACCATGGCCGTATTGACATCGATGGTGTTCTCATAGACGCCAAGCGTCGGCAACTCCATCGCCGTCCGCGAGAAGAAGTCGACACGGTCAATTGTGTGCTTCGGTCCAGCCACGCGCGTTGCCGCCAGAATCGCCCGTCCGGAGGCTGCCAGCCACTTCGGATAGTGGCCAAACGGGAACCGGATCGGCGTCTGCGGCTCAAGCGTCTCCAGGTCGTACACATTCGCGATCTGCGAATTGTCATTGCCGACCAGCAAGTACCTCCGGTCGAACGTGATCGCCATCGAGGTCGGCGTGTTGCCCGTTCGCAAGGCCGCGATCTGGCGATAGTTGCCGCCATCGAACACGAGCACTTCGTTGCGGTCCTGACGCAACACAAAGAACCTTGAGCGCTGCGGGTCGGCCACCAGATCCACCAGACGGCCGGGTACGTTGACGGATGTGCCCCGCTGATCCGGTTCCTGCACATTAATCAGGAGACGGAGTGGTTTCACCAGGTTCACCGCCGTCGGACCCATAATCCTTAGCTCCGCTACCTGCGTCCCCCGCAGGTTCTGGAAAGCCGCCGGATCCACTTGCACCTCGACGAGCGCCGGCGTTGTTCCCTCGCTCACACTCAGGCGCACGCCCGGTGTGGCCGTCTCCAGACGGAACGGAGTCGCCCCGCCACTGGGATCATAGACGGTGAATTCCTGCCGCATCAGGCCTTGCGCCAGGCCGCAGAAACTCGAGCGGAACACCAGGTCCTCGCGGTCCGCCGCGAGCCTGGCAACCCCCTCCCGGTAGCCCACAGGCAAGATAACGACGCCACTTTCCGACAGCGCGTACATCATCCGGCCGTCGCCGGAAAGTACCGCTTTGCCCGAAAGGTTCTCAGGCAGCCGCAGCCGCTCCCGCACCGTCAGATTATCGGCGTCGAGAACCATCAGGACTGGTACTTCAGCGTCCTGATCCGTCCCATTGGGCCGCTCGGGGATCTGCGCGTAGATCACGCCGCGCTCGGAATCGATGGCATGGGAGCCAATGTTCAACTGCCCTGAGGGATTCGGGAACTGCGCCAGAATTCCTCGCCGATCGAACATTGCCCAGCCGGCCAGAAAGTGGCTCCCGTCGGCGGAGATGCTGATCGCCCGTGGCCCAAGCTCCGGCTCGGCCACGTACCCCGAGGAAGAAACCGTCCGCGTGGTCAGATCGTAGCGGAACAGAATTGTGTTCGTCACTCCCGCAATCTGCATCCCGTCTCGGGAGGCGGCCATCGATGCTCCTACAATCTCGGTGGGAAAGCTCGCTGGCGGCTGAGGCAGAGTCTTTGCTGTTACGCCCGCCACTGTGTCAATGACCTGCAGCGTACCGAGCAGTGGATCCAGCAAGATGAACTGGCTGCTCGTCACCACCAGGGCCCGGCCATCGGCCGCGAACGCCACCCCGAGTGGCGGATCGGCCAGCGCGAAGGTGCGCCGCGCCCGCGTCTCCAGTTCAATGACCGTCAGCGCATTGCGCGGCGAGCCAGGCGCGGCGAAGTTGCCATAATGGCCAGCCACCAGGTAAGCCCCGTCCGGGGACAGCGCTACGCTGCTCGGTTGTGCGGCGACGTTGATGGAACTGTCCACCCGGCCCGTTGCCAGAGTCAGCACATCGATCCGGTTGCCCGTGAAGTTGGCGACATATAAGGCGCCGCGGGCCTCGTCCAGCGCCAGGTCCGAGGAATGGCCACCGATTGCGACCGCCTGGCCGAACGTCTGGGCCCCCGCCGCGGACGACAGCACCAATAAAATCAATCCTGCCCAAAATCTTGATCCTGGCTTTCTCATGGCCTTCTTCCTCGCCTTTCCAAACTACTCTCACTCTCCGGCGCCGCCCCGTTGCGCGGAACTGCGCCACCGCTAGTCCATTGCGTGCATCCGGTGCCACGGCCGCCCGAGGCGGGTGCGCCTTGCGTTTCCCACGCACCCGGAACATCGGGCCGGCCGCGGCCACCCGGAACGAGACGCACTATTCCTCGGCGTTCTTGCTTTTCCGGCGCAGAATAATCGCTCCGAGCAGCGCGATCGCCACTACCGTGCAAATCACTCGAACCAAAGTCGTCATTTCCATTTCTCTTCTCCTTCTCTTTCCCGCTTATTCATTACGGCCACGCAAACCGGACGCTCGCATACGCCTCACATTCCGGTCATCATCGGGATCAACTCCCGGATGATCTTGACTGCCACAGGCCCCACCGTCACGATGAACAGCGAAGGCAGGATGCAGAAGAAGATCGGAAACACCAGCTTGACGCCGAGCTTGGCCGCTTTCTCCTCTGCGATCTGCCGGGCCTGAACGCGCATGAAATCCGCATGCGCACGCAAACTCTGGGCAATCCCTGTCCCGAACCGGTCGGCCTGAATCAGGACTGCGACCAGTTTTTTCAGGTCGTCCACCCCGGCTCGCTCGGCCAGATTCCGCAGTGAATCCTGCCTGCGCTTGCCCGCCTTCAACTCCAGATTCACCAAGCCGAACTCCTCACTGATCTCCGGGTGCGCCTGGTCGAGTTCCTTGGCTACCTGCAAGATCGCCTGATCCAGTCCCAAGCCGGACTCCACGCACACCACCATCAGATCGAGTGCGTTGGGCAGCGCCCTGCGGATCTCTTTCTGCCGCCGTTTCGAGACGATCGAAACGTACTCGTTCGGCCCAAAGAAGCCGATGCCCGCCGCCGCCAGCACCGCCATCAGCTTGTTGGTCGGATCCATCTCCGAGCCCCATACCAGCGCCGACATCGCCAATGGAAGCGCGATGCCAAGAACGATCTTGGTGCCGTACAAAACCCGGAGTGCATACTCGCTGCGCATGCCGGCCCGCACCAGCCGCCGCTGCATGACCGTCAGGTCCTTCGGTGAAGCGGGCAGTGAGCGGCCCAGCCGGTCGAGCAGTTCCCGGAACACCAGACTGGGGTGCGTGGGCGCTTCCTCCTCCACCGCGACCGCGTTCACGGTCACCCGCTCGATGGCCTCCTTCGGCCGCACCCAAAGCCGGAGCCCCAGCAGCGTCAGCCCGATCACGATGCCCGCGAAAAGAACAAAGCTGATAATCAAAGGGATCATGGGAGTTCGCTTTCCGCTGTCTGCTAAACCTCAATGCTCACGATCTTCTGGATGATGGCGTAGCCCATGATTTGCAGCAGCACGCCGCCACCGGCCATGTAGTTACCGATCTCATCGTTCACAAAGAACGTCACGTATTCGGGGTTGGTGACCAGCATCAGCGCCGCCACCCCGATAGGAATACTCGACAGCGCCATGCCCGTCATGCGGCCGTGCGCGCTGATGGCCCGAATTTTTCCCCGCAGTTTGAACCGCTCGCGGATCACGTAGGCGAGCTTGTCCAGAATCTCGGCCAGGTTGCCGCCCGTGCGCTTTTGCAGCAACACGGCCGACACGAAGAAGTGCACATCCAGGCTTGGAATCCTCTTGGCCAGCTTCTGCAACGAGGTATCCAGAGGCAGACCCAGATTGTGCTCCTCGAACGTGCGGCGGAATTCCCCCGCCAGAGGCTCCTGAAACTCGCGATGCAGCATTTCAAGGGAGACGGAGAAGGCATGCCCCGCGCGCATGGAGCGGGCCACGAATTCCAGGCTCTCCGGGAACTGCTCTTCAAATTTCCGCATCCGTTTCCGCCGCAACCGGGCGACATGAAGGATTGGCAGCAGCCCCGCGCCCGCGGCCGGCAGGATCGCCAGCGCCTGATACTGGCTGGGCAAGAACAGCCAGCCCAGCGCGAAAGCGCCCAGGAATAGCGCCAGACACATATGCACCAGCCGGGCCACGTTCCACCTCAGCCCCGCCTGTTCGATCATGAGTTGCAGCCGGGTCTGTAATTGCACCCGCTGGAGCAGCCGCAGGATGATCTTTCCCGTCGTCCCGTCGTCCTCGGTGATGAGCGAAACGCCACCCTTGGCGGCAGTGCTACTTTTCCGCGCCTTACCCGGGCCCATCAGGCGAGACTTGATCCGGTCCGCGTCGGCGCTCTTCATCGAACGCTGGAGGAACCACCACGCGCCAACCACGAGCAGCCATACCAGGATCATCAACAGCAGGAAGTTCATCGCCTCAGACCTCCACCACCTCGTCGAACAGGTCCGGCCGGAGCCGAATCCCCGCCGACAGCAGTTTTTCGTAGAACTTTGGCCGGATGCCGGTGGCGGCGAACCGCCCCATCACTTTGCCATCCGGGCTGAGGCCGCGCTTTTCGAAGACGAAGATGTCCTGGAGAGTGACCACTTCGCCTTCCATCCCCGTCACTTCGGTCAGGTTCACCACCCGGCGCGAGCCGTCGCTCAACCGCGCCGCCTGCACTAGCACGTGCACCGCGCTGGCGATCTGCTGGCGGATCGAAACCAGTTGCATCGAGGCGTTGGCCAGCGAGACCATGACCTCCAGGCGCGAGATCCCGTCGCGGGGGCTATTGGCGTGGATTGTTGTGAGTGAGCCGTCATGGCCCGTATTCATCGCCTGGAGCATGTCCAGAGCCTCGGCTCCGCGGACCTCGCCCACCACGATTCGGTCCGGCCGCATGCGGAGGCTGTTGATCAACAGTTCGCGCTGCCGGACGGCGCCGTTGCCCTCCAGGTTGGGCGGCCTCGTCTCCAGCCGGACCACGTGGGGCTGCTTAAGCTGTAGTTCGGCCGCGTCCTCGATGGTGACGATGCGCTCCTTCGTATTGATGAAAAAGGAGAGAGCATTGAGCAGAGTCGTTTTGCCGGCGCCCGTTCCCCCAATGATGATGATGTTCAGATGCGCCTTGACGGCCGCTTCCAGCAGCTCCATCATGCCCTGCGTGAGCGCCTTGCGCTCTACCAAGTCGGTGGGCATCAGCTTGTCCTGCGAGAATCGGCGGATGGACATGACGGGTCCATCAAGGGCGAGAGGCGGGATGATCGCGTTGACGCGCGAGCCGTCAGACAGGCGTGCATCCACCATCGGGTTCGATTCATCCACTCGGCGCCCGACCTGGCTGACGATTTTGTCGATGATGCGCAGCAGGTGCGGATCGTCGCGGAAGGTCACTGTCGTCAGTTCGAGCAACCCCTTGCGCTCCACGTAGACCTGCTTGGAGCCGTTCACCAGAATGTCCGAGATCGTCGGGTCTTGCAGCAGCGGTTCGAGCGGCCCAAGGCCGAATACCTCATCGAGCACCTCGTCGCAGATCTGCTGCTTCTCGAGCGCGCTCAGCAGAGTCGGTTCACTGTCGATCAGCGAGATGAGCGCCTGCCGCACTTCGCCCCGCACCCGCTGGTTGTCTATCGTCGCCAGCGCCTCGAGGTTGATCTTGTCCAGCAGCTTCCGGTGCAGCGTGAACTTCAGTTCCTGGTACTCAGGTTTCAGGGACGACTTCGGCCGTCCGGCGTTCTTGAGCAACCGCTGTTCCCAGCTGATGTTCGAAGCGGGTCGGGATTCGGTGGTCGGAATCATCTGTTCGTTTCTCGCCTGCCGGCTGGCTGCTTGACCGCCGGCCTCTGCTTATCCATCGGACAAATTGCCTGAAAACTTGAGGGCTAACTTTCGGAAAGAGCGGGATGGGTCTCCATGAGACCCGACGCGGCCTTGCCCCGGGTGTCGCGCAGCCCCGCCACCAGTGCACTGATGCGGTCAATCGCCTTGCCCAGCTCGCATTCGGGAGGGATCGGCTCGGCCCGCGTCACCACCCGGTGCAACGCATAGTAGTCGTTTGGGAAAGTGGCCGCCACGGCGCAGCCGAAGATCTTCTCCATGTCCGCGATGGTGATGTTGTCGCGCTTGCCGAAGCGGTTCACCAGCATCTGGAACCGCTGCTTCTCGAAGCCCAGTTCGCCCAGCAGCGAAACCGCGCGCCGACCGAGATGCAGGCTCGGCAGTTCGCTCGTGGAGACGAGAAAGGACCGGTCTGCCTCGGAGAGAAGATACAGGCTGAGTGGGTGAAACACGGTCGGCAGGTCGACAACGATCCAGTCATAGATGGCGCGTGCACACTCCACGACGTCATGCACCCGGCTGGTCTCGAGCGTCTCCAGTTGGGCCGCCTCGGGCGCGGCCAGCACGTCGATGCCGTTGGTGGAAACCGTGAGCGACGACCAGGTGGCGGGGTCGAGACGCTCGGACCGTTCCACGGCATCCAGCACGCTGAAGGTGGCGTTGAGCTTCAAGGTGATGGCGATCGAGCCGGCCATCAGGTCGAAGTCCGCCAGCAGAATGCGCTGCCCGGTGGCCCGCCGCAGCGCGTACGCGGCCTGGGTAGCCAGCGTGGAGGCGCCCGAGCCTGGCTTGGTCGAGGTGAAGACGATCACCTTGCCGAACTCCTGATCCCCGCCGCCCTCGGGCTGGCGCAACCGCTGAATGCGTTGCGCCGCCTCCCGCTGGGCAGCGGCCTCGAACGGCGCGCTGAGAAAATCGCAGGCGCCCGCGCGCAGGCTCTGCAGCAGAACCCCGGCGTCGCTGTGATGATGAATCCCCACCACGTGCACCGGCGGCTGGCAGCCTGCCACCGCGCGGATCACCTCCAGGGCCGCGGAAAGGTCCGAGGCCAGATCCACCATCACCACTTCGGGCTGGATCTGGCGCAGCCGGATATCCACCGTCGCGGCCTGCGGATAGCTGCGCAACTCGGAGAGCAACTCGAAGGTGCGCACCTCGCTCAGCGCCCGGGCCAGTTCGCTCCCCAGCGCCTTGTCCGGACAGATCAGCAGGGTGGTCAGCGCAGCTTCCCGGCCTTGGCTTCGTGGTGCCATGGTGGATTCTTCGTCGGATGTGTTCGCGTGGCGCCGCCGATTACCGGGAAGCGGAGGGCTTCTCCTTGATGCGGTATAGGTCCTTGCGGTCCTTCACCGGCGGCGACGGAGCGCGGTCGGTGGGGTGGCCGGGCAAGCCGCCCGGCAGCATGCCCGCGGGCATGCCCTGGACCGGGATATTCAGCTTGAGCTTCGGGTCGGTCTGCTCGAGCGGCTGAATCGTCTCTGGCGTGACCATGACGAGCAGTTCGGTCTTTGAGCGGTTAATCGACCGGCTCTTGAACAGTTCTCCCAGCACGGGAATGCTGGCCAGGCCAGGGATCCGCGAGAGCGATTCGTTGGCGCGTTCGTCGATCAGGCCGCCGATGACGAAGCTCTGGCCAGGTCCCAGTTCAATGGTTGACTCGATGCGCCGGGTCGCCAGTGCCGGGATAGTGAAGCCGCTGATCGTGATCGAGTTCGCCAGATCGATCGTGGAGACTTCGGGCTTGACCGACATTTTCAGGGTCCCGTTCTCGGTCAACTGTGGATGGAAGGTCAACCGGATGCCGAACTCGCGGAACTGGATTGTGACGGCACCCGCGTTGGCTCCGCCCTGCAGGACCGGAATTGGGAACTCGCCGCCCACCAGGAAGCTCGCTTCCTTCCCGTTGCTGGTGACGAGATTCGGCTCGGCGAGGATCTGCAGCAGACCCTGCTGTTGAAGCGCGCGAACCACGGCTCCAAGGTTCAGGTCGGGCCGGAAGGCGAAGATGTTCAGCGCGTCGGTGAGATTGAAGGAGGTTTCGGCGCCCGCCGCGGATGCACCAATGGATCCACGCAGCGCCGTGGGCCGCGGAGGCGAGAACTGGCCGGTGGTCACCGAACCAGGTGTGTTCATCGCCCCTGTGGAGAGCAGGTTCACGCCAAAGGCCTCGCTGGCCGTCCGGTTCAGCTCGGCGAACTTCACGCGGAGCAGGATCTGCTGGTCCACGGGCAGAGGCCGGACGCGCAGATGGTTCACGACGCTCTTGGCCACCGGCTGCAACAACGCCACAACACGGTCAGCCACGGATTGCGTGGAGACCTGGCCGGTGATGGTCAGCGAGTCGCGGGCCGCCAGGATGTGGATTTCTTCCTGGGGAAAAGTATCGGCCAGCAGCTTCCGGATGGGGGCGAGATCCTGTTCGACCGACACGGAGTAGAAGTTCCGCTGGCCCGACTTCGCCCACACCACCAGTGTGGCCACGCCCACGCCGCGGGCGTGGAGCAGGATCTCCCGCGTGGAGACCGGAACATAGTCGGCGATCTCGGGATTCGAAGTCGAAATCCGGGCGACATCCTCCGGATAGTCGATCACGACACTCTTTCCCAGAGTGATTCGAATCTCCTCCGCCCCGCTCTGGGCCGGCAGGGGCGCTGCCAGACCAGCGAGGACGATCATTGCCGCGACGGCGAGCCTGAGAGAGAGCTTGTGCGTGTTCATTGGATCCTTCCGAAGTCGTCGGTTTTCTTCGAGGAAACGGTTTCGACCTTCCGTTCCGTGCCCCGGATCACCACGATCTGGTCCACTGCGGGCGCCGGAGGCGGCAAGGGCGGTGGCGCGATCACGGGCGGAGCGGCGGGGCGGGGCCGGGGCCTGGGTTGCTCGGTGTCAAACTCGCCCAGACTGGAGCGCTGCTCGGCGCCCGCGCGCGCGTGGGCGCCGTAGAGGCTCGTCGTGGTCAACCCGGCGGTGGATTCCACACCCTGGTCGCCCGCGTTTCTGAGCACGAGCTGGATGCGTCCCTCGTTACCGGCCAGCGTCAGCATTTCGGCCTGGGGCGGGGTCACCAGCAACGTCACGTTGGGCGCGTTGACGGGCTTGCCCGACGGATCGGTCTGCATGGTCGCGCCTGCCGAGAGCACCAGGATGTTCTGAAGGACAGTCCGGGTTACCCGGGCGGCGCTGCCCGGAGGCTGGCCAGTAATGAGCACATCGACGCGCATACCCGGCACCACGAAGCCAGCCACGCCGACCACGTCATTGACGCGCAGGGTCACGGCGCGCATGCCGACCGGGATGATGGGCGACAGGCCGAATCCGCTCCCGCGCTGAGCAAGCCGGCCTTCCAGGATCGGCTCGTCATGCAGGATGTTGCTGACCACCGGGCGATCCAGCACGTCTTCGGGTTTGCTGTAGGCGCCCTTGGGAAATGCGTTCTTGGCCACCTTGACGACCTTTACATCGTCGGCCTTGACGGTCATGCCGACTGGCAGCGGCCGCGCGGCCACCACCATGTCGCTCAAATCGGTGACCTCGGCCTTCTTGGGCCCGGCGCTGGTTGTCATCTGGTAGAAGATGCTGGTCACCACCAGGGCGAACACCAGGCTGACGCCGAGCACCATCAGAAATCTGCGATCCATTCCCTAACCTCCTTAGCCTTCAGCCACTCAGCCCCGGGTTGCGTGCCCGGGTCCCCGCCAGCCTCCGGCTGGGCCTCGACCCGCTCGAGCGGGTCCGGCTGTGTTTCAACAGGAACATCCATGCCCGGACCACCCGGAGGAAGCAGTTGCCCGGCGGCAAGCCCCACTCCCGCGGCGAAGCGAATCAGATTCTCGCCGCTCGGCAGACTCCAGCCGCTGCCGGGGTCTTGATCCCCAGCGGGCTGGCCGGCTGCCTGGTGGCGGGAACTCATCGGGTTGCCTTCGTCCGTCAACGATTCCTCAACCATTTCTTCGGCTGGACGGCGGGGTTTCATTAGGGTCCCGCCTGGATTTTTGCCTCGTTCCGCCTGACGAGGAGGACTTCCCTGCCTGTATCGCGGATCAGTTCCCAGTCCGGACTGACTTTGAGCAGGCTGGCCAGACCGGTGCCGGGCTCCAACAGAGCGACGTCAATGCGGTGCCGGTCGAGAAGGTCCCGCCAGGCAGAGGAGCCGTTCATCATCCGCAAGTACTCCCGGCCAAGCCGTTCCCCATAGAAGTCACTGCGGCCGTCGAAAAAGACCCGCTGCTCGGGATAGTTGGCAAACAGCAGGTAGTCCGCCCAGTCGTCGTTCGTGAACACGCGTCCTCCGGTCAGCAGGCTGCGGTATTCGCGCGCGAGCTGGACCGGAAAGCGCTGCTCGGGAAAGTCCGCAGGCCAGACGTGATTGAAGGCAGGCAGGAGGATGGCCAGAGCGCCCGCCGGCAGCCATAGTGAACAGCGGCGCAGGGCGGGCACCGAGTCCTGGGCCACGGAATCGAGGATTCGCCGCACGGAGTTTTGCCTTCCGCTGCGCACCCAGTGGCTCCAGAGCCCGTTGAGTTGTGAGGCGAGCGGCGGCAGCACGGCGATCACAAACAGCGGCGCGTGCCGGGCGGAGCCGAGCGCCTGGTGGGCCCAGAACAGGATGAGCAGCGCCTCGACGAACCTGCGGCGGCGCAGCAGCAATCCGGCCGTCAAGAGTCCGCCCAGGAGCAGGGCTTCGAACTGAAGCATCGACTCGCCGCGGAAGCTGGGCGACTGGAACTCATGGACGGCGTCGCGGATCCAGCCGTCGCGCAGGTAGTGGTAGATGTGTCCGTGCAAGGCGATGCCGTAGGGATTCGCGACCGAGGCGGACAGCGCGCCGGCAGTGAGCAGCGCGTAGCGGACAACCTGGGCGCGGCTCCGGCGACCCAGGAGGGCTTCCAGCGTCAGGCCAGCGGTGATGACGGCGAGCGAGGCTACGCCTCCGGCCCAGCCGCCGTGCAGATTCGTCCACAGCGCCATGGAGGGGATGACCATCCAAACCCACGGCGTCGGGCGGTCGAGATCCCTGGCAACCAGCCACAGGAGTGCAGCCAGCAGGACCAAGGTGTAGAGGTGGGGCCGGGCCAGGAGATGGATGGTGGCCACGCCCACGGCCAGCATCGCCAGCGGCAGGGCGATGAACAGATTCACCCCACGCCAGATGAGGTGGCGGAGCACGATCCCAGCAAACAGGGCAATCAGCAGAGCCGACCACCACAAGACGGCCTTCAGGCCCCCGGCCTTCATCAGCGCGCCCAAGATGACGTTGGCCAACCACTCCCAGGCGAACCAGGGTTCGCCAGCCTTGGTGAAGGAGAAGATGTCGGCACGGGGCACCCGGCCGTTGTCCAGAATCCACTCGCCCAGCCGGATGTGCCAGCCGGTGTCGCCATCGAGCAGAAGACTGCCGAAGCCGAGGCCCCCGGCCAGGAACAGCCACGCGGGCACCGAGAGAAAGATCAGGTCGAACAGGGAGGGCGCAAGCCACCGGGCCAGCCTTCCCTGGCCGACGGCGGCGGGCTTGGAACGGGCTATGGGCTCTGGACCGGTGATCGCTGCCATCGCTTCCCTTCAGCACAGGCAAATGGCGCCTGTGTCTCAGTGGAATCATCGGCAGATCGGACCATCTCCCTTAGGGCGATTTTGGAGTCGGGTTCCTCAGGCGGCTTCTTTTTGGGGTTGGTTGAGTTCGTTTTCTAGCTCTTTCAGGGTGGGTTTGGGGAAGGGGCTTTCGCGTTCGTAGACGGTTTTTGGGGGGTAATCGACGGTCGA
>ERZ761609.2351-NODE-2351-length-14136-cov-33.642852_pt1 | contig 14136 bp, 12 predicted proteins | sample MGYA00511163_ERZ761609 | MGnify/ENA primary metagenome ERZ761609 (study PRJEB28899, sample SAMN02445070) | bioreactor sludge metagenome | biome: EBPR sludge | place: Australia: Brisbane, Thorneside Wastewater Treatment Plant | collected 2011-12-16 ... | reverse complement strand
ACAAGTTACAAGTTACAAGTTACAAGTTACAAGTTACAAGTTACAAGTTACAAGTAGGGCTGTGCGGAGTGGCGGCGTGATGCGGGCCAGGGGGAAGGCGGATGCAGGGTGCAAGCGCTTTCCCTTGTAACTTGAATCTTGTAACTTGCACCTTGAATAATTCGGACAGAAGAGCGGACAGCCTTTGTAGCTGCCGCCGATTGGAGAGAAGCAATGAGGAGATGGTGGCGTAGTGTTTTGATGTTGTGTGCGTTGCTGCCGGCGGCGCCTGCATGGAGCGCGGACAACGATTACCGCATGGGCACCGGCGACGTGCTGCGCATCACGGTGTACGGGCAGCCCGACCTCACCACCGAGGCGCGCGTGGGCGAAAACGGCGGCATCACCTTCCCGTTGATCGGCGAGGTCAGGCTGGCCGGCATCACCCCCGCGCGGGGCGAAACCGAGATCGCGCAGCGCCTGAGCAAGGGCGGCTTCATCCTCGAACCCTTTGTCACCCTCAACGTGGTGCAATACCGCAGCCAGCAGATCTCGGTGCTGGGGCGGGTCAACCGGCCCGGCAAGTACACGCTGGAAAAAATCAGCCGTATCTCCGATGCACTGGCGCTGGCCGGCGGCATCATCATCGACGGCTCGGATACCGTCACCCTGGTGCGCACCCGCGACGGCAAGCCCGAATACCGCGACATCGACGTCATTGCGCTGTTCAGGCCGGGCGGCGAAGCCAGCAACGAACTGGTGCAGGACGGCGACATCATCAACGTGGCGCGCCAGCCGATGTTCTACATCTACGGCGAAGTGCAGCGCCCCGGCGCCTTCCGGCTGGAGCAGAACATGAGCGTGGTGCAGGCGCTGTCGATGGGCGGCGGGGTGACCCAGCGCGGCACCCAGAAAGGCATCAAGATCCTGCGCCGCGACGCCAACGGGGCGATGCAGCAGCTGGATACCCAGCTGGCCGATCCGGTAAAGAAAGACGACGTGATCTACGTCAAGGAAAGCCTGTTCTAAGGGACGCCACCATGAATTTCACTCAATTCCTGCTGATCCTGAACGCGCGCAAGTGGATCATCCTCGGCACGCTGCTGCTCACCGTTGCAGTCACTGCCGCAGTGAGTCTTTTGCTGCCCAAGGAATACACGGCGACCGCCACGCTGATCATCGATTCCAAGAGCAAGGACCCGTTCACCGGCCAGTTGCTGCCGTCGCAGATGTTCCCCGGCTACATGGCCACGCAGATCGACGTCATTAAAAGCAGCCAGGTGGCGAACAAGGTGGTGAGCGGACTGAAGCTGACCGACAACCCGGGTACCCGCGAGCAGTTTATCGAAGCCACCCAGGGCGAAGGCAGCATCGAACAGTGGCTGGGCGATCTGCTGCTGCAGAAGCTGAACGTCGAGCCCTCGCGCGAATCCAGCATCATTTCCATCGGCTTCACGGGATCGGACCCGCGCTTTGCCGCCATCGTGGCCAACGCTTTTGCCAAGTCCTACATCGAAACCAGCCTCGACCTGCGCCTGGCGCCGGCCAGGCAAACCGCTGCCTGGTTCGACCAGCAGATCACCCAGCTGCGCCAGAATCTCGATCAGGCGCAGCAGAAGCTCACCGCCTACCAGCGTGAAAAGGGCATCGTCGAATCCGAGGAGCGGCTCGACGTCGAAACCCGCCGCATGGCCGACCTGGCCGGGCAGATGGTGGCGGCGCAATCGGCGTCGTTCGACGCCAGCTCGCGCACGCGCGACAGCGCCAGCCTGCCGGAGGTCATCAACAACCCGGTGGTGCAGAACCTCAAGGCGCAAGTGGCGCAAGGCGAAGGCAAGCTGGCCGAACTGGCCAATCGGGTGGGCGCCAACCATCCCGACTTCATCCGCCTGCAGGCCGAGGTGAGCAGCTACAGGGCCAAGCTCGCCAACGAACTCGGCACTGCCACCCGCGGTGTCGGCGCCACCGCGGGCGCCGCCCGCCAGCGCTTCGGCGAGCTCTCCGGCGCGTTCGAACGGCAAAAGGCCAAGGTGCTGGCACTGAAGCAGCAGCGCGAAGAAGCCACCCTGCTGGCGCGCGATCTGGAAAACGCCCAGCGCATCTACGATTCCGCCCTGCAGCGCTACGGCCAGAGCCGCATGGAAGCGCAGTCCACGCAGACCGATATTGCCGTGCTGAACCCTGCCGTTGCGCCCACCAAGCCGGCCCATCCGCGTGTGATGCTGAACATCCTGCTCTCGCTGTTTCTGGGCAGCCTGCTGGGCGTGGGTGTAGGTTTTCTGGTCGAATTGCTGGATCGCCGTGTGCGCTCCGGGCAGGACATCGTTGCCGGGCTGGAGATTCCCGTGCTGGCAGAGGTCACGAAAAAAGGTCGCCGGCTGGAAGCGCTGCGTCGCCTGTTCCGACGCAACAGCCCCGCGATAGCCTGAGTGTTCGTACTCCACACTGCATAAGTCGAGGTTCACATGAATTCATTCACAAGCACCAGCGAGCAGGACCGCATCGCCGAGGCGGTCACCAGCATCCGCGCCGACGCCAACATCGGCAAGCTGCTGCAGGATGCCGGCAAGCTCAAGCCGCAGGACATGGAGTGCGTGCTCAAGCTGCAGCAGGCAGAGAATCTGCGCTTCGGTGAAGCGGCGCTCAAACTCAAGCTTGTGACCGAGGCCGACATCCAGCAGGCGCTGTCGCACCAGTTCGAATATCCCACCATTTCCGCGGCCGATGCCCGCCTGAGCCCCGAGCTCACTACCGCCACTGATCCCTACAGCAAGGAAGCCGAAGCGCTGCGCTCGGTGCGTTCCGAGCTGCTGTTGCGCTGGTTCAAGGATGGTCGCAAGACACTGGCGATCGGCAGCGCGCGCGCGGACGAAGGCGCGAGCTATCTGGCCGCCAACCTGGCGGTGCTGTTCGCGCAGATGGGGCGCAAGGTGCTGCTGCTCGACGCCAACATGCGGCAGCCGCGCCAGCACGAGATTTTCAACCTGGGCAACGGCATGGGGCTGTCCGACATCCTGGCTGAGCGCATGCCCTCGCTGCAGGTGCACACCATCAAGCCGTTCCAGACGCTGAGCGTGCTCCCGGCAGGGTCGCCGCCGCCCAACCCGGTCGAACTGCTGGCGCGTCCCTCATTCGGCGCGCTGTTGTCCGGACTGGAAACCAGCTACGACATTGTCCTGATCGACACCGCGCCATCGCAGCTCAGCTCGGATTTCCAGCTGGTCGCGGCGCGTGCCGGCGGCGTACTCATTTCCACCCGCCGCAACGTCAGTCGTCTGGTCCCGCTGACCGAATTGAAGGAAAAAATCACTCTCACCGGCGCGCAGGTGGTGGGTGCCGTCGTATTGGATTGACCTCATGAATACACTCGCCGCTCGACAGCCCGGATTCGGCAATTCGCTACCAGTCATCAAAACCTGGTGGCCCATCATTCTGGGTCTGCTGGTCTTGTATGTGCCCACCTACTGGATGCTTGCGCACGGTCTCTGGAACGAAGACGACCATGCACATGGCCCTATCGTGCTGATCGTGTCGCTGTTCCTGGTCTGGCAGAGGCGCAACGTTTTTATGGAAGGCGCCGAGAAAATGCGGCCCGGCGGGATCGAGATTGCGCTGGGGTGGACGCTGCTTGTCGTGGGGTTGCTGGCTTATGCGCTTGGGCGTTCCCAGGCCATCCTGCTGTTTGAAGTGGGCTCGCAACTTCCGGTCATATTGGGCGCGCTCCTCATCACCCTAGGTGTGCGTTCCGTACGTGCACTCTGGTTCGCCCTGTTTTTTCTATTGTTCATGATTCCGCTGCCCGGGATCATCGTGGATGCGGCCACCGGTCCACTCAAGCAATATATTTCGGTCATCGCCGAACAGGTGCTGTATGCGGCGGGCTATCCCATTGCACGCAGCGGCGTCACCCTCACTGTGGGGCCGTATCAGTTGCTTGTAGCGGATGCCTGCTCCGGCCTGCATTCCATGTTCAGCCTCTCCGCCATGGGGTTGCTGTATCTGTATCTGATGCAGCACACCAGCGTCGCGCGCAACGTCGTCATCATGGCCGCCATTCTGCCGATTGCCTTTGCGGCCAACATCGTGCGCGTCATGGTGCTGGTTCTGGTGACCTATCACCTGGGTGATGAAGCGGGGCAGGGCTTCCTGCATGGCTTCGCCGGCATCATGTTGTTCGTGATCGGCCTGGTGTTCTTGTTCGTGCTGGACTGGGTGCTCGGCTTCATCTTCCCGGATCGCCGGCCCGCCCGCCTGACTGGAGACAAAGCATGAAGCTCATCAGTTTCAAACACTTCGTTATCGGCGTCTGCATGTTCGCCTCGGCAGGATTGGCCATGGCGCTCAAGCCAACTGCCAAGATTGCCGACACGGAGCCCGCGATCAACCTGGAACAACTCATCCCCCAGCAGTTCGGGGAATGGAAAGAAGATAAAAGCATCGTACCCATTAAGGTGAGTCCGGAAGTCCAGGCCAAGCTGGACAAAATCTATGGTCAGACCCTCACCCGCACCTACATCAATACTGCGGGCCGCAGAGTGATGCTTTCCATTGCCTATGGCGCCAACCAGGGCTCGGATGACTTCCAGGTGCACCGTCCCGAGTACTGCTATTCGGCGCAGGGATTCCAGGTCAGTGAAGGCGGGAAGGATTTTCTGAAGCTGAGATCGGGCGAACTGCCGATCAAGCGCCTTGAAGCCATCCAGGGACCGCGCAATGAACCGATCACGTACTGGATCACCATCGGCGATAAAGCGACGCTGCCTGGCATTGGCCGCAAGCTGACGCAACTCTCGTACGGCCTGACCGGGAAAATTCCGGATGGTATGCTGATCCGGGTTTCCTCGATCAGCCCCAATGCCGACGAGGAATATCGTCTGCAGGATCAGTTCGTCAACGCGATGCTGGATGCCGTAGAGCCCACACAACGCGTGCGTCTGACAGGCTCGCTCTGATTCCATCCGACTATTCACTTCATTGCAACGAAAATATCATGATCAAAAAAGCACTCATCACCGGCGTCACCGGCCAGGACGGCGCCTACCTTGCCGAATTCCTTCTGGGCAAGGGCTACGAAGTTCACGGCATCAAGCGCCGCACCTCGCTGTTCAACACCGACCGCATCGACCACCTGTACCAGGACCCGCACGAGACCGGCCGCAAGTTCATCCTGCACCACGGCGACCTCACCGACAGCTCCAGCCTGATCCGCATCATCCAGCAGGTGCAGCCCGACGAGATCTATAACCTCGCCGCGCAAAGCCACGTGGCCGTCTCGTTCGAGGAGCCCGAATACACCGCCAACTCCGACGCCTTGGGCGCCCTGCGTATCCTCGAAGCCATCCGCATCCTCGGCCTGGAAAAGAAAACCCGCTTCTACCAGGCGAGCACCTCCGAACTCTACGGCCTGGTGCAGGAAATCCCGCAGAAGGAAACCACGCCGTTCTACCCGCGCAGTCCCTACGCCGTCGCCAAACTGTATGCCTACTGGATCACCGTCAACTACCGCGAGGCCTACGGCATGTATGCCTGCAACGGTATCCTGTTCAACCACGAGTCGCCGATCCGCGGTGAAACCTTCGTCACCCGCAAGATCACCCGCGCGCTGGCGCGCATCAAGCTCGGCCTGCAGGACTGCCTGTTCCTCGGCAACATGGACGCCAAGCGCGACTGGGGCCACGCCAAGGACTACGTCGAAATGCAGTGGCTGATGCTGCAGCAGGACCAGGCCGAGGATTTCGTCATCGCCACCGGCGTACAGTACAGCGTGCGCGACTTCGTCAACGCCGCGGCGAAAGAGCTTGGAATGGAAATTCGCTGGGAAGGGCAGGGCGTCGACGAGAAAGGCTACCTTGTGAAAGATGCAAGTCACAAGATGCGAGTTACAAGTAAACCGCAGGATGCGACCACCCTTGAATCTTGCAACTTGAAACTTGCAACTGGAGACCGCCCGATAGTGGCGGTCGACCCGCGCTACTTCCGCCCCACCGAAGTCGAAACCCTGCTGGGCGACCCCAGCAAGGCCAAGACCAAGCTCGGTTGGACACCGAAAATCAGCTTCGACGAACTGGTGTCCGAGATGGTGCGCGAAGATCTCAAAGCCGCAGAGCGCGACGAACTGGTGAAGAAGCACGGCTACAAGGCCATGGATTATCACGAGTAAAGGCAGATACAAGGGGCAAGTTGCAAGTTACAAGGAGGGGCGGTGGCCCGGTTTGAGGATCTCGCGGTTTGGAAGCGGTCAGCTCGGTTGAGTGCAGAGCTTTATAAATCGCTTAGAGACCTCAAGGATTTCGGGTTCCGCGACCAGATCACGCGGGCTGGGCTGTCGATCCCTTCGAACATTGCAGAAGGCTATGAACGGGAATCGGCAAAGGAAACGACCAATTTCCTGAATTACGCAAAAGGTTCTGCGGGTGAGTTGCGAACCCAGTTGTACATAGGAATGGACATAGGCTACATCGAGCGCGACGCGGGCATGGCATGGACCAGGGAAGCAGAGGAAATTTCCCGCATGCTTCACGGTTTGATGCAGACGATACGAACGCAGAAGAATTGAGCTGCAAGTTTCAAGCTGCAAGTTTCAAGCTGCAAGTTACAAGGGAAAAGCTTGGAACTTGTTTCTTGCGCAAGCAGCTTTGAGATAACAAATAGTGATCACTAAACAAATTGCACGGAAAGAACTTTTAACTTGAGGCTTGCAACTTGCAACTTGCCCCTTGTAACTTGGGACTTGTAACTTGGGACTTGTAACTTGGGACTTGTAACTTGAAACTGGATTCTAAAATCTACATCGCCGGCCATCGTGGCCTTGTCGGCTCCGCCCTGATGCGCAACCTGCGCGCCAAGGGCTACAGCAACTTCCTCACCCGCACCCACGCCGAACTCGACCTCACCAGCCAGGCTGCAGTCGAAGAATTCTTCGCCGCCGAGAAGCCCGACTACGTCTTCCTGGCCGCAGCCAAGGTTGGCGGCATCCACGCCAACAACACCTACCCCGCCGAATTCATCCGCGACAACCTCGCCATCCAGACCAACGTCATCCATGCTGCGTACAAGAATGATGTGAAGCGCCTGCTGTTCCTCGGTTCAAGCTGCATCTATCCCAAGCTGGCGCCGCAGCCGATGAAGGAAGAGCACCTGCTGACCAGCGAGCTGGAGCCAACCAACCGCCCCTACGCCCTGGCCAAGATCGCCGGCATCGAAATGTGCTGGAGCTACAACCGGCAGTACCAAACCCAGTACCTCGCCGTCATGCCCACCAACCTGTACGGCCCCGGCGACAACTACAACCTGATGAACTCGCATGTCATCCCGGCGATGATCCGCAAGTTTCATCTGGCCAAACTGGCATCGGAGCGCAACTGGCCCGCCATCGAGCAGGACGAAGCCCGATATGGCCCCATCCCGCAGGATCTCAAAGATCAACTCCTTGCAACTTGCAACTTGCAACTTGAACCTTCGGTTTCCGTGTGGGGAACCGGCACGCCGAAGCGCGAATTCCTCTACAGCGAAGACATGGCCGACGCCTGCGTCTACCTGATGAACCTGCCGGACGAGAAGTTTGTCCCGCTGCTGGGGCAGGATCGCAACGACGGCCTGCCGCCGCTGATGAACATTGGCGTGGGCCACGACCTCAGCATCCGCGAGCTGGCCGAAACCGTGAAAGACGTGGTGGGCTATTCGGGCGCACTCGAATTCGACAGCACCAAGCCCGACGGCACCCCGCGCAAGCTGATGAACGTGGACAGGCTGAACGCGATGGGGTGGAAAGCGACGACCGATATGCAAAGCGGTCTGGCTGTGGCGTATCAGGATTTTCAAGCCGGATTGCAGTGAATCAACCGGTTGAAGCCGTTCTTGCTGCGTCCGCGCAGCCTCATCCAAGAGGGGCTGCGTCGGGCAATGCCGATGCCCTGCGCAGGCAAATGTTTCTCGGTTTCTGCGCCACGCTCGAAGTGCATGGCTTCCCTTATGTGATCCTGTCCGGCTATCAGGGCTATCCCGACCACATCGATTCGGACATCGACTTCATGGTGTCCGAGGCGGATTTCCTGCGATTGCCGAAGCTCTTCAGCAAACCCGGGGTCGTCCCGGGGGCGCGTTTGGCACAACTAGTTCAATATGACACTACAGCTTGTGCCTTTGTGCTTGCCAAGCAAGAGCATGAGCATGTGGTTCACTTGCAACTAGATTTTGCGTTCGTCACGCATGGAAAATTTAATTTGCACACCAAAGGGCGGCCTTATCTTTTTTACGAACAGGTACTCGCTTCACGCCGTTTAGGCCGTGCCGGTTTCTGGATTCCTGCTGCCGCTGTCGAGTTCGAGTATTACCTCGTCAAACGAATCGACAAGGCCTTGGTCGAATCGCGCCACCTCGACCAGTTGGCTGCCCTGCTGGTCGAAGATCCGGCGGGCTGCCGTGCCGTGCTCGCGCGGCTCGTGCCATCCGAAATGCAGGCTTCCATCATCGATGCGATTGCTGCGTGTGATGTGGCGTGGTTTGAACAGCACCGCCTCGAATTGCCAAGCATGCTGGGTCGCAGGCTTTCCTCGGAAACGTTCAGTGAGCGGATGATCAGCCGGGGCAGGGAATGGCTGCGCCGGTTGCGCCGCACCCTGCAGCCCACCGGCTTGGTGATCGCCGTTCTGGGGCCAGATGGCAGCGGCAAGACCACCGTGATCGAACACCTCGAACGCGAGTTGGCCCCCGCCTTCCGGCGGGTGCGCCGCTTCCACCTGCGCCCGCATTTCGGCACCGCCTCCGGTGGCGCGGCGGTCACCGACCCGCACGGGCAAACACCACGCGGTCACCTTGCCAGTGCCGCGAAGGTTGGTCTGTTCATCCTTGATTACTGGATGGGATGGCTGCGCTGGGTCTATCCTGCCAAAGTACGTTCAAATCTGGTGGTGTTTGATCGCTACTATCACGACATGCTGGTCGACCCGGCACGATACCGCTTGCCGCGCGGCAGCTTCCTCCAGCGCCTGCTCGCCGGTCTGGTGCCCAGGCCGGATATCTGGCTGGTGCTGCATGCGCCGCCCGAACTGCTCGTGGCGAGAAAAGGCGAGATCAGCCTGGAAGCAGCACACACCCTTTCCGCCGGCTACGCCCGTCTTGCGCAACAACTGCATGCCATTCCCATCGATACCGGGCGCGGCCTGGAAGAAACCCTCGCAGCGGCGGTGGCAGCGCCGCTCGATTACCTCGCAGCGCGCACCGCGGCGCGCATCGGGTCTGCACGATGAGCGACACCCTTCGCAAGCCATTGCGCATCCTGCTCTCCGCCTATGCTTGCGAGCCTGGCAAGGGTTCCGAACCCGGCGTGGGGTGGAACTGGGCACTGGCCCTGGCGCGGCACGGCCATGAGGTCTGGGCGCTGACACGGCGCAACAACCAGAAGACCATCGAGCCGGAATATCTGCGGCTCGAACCCGAGATTCGCGATCGTCTGCACTTCATCTATTACGACCTGCCGAAGTGGGCAAGCTGGTGGAAGAAGGGTGGGCGGGGCGTGCACCTCTACTATCTGCTATGGCAGTGGGGGGCTTACCAGCTCGCCCGGCAGAAACATGCCGAACACGCGTTCGACCGTGTGCATCATGTCACTTTCGTCAGTGCAAGGCAGCCCAGCTTCATGGGGGGATTGGGCATTCCCTTCATCTTCGGCCCCGTCGCGGGGGGGGAGCGCGCGCCGTGGCGCTTGCGCGCCGGGTATGGCTGGAAGGGGTGGGTGCTGGATGCCGTGCGAGATGCGGCAAACGTGCTGGTGAAATTCGACCCCATGATGTGGCGGACGTTTGCCCAGGCAGAGCAGATTTATGTCACCTCGGAGCAAACGCGGAATCTTGTGCCGCGCCGCTACTGGCCCAAGACCCGGATCAAGCTCGCCATCGCCCTGGATGACAGGGAAGTGGGTGAGTTGCGTGAAGAGCCCGCCATGTCTGCCCCCAGAATTATTTATGTGGGGCGTCTCCTCTATTGGAAAGGCATGCATCTTGGCCTGGCCAGTTTCGCAAGCTTTCTCAAACGCTATCCCGGCGCAAGACTTACGCTGATCGGCAGCGGCCCGGATGAAGCGCGCTGGAGACAATTGGCGGGGCAACTGGGCGTCGCAAACAGCATCGATTGGACATCCTGGATCGGCCAGTGTGAACTCGCCGATTTGTACCGCAATCACGATGTGCTGCTGTTCCCCAGCCTGCACGATTCCGGTGGGATGGTGGTGCTGGAAGCCATGCAGCATGGCCTGCCCGTCGTTTGCCTGAAGCTGGGGGGGCCAGGCGTGCTGGTGAATGACTCCTGCGGAATCGCGCTGGACACATCGAGGCATGGCGTGGAAAGCCTGGTGGCAGTCATGGCCGATGGTCTGGCCCAACTATTTGCGGACTACTCTGCTTATGCAGACAAGTCCGCAGGGGCACGTAAACGTGCGCAAGAACAAAACTGGGATGCGTTGGTAGCAGATATCTATGCACCGATTGAGAGGGATATTGCCGCTGCAATAGAGAATACCCCGTCAACAGATGGCTTCGTCGCCGCGGTGGAATGAGAGCACGCATCCCACCACAGCACTCACACCTTTGGTCCCTCAGCGATCAGGCGCTGGTGAGCGGGAGTAATTTTGTTACGGGTGTGCTGCTCGCCCGCGTGATGGGGCTGGAAGCATTTGGTGCCTATGTCGTGGCCCAGGCTTATTTGCTCTATGCCAATACCTTCCAGGCGTCGCTGGTGGTTTCGCCGATGATGACGGCGGTTCCTGCTGAAGCCGATCCCCGCATACAGTACAAACTGGTTCGTGGTTTTTTTGGTTATACCCTGCTGGTGCTGGGCGTTACGCTGGTGGGGGTGCAGGCCCTGGCCTGGTTGATGGGGCTGTGGTCGGAACACCTCGGGCTCGAACATCTGGTCTGGCCGCTGGCCCTGGCGATGATCGGCTTCCAGTTGCAGGACTGGTTGCGGCGAGCTTTGTATGTGAAGGCGGCAAATCGCGCGGTCTTTTTCAGCGACCTGCTTGCTTATGGCGGCCAGTTGGCCACTTTGGGGTGGCTTGGCTATGCGGGTGATCTGACACCGAGTACTGCATTGCTGGCAATGGCCTTGGCTTTTTCCTGTTCGGCTGTTGCCACGGCCGTGAGCCACGGCATACGCCCCAGTTACGCTGAAGCGCGCGCGGTAATCGGCCTGCATTGGCGAGCAAGCCGGGACTTTCTGGCGACATGGCAGTTGCAATGGCTGGGCTCGCAAGGTGTTGTGCTGTTGGGGGCAGGAATGATCGGCCAGCAGGCGGCGGGTGCGATCCGTGCAGCGCAGAATCTGCTCGGTCCGGTCAACGTGGCATTCCAGTGGATGGACAATGTCGTGCCGGTGCGCGCGGCCTTGCATCTGCGCGATGCCGGACGACATGCGGTGATCGCCTATCTGGGGCGGATCGGTTTGATGGGCGGGGTGGCGCTCGGCTTGTTCGCCCTGCTATTGCTACCGACGGATGAATGGCTGATGGCCTTTCTCTATGGAGAGGAATATCGCCCGTTCGCCATTCTGGTGGTGTTGCAGGCGCTCTACTATCTATTTGGCCATGGCTATCGCATGGCGGCCTACTATCACCGCACGATGGGTGAAACCCGGTTGTTGGCACATGCAAGCTTCTGGTGGGCGCTTGTTTCGGTGGCGCTGGCCTTACTGACCGTGCGTGAACTGGGCGAGCGCGGCATCATGTATGCGCTGGTGGCGGGCGAGGTGGCTGCGCTGTTGTATCTGGTCTGGGTGTGGCGTACCAGGTCTGCAGACGAGGGCGATGCCGACGATACGCGTGCACCGCGTTATGTCGTGCTGCGTCGGCGCAACGGCAGCGTGCATCTGGTGCTGCCATGCGCCAACGACAGGGTGTTGCGGTCGGCCTTGGCTATGTATTACCCCTCGCGGTGGACGGGTCGCCTGTACCGGATGACGCTGGCGCGTACCCTGTCGTGGCGGGCGCGGCTGGGATGGGTGGAAACAGTCGAGTCGCTGGCGGGCGTGTGTCCCGATCTCGGGCCTTTGTCGAAAGCGATGCCGGATGCCAACCCCGCGACAATCGGTTTGCTCAAGGGTTCGCCCGGCCCGCGCGCCAAGCTGACGCTGAAAATCATGGACGCCGCCGGAAATGGCCTGGCCTATGCGCGTATCGCCGATACGCCGGGGGCGGTGCAGGCTTTGCGGAGAGAGGCCGAGGTCCTGGCGGCGGCGCCGCTGGAAACGGGCTTGCCGCGCGTGATCGCACAGGGTGAATACAGTGGGCCGGACGATTTCTTCATCGTCGAATCCGCAGGGCCGGAATGCCCGGCAGAACCGGTTCTTGCCGAGCGGCATTTTGCTTTCCTTGCACGTCTGCTCGGCGAAGACACGGTGCCTTGGCATACCGTGGTCGACCAGCTTGAAGAGGATGTTGCGCAGTTGATGTGCGAGGCCGATCGGCCCGGCGTGCTGTCGGACGCGATGCGATATTTGCGCAAGGTGCCCGGCCCGGCCTTACGGGCATGCATCGAGCATGGTGATTTCGTCCCGTGGAACATCCGCTCTGGCAAGGAGGGCGCGCTGTTCGTGCTGGACTGGGAACATGCGCGCCGTGATGGCTGGGCCTGGCTGGATGCCCTGCATTTCTGCTACCAGACCGAGGCGCTGGTGCGCCGGCGCGGGCCGGAACAGATATTGACTTCGCTGCGGTCAGTTTTTTCGCAACCTGTGGCACGGGAATATGCCCGGCTACACCCCGTGGCCGAAGATCACGCGCGCATGCTGATCATCGTGTATTTGCTGCGCATGCTCGCTGTGGGAGCCAGCGAAGGCTATGAAGCCACCGCGCACCAGCAGGCCATGCGTTGCCGCATGCTCGAACACCTGTTGCAGGAACAATGAAACATACGGGCGGACCGATGTACATCCAGCATTTATGGGACTGCTTTTCCGCTGTGATGCGGCGAGCTGACCATTCGAACGGAGTATGGGGATATGCGAAGCATTAATTGGACAAGCGTTCTCGCCTGGTCGGCAGGCGGCTTGGTCGTAGCGTTTGTCGCGGTCTTTCTGGGATTGCTGTCTGCACTGATTCCGCCCCTGGCCATTCTGTTGTCGGTTCTTATCGTCGTCCTGGCCATTATTGCCGGGGGTTATGCCTGGGCTCGCCACGTTGCCATGCAGAACGGGCAGCTTGCGCTGTATCTGCTGCTGTTCTGGGTATGGGTCGCCAACATGCCGGCGATCGTGGCATTCGATCCCAGTGGGATCACCAAGGCCGACCTGTTCAATCCCCAGTCCATCGGCCGCATTGCCATGTTCTTTCTGGTTGGCTTGGCGTTTGTGTTCAATTTTTTCAACACCAGCCGCAAGCAGGCAGCGGCCATGCCGAAAGTGGGGGGCTTGTTCGTTCTACCGATGCTGATCTTTGGCTGGTATGTGATCGATGCGTTGGTGGTATTGCGGGGGCAGGACCTGCTGCTCGCTCTCTATCGTGTTGCGGAGTGGGTGCTGTTGCTGTTCCTGATCGCGGCCATCGTGGGGCGTGCACCGGCCAATCCAGTCGAGCGTGAGAACTGGCTGTTGCGGGTGGCGTTCGCCGTGCTGCTGTTCATGCTGCTGATCACCATGGTGATGCTCCCCATTTTCCCCAATTGGATTTATCACGCCGGTCAGAGCGGTGTAGGCCGTTTGCAGAATCCGTTTGCGCATCCCAATACGCTTGGGGTGCTGGCAGGCATGGCCTTTTTCTACTTCCTGGAGCGCAGGCCGCGTTTTTTTCGCTTGGGTATGCTTCTGGCGCTCGGCATCATGGTGGCCACTTATTCGCGCGGCGCCTGGGCAGGATTCGCGGTGGCAACGGCTTTTTATCTGTATCTGAGGCCGCGCACGATGCAGGGGCGTTTCTTTGTCGTCATAGCGATGGTCTTTGCAGCAGCTTTTGCCTGGGTCACCCAGGACCTGTTCATCGATTCCGTGCAACGCATCCTGGCGCGCGGGGGGTCGGTCACCAGTCTGACAACTGCATCCGAGCGGACCGAGGTCTGGCAGGCATCGCGGGTGCTGATTAAAGATGCACCTTTGCTCGGGCATGGTTATATTGCGGGGCCTATTGATTCGGCCTGATTTATCCGTGATTCATGCTGCATATTTTACGCGTGC
>ERZ761609.2348-NODE-2348-length-14142-cov-36.033080_pt1 | contig 14142 bp, 7 predicted proteins | sample MGYA00511163_ERZ761609 | MGnify/ENA primary metagenome ERZ761609 (study PRJEB28899, sample SAMN02445070) | bioreactor sludge metagenome | biome: EBPR sludge | place: Australia: Brisbane, Thorneside Wastewater Treatment Plant | collected 2011-12-16 ... | reverse complement strand
GCCAAGGCGCCGCTGCAATTGAAATACCTTCTCTCCTCCGCGCTGTATGGCGACATGAAACTGGCTCAAGTGCTGCCGGAGGTGGCACCCGCCGGTTGCGCAGGGATCGACATCTGGGGCAAACAGCACGCCACGCATCGCGAGGAGGTGGATGAGATGGGCGTGGATGCTTTTGAGGCCCTGCTGAAAAAACACGGTGTGCAGCTCGTCTGCTCGACGCGCTATCCGCTCGGCCCCTTCGGCTTGCAGCCGGAGATGCCGATGGTGAAAAGGCTCGGCGGCAGCCTCATCGTGTGCGCTTCCAAGGGACCGAAAAACGTCACCGGAGCCGAGGCCAAGGCGGGCATCAAGGAGTTCCTCGAACTCATGAAACCCCACGCGGATGCTGCGGCCGAGCACGGCATCACGCTCGCCATCGAGAACCACGGCAACGCATTGCTCTACTCGCCCGACTCCATCCGCTACTGGGCCGAGCTGAACACGCATCCCGCCCTGGGAGTAGCCTTCGCGCCGCATCATCTGCACGATCACATTGAGGACATGCCAAAGCTCATCCGCGAGCTGGGCGCGAAGAACCTGCCCTTCATCTACTTCCAGGAATACGGCATCGGCAGCAAGCAGACCGTGGCGAAGGAGATCGAGCTTCAGCAGCTTCCTGGCTACGGCACGCTCGACTACAAACCAATCCTCGCAGCTATGCGCGATGTCGGCTTCAACGGTTACGTCGAGATATTCATGCACCCCACCCCGCGCGGCATCCCCATGCTGCCCACGCCGGGTGAGATCACCGCGGCCATCAACAAATCCCGCGACCATATCGAAGGACTGCTCAAGGAGGTGAACGCATGAGGAAAAGCTCGAAATTCGAAGCCCGAACTTCGAAAATTTTCACGCATCTCCAGAAAATCGCCCTCATGAGAAGTCAGACTTCGATTTTCGATTTTCGATTTTCGATTTTACTCATCCTCGCCACCAGCCTCCACGCCGAGCCCATCGTCACCGGCTTCGAACGTTTCCACAACGGCGAGCCGACCCGCGAAGGCGGCGCGCTTTTATACAACGAACTCGGCTGTGCCAACTGCCACGGCGGCGACACCGGCCTGCCCGCACGCCAGGGACCCGTTCTTGCGGATCTGAAGAGCCGCGCCAACGCTGCCTGGATCGCCGAATTCCTCACCGACCCTCAGAGCGCCAAGCCCGGCACTATGATGCCCGCGCTTTTTGACGGCCTGCCCGCTAAAGAAAAAGCCGCGCAGATCCAGGCGGTGACGCATTATCTGATGACGCTCAAACCTGTGGGCAAGCCCGTCAAACCTAAAGCCGCGCGCCACGCCAACGCCGAGCGCGGCAGCGCGCGCTTTCACCAGGTCGGCTGCGTGGCCTGCCATGCGCCCACGCCGGATTTTCATCCCGCTCATGGCACGCCGAAGCCGGAGGACTTCACCTCGCGCCCGGTGCCGCTGCCGGATTTGAAGAAAAAGTACAGCCTGCTGACCCTGGCCGCCTTTCTCGAAAACCCCGATCTAGTCCGCCCCGATGGCCGCATGCCCCACCTCGGCCTCAACGCGGAGGACGCCATGGACATCGCCTGTCACCTGATGGACTACCGTCCCAGTGATCCGCGCGAGGCTCCGGGCCTGCCAACTCTCAAGCTCAATGCAGGCCTAGCCAAAAAAGGCGCGGAGATCGTCGCCAAACTCAACTGCGCCTCCTGCCACAGTCTCACTGCCGAGGATAAACCCGTGACCGTGGCGCTCCAGAAAAACGAGGGCGGCTGCCTTTCCTCCAAGCCCGCCGCAGGCCGTCCGCACTATGATTTGAGCGACCGCCAGCGTGCCGCGCTCAACGCCTTTCTCTCGGGCAAAGACCAGCCCGCCTTCACCACCACGCAGCAGACGCATCTCACACTCCAGGCGCTGAATTGCTACGCCTGCCATGATCGCGACGGCATCGGCGGACCCGATGTGGCGCGAAATCGCTACTTCGTCGGCGATGAAGGCATCGCCGACGCGGGCCGCCTCGCGCCGCCGCTCACAGGCATCGGCCAAAAGCTGCGCGCTGACTGGCTGGAGTCTGTCTTCCTTGGCGAGGGACGCGTGCGGCCTTACCTGCAAACCAAGATGCCGAAGTATCCGGCTCATGCCAAAACCCTCACCGCCCTGTTGAAGAAGACCGACAAAAAGGAACTGCCGAAGCTGCATCCCGAAGGCGACCTCGCCGCCGGCCAGAAACTCACCGGAATTCTTGGCGGCATGAACTGCATCACCTGCCATGTGTGGGGAGACAAGCCTTCGCTCGGCATCCAGGCGCTGGACATCTCCCAGCTCGACAAACGCCTCACGCCCGAGTGGTTCCGGGACTACATGCTCAACCCGCAAGGCTACCGTCCCGGCACGCTGATGCCTCCGCTTTGGCCCGGCGGCCAGTCCATGCTCAAGGAAGTGCTCGGCGGCGACACCGAGAAGCAGCTCGCCGCCATTTGGGAGTTTATCAAAAAAGGCGACGGCCTGCCCGAAGGCTACCCTGCGCATGTCGCGAACGCCTTCGAACTCATCCCGCAGGATCGGCCCATCATCCAGCGCACCTTCCTCAACCACGTCGGCTCCCAGGCCATCCTCGCCGGTTTCCCCGGCGGCATCCACATCGCCTACGATGGCGACAAAGGCCGCCCGGCGCTCGCCTGGCGCGGGCGTTTCTTCGATGCCAACTCCACCTGGTTCGTGCGCGCCGCGCCGTTTGAAGACCCGCTCGAAAAAGAAGTCTTCGCCTGGCCCCAAGGCTCCGAAAATGACGCGCCCGGCTATCGCGGCTATCGGCTGGACAAAGCCGGCAACCCCACCTTTTTAACCCGCGTGGATGGCGTCGAAGTCGAGGAAACTTATCGCGTCGAGGAAGGCAAACTGCACCGCACCGTCACCTGGGCGCAGGGGCAAAAAGAGCCCGCCTGGACGCACCCCGAAGGACTCGAAGTCACCGACTCCGCCGCCAACGTCAACCATCAACGCCACTTTGTCTATTCATGGAAATAAGCCGGAGTTCAAGCTGTTGGAGTTCAAGCTTCAGCTTGTTCAATGACCGCCCGCAGCGGAGCGCACTCCCGTGTCGCCTAAAGACTTCACTCCAACACTCACTCCAAGGTTTAAAGCGAGGCGTCGTCCCAGCCAGCACCATATTCGTCCACCGGGTAGGCTTTCCAGTGCTCCAGCGCGGCTTCCCTGCCAACTTCGTTCACATACTCCCGCGCGCTCGACCACGGCCAGTCCGTCCACTTTCCCACATAACCATGTTTCACAGGGTTGTGATGGATGTAGTTCAGCGTCGCGCCTTCATGAGCGTCTGATTTCATGCGTGTCTCAGCCGCGTTGAACCACACTTTGCGCCCTCGCTTCCCCTCCTCTCCGTTCCATTCGAAAGAAGTCCTTCCGTGCAATTTCCCCAATGCTTTCAGCACTTCCAAGACAGCCTTTGAAATAACCAGAACATGATAATGATTCGGCAGCACCACCCACGCCTTCGTCTCATCGGCGGCCTCATCAAGAGTCTGCAGCAGAGATTCCGCAAAGTGCGTCATTCTTTCCGCCGAGTGCCCAATGATGGGAGAGTGCTCGTGGCAGGATGCCGTGATGAGATAAGCGCCCGCTCCCAAGTCGCGATGCTTCAAACTATGCCAGGGCCGCTGCTGGCGCTTGCGAAAGGCCAGTTCAATCCTCCGTTCATCCTCGGACAGCCTCCGCCAGCGGTACATGAATCCAAGGCTGTTTCGAGCGATGCAGATCGTCAAGATTCATTTTCAAACCGTTGGAGTTCAAGCTTCAACTTGTTCTGGGAAACTCCCGCAGCGGAGCGCGCTTCCATGTCGCCTAAAGGCTTCACTCCAACTGTTGGAGTTCATCCCGTTGGAGTTCAAGCTTCAGCTTGTCCCGGGAAAGCTGCGTTGCGACGTTCTCTCTCGTGTCGCCTAAAGGCTTCACTCCAACTTGCCACCCTCCTTCTCTTCCCGCTCTCCCTCTCCGCCATCGAGCCGGGCTATGAAGCGCTCGATCTCTACACGGCCTCATCCCCCTCCAGCTCGCGCGACACGACGTGGAAACCCGGCGATGGCGTCACGCTCGAAGTCAGCGGCATGGCATGGATCGGACCCGACCGCCTCGGTGTCACCGTGCGCAAGGGCGAGGTTTGGTTTCTGGATGGCGTGCTCGGTGAGGATCCCGCCAAGATCACCTACCATCGTTTCGCCTCCGGGCTGCATGAGCCGCTCGGGCTGCTCCAGGACGGTGATTCTTACCTGGTGGCCCAGCGCGCGGAAGTGACGCGCCTGCGCGACACGGACGGCGACGGCAGCGCCGACGAATACCTCACCTATGCGCGCGGATGGAATGTCACCGGCAACTACCACGCCTACACCTACGGCCCCGAGCGCGACGGCGAAGGCCGCCTTTGGATCACCGCGAATCTCGGCATGGGCGAGCGCGCCAACAACAAGCTGCCATGGCACGGCTGGGCCATGCTGGCTGATGGCAAAGGCGGCGTCATCCCCATGGCGGCGGGTCTGCGCAGCCCTTGCGGATTGGGCGCGAACTTGGAGGGCGACATGTTTGTCACGGACCAGCAAGGCACCTGGGTGGCCGCCACGCCGGTGCATCATCTGCGCAAAGGCGTCTTTTACACCAACCAGGAAGCGCTGCCCACGCTCGACCACCCGGACTCTCCGATCAAACTCACCGCCCCGCTGCCCAAGGACTGCGCTTATCCCGAGGCCCTGCGGGCCGCTCCAGTCATGGCTCCGGCCACGGTCTGGCTGCCGTACAACAAAATGGGCCGCAGCGGCACCGACATCCAGGTCATTGACCAAAAGGGCAAGTTCGGCCCTTTCGACGGCCAGCTCCTCGTGGGCGAGTTCACCAACTCCGCCATCAGCCGCGTGTTTTTGGAAAAGGTCGGCGGCGAGTATCAAGGCGCCTGCTTTCCTTTTCTCAGCGGCTTCCCCGCCGCCGTCGTGCGCATGGCCTTCGCGCCGGATGGCAGCCTGTTTGTCGGCATGACCAACCGCGGCTGGTCCTCCCTCGGCAACCGCAGCTACGGCATCACCCGCGTGCGGCAAAAGGGTGCCATCCCCTTTTCCATCTGCGAGATGCGCGCGAGGCCGGACGGCTTCGAACTCGCTCTCACCGAGCCCGCCGACCCCGCCACCGCCGCGAGTCCGGCCAGTTACACGCTGGAGAGCTTCACCTTCACCTACTCGGGCGCCTACGGCAGCGACGAGATCGAAAAGCGCCCGCACACCATCGAGTCCGCCGCCGTCTCGCCCGACGGCCTCACCGTGCGCCTCAAAGTCGCCGGATTGCGCGAGCTTTATGTCCACGAGCTGCGCGCTTCCGGCCTGCGCTCGAAGCAAGGCGAGCCGCTGCTTTTTCCGGACGCCTATTACACGCTGAACAAGATTCCTCGCTGAGTTTCATTTTCGCCAGGCATCCACGGGCCGAAACAAAATCAAAAACGCTGTTACACTGTGTCCGCGTCCTGGAAAGATAGGGCGCACACATGCTCTCCGACGCGCAGCAGGAACTTTTCACCCGACTCTGGACTTCGGTCCAGCCGGCGGTTTCTGGCTACATTCACGCGCTGGTCCGGGACGACCCGGTCGCGGACGACCTGACCCAGGAAACCGCGCTGGCCTTGCTGCGCACCTTTTCCTCTTACGACCCGCAGCGCCCCTTTCTGCCTTGGGCGCTGAACACGGCCAAATTCCAGATCCTCGGTCATCGCCGGGACGAGGCTCGTTGCAAGGTGCTCTTCGACGGTGATCTGCTGGATCGCATCACGGAGAACTGGGGTGACACCGCCCCGCAAATCAGCGGCGAGCAGGCGGCGCTCGGCGAGTGCCTCGAAACACTGGCGCCGCACGCCCGCAAACTGCTGCGCCTGCGCTATGACGAGGCCCTGGACTCGACCCAGATCGCGCGCCATCTCGCCACCACTGCCGCGGCGGTGCGGATGGCTCTGCAGCGCGTGCGTGAACAACTGCGCATCTGCGTGGAGCGTCGTCTGCAAACAAGAGGAGGTCTCACATGAACCGCCAGGACGAACTGTTCGCCGCCTACCTTGATGGAACGATCACCGCGGCGGAAGAAAGAGAACTGGCCGCGTGGATGGCCGGCAGCGCTGAACACGCCCGCGCTTTCGTTGAAGCCTGTCTGCGAGAGCAGCAACTCACCGCCGCGGTGCGCGCCTCCGCTCGGCGGCGTTCTGTTGAAATCGTCCACCAGAGGGCGGCAGAGCCGCCGCCATCTTCACGTCCCTCGAAGGCTTTCCGCCGTCTTCTGCCGCTGGCGGCTGCCGCTGCTGTCGTGGCCGGTTGGATGGGATGGCAGGTCTGGGATCCATCGCCGGTCGCCGCGTATCTCAGCGGCCGCCTCGGTGGTGTGACGGTGGAGCGCGCTGGTGAGAAGCTTTCCGCGAACGAGCACCAACCGCTTTCCGAGGGCGACCTCATTCAAACCCGGACCGGCGGCGCCATCGTGAGTTTTGCCGGCGAAGACACGCGCTTCGACCTGGGCGCCGACGCGCGGGTGCGGGTGCGCTCGTTGCGCGGGCGCAAGGAATTCCAATTGCTCAGCGGCACGGTGAGCGCGGAGGTGGCGCCGCAGCGCCGGGGCGCGATGCTTTGGCTCACTGATGACGCCCGCGCGGAGATCGTCGGCACCAAGTTCACCCTCGCCGCCGCAGGGTGGTTCACCCGTCTCGATGTGACCGAGGGCGCGGTGCGTTTCTCCCGGCATGGCGACAGCGAACCGACTCTGGTCAAAGCCGAGCAGTTCGCCGCGGCCGACGTCCAAGGCACGACGGGCGCGTGTTCCATTGATGAATTCGAGACGGCTCCGTGGAGTGTGCCTGGACGCCGCACGCCTGGATTCGAGCATGTCACCTTTCGCAGCAACCGGCTGGACCGCGAGATCGGCGTCAATGTGATGCTGCCACCTGGCTATGACCGCGACCGTCGCGGCGGCTATCCTGTGCTGTATCTGCTGCACGCCATGAATGGCGACGAGCATAGTGAGGCGGCGCGTCTGGGGACCGCCCTCCGCTCCGCCATGGAGGACCGGCGGCTGCCGCCCTGCCTCGTGGTCGCCCCCAACAGCGGCCCCGCGTTTCCGCGCGAGCCGATGTTTGCCAATGTGATGGTCGCACGCGAACTGACCCGCTTTGTGGACAGCCGTTACCCCACCCGCGCGCAGCGTGGCATGAGAGTTCTGTGCGGGCTCGGCTATGGCGCGCAGCAGGCCGTGATCCTTTCCCTTTTCCACACCGATGTCTTCGCGCTCGGCTGCGCGGTGGATGACACGCTGCGCGGCGGCAGCCCCGGCTTCCGCCGTCTCGGCATCCATCATCGCCCGCGTCCGAGAATCCAGCCGCAATTGCTTTTGCTGCACACCGACGACCACGGCGACGACGCCCGCGCCCTGGCGGACTTTCTGAATGAAACGGGCGTCGAGACCGATGTCACCGCTCTCGCCGCGCGCCATCTGGACGACGAAGCGCTGCCCACCGTGTTCGTCGAGGCCCTGGCAACGCGCCTCCAACTCCTCTGGAACCGACCCAACGCCCGATGAAATACTCCGCCCTTTTTCACACCAGCCTGGCAGCCGCGCTGCTCATGCCCGCCTTCGGAGACGAACCCCAGCGAACACCGCGCGACCCCTCCGGCGGCATCTTTTTTTATGCCAAGGAGGGCTACGACTCGAACACCGCGCCTGTCGCCAATCCTGACGTGCTTGGGAACTGGGTGCAGTTTTACTGGAGCGAGATCGAGAAGGAAAAGGGCCGCTACGACTGGAGCCTGATCGAGTCGCGCATGAAGCCGTGGGTGGACGCGGGGAAGAAGGTGGCGTTTCGCGTGTATTGGATCGGCAGCGGCTACTGGAAGAATCCCGCCGCGCGCACGGCCACGCCGCAGTCGGTGTGGGACGACGGCGCGAAGTTCGCGAAGCATGCGGACTCGGGCACGGAGATTCCGCTGCCGTGGGACCCGATCTACCAGCGGCGCGCGCTTGCCTTTCTCACCGCGCTGGCGGAGCGCTACGACGCGAATCCCAATGTGCTCTTTTTCGACGTGACGCCCGGCGCGGAGACGAACCCGTATCGCTTCGTCGCCTTCAACCAGCGCACGCCCGAATTCAAAGATCAATATGCCGCCACGCCCGCGAGCGATGGCCGCAAATACTCCGACGAGCTGTGGCTGGCAACCGTGCGCGGGTGGATCGATGCGACGGACAGGATTTTCAAACACCTGCCGCTCGTGGTGACGCTGAATGTCGGCACGCTGAACCTCGGCGATGCGCGCAACGATTATTCCGTCGAGATCGGCCAATACGCGGTGGATCATGGCTTCTACGTCGGCCAGAACGGCCTGCACGGCGCGAGCTACATCGAGGACAGCGGGCGCAAGGAGGCGTTCCTGAAATGGTCGAAGCAGACGCGCATCGTCTTCGAGACGCTCGGCGACGCGGGCACGAGCACTCAATATGGCAAGAAGCCGCTGGGATCGCTGCGCGAGATCGTGGACGCGGCGAACCGCGTGAACGCGCATTATTTGCTGCCGTATCCGGTGGATGTGCTCAAAGGCACGAAAGGCCAAGCGGATTACGATCCGGAGTTTGCAGCCGCATTGGCGCATGGTGCGCGCACGCTCGGCCAGGGAGGCAAAACGACGACGCAGGAGACGTCGCAAGTCGCGCCGGGAAATCGTGCTCGTGATTCGGAGCCGAGCTGGCTTATGCCGCCGGTCAAGGGCCCAAATCTGCATTACAAGACCTTCGACAGCAAAGCGGCGGGGCAGAAGGTGAGCTATCTGCTTTATCTGCCGCCGGGTTACGAGACATCGGGGCAGCGGCGCTATCCGGTCGTGTACTGGCTGCACGGCATGGGCGGTTCGCAGCAAGGCGTGCCCGCGATGACGGCGAGGCTCACGAGCGCAATCGAAGCGGGCAAGACGCCGCCGCTCATCATGGTCTTCGTCAACGGCATGATCCGCAGCAGCTATGTGGACTCCGCCGATGGAAAAATACCGGTGGAGACGGTGAGCATCCAGGAATTGATCCCGCATGTGGATGCGACGTATCACACGCTCGCCACGCGCGCGGGCCGCATGATTGAGGGTTTCTCCATGGGCGGCGGTGGCGCGGCGAAATGGGGCTTCAAGCATCCTGAACTCTTCGGCTCAATCTCGATCATCGACGGCGCGCTGCACAAGCCGGATGATCCGACCGCTGGACGGCTCGCGAGCTCGTTCCAGACGATCTACGGCGGCGACCGCGCCTACTTCGAGGCCAGCAATCCGTGGAATCTCGCGCAAAAGAACGCGGACAAGGTGAAGGGCCGCACGCCGGTCCGCATCGTCACGAGCACGAAGGGGCTGGGCCCGCTCAACAAGGAGTTCAGCGGGCTGCTGACGCGCCTCGCCATCGCGCACGAGTTTCACGCCATTCCCGACGCGCCGCATTCGCCCGGACCGCTCTACGAGGGCCTCGGTGATGAAAACTGGACGTTTTATCAGAGCGCTTTTTCCACAGCTCCAACGGCCCCGAAGGTCTCGCAGGCTGCCATAACCCTTACAGCGCCCAAATCGGTGTCTTTGGCCGCAAACACCACGAAAGGCTTCCAACTCGATGGCGAACGTTGGACTTATCGCGACGGTGATTTCGCCATGAGCGGCATTTTGCTCAAGCCGGAGGGAAGGGGACCGTTTCCGGCTGTGCTCATCAGCCACGGCCTCGGCGGCAGCGCGGAGAGTTTTGGCATGAACAAGGCGCGCGAGATGGTGAAGTGGGGTTTTGTGTGCATCGCGCCGGGTTACACACACACCGGCGGCGCGCGCGGCGCGGCGAAGGGCGCGCCACAGCCCGCCGACTACGGCGCGAGCGCGGAAAACATCCGCCGTGCGAAGACCTGTCTCGAACTCGCGAGCCAGATGCCCGAGGTGGATGCGAAACGCCTCTTCGCCTACGGTCACAGCATGGGCGGCTTTGTCACCATCGGCCTCGCCGCGTCAGAACCGGGCCTGCTAAAAGCTGCGGCGATCACCGGCAGCGGCGTCGCACCGCGCGCAGGCTATCCCGCGCCCTCGACGGAGGCGGCAGCGAAAATCCGCACGCCCTTTTTGATGCTGCACGGTGCTGCGGACAATGTGGTGCGCCCCGAGCAGTCGGAATCGCTCAAGAAGGTGCTCGATCAAAACAAGGTGCCCAACGACCGCCTCGTGGCCGATGGCCAAGGCCATCCCATTGATCAAACCATGCGCGAAGAAGTCTTCCGCCTCATCCGCGAGTGGTTCACGAAGCACGATGCTCCCAAGGCGAAGTGAAGTGCTGTCATGAAGACACCTTTTGCCATTCTCTGCCTGTTGTTCTGCGTGTTGACGGCGCAAGCGCAAACGCTGCCGGGCTTCAGCTTCAACACGGGCGACAACTCGTTCACCTACGACGATCCCGATGATCCGGGCGCGGTGGTGACGGGCTACATCCGCAAACCGACGACGGCGGCGGCCTCGGGGCAGGCGATCCTCATCTGCCACGGCAAGGGCGGCAGCGCGGCGAACTTCAACTCGCAGCACGCGGCGAATTTTGTGCAGTGGGGTTATTACTGCATCGTGCCGCAACTCAGCCATGCGGGCGCGGGTGGCGGCACTTCGAGCAACGAGGGCTACTGCCCGGAGAACAGCCGCATCGGTCGCGCGTGCCTCAAGATTCTCGCGGATGTGCCGACGGTGGACACGACGCGTGTGGCGATGTTCGGCCACAGCATGGGCGCGTATTTTACCGGCGGCTTTTGCGGCGAGAATCCCTCGCCGTATCCCGCGCTGCGCGCGGCCATCCTCGGCGCTGGCGGATCGCAGGGAACGGGCGGCAGTTCCACGAACGCGCTGCCCACGCAGGCCGAGGTGGCGGGCATCACCGCGCCGATGCTGCTGTTTCACGGCACGCAGGACACGAGCTATCCGCGCTCGCAGGATTTGAAGGCCAGTCTCGACGCGAACTCGGTCCCGAACCGGCTGCTGCTGTATCAAGCGGTGCCGCACGGCATCATGGATGCGAACCAGAAGCGCGCGGACGTGTATTCCATCGGTCGCGCGTGGTTCACCACGCATGGCGTGCTTTCCTTCGCTGGAAACACCGCGCCGACGATCAGCGCGCCTGCTTCCGTGACGGTGACGGCAGGCGTGGCATCGTCGCCCGTGGCGGTGACGATAGGCGATGGTCAAACAGCGGCCAGCGCGCTCACAGTGGAGGCATTCAGCCTCGATGCCGATGTCGCAGGCACGACCACACCGCCGGTGCCCGCGTATTCGGGCCGGCTGAACAATAGCGGCCTCGTGTGGGGCGGCAGCGGCGCGAACCGCACGCTCACGATCACACCTGCGGCAGGTGTGACAGGCACGGTCGAGGTCGCGCTCGTCGTCACCGACGGCACGGTGAGCACGGGGCAGCTCGCGACGGTGCATTATCTTCAAGTGACGATCACCAGCGGTGCTCCGCCGCTGACGCTGGCCTACAACACAGGCGGCACGCGCATCAATGTGAACCGCAATGCCACGCCGGGCAGTTCTTTGACAGCGACGGGCGGCACCGCGCCCTATTCATGGGCGCTCGTGTCGGGATCGCTGCCTGCGGGCATCACGCTGAACAGCAACGGCACGTTTTCAGGCACCAGCACGGCCTCCGGCGGCCACACGTTTCGCGCGCGGGCCACGGACACGCTGGGTGCGACGGGCGAGGCGGATTTTTCACTGTGGGTGAATGCCACGCGCCAGGGCACGGTCACGCCGATCACCTTCAACGGACCCGTCACGGGCGCGCCGGTGACGTTCAGCCTGTATCTGCCTCCGGGCTACAGCGGCGGCAGCGCGAGTTATCCCATCGTTTATCATCTGCACGGCATCGGCGGCACGCACGACGGCCCGCAGATCACCACGGTGCCGGTGAGCCATGAGGCGGCGGTGAGCGCGGGCCTCATCGAGCCGTGCATCATCGTCTTTCCCGATGGCTACAACGACTCGTTCTGGGCGGACGCCATCAACGTGGTGAAACCCGCCGAGACGAACATCATGCAGGAGATCATTCCGCACATGGAGGCGAACTACCGCGTGCGCCCCGGCGGCAATCATCGCGTGATCCAGGGATTCTCGATGGGCGGCTTCGGCGCGGCGAAGTTCGCGACGAAGTTCCCGGCCAGCTTCGCCTGCTGCGCGGTGTATGACGGCGCGATGCTGACGTGGACGCAGATGCAGCAGCGCCACGCGAACCAGACTGCGAACATCTTCAACAACAGCATGGCAGCCTACAACGACCATTCCGCCTTTCATTGGGTGGTGCAAAACGCGGCCACGCTGCGCGACTCCATGCCGTTTCGTGACGCGGTGGGCGATCTGGTGAGCGAGAACCAGGCGTGGAAGGCCGCGCTCGACGCGCAGAGCATTCCCTCCGGCTATGTCGAGACGGGACTGCCGCATTCGGTCGGCCCGTTGCTCGACGCGCAGGGCGCGAACATGTGGGAATTCATCGCCGCCGCGCTGGCCGCTGCCGCTGATGATTTCACCATCAGCTTCCCCGGCGGCGGCGCGGAACTCGCGGCGAGCACCGGTAGTGCGATGAATGTGACGCTCAGCGCCAGCGGCGGCACCGCACCCTACACCTGGAGTGTCCTCAGCGGCGCGTTGCCAGCGGGTGTGACGCTCAGCAGCGCAGGCGTCTTGAGCGGCACGCCGACGGCGACGGGCACGTTCACGTTCACCGTGCAGGTCAGCGACTCAGGCGGAGGCACGGACACGCAGCAGCTCGTTTTGACGGTGAACGCGCCGCCAGCGATCACACCTCAGGCATCGCGCGATGTGAATGGAAACATCGTCCTCGCATGGCCGACGACGATCGGCGCATGGTATCAGGTGGAGGTCAGCGATGATTTGATGAACTGGCTGCCTCTTGGCGTGGCCGTGGCCGCCACGCAGACGGCGATGAGCTGGACGGACAACGGCACGCTCACCGGCACGCCGCCCGCCACCGATGACCGCCGTTTTTATCGTGTGCGCGACTTTGGCGTCTTCACGGTCAATGTGTCGGGCAACAACTTCACCTACACCGACGCGCAACGCAGCGTCACAGGCGTCTTGCGAACTCCAACGGGCAGCGGCTCCTTTCCCGCCGTCATCATCAATCACGGCACCAGCGGCACCGCGGCGGGCTACGCCGGGGCCCGCGCCAATGAGATGCTGCCCTGGGGCCTTGTGTGCATCGGCGCGAACCTCACGCATCAGGACGCGAACGGCCCGGAGGTCGATCTGGGACACTCGCCGGAAAATCACGCCCGCATCGAGGCCTGCCTCGCCGTGCTCGCCTCGCGCGGCTATGTGGACATGAATCGCGTGGTGATGTTTGGCAACAGCCGAGGCGGCTTCACCACTGCGGGCAGCGCGTCGCTGCTTCACTCGCGCATCAAGGCCATCGGCATCTGCGCGGGCGGCGTACTGGAGGACGGTGACGGCAGCGATGTCTCCTACCCAAGCGTGAGCGAAGCCAGCGGCATCACCGCGCCGGCGCTCATCTTCCACGGCAGCAACGACACCGTGGTGCCGCCCGCCAACTCGCTGCGCCTGCAAAACCTGCTCTCCGACCTCGGCGTGACAAACAGCCGCATTCTCCACGCCACCACCGGCACCGCCTCCCACAATCTGCACCAGGACGCCACTGTCTGGCCGCAGGTGCTCGGCGCGTGGCAGGCATGGCTGGTGACGCATGGCGTGGTGCCATGAACGGCGTGGCGACGAAAGATTGATGTCCGTTTCCCTGGCCGGGGCGCAGGCAGACGCGGCCGCATGTGAACCAGCCCCGCCACTGGGGCGGAATGCGAATCACATCCTCATTGCGCGCTGTTTTCCATGCTCTCTACCTTCGGCGGCTCAGTCGCGGCGTTCTGATAATGGTCCCGCCACACGATCCACGCCAGCGCGCCGAGGGCGATGAGGCAGGCGAGGGTCCAGCCCAGATTGCTCATCATCTGCCGCCGGCGAAACACAGCGGCCATTTGCGCGGCGCGCTCGGCTGCTTCCGATGAGGGCTGCATGGCTGCGGGCGGACGGCGCGCCGGGGCGGG
>ERZ761609.2345-NODE-2345-length-14155-cov-8.277234_pt1 | contig 14155 bp, 11 predicted proteins | sample MGYA00511163_ERZ761609 | MGnify/ENA primary metagenome ERZ761609 (study PRJEB28899, sample SAMN02445070) | bioreactor sludge metagenome | biome: EBPR sludge | place: Australia: Brisbane, Thorneside Wastewater Treatment Plant | collected 2011-12-16 ... | reverse complement strand
GATGATCGCCGGTGAAGGCTTTGAGAAACCCGGAGATGTCCTCACGCCCTTGCAGGGACAGCGCGGCAAGCTGCAGTCCGGCGATCCAGCCTTCGGTGCGGGCCTCCAGCGTGCTGATGTCTTCGGCGTTGAGACGGAGTCCCATCACCTGAGTGAGGAAAGCGGCGGCTTCGTCGGGCGTAAAACGCAAATCGGCGGCGCGCAGTTCGGTCAGTTGATGGCGTGCGCGTAAGCGGGCGATCGGCAGCTGCGGATCTTCACGGGTGGTGATGACCAGATGCATGCGGGCGGGCAGGTGATCAAGCAGAAACGTGAGCGCACTGTCAATGGGTCTGGAATCGGTCAGGTGGTAGTCGTCAAGCACCAGCAAGAAATCGTCCGGGAGCGCGGCGATTTCGTTGATCAGGACGGTTAGCATGGCTTCGGCGGGCGTGGACTGCGACGATTGGAGCGCAGCGAGTACCTCCGCACCCAGCGCGGGTGCGATCGTCCGCAGGGCAGCGACCACGTAGGCCAGAAAGCCCGTGAGGTCCTGGTCGCCTTCGTCAAGCGACAGCCAGGCGGTCGGGCGCTGGCAAGCGGTGATCCATTCGGTGACCAGCGTGGTTTTTCCAAAACCGGCCGGTGCCGAAATCAGGGTCAATTTGCGCTGGAGTCCGGCGTTGAGCCGGTCAAGCAGGCGGGTACGGAGGATCACCTGCGGACGGGGTGCAGGAACATAAAGTTTCGTGGCTAGCGTTGAAGTCGGCATGAATCCATTATATGCCTATAAGATGTTCCGGGCTGCACCAATATTGACGGCGCGAAACGGTTCCAGTCCCGGTGATCTAGCGTCAGTGGTGGTTGATGCTGTGCGCGAGTCAGCGTTCAGCGACGCCGTCAGGCCTCGATCAGCCCGGCCTGACGCGCTCTGGCGACGGCTTCCGTGCGGTTGCGCGCTTGAAGTTTGCCAAAGATGTGATTGGTGTGTGCTTTGACGGTTCCCAGACTGATCACCAGTTGTTCGGCAATATCGTCATTGGTCGCGCCCTGCGCGATCAAACGCAGGACGTCCAATTCGCGTTCGGTGAGCTGATCCGCGGCGTTGTCTGCATGGGGGAGCGGCTGCGGCCCTGCTGCGGCTTTCAGGATGCCCGCGGCCCCTTCCAGACCGTGGCGCTGTCCAAGGCGGAGCAGCGCCAGCACCTCATCCCCTTCATCGAGAAACACACGAATCATCGTCTGTGCGCCGGCGAGTTCCAGCGCTTCTTTTAGCGAACGGAGTGCCGCCGCATGCTGCCCTGAGCGGTAAGCGGCCAATGCGCGCAGCAGTTGAATCTCGATCACCCGAGCGAAACGCTCCCAGCGGCGGGCGTCAGCAAGGCGCGGTTCCAGAAACGGCTCGACCTTGTCGGGTTCATTGCGCTGGAGCCAGTACCGTGCCAGCGTCAAATCGGTGACTTCGCGCGAGTACTCGGCCTCAGGGAGGGCCATGACGGATGCGGCCCATTGATCCACCAGCGCCATCTGCCCCTGACGCAGCCACAGACGCGCCTGATAGGCCTGCATTTCTTCGATCGCGGGCGGCGAATTGAACCCCTGCACAATTTCAATGGACGACCGTGCCGCCTGAAGGGCGGAGTCCACCTCACCGCGCTGCTGGTGCAGCAGGGAGAGCGTCCGATAGCCGTGCCGCAGCGCTCCGACGCGCCCGCCGTTATGCGCGCATCTGAATCCGGCTTCTAGCGCCGCCTGCGCGTCAGCGAGGTTGTTCATTTCGTAGTGAGCCTGCGCCAGCGCAAAGTAGACCTCGACGGCGGCCGATGACTGCGAATCTTCGCGGAGTGCGGCCTGACAGGTGCGCAGCGCGTCGTGAATGTGGCCCCCGGTCAATTGGATAAACGCCAGATTGTTGGCAGCGCGCAGATGCATCGAGACGTTGCCAATCCGTTTTGTACCGATCCGGCATTCCTCTAAGGCCTGCGCGGCTTCGCGCAGTTGGCCCCACATGCCGTAGATCGTACCCAGCGTGGTCAGGACGGAACAGCGGGGCTGCGTCTCACTTTCCGGCAGGCGGCGTAGGGCATCGTTCGCCATCTGATAGGCCGTATTGAGATGCCCGCGAATGATATGTTCCCAGATTTGATACGTGCGAATTGAGCCGAGAAGCACATAATACTGCGGATCGGCTTCGAGCGCTGGCAGGCTGCGCTCGGCAGTCTCGAATAAGCGCCGCGCAATATCGAGTTTGCCCTGAAAGACGAAAACCGAGCCAAACGAAACGCACAGGTGCGGCCGGTTGAGAATCACGCTGTCGGGAAGCTGCTCGAACCAGGCGATCAGCGTGTCAAATTCGGCACGATACATCACCGCCCAGCCGGCTTTGTCAGCGATCAAATCCGCTGACCGTTCGTAGTCTCCGGCGGTCAGCGCGGCCTGCACCGCCTCGACGACAGAACCCTGTTTCCAGTACCAATCGCTGGCGCGCAGCAGCAGACGGCGCGCCAGCGTGTCATCCACGCGCGCCAGACGCTGACGCAAAAAGTCCCGCCATAAGCGGTGATAGCGGTAGCTGCGGTGCTCCGAGTCGAGGGCTGTGATGAAGAGATTTGACCTGTCCAGATACTCGAGCAGTTCAGCCGCGTTGGGAACCTGTGTCACGGCGGCACACAGGCTGGCGTTCAACTGCGACAGGATCGAGGTATGCATCAGGAACTGCTGGATTTCAGCCGGCTGCTGCTCAAAGACTTCTTCGGAGAGATAGTCAAACAGGTGAGGCCGGCCGCTGGTGAAGCGCTCGACAAACGCGGCAACATAGTCCTCTGTGAGCTGCGCGGAGTTCTGCGCCAGCAGCAGCGCCGCGATCTGTAATCCCGCCGCCCAGCCCTCAGTGACCCGTTCAAGCTGCTGCACACTGGCCCCGGAAAACGGCTGGTTGAGCTGCCTTTCGAGAAACATCTCAATTTCAGCCGTGTTGAAGCGCAGTTCTGCCGTGCGAATCTCCGTGAGCGCGCCGCGTCCCCGCAGGCGAGATAGCTGAAGCGGCGGCGTCGCGCGTGAGCCAATGACGATCTGCAGATTCTCCGGCGCATGGTCGATCAGCGAACCGACCAGCGCATGGATCGCCGGGGCTGTGAGGGTATGGTAATCATCCAGAACCAGCAGGACGGGCACGCCGACTTCCAGCAGCAGATTCAAGCACAGCGTCAGGGCCGATGCGCCCTGCTTCAGTTCTGCGCGCACCGGTTGAAAGTCAATGACGCCGTCCAGCGCGTGAGAGAACGACTCGACGAGGTAACGGATGAAGCGTATCGGGTCGTCATCGCTTTCATCAAGCGTGTACCAGGCAACCCGTGTCCCGCGCCGTCGCATCTCTGATCCCCACTGCGTCAGGCTGGTCGTCTTCCCAAAACCCGCCGGCGCCGAGATGAGCAGCAGCCGGGTGTTGGTGCTGTGATTAAGCTGTTGGAGCAAATCCGTTCGCGGCACAAAACTGGTGCGTGGCGAGGGCATCACCACTTTGGTCAGTAACAGCGGCTCAGCGTGCATAGAATCCCCGATTAGACGCGCTCGTCTGCGATGATCACCTGCCACAGTCGGCCTAAATAAACCCGGGATGCAACTTTTGCTCGATGTGGCCAAGGTGGGTTTACGACTAAAGTCTATTATATCGGAGATGTCCGACGGCTGGCGGAGGAAAGAACGACCTGATGTTAAGTGATCTTCGAGAGCGAGTCCTTGCGGCATTTGCTCAGGCGGATCGACTGGCGCTGGTCACCTATGGCCCGGCGGGTCTACAGCTCAGCCTGTGTCCTTGTGGCGTACTCGATAAGCAGCTCTATGTGCGCGTCATTCAGACTTCCGAGCACCTGCCTAACCTGGAGCAAGACTCGCAGGTGCTGGCGGTGACAGACACGTGGCGGCTGCGCGCGCATGCGGAACCGGTGACGGATGCGCTGACAGGATCGCGGTTGAACCAGCAGGCCTGGGAGACGCTGCTGCGCCTGCAGCCGATCTCCATGGAGTTTATCAATCCCGATGGTCAGACGGCTTCCGAAACTATTGACCTTGACCCGTGAACAGGTTCACCACCCGATGTAGATCGTTCCGTCTAGCTGCGAGACCGTTTTTTGGAGAGATACCAGCCATGAGTCTCAAACCTTATTTTCTGCTTAGCTCTTTTGCGATCGTGTCCGCACTCGTGATCTTTGCAGTCGATCGCTTGAGCACCCAGTCAGACCTTGGACAGATTATCACAGCCATTTTCGTCATGCTGACCCTGCGCATTTATTCCGGACTGATTAACCGCAAAGACGATGACGCTTCGGCGCTGTTGTGATGCGGCGTGACAAATCCATATCCAGACCGCATTTTCACCTTTGGAGGAAATCTGAACCATGCTGATCACCTTAATACGTACCGTGCGCGTGCGCCCCGTCCTCAGTTATGTCGTGCTGACGCTCCTCTGGTCATTCTTTTTCTGGGGCTTGATCCTGACGATCACGCCCGCCGGGACACTCCTTGAACAGCCGATGAAGCCGGCCGCCTTCGGACTCATGATGCTCGGGTTGATCGGCCCGACGTTCGGTGCGCTCGTCTGCACGCGCGTGATCTACGGAAAAGGCAGCATCCGCGCGCTGTACGGCCGCCTCGGGCTGTGGCGGCTGGGCGTCTGGGGATTGATGATCGTGATCCCGCTGCTGATCAACCTGGCGCAGCTTGGCGCGTACGGATTGACCGGCGGCAGCGCGGCAGTCAACTTCGGTGAACGTCTGCCGATGGGCCTGATGTTCGGCGTGTTCGCGGGCATCCTGGAGGAATTCGGCTGGCGCGGGTTCATGCAGCCCCATCTGCAGAAGCGCTTCTCGCCGTTCGTCTCCGCGCTGATCGTCGGCCTGGTTTGGGGCGGCATCTGGCATGGCTTCGCAGATTACATCGGCATCCCGCAGGAAGGCGCGACCAAACTGGCGCTGATCCTGCTGCTCGGCCCGGCGCTGCTGACCGCCTACGCCGTCATGCTGGCGGCGCTCTACAACAAGACACGCGGCAGTATGCTGGCGTGTGTTGGCTTCCACTTCTTCATTTCGTTCAGTGGTCTGGTGTTTGAAATTCCGTTCGCCAGCGATGCTGAGCGCGTCACCTGGGCGCTGATCGGTGTCGGGCTGGCGTGGGCAGTCGCACTGGTGATCGCCTTCGCGTCAGGCATGTTCGTCAAGACGACTCAGCCGCGGCCGCAGCCGCACGGAGCGTAAACCCCATGAATACACGCATCGTCCGTGAGCACGTTCTCAATAACCGGAGACCTATCATCATGAATAAGCGTCTTGTCTTTGCCCTGCTCGTGCTAGTCCTGATCAGCGGTGCGGTTCTCGCCCAGAGCGATGCCCAGGTGCGCTATGCTGGCGTCGGCTTCAGCTATCGTCCGCAGGCCTTCGGTGCGGTGCTGCCCTGGGTCGAAGCAGGCACACCCTATCAGGCTGATGCGGCTTATTTCGCTAACGTCGCCCCCCACATCGCATTCACCTTCACCCGTCCGAATCCCGTCCACCCCGACCAGATGTTCACCGGCCAGCTTCGCGTGTACCGTATGCCTGATCTCGAAGCGTATCCGGAACCCACCTATATGCAGGTGGTTGAGGAACTTCGCAGCCTGGACACGACGACTCTGGCGGCGTACGCCAATGCCAACCCTGATTATCGTGCGGCACGCCTGCCATTCATGCCGGTCCTGAATGCGACCCAGGTCATGCGTGCGCATCCAGCCGTCTTGAACGTCGACTCTGCCCAGGGCATTGAGTATTTCACCTACTACAGTCAGGCAGCAGAACCCATTCTGGAGGGGCAGGTGTTCTACACCTTCCAGGGCATCACCAGTGACGGCCAGTACTACTTCTCCTTCTCCATGCCCGTAGAGACCGGACTGCTTCCGGCCGACATCCCCCAGGATCTGAATTGGGATGCCTTCAGCGCGCGTTATCCGGACTATCTGCAGGAGACCTTCATCGCCATCAACAGCGCCGATCCGGCAGCCTTCACGCCTTCTGCCGATGACCTTCACGCCTTCATCGCATCCCTGATGATCGTCGCAGCGCCCTGATTCGCTTGGCGTCCGTGACAGGAACAAACAGGTCGCCGCCACTGCGGCGGCCTGTCGCTAAATAGAGTCGTATGCTGGTTCGTAAGAAAATGCGAGCAAACCAGACTCACGGCCAGCTTGAATCCCGTCCCTTGCAGCGCCTGCGGCTCAGCCCTTGACCGAGCCTTGCAGCAGCGCGGTGATGATCTGGCGCTGGAAGATCACGAAGATGATCAGCGTCGGCAGCAGGATCAGGATCGTGCCGGCACAAAGCAGCGGGACGTTGGTCGCGTAGTGCCCCTGAAAGGCTCCCAGCGCGCCGGCCATCGTCCGCTGACTGGGATCTTCGACCAGCACCAGCGCGATCAGGAATTGATTCCACGTCCAGACGGCCATGAGAATCCCCAGCGAGGTGATCGGCGGGCGGGCGATGGGGATGTGGATGTGCCAGAACAGATCCCAGACGGTCGCGCCATCGACGCGCGCCGCCTCGGAGATGTCGTCCGGCATGTTGACGAAATGCGCGCGCATCCAGTACACCGCAAACGGCATATACAGTCCGATTAACGGCAGCACGATCGCCAGCCGCGTATTGTAGATGCCCAGATCGCGCTCAAGGTAGTAGATCGGGACGATGATCCCCGTGAAGGGCAGCGTCAGCCCGAAGACGAACAGGAACAGCAGCAGGCGTGAGCCGGGGATGCGCAGGTGACCGATGGCGAAGCCGGCCATGGTCGAGATGATGAGCGACACCGGCACCACCGCCAGCACAATAAACGTGCTGGACTGCAGCAGCGTGACCATATTCGCCACGTTGAAGGCTTCGACGAAGTTGCCCCACTGGGGATTCTCCGGCCAGTCAAAGCCGCTCGGCACCGAACCGGACGGATGCAAGGCCGTCATGAAAATGCTGATCAGCGGCAGGATCGTGATGATCATCAGCACGATCAGCAGCGCTCGACCTCCCCACAGTTCGCCCTGACTGATTCTCATTTCGAAGTATCCCGATTGAAGAACTGAATAGGCAGAATAATCAGCAGCACCAGCGTCATCAGCATGACTGACAGTGCCGACGCCAGACCGATCCGCTGCTGCGTAAACGCGAGGATGTAGATCTGAATCCCGGGGACGGCCGTCGCGTTGCCCGGGCCGCCGGCGGTAGTCACATACACGATGTCGAAGGCGGCCAGCGCCGCGATGATGGTCACGGTGAGGCAGACGCCGATCTCCTGCCGGAGCAGCGGCACGGTGATGCGCGTGAACTCGGTGCGCCAATCCGCGCCGTCAATGCGCGCCGATTCAAACAGCGCCGGATCGAGTTTGGTCATGCCCGTCCACAGCAGGACGGTGCAGAACCCGAGCAGCACCCAGACTCCGATGAATCCGACGGCGGGCAGCGCCCAGTCGAAATCACCGAGCCACGCCCGGGTGATCGCGCCCAGCCCGACCGCGTCGAGGAGCTGGTTGATGAGGCCGGTCAGCGCCAGCAGCCATCCCCAGATGATGCCAGCAGCCACCAGCGGAATGACCTGCGGCAGAAACAGCACGGTGCGGGCGACAGCGCCCAGCTTGCCGGGGGCGATGCGATGGATGATGCTGGCGACGATCAGGCCGAGGGTCACGGGGATGACGCTAAAGAAGATGACAAGGATGAGTGCGTTATAGATTGTCCCCAGCAGATTCGGATCGTCCAGAATGGTCGCGTAGTTGTCCAGCCCCACCCAGCGCATTTCACCGATGCCGTTCCAGCGGAAGAACGAGTAGCGTACGCTCTGCAGCAGGGGGAACAGCACGAAGATCGCGTACATGATCAGCGCGGGCAGGACGAACAGCCAGCCGATGACCGACTCGCGCGAGATGGGCTTGCTCGAGAGCGTTTTTCGGCTGGACGCGATCGGCTGTGAAACGGGTTCTGACAGTGTCATTGCGGTCACCATAAACCAGTGGCAGGACGATCATCGTCCTGCCACTCTCACTAAGTTTGACGATTACTCCTCGAGCTGGCGCTCGTATTCGGCTTGCACGGCCTCAAGCAGACCTGCTGCATCCTGACGGCCGCCAACCATCTTCTGGAGTTCCGGCGTCCAGCCCTGCGCAAAGATCGCGCTGGTGGCATTGGCGATGAAGTCCATCGACGTCCCGGCCTCACCGACGACCACGCCGGCGGCCAGCGTCTCATTGGTGACGGAACCTTCCTCAACGGCCGGCATCTCAAGACCCGACGGGCCGCCGGGGTTCGAACCACCGACCAGCACGCCGATCTCGCGGGCGGTCTCGTTGGAGGCGACCCAGTTGAAGAAGAACGCGGCGCAGTCGGCGTTGACGGCGTTGGCCGCAATACCGAACGTCAGCGGCGCGGACATCGCGGCCGGCGCTCCACCTTCTTCGGCCGGAGGCATCAGGAAGAACCCGATGTTGCCCGGCATCTCGGCGTTGTAGACGGCATTCTGCCAGTCACCGTTGAAGATAAAGACACCCTCGCCCTGAGCAAAGCGCCCATTGGCGTCGGTGTACTCGATGGCGTTGATGTCGGACGGGAAGTAACCGGCCTCAATCCAGCGCAGCAGATGTTCGGCCGCTTCAATGTTCGACTCGCTCACGATCGTCGCGTCGGGCTTCTGGTAGATCCAGTCGTTGATCGGGCCGACGGGGCCGACAGACGCCATCAGCGCCTGCAGCGGGAACGCCAGACCCATACCGCTGCGCGCGCTGCCCCACTGCATGATCGGGAGCAGATCGGCTTCCTTAGCGGCGGCCAGCAGCGCCTCGAACTCGGCGAGGGTCGCCGGCGGCTCGGTCATGCCAATCTGGGCGGCCAGTTCCTTGTTGTAGAAGACGCCCGTCAGGCTGTAGTTGAGGCCCATGGCAAACAGGGTGCCAGAGCCGCGCGTGCCGTCTTCGGCGACGCGGTTCTGATCAAGCTGGGGTACCGGCCAGTCGTTCCAGCCAAAGGCTTCGGCGTAGCCGTCGAGATCCATCAGCAGCCCCTGCATGGCGAAGGACACCATTGTCGGCAGGCGGATGAGGTCCGGCGGGTTGTCACCGGAGAGCAGGCGCGGCGTCGAGTTGATCAGGTTGGTGAACTGATCCTGCTTGATGTCCCAGGTCACGTTCGGGTACTGCCGGGTGAATTCTTCCGCGAGTCTGAAGGGGATGTCGAACCCGGTCTCGAAGTAAGCGTTGAGTACGACCGGCTCAGTACCGCAGTCGGGAGCAGCATCCTGGGCAGCAACGACCGGCATCAAGGAGACCATAGGCAGAAGCATTATTACAGCGATCAGCAAAACGAACTTGTGTTTATTGAGCATGTTACTCCTCCAGGCTAAAGCAGGTTAAATCAGGCATTATGAGAGCGTCGCGTCCTTGCCAACAAGAAGCCATCATGCCGGGAAACCTATCCGGGGCGCTTTTCGGTATAATGCACCCAGATAGCTGTCCGTCGGGATCGATCGGCACTATCGCCGGAGTAGTCGCGCCTGCCAGCACGACTACTCCTTATCTTGTTAGCCCTTTATTCATAGTCCCTCCTCAACATCTGCATCGGTCAAAAGCGGTCTGGTTGGCGATGGATGGCATGAATTCGCGGTGCCTGTCGTGGGCCGGGCTGCGGCGCGTGCCGCTAAACCGACCTCCTTGCAATCAACGGGCACTCGATCATGTGTTGAACAGGTTGGCCGTCACGGGCGATGTCTTCCAGCCCCAGCAGCATGCGGATCGCCAGCTGGCCCATCTCGAAATTCGGTAGTTCGATGGTCGTCAGGGGCGGGTGGATCTGGGCGGTGAGGATTTCGACGTTATCGAAGCCCACGATGGCGACGTCTTCCGGGATGCGCAGGCCGGCTTTGCGGACGGCATCGTATGCCCCCAGCACCATCAGGTCGTTGAAGCAGAAGATGCCGGTGGGCGGATCGTCCATTTGCAGCAGTGACAGCACGCAGTCGTAGGTGCTGGTCGCCAGCCCCTCAAACGGTTCCTCGATGAAGCGCACCAGCGCCGGATCATAGGGGATACCGGCGTTCTCCAGCGCCTGACGATACCCTTCGAGGCGGCCGAGCGGCGCGGGTTCCTGCGCGGCGATGTTGACAAAGCCGATGCGCCGGTGGTCGTGTTTGAGCAGGGTCTCCGTGGCCGTACGCCCGCCGCCGACTTCGTCCGGCACAATCGAAGGCAGGGAACGATCATCCGCATAGCAGTTGACGAGGACGGTCGGGATATCCTCAGGGAACTGCGAGCGCTTGATCTGGCGGTGATACATGGTCGCGTAGATGATGCCTTCAACCTGATGGTCGCGCATCATATTCAGCGCCCGCGTTTCGACGTGCAGGTCATTCCCCGTGTTGAGCAGGAACAGGAGCTTCTCGTGTTCCCATGCGGCCTGCTGCGCGCCGATGATCAGATCGTAGCCGAAGGCATTCTGCGCCAGTTCATCGGTGAGGAACCCGATCAACTGGGACTGGCCGGTGCGCATGTAACGCGCGGCGGCACTTGGCCGGAAGTCGAGTTCCTTGATGACGCCCAGCACCTGATCGCGGGTCGCGGCGGCGACATGCGGGTTGCCGTTCAGCACACGCGAGACTGTTCGTATGGATACACCGGCGCGCTGCGCAACCTCTTTAATCGTCACCATGAACCTAATGCCTTCAAGAAATTCTCTTTGCCATCGTTGGCAATCCCATAATAACAAGTCTTGCCATCGTTGGCAAGTGAATCCGCGAACGCCCGGTTACGGACGCGTGACCCGCAAAACCCATGTCGTGATGCCTGACGACGGCGGCGCGCCGCTGGTGCTTCCGCTATACTTGATGGTTGTGCGGACATGATCTTCAGGGCCGCATTGAGCAGTCTGGTGAAGGGAAAAAACGATGCGATTTGATGAACTCTTGTCAACCCATCCAACCATTATTGCCGATGGGGGTATGGGAACGATGCTCATCGGCATGGGACTGCCTCTCGGCAGCGCCACGGAATTGTGGAACGTGGAACAACCGGATAAGGTGCGTTCCGTCCACCGGGCTTATATCCAGAGCGGTGCGCAGATCATCCTGACCAATTCGTTCGGCGGCAGCTTGCACCGGCTTGAAGCCAACGGGATCGCGGATCGCTGTGCAGAACTGAACGAGAACGCGGCGCGCTTGGCCCGCCTTGAGGCCGACAGCGCCGATCACGCGGTCGTGGTGGGCGGCTCACTGGGGCCGCTGGGGGCGTTCTTCGAGCCGATAGGAACGCTCACCGCGGATATGGCGATCGAGATGTTTGCACCGCAAATCAGCGCGCTGGTCGCGGGCGGGGTGGATGTACTCTGGATCGAAACGATGTCCGACCTGCAGGAAGTCCGCGCCGCCGCCGCTGCCTGTCAGCGCGTCGCCCCGCAGATTCCGTTGGTGGCTACGATGACGTTCGACAAAAACGGGCGCACGATGTTTGGCGTCACGCCCGAACAGGCCGGGCGGGAGATCACCGAAATGGGTGCAGCCGCTTTTGGTGCCAACTGCGGCAACGGCACGGCTGAAGTCGAGGCCGTGATCAGCAAGATGCACGCTGCCCAACCGGACTCTGTCCTGATCGCCAAAGCCAACGTCGGTCTGCCGCGGATGGTGGAAGGGCGCACCGTTTATGACAGCCCGCCGGAGATGATGGGATCGTATGCGCGCAGCGTGCGCGAGAAGGGCGCGCGCATCATCGGACTGTGCTGCGGCAGCACGCCCGCGCATATCGCGGCGGTTCGCGCCGCGCTGGCTCCCGCGGGCGAGAGCCGGTAAAAGCACTCCTCACGTGTGAGTATGCGTCCTATCCGGGCCATGCTCACACGTGTCTGCGCGGCGGTGATGACGTCCTCACCGTTGGCAGGCCAGTCCCGGCAAAATCCCACGCCGCTTGTTGACGAAACGCAGACCCGCCAACATAATAGTAAAGCATAATAAGTTGCGGCCGCGGTCTCTGTCACCGGAGTCAGCGACCAGTCCGGGGTCGGGATGGCGAGCATCGACAACGTGATCTGGCAGACCTTTCTGAGTTACTCACGTCAGCAGTATGCCTGCGCTGAACAGCTTGTTCTGCAGCTCCAGAATCAAGGCGTATCCGTCTGGTTTGACGTTCAGCAGCTGGAACCGGGAACGGAGTGGCCGAGCGACATCCAGCACGGGTTGGAGCACTCCGCCAGCGTGCTGCTGCTGGCATCCAGGGCGGCGCTGGCTTCCCCGTACGTCGAGCGCGAGTGGCGCTACGCGCTGGCCCAACAGCGTCCGGTCATCGTCGCTCTGGTCGAACGTGTGCGCCTGCCGCCGGAGCTTCGTGCCGTGCCGATTGTGGACTGCCGCGGCGACCTGACGCCCTGCATCACCCGGCTCCAGCAGATCGTCCAGATTCCGGGGACGCCGTATGCGCGTCCATCACCGCTGCCAAGGCTGGCCCCCGGTGTACGGCGTTCGATGGTTGCGCTGTTTCTCCGTGACTTTAGCAGCCTCGCGCTGCTGCTGCTCCTGCTCATCCTGTGGACGCGCGTCTTTGCCTGGACATCCGTGGTCGGGTTTGCCCTGCGCTGGGCTGAGGACACCGCCAGTCAGTTCGGTCTGCCGCTGGCGCTGGGCGATTTCTCTGGCTTGTTCTTTCTTGGACTTCTGGGCGTGGCGGTGTTGACCGGCCTTGCGCTGCTCGATCTGCGTCTGTACCGTTTCATGCGCCGGGACATGCGCGTGCTGTTACGCAATCTCCACAAAGCGCCGGACAGCGCCGGTCTCGTCAGCGGCCTGTGGCTGGCGCTGGCAAGCGGTCATCTTCCGTTCGTGGTGGATTACTACAGACCACGCGGAGCGTCACCGCTGCCGCCGCTCGAACTGGGCGCGCTGGCGGTCGCTATCGGCGCGGTGTTCATCATGCGCCGACGCTTCGCGCGCGGCATTCCGCCGCTGCCGGACGCGGATCTACTGCGCTGGGCCAAAGCGGACAGTGTGCCTGATGGCTGGCGTTCTGAACTCTACAGCCGCTGGATCACCGCAAAACCGGCGACTCCCCAGGGGCGGCCGGTCGCAGCCGCAGACTCATCCGGCCGCATCCGTTTATGGGCGCTGGTCGAGCCGGCCGATCTTCCCGTACTGGATGCCATCCGGCCGACGATTAGCGCGCTCGGTGCGGAGATCGTCGCGCCGGATGCGCCGGCGAACTACACCCTGCTGATCCTCAGTCACGCCAGTTCGCGGACGCGGATCGCGGCGGCGCTCAACGACGAGACGCGCAAACTGGTGGTGATCGCTTCGAGCTTCAACATCCCGCCGGAACTGGAAGCGCTGGGGCAGGTGCAGTTCGTCGATTTCTCGACCCGCAATTTCGCGGCTCTGAACGCTTCCCTCGGGCTGATCTTCGCCGAAGATGACGCGCGCCGGCGTCAAGCGCAGGCGCATCTGAAACCGGTGAACCTGAAGCGTGTTGCGCCGCCGCGCGCCGTCAGTGCGCTGACGGCCAACCTGTTCCTGCTGCTTCTCCTGACCCTGCTGACGCTGGGTACGGCGCTCTGGCAGCGCAGTGATGCCCCGTGGATCGCGCCTTTCAGCGTGATCGGCCTGCTGACCGTATTCCTGCTGTGGATCTGCCTGCGCCGCGTCCGACGCGGTCAGCGTCCTGCGCCGCGCGCCGTCCTGATCGCGCTGGCCGTCACACCGTTTTTGCTCGCGCTGCTGGTCATGCCGCCGGTTCCGGTCTCGGTCACGGTCGCGACGATGACGCTGCCGCTGTTTCCCCGGATCTGGCTGGCGTTCATTCTGCTGGCGGGCCTGATCGCGGGCTTCGTGATCTATCGCTTGCTGCGCCATCCCCATGCCCTGACCCGTGGCGACGCCCTCGGTATGCCGCTTGCCCGCCTGAATCTCGTGCGCAGTTCGCTGTGGATCACGCTGTGTCTGGTCATCTACTTTTCCGGCGGCGACTCAACGTGAGCGGATTTTCCGGGATGCGTCGCGGCAGGCTGATGACAATCCACCGGTTCATCGAAATGGATCACCAAACGCTGCCGTACGGAGCAGTGAGCGCTGCACGTACTAGCTGCGCGACTACCGGGGCGGCTGACCGGGGCGTTCGGCTTCGACCGCCATGCGCAGGCTGGCGAGT
>ERZ761609.2344-NODE-2344-length-14161-cov-6.166879_pt1 | contig 14161 bp, 8 predicted proteins | sample MGYA00511163_ERZ761609 | MGnify/ENA primary metagenome ERZ761609 (study PRJEB28899, sample SAMN02445070) | bioreactor sludge metagenome | biome: EBPR sludge | place: Australia: Brisbane, Thorneside Wastewater Treatment Plant | collected 2011-12-16 ... | reverse complement strand
GTTCAAAGTTCAAAGTTCAAACGGCGTTCAAGGTCTGGGGACCAGGGTTTGAGATTCGAGATTCCTGACTCGAGATTCGGGGAGGCTTTGCGGGTGCGGAGGGGCGCTCATCCTTTGCCGACGCTGTAAACCTGGAAGCCGATTCCCGAAAGGTGGGCGCGGTCGAGGAGGTTGCGTCCGTCGAAGATGAAGGACGGCCTCTCCATCCCAGCGAAGATGCGCTGCCAGTCGAGGTCGCGGTACTGGCGCCACTCGGTGCAGATGACGATGGCGTGGGCGCCGCGCGCGGCCTGATAGGGGTCTTCGTGGATTTCGACCCGGTCCAGGATCGGCGCGAGGTCGCGGCGAGCGTCGGGTAGGGCGCGAGGATCGGTGATCGCGGGGAGGGCGTGTTCCTCAAGAAGGTCGTGGACGATGGTGCGGGCCGGGCTTTCACGGGTGTCACCGGTGTCGGCCTTGAAGGCGAAGCCAAAGACCGCGATACGCTTGCCCGCGATGGTGTTGAACATCACCTCGAGCATGCGTTTGACGAGGCGGTGTTGCTGCCATTCGTTGATGTCCACCACGCTGCGCCAGTAGGCGGCGACCTCGGGCAGGCCGTAGTGCTGGCAGAGGTAGGCGAGGTTGAGGATGTCTTTCTTGAAGCAACTGCCGCCGAAGCCGACGCTGGCCCTGAGAAAGCGGGAGCCAATGCGGCTATCCTTGCCGATGGCAAAGGCGACTTCCTCGACGTCGGCGCCGGTCTTCTCGCAGAGGGCACTGATGGCGTTGATGCTGGAAACCCTCTGGGCAAGGAAGGCGTTGGCGGTGAGTTTGCTGAGTTCGGCGCTCCAAACGTTGGTGGTGAGGATGCGGTCGCGCGGCACCCAGTGGGCGTAGATGTCCACCAAGGCCCGGCCCGCGGCCTCACCCTCCGGGGTCTGATGGTGGCCGATGAGCACGCGGTCGGGATTCAGGAGGTCGGCGATGGCGGTGCCTTCGGCGAGGAATTCGGGGTTCGACACGACCTGGAAGCGGAGGCCCTTGGTGTTGTCATTGAGGATCCGTTCCATGGCCTCGGCGGTGCGGACCGGCAAGGTGCTCTTCTCGACGATGATCTTGGGCCGGGTGCTGACGCGGAGGATGTGGCGGGCGGTCTTTTCCCAGAACTGAAGGTCGCTGGCCATGCCGGCGCCCTGGCCGAAGGTCTTGGTGGGGGTGTTGACGGAGACGAAGATGATGTCGGCCTGGGCGATGCCGCGGTCGACGTCGATGCTGAAGTGGAGGTTGCGGCCGCGGGCGCGGCGGACGACGTCGTCGAGGCCGGGTTCGTAGATGGGAAGCTGATCGCTGTTCCAGGCGGCGATGCGGTCGGCGTTGATGTCAACGACGGTGACCTGGTAACCGGGACACTGGCTGGCGATGACGGCCATGGTGGGGCCACCGACGTAGCCTGCGCCGATGCAGAGTATGTTGGGCATGGGAGCGGCGGTTTCCGGTCTTCGATCTTCTTCCGAATCCTAATCTTAATCCTAATCTTAATCCTAATCTTAATCCTAATATCCGTGAGCGGTGCTAGCTTCCGCGTCTTGTGGCGGGAGATGGGTGTTCAAGGTGCAAAGTTCAAAGTTCAAAGGTCGAACAAGGTTCCGAGGCTCAGGCGTGAGATTCGAGGTTCGAGATTCGAGATTCGAGGTTCGAGACTGGTGGGGGGATTAGGATTAGGATTAGGGGCAGGGGGGAGGACGGTTGCGGCTTTTCAGAGGCTTACCTTGCCTACCTGCATCGAGCGGAGGGCGGCGAAGCAGGCGCGGTGAATGGTCTCCAGTTCGGCCCAGGGGATGGGGCTGGTGCCTTCCCGGAGTGCACGTGCCCAGGCGTCCACTTCAGCCTGCTGGCCCTTGTCCTGGGTGGCGGATTTCTCCCGCCGGCACTTGCGGCCGTTCCAGAGTTCCACGGTTTGGAAGTCGTCGATGATGGCGCTGCGCTCGCCGCCGTGGACTTCGATGCGTTCCTTGGCGAGGCCGGTGTCGCCCACGGCGGTGTAGACGATCGTGGCGAGGGCGCCGTTGGCGAACTCAAGCTGCAGGCTGAAGTTGTCCCAACGGGCGGGGGGGGGGTTGGGGAGGACGATGGCGGAGGCGGAGACGTGGCGGATCAGTGAGCCTGCGAGGGCCACCGCAAGATCAACGAAGTGGCAGCCTTCCCCGATGAGGCGACCGCCACCCACTTCCGGGTCCTGGATCCAGTGATCCGACGGGATGGGGCCAGCGTTGACGCGCATCAGGATCTGGAGTGGCAGGACGACAGACTTGAAGTGCTCCCGGACCAGGGCGGTGGCGGGGGCGAAGCGTCGGTTGAATCCGACCATGACGGAGGACTTCGGCGCGATGGCGAGGGCCTCGGCCACGGCATCAAGCTCGTCGTCGGAAAGGGCGAGTGGTTTTTCCACGTACACGGGTTTGCCGGCGCGGATGGCCTGGCAGGCGTACTCGGCGTGGGTGTCGTGTCGGGTGGCGACGAGCACTGCGTCGGAGCCGTCGATGACGGCCTGGGGATCGGATTCCGCGGCGGTGCCGTTGAATTTCTGGGCGACGGCGACGGCGGTGATGCCGGTGGCGGTGCAGACGGGGCCGATGGCCAGCGCAGGATGCCGGCCCACCCAGGGGAGCAGATTCGAGGTGGCGTACTTGCCGGCGCCGATGAGCCCGATGCGCAAACGGTCGCCCGCGAGGCGGGGCGGGTTGAACTCGATGCGCCGGGGGATCTTCTCCAGGGGGCGGTCATACTCCAGGAGGATGCCAATGTAGGGCTCGCGCCGTTCGCCCTCGATCAGGGAGTACGCGGCGGTGGCGTCGGCAAGCTTGAAGCGGTGGGTGATCAGCGGGTCGAGCCGGACCTGCCCGGACTGAATGAGCTCCAGGAAGCAGGCCATGTTGCGGTTCTCGGTGAAGCGCACGTAGGCGTAGGGATAGTCGCGGCCCTTCTCCTCATACTGGGGATCGTACCGACCAGGTCCGTACGAGCGGGAGATCCGGAGCTCGATCTCCTTCATGTAGAAGGGCTCCCGGGGAACGTCCATCTTGGTGAGGCCCACGACCACCACGCGTCCGCGCTCGCGGGTGATGTCGCCCGAGAGTTCGATGGGCTGGTTGGAGGAGCTGGCGGCGGTGATGACGGTGGCGTCCACGCCGTATCCTCCGGTGAAGAGCAGGACGTGCTCCTCCAAGGCCGGGTCCTGGGAGAGCACGGCGAGGTCGCAGCCCAGCTCGCGGGCGAGCCTGAGCTTGGCGGGGTCGATGTCGATGCCGAGGACCCGGCAGCCTGCGGCCCGGAGCAGCTGGACGGTGAGCAGACCGATGAGACCCAAGCCGATGACGGCGACCTTCTCCCCGATCTGGACGGCGGCCTGGCGGACGCCCTGGACGGCGATGGCGCCGAGGGTGGCGAAGGCGGCGTGGTCGAGTCCGACGCCGTCAGGCACGCGGGTGACAAGGTTGCGGGGGACGGAGACGATCTCGGAGTGGTTGGCGGTGCTGCCGGCGCAGGCGACAAGATCGCCGGGGCGCAGGTCGCCCACATCGCCGCGGACCTCGATGACCTCCCCCGCGCAGGAATAGCCAAGGGGGGTGGGGGCGTTGAGGCGGTCGGAGACCACCTGCCAGGTGCGCCAGAGGCCCTCCTTCTTCGCCCGGGCGATGACCTGCCGGACGAGGTCGGGACGGGCCATGGCCTTGCCCAGGAGGCTCTTCTTGGCCGTGTCCACCTTGGTCTTCTCGGTGCCGGCCGAGATCACTGACCAACGGGTGCGGACTTGTACACCGAAAGCTTGCGGGGCAGGGGTGGGAGCGTCGGACACGGACAACTGGCCTGAGCGGTAGTTCTGGATGACGCCGTGCATGGGGCTTTACGGGAGGTGTTGAGGCTTTGGAGCTGGTACGCGACCGCCGTTGAGCGCGCGTTCGGACTCGGAGGAATAAAAGAGATCGACCATGGCCAAATAAGCCGCTGTAATGCTAACGAACTCATCACGTGAATGCGTCTGCACGGCTTTGCTATCCCCGGAGAGAAACCGGCGAAAGGCCCGGTACATGCGCTGGTGACCCTTGTCTCGAAACAGGGCAAGCCGAGTCCTGGACCTGCCTCGAACCCAGATGCGCATGGACAGGTAGTCGTTGATGGAAATGTCCAGTGATTCACTCTTGACGGAGATCCTCTCCTGAACTCCTCGAGTCCCATCGCCCAGGTCGTTTGCTACAAAATGGGCGATGGATCCGTCGGCGAACCCGAGGGAAAAACCCGAATAGTCGATCCCCCTGACGTGGTTGCGTGCGACGGCGACGGAAGTGGGATGTTGGCCGAGGATAAAGACCGCCAAATCGACCCAGTGGCACAGATTGCCGCAGATCCGAGACCCTTGATTGGGGGCAAAGTACCAGTGGGCGGGAGTGATCTGAACCTCGGTGATGTGGAATGTCATCACGACCGGCTCACCAACATCTCGAACGAGGTCCCTGACGAGCCCGTTCCAAGGGATGTATCGGCGGTTATACCCCAGAAGCACTCTGTCCGGATCGTACACCTGGGCCAAGCGGGCGAGTTGGTCCTGCGAAACGCACGGCGGCTTCTCCAGGATCACCGACGTCCGAGGATTCTTCAGGAAAGCGATGGCTTGATCGGCATGGTAGGAGTGATAGGAAGCGATTAGGGCGACGCGGGACCTCGAGGTGCTTGGAAGCCGCTCCAGCCCGGAGTGAAAATCGTTGGTTCGATAACGAAAGCCGTTGAAGGGAGGACGAGTGAGGACCTCCCAGTTGAAGTCCACGGCGAGCGTCTTCTCAAAGCCGTTAAAGGCGGGAAGCACGTAGGTGCGAACGTAATCTCCGCAGCCGACTACGCAGAGCTCAGTGTCCGAGGGTTGACCCTTGTTTTCAGGCAGCTCGAAGGATGCAAACTGCCTCTCTCTTGCGTCTGGGGGCAAATGAGGCGACCAGCCGAGAAATGGATTGATGGCCGGGCTTGAGTCCGCTGCTTCTGAGAGGGAAGGGTGGAAGTAGTAAACAGGCTGGTTGATGGAGTGTTGAAGGCCCCGGTAGACGCGACCGGTTCTTCGGTCCCGCAAGGTGACGACGACAGCCTGGGAGGCGATCCTTGAGTAGAAGCGGGCGGCGAGAATCTTCAGCAGGGTGGCGCGGGGTCCCTCGCGAAAGGCAAAGAACGCGAGCTTGAGGATCCGGCTCTGGTGCCTAAAGACCTTTACCGTGGGGGCGTGTGGCGCAACCGACTGGATCTCTGCGGCATCGCGGGGGACAGAGATGAGATCGCGGTAGTCGAGTGAGAACCAACTGACGCCTGCCTGATGTAGGGACATGCGAGAGTTAGGCGGGCTGTTTCGCCGCCAGCCTCAGGAGTTGTTGCGTGGCGAAGACGGCGGCGTCATGGAAGGCCGCAGCGGCTGCAGCGTAAGTCACGTCACGGAGGAGGTGGGTGCTGCACTCCTGGGCTTGTACGCGGCGGGCCCGGTCCCAAGTAAGGATGTCTGACACTCTTGTCGCGACTGCCCTGGCGTCGGCGGGGTCCACGATGGCGCCATTCACGCCGTCGAGGATAAAGTCGGGCCCGTTGCACACCCCTGGCGATGCTACGACGGGGAGCCCGGCCTGGAGGGCCTCGACAACGACAAGCGGGTTGTGGTCGATACGGCTTAGCAGGACGAGGGCACTGCAGCGCGCGTAGATCTCCGCCACCTGGGCAGGATCCTTCCAGCCGTGGAGGAGGAGGGGCAGGTTCTCACGCTGCCGGAACTCCTCCACAAGCGGCCTCAACTCCCCGTCTCCGACGAGATGGAGTTCGCAGGGCTCAGGGTGCAGGGATGACAGTTCCCGATACGCCGCCAAGAGTTCAGGGATGCCCTTGCGGGCATTGAGATTGCCGACGAAGATCAAACGCGGGGGCGTTTGCGGGGCTTGGGTCGCATCGCGGTGCGCCTGGTAAAGGGGACCGTCGACCGAGTTATAGGCGCGGAAGTAGGAGCCCGGACTTGCGGCGGGGCGGAGGTCCCGCAAGTACTCTCGCGCGAGTGAGCCGGCGTCGATAGTGGCATGAGCCGACGTGGCCAGCCACCGGCGCATACGGAGGGTGAGGCCCTGGACGTGGCCGTCCGTGTGGCGTGTTGATTCGCTCCAGATGATGAATGCCGCACGGGACGCACGGCAGTACGCATTCGCAATGAGTGATGATATGCCGTATCCACCTGCGATCACGACTTCGGGGCGGTATCGCCACAGAGCAGCCGCGAGACCCGGGTTTATGCAGATCTCGCGCTCGGTGCCGACGAGGACGGAGCCTCCGAATGGAAATCGAACCGGAAAGGTCGCAGTGCGGGGAAGGTCCCGCCACCGGGGCCGGCTCTTGGCTCGCTTGGACAGGAGGAAGACTTCGAGCCCAACGCCCGTGATGGACCCGAGTTGCTCGAACAGGGGCAGCCGGTAGGGAGCAAGGAGATTCTGGATGAGGGCTATCTTCATCAGCGGGCGTGGGGGACGGGGGCCAGTGGGCACTCAACCGCGCGTGGCCTCCACCAACCTCCGGGACATGAACACCAGGTTGGCGCGTCTCAGGCGACGCTCATGGGTCGGCCACTCCTCCGCCTGGTCATATACGCCGAAAAGGGAGTATCCAAGCGGCTCCAAGTACTCGTAGAATCGGAGGTGGTTCACATGATGGGTGTTGCCGTGATGCATGCCCGCCTCGACCTGCAGCAAGTCGACCGCCGAAGATTCGAGAAGGCGTTTCGCGCCGCACAGGACATCCAGATCCCGACCCTCAGTATCGATCTTGAGAAAGGAGACAGTTGGAATGGCGAGCTCCTTGGTAAAGTCATCCAAAGTGCGTATTTCGACCTGGACGGTCGGCCCGCCGGCCTGCGGCGACGAACAGACACGATTCATTTCCGAGGTACCCTCGGCTAGAAATGGCGCGTAGCCCGGACTTGCGCCCATCGCCATTTGGTGAGGGTGAATGCGGTTGTCCCCGGCGACCTCAGCCTTAAGGGCGTTGAATGCTTCGGGCGCGGGCTCGAATGTGTAGATTTCCGCCGAGGGGAACCATGTTCGGAAGCGCCGCGCAGACTGACCGACGTTGGCGCCTACGTCGAAAACAGTACCCGGTTGGAATGAGGAAAGCCGGATCCGGAGGTCCCGAAGAAGCTCGATCCCCCGCGGAAGGTCTTTGTAAATATAGACGCCGGCTGCTCGCTCGACGACGTTGCGGAGGGTATGCCTGAAGCTCATGCGCGGGAGGAAGCGAGGCGTGCAAGGTGGTGGAATATCTCCCGGTGCTTCGCCTTCACGTCATATTTGTGTATCGACGAAAGCGCTCCCCGGGATAAAGAGTTGAATAGAGAGGTGTCCTGCTGGAGCCTGTGGATTGCGGCGGCGAGACTCTTAGCGCAGCCCGGCTTGACCAAGAGGCCGTTGACCTCGTGCTGGACCATGGACGTGAGGCCTGGCAGGTCGCTTGCGATGACTGGGTTGCCCTGGCTCAGGTGCTCCAGGACCTTGATCGGGAAGATGTACCGTAGGTCCTCGAAGTCCATATAGGGCACCAAGCCCGCGTGGATCGAGCGGAAGAATTCGATGCGGGACTTGGCGATGAAGCCGTGAACGACGAAGTTTTCAGCCACCGGGGAGTGGAGAATCCTCTGCCGGTCTGCTTCGGAGACCTGGCCAACCAAATGGACCTTGAAGGGAACCTTGGCGGCAACGAGGACCGCCGCAGCTTCCATCACCACGTCCAACGCCATCGTTTCCCAGAACTGGGACCTGCCGTAGGCGAGGTGGAGTGTAGGGTCTTCCGCCGCGCCACGGGTGAGTGGGGTGGCGGCGACGGTTGAGAGGTCGATGGCGTTGTACAGCTGAAGGGAGCGCTGCGGGTCAGGGGGGATATCCTTTGCCGCCTGTGGGAGCACGCTCAAGAGGTAGACTCGAGCACGGCGCATCAGGGCGAAAACGAGTCGATCAGAGATGGGCGGGCGACTATGCGCCTCGTGCTCGCCTGTGCGCCATCTCGGCCGGTCCCAGACGTCCAAGACCCAAGTGTAACCAAAAAGGAGCTGCGCCACGAAACCGACTGCGGCGAATCCGGATGGGTCGGTGAAGAGGAAGGAGCAGCCGCGCATCCGCAGGTACAAGGCGAGGAAGACCGAATATGCGAGGAACAGCCACCTGTTGTGCACCGGCGCCCGGTGCAGGTGGACCTTGGCGAGCAGTTCGTCGGAGATATCCTCCCTGCTGCGGATGAGCAGGTGGACTTCGCACCAGTCGGAGGTGTGAAGCACTCGTTGATACGCGTTCATGTTCCTGCATCGCGGCGGGAAGCCATACTGGCTCACGATGAGGACGCGGAGGGTGTTCGGGGAGGACACGGGCATCGGGGGGCAGGAGCGTATTGAGGATACGGGGAGGCGGGGCTCAGGCTGCGATCCGCGCCGAGCTAGAAACGGCGGGTGTTGAGAGCGCCCGACGCCGTATCAGCATCAGGACGGGAACGACCGCTGTGCACGTGAGAAGAAGCTGGATGAACAGCAAGGGGCCGTCCCTCAGGATGAGAACCGCCAGGCTGTCAGCCAGCAAGCAGGCCAGGCAGGCGGCGAAATGAGCAAGGTGAGGCCGGGCGGCTCCTGGCAGAAGGCATGTGTTGGTGCGTATGTACAGCATCACGAAGAGGGCGGTCTCGGCCACGAGCATCGCACCCGCCAAGCCGAGGGCCCCCCCCGAGGGCACGAGCAGAAGGGTGCTGAGCAGAAGGACGCCGGACCAGCCCAGATAGAAGACTGAAGTGGTCCACTGCTGTCCCTGGCTCTCGGCAAGGACCCTAAGTCCGTCGTTGAAGGTCCTGAAGAAGGTGGCGACCGCGAGCATCTGGAGAATGGGTGCGCTGCCGGCGAAATCGCGCCCGTACAGTGAAGTGATGGGGCCTGCCGCCGTGAGGACGGCCATGGTGACAGGGAGGGTCGCGAGCAGAAGGCTCTTCATCTGAAGGCGGAACGCCTCCTCATACGCGCTGCGGCTCTTATCCCGCTGGGCTGCAGAAAGAATAGGAAGAAGAACGCCGGAGAACATTGTGGGCAGGAACAGAATGATGTTGCCCCATTGTGCCGCCGCCTCGAGCAGCCCGAGATCGACGAAGCCATCAGGCGTCCTGGTAAGAACCAGTCTTGAAAGCCAGTTGGAGGCGGTTAGAGCAACGAGCGTGATGAAGCCCGGCAATGCGTAGGACCATAGGAGCCTGCGTTCGATCAGGGCTTCACGCCATGGGATGCGACCTGGCAAGCGCGCTCTCGCTGCGTTGCGGCGGACGAGCGCGAAGGCTATGGGAAGGAGAACGATGGATACCACAGCGCCCGCTGCCACCGCGCCGGCAACACCGCCGTAGAAGGCGAGCGGGAGGGCGATGGCTAAGGAGCAGACGGAGCGTAGCACTCCAACCGCCGCGAGCGAACGGAAATCCTGGAAGCCGGCGAGAGACTGGGTGACGATGGATTCATAGGCCTGAAAGAACAGGAGTAGAGCACCTGCGAGCAGCGCAGTTTGCAGACCCTGGTCTCCCAGCGCCCCGCCAGCCAAGGGACCGGCCAGAAGGGCCACTGTTCCCGCGGTCAGGGCGCAGAGGATCGCGGAGGCAAGGAGGGTCAACTTAAGGACCCTTGCGGCGCGGACGGGGTCGGATTCCTGGAACTCCGAGACATACTTGATGCAAGTGTTCGCGAGCCGGAAGCCTCCATAGACCGAGAACATGCCGATGGTGCTGACGACGATGGCGTACTGGCCGAACCGCTCGGCGCCCAGCACGCGTGCAAGGGCGACCCCGAGAACTGCGCCCAGGAGCTTGGACAGGATGCTTCCGAGGAGCGTCCAGGAGACGCCCCGGGCAAGCTGGGACCGAACGTTGGATCCAGGCATCGGGCGTGGGTTGGGGGGAACAGCGCCGTGCTTCAGGAGGCTGCTGCGGTGGCCGGGGATCGGATGAGACCATGCAGGCGAGCAAGGGTGGCTCGCGCCGCTGCAGCCCAGGACAATGAAGCCGCCCTCTCGATGGCAGCGTCTCTGGAGACCGGCGAAGGGAATGGCTGAGTCAGATGCCGTCGGAGCGCGCGGGCCAGAGCCGGAGTGTCACCGTAGGGCACCACCTGGGCTGCGACACAGCCGCTCATCACGTCGGCCACGCCCGCTCCGTCCGACACCACAACGGGGGTGCCGCAGGACAGCGCCTCGAGTGCGGTCAGGCCGAAGGTTTCGAACTCGCTTGGCTGGACGAACACCGCGGCTGAGGCGAAGTGCTGCATCAGCAGGGCGCGACTTACCGCTGGGAGGAACTCGACACGGGCGCTGAAGTCCTGGCCGGCTTCGCGAATCGAACGGTCAAGGGCGGCGCGATAAACCGCTGATCCTCCGCCCGCGATTATGCGAAGATGGAAAGGAGAGGGACTGAGTTGCTTGCAGGCCTCAATCAGGAAGTGAAGGCCCTTGCAGCGATGCATATTGGCCACCGCAAGAATGACCGGATCGGGCGGCGTGCCGTCGGCCAACGGGAGGGGAGCGGTGGCGGGAGGGGCCACGCCGTAAGGGACAACGGCGATCCGGGGTTCGGGGATCTGCCACTCCGCGGCGATCACATCCGCGCATCGCCGCGAAGGGCAGAGAATCAAATCAGCTGAGCGCACCACGACACTCTCGGCGGCTTCCCGCCAGTAGGGAGCCCGAGTCTCCTCGTCGCGGTGGATGCGACGCTCCATGCGGATTAGCCCACCGGCAGTATAAGACAAGAGCGGCGCGGAGCGCACCGTGCGCAACAACGCGGCTCCCGCCGCGTGCAACTGGCCCGCGGCGAAGTGCACGGCTCCGTAGTGCCCCAGAGACATCAGGAACCTCAGGGCTCCGACTTCAGTCAGTTGCAGCCCGCCAAGCGTCCTGATGCGGGGTGCGGCGAGGAGGGCGCGGAGACCACCACGAGCATAGCTGAACAGGGCGACTGAAGAGTCGACCATGGAAATGGCCTCGCCCAACTGCAGGCAAAGCGCTTGGGGCCCGGTGAAGGGCCCCTTGATGGATGGCGGCAAGGTCAGCACGACTGCCAGCCGATTCGATCGCATAAGGCAGACTCAGGTCGCCTCCGTAGGATTGACTACAGTCAAGGGGAGCGGGTGGAGACGGCCACGTTCGAGGGGCGACTGATCCCGCCGTAGAGGAACTCGGGACCCGTTACTGTGTCACTTAGGTTGCCCTCGGCATCGATGGCCTGGACGCTAATTGAGTAGGCGCCGACGCGTGGTGGACGGAAGGAGAGGGCGCGTTCGGAGCTCCACGCGCTCCAACTGTCGTCATGGCCGTTGATCCGATAGCGTGTGAGCACCACTCCGGGAAACCCATCGGTGTTGACATAAGTGTCGTCCACCGCTGTCCAGCGGAACTGGGGATTCGAGCCCATATAGGTCTGCTGGCCTCGGGGAGATGAGTCGATGCTCAGGGCGGGGGGCTGAGAGTCGCGGACGCCGTCAATGCGACCCTCTACGAGTGCGCTGCGGAGGTCCAAGGCCCTGGACGCCGGTACGGTCACGTAGTGCGCACTGCGCGTCACGCGGACCGGGGGCGCGGACACCAGATTGCCCATGGAATCGAAAACTGCAGCGCCTGGGAGGTCGAGGTGCCAGACCCGGTTGGTCGGGTCCTGATTCCAGATCGCCAGGACGGCGCGAGTGGGAAACTCAAAGAAGTAGGCTTCAACCCTCGGACTTGCGGAATTGGTCAAGCGAGCGGTGGATGCGGGCGATCCCACGAAAGACTGCGCCCATAGGAGTGCGGCCCCGTCGGGGCGCATGGACTCATCACAGTCAAGGAACGTGGGCTGGGTGTTAAGCTGACGATAATTGTACCAAGCGAGACGGCCATCGTAATAGAAGTACTTGTCAAACCCGTTCCCAAGGGAGCGCAGAGCGGATCGGACCGTCTGGGATACGGTCTGCCAGTTGCCGCGGCGGAACGTTTCCTCCCGGCGGTGAGGATTTGCGTAGACACCGCTTGCCGTCCATCCGATGACATCGGTCTTCTTCACCCCCATGCTCCAGGTGCCCGACTCCGTGTTCCAGATGGGCTTGCCGATCGCCTTTCCGAAGTTCACCCAGGATTGATAGCGCGCATCCTGGTCTGTGTTCATCCATCGCCCTGAACCCCCGGTGGGATACAGATGCACGCTGATCGCGTCGATCTTGGACTGGGCTGACGGGGTGAGGCGCACCCAGACGTTGCTATACCACGAGGCATCGTAGGTCGCGGCCCCGCCGCCACCGCCGAACGCAACAAAGAAGGCGGCCGGGTCGGCCCTCTTTACTGCCTGTGCTGTGGTTTCAAGCAGACTGGCGAACTGGGCTTCGGTCCAGTGGAAGGCGGGCTCGTTATGGTCTTCCCAGTACCTGATGCTGGACTTGTACCGGTTCACCACCGAGTAGATGTAGTTGCTCCAAAGGTTTAAGCGGGGAAACCCGTTGGTGAGCGCCCAGTCGGGCATTGGGATCTCGTGTAGGCTGGCCAGCGGTATCATCGCACCGGAGACCTGAGCAACCTCGTAGTCCGAGTCGGCCCAGTTGAACTGTCCTTGACTTGGCTCGATCTTGGCCCACCTGAAGATTCGGCTTGTGCTGAGGGAGCGGGTCCAGGACAAGCCCCACTGCCGGTTGGTATCCGCGAAGGAGCGCACAAACAGCGAGTGAGTGCCAATGCTGCCGTTAGTGGCTAGACCCGAGGTGGGTGGGCGCGGCACCACGCTGAAGACAAGCTCATCAGGCTGGGATGTGTTCTCCGAGAGCCATGCCACGATCCGGTTCGCCCCGCTCGGAACCGCGGGAAGCTGGAGTGGAACTTCCGTGCGGCCCGGGGGAGCGGTGATTGCCCGGCTTACGTCGGCGACGCGCCGGTTCATCCAGTCGTACACTTCGTAGTAGAGGGTCCGATCCGCCGGGGCGGACAGGGTAGAGGTTGTGATGACACTGACCTGCGGGGGCTCGTCCGTGAAGAACACGTTGCCCGCACGACCCGTCTGGATCGCGAGTTCGACGGGCTCCCGCGGTGCATAGTCCGTCAGATCGCCTTCCTCGAGTTGCACCGCGTCGATCCATACCGCACTGGCGCCAGTGCCGACGTGGAAGAAGTCCACGTAGATCTCGGGTGTCGGGCGCGACGAAAGGAACAATTCCCTGGAGTACCTGGTCCACTGGGAGGGCACTCTGCCGAGATTAAATGAGTAGAGTTCATTCGTAGGGAAGTTTGGTGGTGGCGGCACGGTGTGACCGACCTCCGCCAATAGAGTTGGGCCGTTGCCAAGAGCGTACCAGCTGAGTGTGTATTTTCGCTTCCCCGCACCTGGGCGCACCCTCATCACGGGGCTGCTAAGCCTGTAACGCGCCCCGGTGTCGCTGATCTTGATAGAGGCCTGGCCGGAGTACTTAACGGCTGTATCGATGGCATCGGATGCCCATGTGGAGAGCCCCTGGGCGGTCGCCCTGGAGAAAGTCCATCCGTAGGCAAACCCGAGCTCGAAGGAAGAGTTGGGCAAGAGATTGCCCTTCAACGGGAGGCCGAGATCGATCGTGGTTGCGGGAGTGAAATCCAGGAAGAGGTCCGTGCTGTTGGAGAAGAGGGGCGTGTTAACTGGCGCCTCGTAGGTGTTGGTCGTTACATAGAACCCGTTAAGGTGATAATCCTGGCGCACGCCCGGCTCCGCCGTACGCTGAAATGCTATTGTGAACGAGGTTGTATTATCTGTGTCGAGGTGGACGGCGGTCCATACGCCGCTTGGAAAGGTAACGGACTTGGTGGAGGAAGCGGCGGTGAGGATGGCAAGACCCGAGGCGGCTGGGTCTGATCGGGATGTTGCCCGGAACCAGACTGCGAGCGTGCCTGAGAATGCGGACGGCAGCGGAATTGTCGCGGCGACGCTCGCGCCGGTCGTGCCCAGGGACGCAGCCCAGGCTCCTTCGTCATAGTAGGTACGGTCGATCGTGTTGCCCCAGGGTGGGTTTGCTGAGAGATCTAGCGCCGGTGGAAGGAGGAAGGAGCCTGAGGCACCCCGCGCGGGTGGAGACCCGGCGAGCATGACAATCGCGAGTAGGGGGAGGGCGGACAGCGCC
>ERZ761609.2342-NODE-2342-length-14165-cov-14.509284_pt1 | contig 14165 bp, 19 predicted proteins | sample MGYA00511163_ERZ761609 | MGnify/ENA primary metagenome ERZ761609 (study PRJEB28899, sample SAMN02445070) | bioreactor sludge metagenome | biome: EBPR sludge | place: Australia: Brisbane, Thorneside Wastewater Treatment Plant | collected 2011-12-16 ... | reverse complement strand
GGAGTTCAGACGTGTGCTCTTCCGATCTGCCATGTCCAGCAGCCTGCTGCTGGACATGGCGGCGACCGGCGCGGCCTCTGGGACCGGCTCGTCGCGCAGTTCGGCGACCACTTGGGCCAGGGACCGCATGCCCAGCACCTCGACGCCCGGGACCATGGCTGCCTCGTGGGCCTGAGGCTCCGGCACGACGACATGCCGCACGCCCCGCGCGGCCGCGGCCATCACCATCGGCAGGACTCCGGGCACGCAGCGGAGTCCGCCGTCCAAGGTGAGCTCGCCGATCACGACCAAGCCGTCGAGCGCAGCGGTCGGCACCGCGCCCGTTGCCCCGAGCACGGCGATCGCGATCGCGAGGTCGAACAAAGTGGTATGCCATACTTAGTGCATGCGCGCAGCCATCTACACCCGGATCAGCAAGGACCGTGAGGGCGCCGGGCTCGGCGTCCAGACCCAAGAGGCCGACTGTCGCCAATTGGCTACGTCACTCGGAGCCGATGTGGTCAAGGTCCTCACTGACAACGACCTGTCGGCGTACTCCGGCAAGCCGCGACCGGGCTACCGCGACCTGCTGGCGCTCATCGCGAACGGTGGGACCGACGTCGTCATCGTTTGGCACACCGACCGACTCCACCGGTCGCCCGCCGAGCTCGAGGAGTACATCACCCTGTGCGAGACCACCGCGGTCAGGACCATCACCGTCAAGGCCGGTGACCTCGACCTCGCCTCGCCGTCGGGGCTCGTCATGGCCCGCACGCTCGGCGCGTTCGCACGGTACGAGGTCGACCATGCCCGAGAGCGGATGCACCGGGCCAAGCAACGCAGCGCCGACGCCGGCAAGTGGAAGGGTGGGCGCCGCCCGTTCGGCTACCTCGACGACGGCGTGACGCTCGACGAGCGCGAGGCCGACGCCATCCGGGTCGGAGCCGACATGATTCTGTCGGGGCAGAGTGTGCGGGCCGTAGCGCGCGCGTGGAACGCCGAGGGCATCACGACCACCACCGGGCGCCGGTGGAAGCTCGACGCCCCGCGCAGGGTGCTCCTGCGGCCCAGGAACGCCGGGCTGATGGAGCATCGCGGGGAGGTCATCGGAGACGCCGAGTGGCCCGCCGTCATCGAGCCCGAGAAGTGGCGCGCCGTGGTGGGGATCCTGACCGATCCGGCCCGTCGCACGAACACTGCGAACGTGGCGGTGCGGTGGCTGGGAAGCGGGCTCTACCGGTGTTCGGTCTGCGGGGACGACGCCGAGGACGGCACAGTTCGCGGCGACCGGGGGAGGGGTGACATCCCGACGTACCGGTGCCGCGATGCCTCCCACGTCACCCGGGCCGCTGAACCGGTCGACGACCTCGTTCGTGGTGTCGTGGTCGAGCGGCTCCGGCGACCCGATCTCGCGGACCTGCTGGCCCCGTCCGTGCCGGAGGTCGACATCAGGGCACTGGAGAAGCGGGCCACCGAGCTGACCGAGCGGAAGAACCAGCTCGGCACCATGTTCGCCCAAGGCACCATCGACGCCGAGCAGCTCGCGGCCGGGACGAAGTCCATCGTCGCCGACCTGGAGGACGTCCGTGGGCAGCTGCAGGCGGCGTACAGCGGCTCCGCGCTCGACGGCATCGCCAGCGCTCCAGACCCCGGCGCTGCGTTCCTGGCAGCCGACCTGGACCGTCAGCGGCTCGTGGTCGACGCATTGATCGAGGTCACCCTGTTGCCGTCCGGGAAGGGCAGGCCGAAGGGCTGGGAGCCGGGTCAGCCGTACTTCCGGCCGGAGACCGTTTCCATCGAGTGGAAGGACCGGTGATGATCAACACGATGATCATCTGGTGCACCGATGCCGGCCACCGGCTCTCCAAGGAACGCAACTTTGTGGCCGAGTTCCACAAGGAAGGTGTCATCTGGTGGCCACAGCCACAGTCGACGCGTCACGGTGCCACGGGTGTCAAGTGGTGGCACACCGACGACGGACAGACCTACGTCGAGCCCGGCGCCGAGCGGGCCAAGGATCTCAACCACACGCTGACCTGCCGCCTTTGCGCGACCACTGCGAAGGCCGACGGACGCCCGCTTACCGTGCGGTGCGGAAAGTTCGACCGCTACCTCGACGCCATCGCGGACACGGGGCGCACGTCCGTCACGATGGCCGAGCTGAGGGCTATAGTTCAGCACGTTGGGGGATAGTTCCCGACACGACCGGGGGACAGCCTCGGACCTGCGCCGGACCACAACGGTTAAGACCGGCACCCAGCACCTAGATGAGGTGGGAGATAACTCCCTGCATCGAGGTGCTTTTTCATGCACGGACCCGTCGTCGACGACGACACCCGCCGAGACCGAGCGGCCGAACGACTCAGCGACTACATCAAGGCGACTGTCGCCACCGCCCCGCCGCTCACCGTCGAGCAGCGTGCCCGCCTCGCCACCCTCCTGAACGGAGGTGCGGCTGATGGCACCTCCTGAGAACCGAGAAGGCCGCCCAGGGACGAACCGGGCGGCCACCATCTCGACCATCAAGACTGAGTCCATCGTACCGATCACCGTCGACAACACGGTGACCCTCGCCGAGATGGTCCTCTGATGGCCGCCCAGGTGCAGGAGCTTGTGTCTTATGCGCCGCGGCACATAAGAGTTCGGGCTGACCGTGCAGCGATGGAGATGCGTCGGCAGACGTTGATCGAGATCGCCCGCGAGGCCGCGCCGGCCAGCGTCCGGAACATCTACTACCGGGCCGTTGTCGCCGGGCTGGTCGAGAAGACCCGCAACGGCTACCTCAAGGTCCAGCGAGCGATCCTCGAGCTACGCAGGGACGGCGAGATCCCGTGGAACTGGGTGGTCGACACCGGCCGCCGCGTCATCCGTCCTGACACCAACTTCTCGGCCAGAGACGAGCTGTCCTGGATCGCCGAGAACTATCGGCGGACACCCTGGCAGCTCGGGCTGATCAGGATCGAGATCTGGACCGAGTCCGACTCGGTCGCGGGACAGATCAAGCCAGTCGGAGACGAGTACGACGTCCCGATCTACCCCATGAAGGGCCAGGTCTCCGAGACGTTCGTGAAGGACGCGGCCGACTACTACCTGGCTTCGAGGTCGCTGAGGATCGTCGTGCTGTACGCCGGGGACTTCGATCCCGCCGGGTTGGAGATCGAGTCTCAGCTCCAGGCGAAGATCGCGACCTACTCCGGCCGTGATGACGTCGAGTTCCTTCGGCTGGGAGTGACGGCCGAGCAGGCCGCCGCGTTCCAGGCGCTCGGCACCAAGCCGAAGAAACGTTCGTGGAGGACCGCCAGCGGCGAGGAGATGAGCTTCTCGGGGCAGGCGATCGAATGCGAGGCGATGCCAGCGGATCGGCTGCGGGCCCTGTTCGCTCAGACGATCGAAGACCTCGCGGTCGAGGCCTACGGCTACGACATCTTCGCCGAGAACAAGATGATCGAGCTGACCGAGCGCAGCAAGCTCCAGGAGTTGGTCGCGGGGTGGTCGAAGTGAGAGGCGAAGTCACGTTCGACCCGATCAACGCGCACTGCACCGAGTTCCGCGGCGACTTCCTGGCCGTCGAGCTGTACAAGCGGGAGTTCGGTCGGATGCCGCTGCGGAATGCGCGCACTCGGTCGTGGGTCACGACCCCGACCAAGGCTGCCGACTTCGCCGTGGCGCTGGAACGGGGAGGCTGGCTGGTCACCTTCACGCGTCCTCCGTCCGTACGACGAGAAGATCATGTTGTTCGCGGTCAGGGCGACCAGCTCGTTGCTGACGGTGGTCTCTGGTGAGCGCGGCAGACACCCGCCGCCGGTGGGCGCGCGAGCAGATCGCGAAGGCCGGTCCGGTCGCGATCTACGGCAGCCCGGAGTGGGCCGACCTGTCCGAGCGCGAGAAGTGGGTCTCGGCGCTGCGGTTCGCCGAGGCGAAGGCGCAGGAGTTCGAGGAGCAGATGGCCGCTCTCCGGGCTCAGCACCTGTTCGCCGCCAGGCAGGCCAAGCAGGCCGCTGACGCCGAGTACGTCGCGCGGCGGGACAACCACCGTCGCGAGTACGAGCGGCGGAGCTACCGGCCGCACCCGGCCAACCGGCGAGGTGCAGCATGAGCAAGCGCATCGACTTCGGTGGCCGCGACTGGGCCGCCCACGCTCAAGACACCTGGCTCGAGTTCGCCGGCCACCCGGGGTTTCCCGACCACCTGAGGATCGTGTTCGTCGCCTACGGCCGCCGACGCGCCAACGGTCACGCTCGACTGGATCGCGGCGAGCTGGCCGCGTTCCTCGTCCGCAAGGACGGGAGCGTGCCCGATCGCCGCACCCTGTGGCACGCGTTGAACAAGGCGATCAGCCTCGGATTCCTCACCGAGGAGTCACGGATGCTGTGCCTCGTCGTCAGCCAATCCCAGGTCCAAGGCGGCGCCGGGAGCCCCGACACCAAGTGTCGACGGAACCACGGAACGCGAGCAAAGGACGTTAGTCAGTCACGTCCTTTGCCTCAAAAGGACGTGAATCCTGCTGGTCGTTCGGGCTCAAAGGACGTGCGTGGTTCACGTCCTTTGACGCTCGTTCCCTATCTCTCTTCTAACAACCAAACGACAGCGTCCTGAAAGGACTCCTGATGTTCCCCAACCGAAGCACCACCGCAGTCGAGCACCCGCCCAAGACCTACGCCGACTATGTCGTCCCCGGCTTCACGATGGACGCGATCCCGACCCCGATCCCCCTCGTGGTCCTGGCCATGGAACTCGACACCAACGTGAAGCTGCTCGCGCTCAAGCTCGCCGACCACATCACCACCGACGAGACCGGGCTCCGTGTCGTGCCCCGCGACGTCGTTGCCGGGGTCATCGCCGGACGCGCCGAACAGGCCGCTGCACACAAGGCCGAGAGGGTCGCCCGACTCGCCTCGACCAGGGCGGCTGGCCCCCGACCTGCTGGAGGTCGCCCGCTGCCTCCCAATGCACCCGACGACCTCCCAGCGCTCGCCGTCATGATGGCCGGCGACGATGTCGAGGAGGCACGCAAGGACGCCGCAGCCGAACGACTCAACGACTACATGAGTGGCACCGGCGCCTACCACCGCATCCAGGACGAGGTGCAGTGATGACCTGGGACCGCCCCAAGGAACTGTTCGAGTTCGAGTCCGACCGACTCCACCGAGAGGCCATGGAACAGGCGCGACTCAAGGGCCGCCTCGCCGCGCTGGAGGATCTCGCCGCCCAGACCGAAGCCCAGGTCAGGCAGCCATCCAAGGCCGTCCGAGACTGGGACACCTTCCGGAAGGGACTGACCCGCAGGGAACGCCGGCCAGCGCGCAACGAACGTGGGTTCGTCGAGGTGATCCCGCAGTGGCTCCTCGACGACAACACCCCACACCCCTACGACCGCCACGCCGGCGACATCGAGGAACTACAGAAGTACGCCGCAGCCGAGGCCGAACACCGAAGCCAGCAACTGCAGCAGACCATCGAGACCCGGCAGCGTGCCCAACAAGGCCGCTGGCGCTACCAGGGGGCGGCGTACTGATGACCAACACCGCCGTCAACGTCACCCCCGCCCGGCTGACGAACCGGGCGACTCGGGGAGCGATGGTCGCGAGCGCGTCATCCTTCGCGCCCAGACCGGCCAGCGGCGACCGCTGGGACCGGGTGTCCTCGAGCACCCGGCCCAGCGGACCCTCGAACACGCGTTCGGTTTTAGTAGGCAAGGTGGACTGCGGGCCGGAGTCCTTTGATCTATCTCTGAGCGATTCCTCTGGCGGTGCGCGATGACTACCGACCGCGAAGAGGCCGAGGTCGTGCCGATTCGGCCGGTGACGAAGGCCGTGGAGATGGGTCGTCGTGACTTCCTTGTGTCGCTGCGTGACCGGCTGTGGCACGCGATGCATGAGGACAAGCGGACTCAGCCTCGTGACCTGCCGCCGTTGTCGCGTCAGTTGCGTGACATCAACGAGGAGCTGGAGGCGATCGACGCCCGGGCCGAGCAGGAGGCCATCGATGCCGCGACCCCGGACGAGGCCTTCGACCCGGAGGAGATCTGACATGGCTCCCGAAAGAAAAAAGAAGTGGCTCCCTCTCGTTGCGGACTCCGCCGCAGTCAGGGGCCTCCGTCTCAAGAAAGGGGCTCTGTGATGCCCGATCGCACAGTGACGTACACGTTCAAGGGTTCGTTCGCGAACCTGAATGCCGGGCTGGCTTCCGCTGGCCGGAACGTCGGTGAACTAGGCGGCAAGATGGTCGCCCTGGACCGCAACGGCCAGAAGATGCGCGCCGGGCTAACCCAGTTGGGTGGCACCGCCGGCAAGGTCGGCATCGTCGCCGCGGCTGGTGTCGCAGTTGCGGTGCGTGCTGCTGCGAACTTCGAGCAAGCCATGTCGAAGGTGTCGGCGACGGGCGATGAGGCCCGGGTGAACATCGAGGCTCTGCGGGACGCCGCGATCGAGGCGGGGGCCGCGACCCGGTACAGCGCGACCGAGGCCGCTGGCGGTATCGAGGCGCTGCTCAAGGCTGGTGTGTCCGCTCGCGACGTGCTCGACGGTGGGTTGACGGGTGCGTTGAACCTGGCGGCTGCGGGTGAGTTGGACGTCGCGACGGCGGCTGAGCAGACCGCGACCGCGTTGCAGCAGTTCAAGCTCTCCGGAGAGGACGCGACCCACGTTGCGGACCTGCTCGCGGCCGGTGCCGGGAAGTCGGTGGGTGAGGTCGGTGACTTGGGTGCCGCGCTGAATCAGACCGGGCTCGTGGCCGCCCAGATGGGGATCTCCATCGAGGAGACCACCGGGGTGCTGGCGGAGTTCGCCTCCAACTCGCTGTTGGGCAGTGATGCGGGTACGTCGATGCGGACGATGCTTTTGCGGCTGGCGAACCCGACGAAGGAGTCGGCCGACCTGATGTCCTCCCTCGGCATCTCGGCGTACAACACCTCGGGTCAGTTCGTCGGGCTCGCGACGATTGCGGACCAGTTGCAGGCCGCGTTTGAGGGGAAGTCCCAGGCTGAGCGTGATTCGGCGTTGGCGACGATCTTCGGGTCCGATGCGATTCGTGGGGCGTCGGTGCTGTACGCCGGTGGTGGCGAGGCGGTCCGGAACTGGACCGAGAGCGTCAACGACGCCGGTTACGCCGCCGAGGTCGCCGCCGCGAAGCAAGACAACCTCCTGGGTGACCTGGAGAAGTTGAAGGGGTCGTTCGAGACGCTGCTGATCGGCTCCGGTGAGGGCGCGCAGGGTCCGTTCCGGGGTCTGGTGCAGGGCACCACCGAGGCTGTGAACGCGCTGGGGTCGGTGCCGGGTCCGGCGAAGTCGGCGACGACGGCGCTGCTCGGGGTGACCGCGGTGCTGGGCTCGTCTCTGTGGGTCGGGTCCAAGATCGTCAACGGGATCGCCGCGACCCAGGGGGCGTTGGAGAGCCTCGGGATCGCGGCCGACACCACGCGCGGCAAGCTCGCCCTGGTCACGACCGGCACCGCGGCCGCTGCTTTCGGCATCGGGACGGTGCTGGACGTGATCGGCGAGATGGACGCCCGGTCCCGGTCGAACGCCACCCTCGACGCCACGGTCAAGTCTTTCCAGGACATCGCCGACGCGGTGGAGTTCTCCAACCTCGGGAAGAACGCCGACAAGCTCGGCATCAACATCGGTCGGCTGACCCAGGACCTGGCCGAGAACGGCGAGCAGGGCGAGTACGTCACGCGGGTCTTGGAGCAGTTGGGCGAGTCCTCACACGGTCTGGGGGCGCTGCTGGACGCCGAGGCCTCCCACATCGTCCCGTCGGCGATCTGGGACGGCGATGCGGAGCAGGCGGGGGATGCCCTCGATGACCTGCGGGCCATCATCGAGAAACTCGGTCCGCCCACGACCAGCGCCTCGGAGGCGTTCGCGGCGCTCCCGCCGGAGCTCAAGGGGCTGCTGGGGCCGCTGTACGGGGTCAGCAGCGCCGAGCAGCAGTTCGCCGCCGCGGTCGACGAGGGCACCGAAGCCAACGACGACCAGAAGGCCGCTATCCGTGGCGCGATGCAGGCGATGCGCGACAAGCGGGAGGAGGCGCTCTCAGCGTTCGACGCCGAGACCCGGTACCGGCAGGCCGTCAAGGACGCCACGGAGCAGTCGAAGAAGAACGAGGCCGGGATCAAGGGTTCGACCGACGAGGCGCTGGCGAACCGGGACGCGCTCGCCCGGCTCGCGGACGGGTGGAACGGGCTGGACAACGCGACCAAGAACGCGTCCGGGAACTACAAGGCCGCGCGGGACAACTTCATCGCCACGGCCCGGGAGATGGGTGTGGGGAAGAAGGTCGCCGAAGACCTGGCGCGGGAGTTGCTGGAGATCCCGCGGTCGGTGGAGACCAGGCTGTCGACCCCGGGCGCGGATGAGTCCATCACCAAGGCCCGCACCCTCAAGGAGATCCTCGACCAGCTCCACAGCAAGAGCATCACGGTCGCTCTCAACTACCAGCGTGGTGAGAACAAACGCCCGGACATCCCAACCCCGGGCGAGGTGGCGCCCGACCCGACCCGGATCGCAGCCAGCCCGCGGATCGACGCCGGGTCGTCATCGCTGACCGGAAGGCTCCGCGCGGCCGGCCTCGACACCATCTCCCCCCGCACCGGCGACCTGAACGCCCAAGCCTCGGCCAAGGCTGCACTCGCGCTTGGACTGCTGGCGCAGGAGTCGGCGAAGGCGGCCACCTCGAACAGCGACTGGCAAGTGAGTGTGGCGCTTCTCAAGGACCAGCTGCGTGGCGCTCAGCGTGAGTTGAAGCGGATGACCAACTCTGCTCAGGACGCTCACAACGCCCTGGACAGCTTGGTCACCCAGCGGGCCGGTCTGGCGTCGTCGGTTTCGGCGGCGTTGTCGCATGACCCGTTCGGTGGGTCGCTCGAGACGTTCCAGAACCAGACCGACGCTGACACGGCGGACGCGCAGGCGGTCCTCGCGGCGATGCAGAAGCTGGTCGAGAACGGTCTGGATCCTCATTCGGCGCTGTTCCAGCGGTTGGTTGCGTCGGGGAATGTGTCGTTGATTGAGCAGTTCGCTGCTCTGTCGCGGCAGCAGCTCGCGAACGAGGCGAACCGGTACGCGGTGGGCCAGTCGGCGTTGAACGCGGCCGGGAGTTTCGCAGGCGACCGGGCGTTCAACGACCTGATCGCTGCCGCAGCTCAGAACGCGGCCAACCTGGATGGCACCGTCAGCCGACTCGACCGTCAGGTCAACAAGCTGGAGAAGGTGCTCGACCGGATGGACGACAAGATCGAGCAGGGCCTGAAGAAGGGCTCGGAGTGGGTCGCCGCAGCCACCGAACGCGGCAGCCGCCGCGGTTCCGAAGACGGAACGCGCGTGGGGAACGCGGACCGCGACCGCCGCACGGCCGCTTTCGTCCGATCCGGGGGCGGATCACGTTGACAAGCAGACCGCCCCTCCACTCGCTTGAGTGGAGGGGCGGTCTTGTTGTCCACCGAACCGTCGTGTCCTGTCACACCGCCCGCGTCATCGGAGAGCTAAAAGACGGGACGGACCCGGTTGGCCCGGGGACAGGTCTCAGCGCAGGTACGACGGCAGCGGCGTTCCCTGCCAGGGCTCGACGCGCGGCAGCAGGTTCTCCCGGTCGAGGATCCGCAGCTTCTCCCGCACCGGCCAGCACGCGTCCTCGATGCGTCCCAGGTCGTGAGTGTCGCCTCCCTGCGCGACGATGGCCCGGTCGAGCTGCTCCAGCTCCACGAGGTGGTCGATGAGGTGCTCGGCCTTCTCGCGGTCGTCAGGGTTGAAGTACTCCGCGAGCCGATGCGAGACGACGAGGTCATGACGACGTCGCTCTGCCCAGGTCACGACGCACGCCCCGAGGTGTTACCCGGGGTACCACCTGCCCGGTTCCGGACACCTGCCGCGAGGGAGGCGTACCCGCGCCACTGAAACATCTGATTCAGTTGACGGTGTGGACGTGGGCACGCCCAGACCACACAGTCGTCGTGTGCTGAATCTCCCGATGCCGGGAGATTGCTCGGCCGCTTCACCGCGCACACTCCAGACGGTCCAGCTCAGCCTCGACGGCGTCGACACGTCGCTGGAGGTTCGCGACCTCGGCCTCAAGGGCCTCGACCTGCTGGCGGACGAGACCACGCTGGTAGTCACGGCCAAGCTCGAAGGCGTTGCGCTCGGGGGATGCTCCCCGGGTCTCGATGGGGATGACGCGGCCGACGAATCGCGCGCCGTCACGCTTTGTCGGTGGGTCCTGATGGGATGCTGTTGCCACGGTGCTGCCTCCTACGTAGGCGGTATCGAGGCCCTGGTCGGTGGTCCTACGCACCGGCTGGGGCCGCTTTCCTCTTTCCTTGACGAAAGAGTTTCCACAGACTGCCCCACCCCTTTCGTGAAGGCAAGGCCCTAACTTGAATCTCATGGAGTTGGACCTGGTCGGCGCGACCGAGATTGCCGAGATGCTCGGCATCTCCACACAGCGCGTCAGCCAGCTCGCGGTCAAAGAGACGTTCCCGGTGCCTGTCGCGGTCTTGGCCGCCGGTCGAGTGTGGCTGCGCACCGACGTCGAGAAGTGGGCTCGGGAGACGGGACGACTCTCCGAATAAGTACGGCAATCCCTCACCTTTGAGAGGTCGTAGTGGGTGCCGCGCTTGGGCAGGTCGGCGGGGGAGAGCAGGATCGTGGTGCGCCGCGATGTCGGCCAGTCGTGGCCGCTGTTGAGGATGGCCATCCGGCAGCGGTCACGAGCCTCGTGGAGGGAGGAGTCGGGTCGGCCCACCATCACGGTGGCCACCTGACCGGGGGATACGTCAGCCTGGACGTCGATGAGGTGCCCGGACGCCCCGCTGAGCGCGACCGTATGGCTGGTGGCGAACGGCATCAGACCAGCCCCCGGACGTGCTCGACCACGGCCGCGCCGCGCGGTGGGCGGAGGACGGCCACCAGATCGACCCGGGCTTCGGGCGGCCGCACTTCGTGAGCTTCGGCCCACCGCCAGACGAGTCGGTGCAGCCGCTCGAGGCGGACCGGGTCGATGGCCTCGTGAGGCGAACCAGCGCCTGAGCCCCGCCGGGTCTTGACCTCGCAGGCGACCAGGACGTCACCCTCGCGAAGCACCAGATCGAGCTCCCCCTCGGGACACCGCCAGTTGCGGTCGAGCAGCGTCATGCCCTGGTCGGACGTGAGCAGCCTGGCGGCGATCTCCTCGCCGTAGGCACCCAGTGCCCGGCGGCTGGCCGCGGTTGTCGTCATGTCGTGCACCTCCTGTCCAGGAGGATCTCGGCTTCCGCCGACCGGGCGGATCCGCACCGAGCCAATCTGTGGACAACTGCTGCCTACCCGTGGGTTGTGTAGTCCACGTGGACTAGACGATCGGACGAGGCGTTCCGGTTCGCCCGCGCGGGATCGTTGTCCTCCATAGCCTGTGGACTGGTGGTTTTCTGCGAAAGGTGGTCGCACATGGCTAGGCGTCGACGGTTCGGTGCACGCACCGAACGCGGTGCTGTGGTCGTCGAGGCTGCCCTCGTGACCCCGCTCCTCATGGCACTGCTCCTCGGCATCATCGAGATGGCCCTGCTGATGAAGGACGACGTCGCCCTCACCTCGACGGTCCGCAACGGCGGACGTACCGCGTCGGCCAACCTCGACCAAGGCCCCGGCGGAGTCAACGAGGGGGGCGACTGCGTCACGCCGTGCTCACCGGCCAACGCGCCGATGTTCGCCCAGTTGGCCGCCAATGCGATCCAGACCTCTGGGACCGCACTCCCGAAGGACTCGATCCAGGAGCTGTGGGTCTACAAGGCGAACGCGAAGGGCTACCCCTGCACGCTGACCACCGGCTGTGAGTCCAACAACTCCACGGCGATGACCTGTGGCGCGAACTGCGTGAAGTACAAGTGGAACGCGACCAAGGACCAGTTCCGCTACAGCACCGGCACCTGGGACTGGCAGAGCGTCAATGCCTGCGCTGGCAACAACCCGGACCTGGTCGGCATCTATATGAAGGCCAAGCACTCGTGGGTGTCCGGCTTCTTCGGCGACTCCGTCGATATCGAGGACCATGCGGTCTTCTCCTTCGAACCCTTGCCCACCCTCACCTGCGCACCCAACCAGCACGTGTCATGAGCCCGCGCAGGCCGTCTTGGACGAAGAGCTGGAAGCGTCGCCGCGACGAGGCCGGCTACGCCGCGGTGCTCGCCGCGCTGCTCGCGGCGACCGTCTTCATGGGCATGGCCGCCCTCGGCGTGGACGTCGCCCGATGGTACGTCGAGGCCGAGCAGGTCCAGAAGACTGCCGACGCCGCTGCGCTGGCGGGCGTGCCGTACATGCCCAACGACTTCACCAAGGCCAAGGCGACCGCGCTCTCGGTGGCGGCCAAGAACGGCTATGACGACGCCGCGGCCGATGTGGTCGTGACGGTCGAGATCGGCGAGAAGACCAGCGAGCTCAAGGTCACGGTCTCCAGCCGGGTGTCGAACTCCTTCGGCGGCTACCTCGGAATGAGCAGCTCGTGGATGGCCAGGTCGGCCACCGCGGACTACACCGCGCCGGCGCCGATGGGCAGCCCGTGCAACACCTTCGGCAACGAGCCGCCCGGCACCGATGCCGGTGCGCAGCCCAAGGACTCCGCGCTGCCGTCGCCCCAGCTGTCGAACTGCCCCAAGGACTCGACCACCCAAGGCTCCTACCCGAAGTTCTGGGCCGCCATCGAGGGGCCCGAGACCGACAAGCTCCAGGGCGACCGCTACCAGGCGCTCAAGTGCACCGAGAGCTCGTCGGTCAACACCACCGACAGCACCTACCGATGCGCCTCGAGCAAGAACTCGGAGTACAAGCAGCAGGGCTACTACTTCATCGTGCACGTCGAGCCGAGCGCGGTCGGCAGCCCCCTCGACATCCAGGTCTACGACCCGGCCTTCGTCCCTGCAGGCCTCAACTGCAACTCGATGTCCGGCACGATGACCAACACGATGAACGACTGGGTCACCGACGGTGTGGACCGGTACGGCAACGCCTCGTCGAACTCCAACTCCCGCAAGTTCTGCCCGGGCGACGCCTTCGTCGGCGGCAGCACGACGGCGCGCGCAACGACCACCACCTTCCAGATGCGGAACACCACCGAGACCAGCAACCCCGACAAGGCGACCGCCATGTCGAGCTGTCCGGCCCGGCAGTTCCGTGGGTTCACGACCGCGCCGAGCGCCTCCTCGCTCAACAAGACCTCGGGCAGCTACAACGACCAACTGGCCATGGTCTTCCACCAGTGGGTCTCGGTCTGCACGTTCACCCCGTCCGTCGCAGGTGACTACTACCTCCAGGTGCGGAGCAACGTCTCCCTCGGCGGCTCGAGCGTGGCCAACACCAACTCGAACAACCCGGTCGTCTACTCCGGCAACGTCAACGCCGCCAGCGCGACGAGCGACACCGACCTGGGCGCGGGTGCCAACGGCTTCGCCGTCCGGGCGGTTCCCAGTGCGGCCAGCCTGCGCGATGACGTCGCGGTCTCCGCGTGGGAGCGGATGCCGATCCTCCAGATCGCCACCAGTCCGGCAATCTTCAACCTGGTGCGCGCCCTGCCGAACGCCAAGGGACAGTTCCTGACCTTCGACTTCTTCGATGCCGCCGACGGCTCGAGCGGCACCGTGAAGGTGCTGCCGCCGGCCGACGCCACGGGTGACGTGAAGCTCGCGAGCGGGATCCCAGGTTGCAAGGCCGGCAAGAACGACACATCGCCGTCGGCGTACACCGCACTGACCGGTTGCTCGGTGTCGGTGGCGGGCTCGAGCACCGACGGCCAGCTCATCCACATGGTCATCCCGCTGCCGCAGAACTACAACTGCGACAACTCGACCTTCTCCGGCTGCTGGTTCCAGGTGCAGCTGAACTACACCTCCACCTCGCTCACCGACTTCACCACCTGGAGCGCCAACATCGGTGGCGACCCGGTCCGGCTCATCGAGTAAGGCCCTACCGGCTCGTCACGCCACAGCGGCAGCAACCGCATCGGTCCCGCGCCCACCAGCCGGAGCGGGTCGAGGTAGGTCTCACCCTCGATCCAGCCCCAATGCAGGCAGGCTCGTGGGAAGCAGTGCGAGCCGGCCAGCGCGAGCGTGCCGATCGGGCTGCCTTCGCCGACCGTCGTGCCGACCGCGACGGTGGCCACGACCGGTTCGTACGTCGTGCGCGTGGTGCCGCGGAACCTCATTGAACCCATGAATCCAAAGCCAC
>ERZ761609.2341-NODE-2341-length-14169-cov-27.166926_pt1 | contig 14169 bp, 9 predicted proteins | sample MGYA00511163_ERZ761609 | MGnify/ENA primary metagenome ERZ761609 (study PRJEB28899, sample SAMN02445070) | bioreactor sludge metagenome | biome: EBPR sludge | place: Australia: Brisbane, Thorneside Wastewater Treatment Plant | collected 2011-12-16 ... | reverse complement strand
CTGGAGGAGCCCTCGGCCGTGGATGCACCTGACCTCGCGGAGCGCCCGCTGGGAGCGGAGGCCCGCCCCGGCGTGCCGAACCCGCGCCGCCGCATCGCCGTCGTCGGCAGCTATACCATCGTCACGTTTCGCGGCTGGCTGATCGAGGACATGGTCGCCGAGGGCCACACCGTCTTCGCCTGCGCCCCCGAGCTCAGCGCCCCTGATCTGGCCCGCCTTGAGCGGGCCGGCGCCGTCTACCAGCGGATCGGCCTCGCCCGCACCGGGATCAACCCGTTCCAGGACGTTGCCCACGTCACCCGCCTCGCCGCGCTGTTTCGCAAGCTCGAGATCGAGGTCGTCCTCGCGCACACGACCAAGGCGATGATCGTGGGCTGCCTCGCCGCCCGCCTGGCCGGCGTGCCCCGGATCTTCGCCATCGTCGAGGGCTTGGGCTATGCCTTCACCGAGGGCCCCGAGCGCAAGCGCCGGCTGGTCCGCGCCATCCTCGCGCCGGCGATGAAAGCCGCGCTCGCGGTCTGCGACGGCGTCTTCGTGCTGAACAGCGACGACCGGGCCTACCTCATCGGCCTCGGCATCCTGTCGCCGAAGCAGACTGTGGTCCAGATCGCCGGCACCGGCCTCGACCTCGACCACTACGCCTACGTCCCGCCGACACCGGGGCCGCCGCGCTTCCTGCTGATCGCCCGATTGATCCGCGACAAGGGCATCGTCGAGTACGTCGAGGCGGCGCGCATCGTCAAGGCGAAGCACCCGGAGGCGCGCTTCCGCCTGCTCGGCTCCATCGACGAGCACCCGGGCGCCATCACCCGCGCGCAAATCGCCGCCTGGGAGGCCGAGGGCGTGGTCGAGTACCTGGGCGTCACCGACGACGTCCGCCCCTACCTCGCCGATTGCACCGCCTTCGTCCTGCCGACCTACTATCGCGAGGGGTTGCCGCGGACGATCATGGAGGCCATGGCCATCGGCCGGCCGGTGATCGCCACCGACATCCCCGGCTGCCGCGACCTCGTCCAGCACGGCGTCACCGGCTGGCTCATCCCGCCACGGGATGTGGGGGCGCTGGCGGAGGCCGTCGTGTCGATCCTCCATCCAGGGGAACACGTGCTAGCGATGGGCAAACGGGCCGCGTCAAAAGCAAGAATGGTTTTCCCTGCGGCGGCCGTACATTCGAAAATTTCCGGCATGCTAGTGAAAACCAGCCGGGGTTGACCAAGCGCGATTACTTCCGACAACCTTTTGCTTTTATACATTACAGGGCCCTAGATGATCCTCGTCGTGCGCTATATGCGCCATCCAGTGGCTGCCGCGAAGAACTGTTCATATACACAGGCGTTAATTGCTTGCAGCAGACACGCACGTCGCTGCCTTTGGCTTATCGCGCTGCTGTTTTATCCGCTTTCACGGCAGGGAGACGCGCTCTTTTCACTGAGCAGGGGCTCTCCCGCAGAAGGTACAGAGGATGCGCGCTGCTTTCTTCCACGATAGCTGGTTTGTCCCTGGTGCGGGCGATAAAGTCTTCGCCCCGATGCAGATGGGCTATGGTAACTGGCTTCGCTACCTTAGTGTTTTTGACAGCTTGCTCATTGTCGGTAGGCTCGGAGCAGAAGCCCGCTTTGGGGGCGCGGGCGCTTTGAACGAGTCTAGTGGACCTCGGGTTTCCTTTCTTCTTTTGCCCAACTATGTCACCCCGCACAGCTTTTTGTTCGGGCGCTCGGCTCTTCGGAAGGCTGTAAATGAGGCAGTTTCCGGGGTTGATGCAGTCATTGCACGCCTGCCTAGTGAGTTGGGGTTAATGGCCTGCCGTGTGGCAAGGTCGCAATCGATACCGGCCGCAGTTGAGGTAGTCGGGTGTCCTTGGGATGGCTTCGTCCATCACGGAAGCGTAACTGGGCGCGTGTACGCACCTCTCGCAGCGGCGCGCCTGCGGCGCGAGGTGGGAAGAGCTCAACACGCTATCTACGTCACAGAACATTTCCTCCAGCGACGCTACCCGTGCTCAGGCGTGACTGCCAACGCTTCCAATGTGGATGTAGAGCTTCCTGCTAGAGCCATTATTCGATGTCGCTTGTCGCGGACCTGCGACGCAGGTCGAAAATTTGTGCTGGGAACCATTGGAAGTTTCCTCACTAAGCAGAAGGGCATACACGTCGCCCTACGAGCATTAGCGGAGGTGGAGGATCGGCTACCGGGACTTGAGTATCGTATTTTGGGCCCGGGGGACCCTGAACCATATCTCCGCTTGGCAGCTCGGCTTCAGCTGCGGACCAAGCTGACCTTTTGCAGACCAGTCCAAAGCGGGCAGCCGGTCTTGGACTGGCTGGACGACGTCGATCTATATCTGCAGCCAAGCCTTCAGGAAGGCTTGCCGCGGGCGCTGATTGAAGCCATGAGTCGAGGGTGCCCGGCTATCGGCTCTACAACCGGCGGCATCCCTGAACTTCTCGACGGCAGTGCCCTTCATGCAGCTGGCGATTATCGGAGCCTCGCGCGCTTGGTGGTGAAGATGCTTCAGGATAAGCCTGCGTTGCAGGCGGCCTGTGAGCGGAACTACAGCATCGCAGCAACATATGCGAGACCGATTCTCGATGAGCGGCGGACAGCGTTCTGGGAGGAGTTTGGAAAACACATACAGCGGCTGGCTGCTCGATGAGGCGGACGTTCCGATTCCCCCCCCCTCCGAATCGCCGGCATTTCGAGCTTGAGGGAGGAACGGGAGCTCCACGTTCCGAGTCAACGGAACGATCTCGGCTGCCACTGTGTTTCTGTATACTCCTCATATCATGCTCTTTCTACGTCTTTCCCAGCGGGCTCCCGCAACCAGGCAATATTGCGCTAGCAGTACTGATCGCCACTAGTTTCTTGACGGGCTCGATGCGTGCTGGCGACATCGAGGGTGTAGCTGCCCCGGCTTCAGTACTTGTCATTTACTTTACCCTTATAAGCATGATCTACCTGGGAAGATATGCAGACCCCGATACTGCTCTTGCGCCGATGTACTATCTCTATAACAGCTTGGTTTTTTGGCTGTGCGCCTCTCTCTGTATTCAGTATCCAAGAACAATGCGGGAGCTCATTTCCATCTCATGCACCATCATCCTGCTTGTACAAGCCGTCGCCGTTGGGCTTGAGTACCGTCTCTTCGTCGGGTCTCGGGCAACAGGAACGCTCAATGATCCCAACCAGGTTAGTTACTTGTGCATCTTAGTCTTATACGCAAAAATGGTTTCTCATAGACGTCTACGCGGCGATTTATCGACCTTTGTCTGCGTACTTCTAGCTGCCTACGTCATTCTCGAGGCGCAATCAAGGTCCGCCACGATAGGCTTAGGCGCTCTTGTCGTCGTGTATTTATGGTTCTGGCGAGCCTCGCTGAGCGGGCGACTGGTAATTACGATCCTGTTGTTGTTCGCCGCAGGTTTTGCCGCGGAGCGCGGTATTCAGATGTACGACCTGGCCGGTAGTGGGCCGGTTATGGAACTGCTAGACCGTTTTAGGGAACAAGGGCGCGACGATACGTTCGCCGGCCGAGGCTACAGAAATTTGGTTGAGTACCCCCAGTACTTGGTTTTCGGGGCCGGCGAGGGAGCCCGTGGCCGCTTTAACTTTGCGCTTGAGATACATTCAACGTGGGCCAATATTTTGTTTTGCTACGGTATGGTGGGGTTCCTGATATTCATTTGGTTCCTCGTCAGAACTTTCCGTGGCGCTCCGCTCTTCCGAACGCTTCTGTTCATCGGGCCGGCGCTGTACGGCATCACGACCTATGGCGCGCGCTTCACTATGTTCTGGGTGGCGCTCGCACTAGCGTATGGCTTTACCGAGGTCGAGCGTCGGCAACTCCGTCATTAAGCAAGGTGCTTGAACCTACTCGCCCGGATGAGGGCAAGGCTTGCCGAAGCAGCAAGCCGCAAGCGGCGTCCCCTGATGGCGGAACGAAGGGGCTGATACCGTTGCCGGGAAAGAAAGTAATCTCTCCGACCTTCAAACCGTCTTCTTTTAAGGTGTAGAAGTCAACGCGGCAAAGTTCAAATGGGCTTGATAAGCGAGCGGCGTACGCGAGCATCTCTGGAAGACGAGGAGGCGCCTCTAGATCGACTTCAGGCGGTGGCAGCAGCTTGGAGTACGGTAGTCTCTCCCAGCCCGGTGTAAAAAGCACTCTCCTATGGTTCCGAAACCTCGTCAAATCGACTTGTATCATGAACGGCACACCTCCGGCACAAAACACCTTGTAGTCATCGGGTGCCGATCCTGCATGATCTTGTAGTATAGGTTCCAGGATAACCTTTGCCGTGAGACCTCTATAGTTAGGCTCCCGGCCCACCAGATAGTGATCGTGCTTGAACCAACTAGTTACAATCGCCGCATCTTCTAGGCTCAAGCCGCCTCGGCGACCCCTGCGAATAATTATCCGGCCGCTGCTATGAGTGGGCTTCAGAACAAATTCCGAGGGAAGCTTTGCCGCCAAAACCTCGCTCGCGCTTCTATACAGTGAAATCGTTGGCACCACAAGATGAGAGAGATGCTGAGACTTAAGCCATCCCTTGAAATGCTCTTTATCAGTTATGTGGCGGGCCAGCGCCATGGAACCCCCAAACCTGAGCTTCTGCGCTATCACACGTTCATTAAAAGTGGATGGGCGGAATGGGTTCGGGGTGTAGCCTAGGCGAAGCCTCCCCATAGCTACCGTTACTGCGACGTCCAGCAGACGACCCGCTGGCAAACGGCCCCTAATCAACATAAACCTCGACATCGGCGCCCCCTAGTTGGCTTTTTTTAGAGTACGCGTCCTGCGTTGGTGGAACAAGAGCCCAGATATGCCGTATCCGAGGGTTGCTTGGTTCATAGGCACTGTCGGCAGCACCGCCTTCAACCGCGGCCCGTTCATCAGCAGCCACACTGGGTAACACCAGCGGCAAAAAGGACGATCACGGCCAGTAGTACGGACGCATGAGGCTGATCATATCCGGCGGGCCTGGGGGCTATCTTGTCGGCGCAGCCATTGTCCGTTATGGTTTCCAGCGTGTTCGTATGCGGAGGAAGCAATCGCACTTGACCGCTGCCTACGCGAACGCACTCCAGAGGAGCTAGAACATTCGCTTAAGCGATCTCGCGATTGCAAGGGGAACCTTCTTGCTCCGTGTTCACTCCGCGCCATGAGAGGCAGAAGCGTCGTCCGTATTTTCGGCTGTGGAGGGGGACAAGATGGCGGTGCGAGCTAGTTTTGGACGGCGGGTGAGTGTTCTGGCAAGCGGCACGTTGGTCTCGCAGGCGCTTCTGGTATGTTCAGCTCCGTTGCTCACGCGGCTATTCACGCCGGAAGAGGTTGGCGTTTTGGCCGTGTATGCGTCGTTGCTCAGACTTTCGACGGTAGCCGGGGCTCTTCGATTCGATACCGCCATCCCGCTCGCTGAGGATGACCGGGAAGCCGGAGCGCTTGTCGTATTAAGCGTTGGAGCCGTCATACTGAACACTGCCCTGTTAGGGCTGGGTGTTATTTTCGCAAATGGTAAATTAGGTATGGTGTTGGGCGCGCCTTTGCTCGATCCGTACCTTTGGATACTTCCGCTGGGGGCTGCTCTTATCGGCTTGCACCAAGTGGTAATTCACTGGGGACTTCGTCATGAGGCGCTCGCGAAGATCGCAGGCGCGCGCATGCTCCAGGCAGTCTTGATGGTTGCGGTGCAGACGGCTGGGCACCCCTTCGGCGTCCTTGCGTTGCTTGTGGGGCACACCGCCGGCCAGGCCTTAGGTGGGGTATCGTTGCTCAAGACACTATGGACCAGCTTGCGCAGGGTGGGCGTTCCAAGCCTATTGAACATCCGCCGGACGGCTCATCATTACCGTCGGTTCCCGACATACTCGACAGCCTCTACGCTCATAAACAACGCAGGAACACAGATTCCGGCGCTTGTTTTTTCATCTGTTTTCGGCTCTGTGGCGGCGGGTCAGTTCGCTCTTGCTCAGCGCGTTCTTTCCACACCCGTTGCTGTACTTGGAGCGGCTACTGCACAAGTTTTTCTCAGCGATGTAGCGCTTGCTCTGCGGGAGCAGCGGGGCGCAAAGTTGGTCGCCGGGGTCTTTCACACTCTTGCCCAGATCGGGATGCTGCCATCTCTGGTCATTGGGTTATATGGCCCTCATCTGTTTGCATTTGTCTTTGGCGAGGAGTGGGCAGAGGCGGGGAGCTATGCCCGACTGATGGTACCGTGGCTGTACATGGTGTTCGTCACATCGCCCCTCATAGCTTTCTGTGATGCCTCTGGTGCCCAGCGGGTCTACACGCTATACAATGTAGCCCTGTTCGTGAGCCGGCTGGTGGCGCTCTGCGCGGGCTTCCTTCTAGGCAGCCTATTGGCAGCCGTAGCGCTGTTCTCTGCGGCCAGCGCCTTGTCGTGGCTGGGGCTACTTTTGTGGATAACGAAGCGATCGGGCAACCAGCTTCGGCTCGTTCCGAGAAGCATGGGTATCGCGCTAAGTGCGGGTGCTGCGTGTGTAGCGCCGTTTGCGGTTGCAGTTCGCGGCGACGAGATCATCGACCTCCTGTTCGCGTCACTCTTCAGCGCCGCGACCGCCATTGCCTGGGCCTGGGCTGCTTGGCCTGCTGCCAGTGCCCGGACATAGCCAGCTGAAGGGCCAGATGAACGGGCGGCCATGAAGCGGCGCCGGTCGATCCATTGTGCGTCGTTTATGGGCCGCTCCCTTGATTGAATTGCGGGGCGCTAGCATAGGAAGATGCTCGATGAAAGACGCTGTGCACGTTCTGTGGACGGGAGGCTGGGACTCAACGTATAGAATTTTACAAATCATATACAGTTCGGACTCCACGGTCCAGCCGCACTATATTGTAGACTATGAAAGGAAGTCTACGCTCGTGGAGTTGCGGGTTATTGAAGAAATACGCGCACTTCTCGTAGGCGAGTTTGGCGAGATACGGCTACGTATTCCCCAAATCAGCCTGATGTCTAGCCTTCGGTTCAGAGCGGAGGCATCTGATAAGTGGCGACGCTTGCGGCAGCAGGTCAAGATAGGCGAACAGTATTGTTGGCTGGCCGCTTACGCGGAAGTCAATGATCTCGAAAACCTAGAACTGTGCATTCATCGGGACGATAAGGCACATGCCCTGCTTCTCGGAAGAACAGCTGAGGCCAACGTACAAGGCTTCCGGGGTCACGTGCTCAAGAATGATGTAGAGCCAGACCTTGAGCTTTTCCGCAGATTCTTCTTTCCGGTCTTCGATATGACGAAGTGCGATATGGAGCGTTCGGCTGCGGAGATGGGTGTTGAAAACCTGCTTCGGCGCACTTGGTTTTGTTTTAACCCGATCCTCGGTCGTTATCCGTGCGGAAGATGCAATCCATGCTTGTTTGCCTTCGAGGAGGGGATGGCGAGCAGGATTGGCTGGCGAGGGCTAGCGCTGGGAATCCCTTTTGCTTTACTTAAGAGGCTGGCCTACCGCGTGTTCCGGTCGGACTAGGCCCGGGCCCTTCCCCCCACGAACCTCCCGACCCTCGGCCCCACCATCAGCAGCCAGATCGCGGCGAAGCTGGTGGCAATGAGCGCGACGACGGCGAGCAGCGCGCCGCGCAACAAGATGATTGTGAAGCCGGCGAGCATGGCCGCTTGGATGCGGTGCAGGCTGACGCCGCCGAAGGCCAGCGCCGCGGCATAGGCGGTATCGGCCTTGCGGTAGACGTAGCCGATGGCGAAGGCGCCGACTATGACGCCGACGTAGGAGAAGTCGAGGTAGAGTTCTCCCATCGTCGGCGCCGACAGGTTGGTGGAGTGGTAGCCGAGCTTCTCGGCGGTGTAGTAGCCGGACGGCACCGCCTTGCCCTCCCACCAGGCGCGCGGGACGAAGAACAGCAGGGCGGAGAGAAGTTGGTGGCCGAGAGTGTGGCCGAAGCGCTCGGCGGCGACGACCATGTTCATCAGCATCTCGAAGTGGGCGAAGTGGTGCGACGCCAGCGCCTCCGTGGCCGGCATCACCTCCATTCCCGGCTCGATGGTCTCGGCGGTCGTGAGGTCGCGGATGAAGGGAAACACGGTGTAAGCACCGCCGCCCGTGGCGGCGATGAGCAGCAACCGGTTGCGCACCCGGCGAAGGTCGACATAGAGCAGGAGCACCGTGATGGCCATGCCTATCAGCCAGAACCGGGGCAGGGCCTGCGGGTAGTTCACCACGGCGAACAGCGGCAGGATGAGGAGGCCGAGCAGGATCGCGACGGTGTGCCGCCCGCCCTTTCGCCCGGCCCGCCGCCCGAGCAGATAGAGCACCGCCAGCACGGCGCAGAAGGTAATCGCCCGCGGCAGGTCGAGGAGCAGCCCGGCGCTCGCCTTGGTTTCCTCCTCGGCCATGTGCGTCGAAACCGCCGTACGGTTGGCCATCAGCGTGTCCAGGCCGAAAACGAGGACCGCGCCGACGGCGAGGGCAGCGGCCAGGAGCACGAAGGCGATAACGAGCGCCCCGCGGCGGCGGCGCTCGCAGGCAACGATGCGCCGGCCCGCCCGCTCCACGCTCTTTGGCCCGAGCGCGTTGCCGGCGACGAAGCAGACGACGAACAGCAGCACGAGCACCGCGGACTTGACCGCCGTCTCCGGCCGGTAGACGGAGATGTTCAGCGCGTAAGTCTGTGTGGCGAGCTGGAACACCGCCGGGACGATCAGGAAGAAGATGAAGAAAAGATGCGCCATCATGCTGGCCACGGCAGGGCGCGGAGCGACTGCCGTCACCACGAGTTGCCATGTCGAGACGGCAAGCGCGAGAACGACGACGAAGTTCGCCGTCGTCATCCGCGCGGACGTCGCGGACGGGAAGGCCAGCATCGCACCCGTGGCGAGGGCGACGACCACGGTCCCGATGAACAACGAGGTTACGAAACTGCGCGCCATGCCAGCGGGAGCCCGCCGTCGCGGACTCTATTTACGACCAAGCGAGTAGCACAGTGACGCGAGGAGCCGCTTGTCCTCGCGCATGGCGTACCCGCTCATCCAGTCCTCGATCGCCTGGAGTGGCGGAAGCTTTTTCAGGTAGTCGTTGCCGTAGAAGGGCACCAGAATGGTTTCCGTAAACCCGATGTCTTGGAGCATCCGCTCCGTCTTGGGGCTCACGACGCAATAGGAGTACCTAGCTGGAAACTTCGGGTACCCTTCATCGTGCCGGTTGGGTTGGAGAAAGAGCAGAATCCGCTTTGTCAGCGTCTCCGGCATCACCCAGTTGAAGACCAGTGCCGGTGAATACAGCACCGGGTGGAAGTTGAAGAAAATACCCCCCGGCCGAAGCATCGCGTAGATGTTCCGGTACGCGACGGCGCAGTCTCGTACGTGCTCCATAAGCATGTGAGAAAACACGAGGTCGAAACGCCTATGATAAGCCTCGGGCAAGGCCGGAGAAGCCAAGTCGAACTGAGCTTTCTCGACCCAGGCCGGAGCCCGTGCAAGTTCAGCGGACGAGATATCGTTGACGACGTAGCGGAGGCCTTGCGAGGCAATGGTCGCCTCGGAGAACTTCGGCGACCTGCCTCCGCCGAGTTCGCAGACGTCCACCAACGAGAACTCGCTGATCAAGCGCGAGACGACAGCATCGAAGTTGTCGTATGCCCAGGTCCAGTGACCCTGCGGATGCAGAGCCTCTGAGAAGCGTTTCAGCGGCCCCCCAACGGCCAGCGTTGCAGAAGCGTCCATGAACGTCACCCCCCTCCCAGCTCCGCCGGTGCTGCTACGTCGTGTAGTAGCGCTTGGCCTTGCCGAAGTAGTAGCCGGAGTCGCCGTAGTTGTAGCGAGCCTGCTTGGCCACATCGACCTGGCTGAGGATGGCGCCGCCGACGCGGCGCGCCGTCGCCTGCAGCTGCCTGGCGGCGTAGCCGGCAACCTCGCGGCGGGTCTTGCCCCAGCGCACCACCAGCAGCGTCTCGTCGGCCTTGGCGGCGAGAATCTGGGCGTCCGAGATCACCAAAACGGGCGCCGAGTCGATGATGACGAATTCGTAGCGCCGGCGCAGCTCGGCGAGCACGCCGTCGATCCGCCCGGTCGAGAACGCGTGCAACGCCTCCGAGTGGTAGGCGCCGCTGACGACCACGTCGAGCCCGGTGGGATCGTCGGTGCGGATCGCCTCGTCGAGGGTGGCGGCGCCGTTCATGACCTCGAGCAGGCCCGGCGAGGCCTCCGCCTTGAGCACGTCCGAGATCGTCGATTTGCGGAAGTCGGCATCGACCAGGACGACCCGCCGGCCGGCACGGGCCTGCATCCGCGCCAGCGCGAGCGAGATCGAGGTCTTGCCCTCGTCCGGCTCGGCGGAGGTGATGAGGACCACGTGCGGCGCCGCCTGCGGCGCGGACAGCAGCAGCCGTGTGAACAGCGACCGGACGGCCTCGCCGAACGCGGAGTCCGGCCGCTCCAGGATGTAGTCCCCGGGAAAGCGCCCCTTGCCGCCCGTGATCAGCGGGACGTGGGCGATAACCGGCAAACCGATCTCTGCTTCCACCTGCTCGGCGCTGCGGAATCCACGATCGAGCCGCTCGAGCGAAAGCGCCAGCAGCAACGCCGCCAGCACCGAGAAGGCGAAGCCGCCGGCCACGACCAGCGGCTTGTTGGGGAACGAGGGCGTTTCCGGAACGGCCGCCGTCGAGATGATCCGCGCGTCGGGGAGCTGCGCCGAGGCGTCCTCCTGCGCCGAGGTCTCCATGAAGGCCGCCATGAACTTCTCGAGCATCAGCCGGTTGGCTTCGGCGTCGCGCTCCAGCGTCCGGAGGCCGACGGTGGCCTCGTTGGCCACGCCCATCTGGTCTTTGAGCGCCTCCAACTCGCCGACGACGAGCGCCTCCTGGCGGCGGGCGACGTCGACCTTGTTCTCCAGGCTGACGACGACCTTGCGCACCTCGATATCGACGTCGGCGAGCAGCTTGCTGCGCTCCTCGCGAAGCTGCAGGAGCTGCGGATGCATCGGCCCGAGTTCCTGGGTCAGGGCCGCCTCGCGCCGCGCCAGGGTCGATTGCGACTCGCGGAGCCGCTGGATCAGGTCTGACTCCAGGACCTGGACGGCGGTGTTGAGCTTGTCCGGCGAGGAGAGCAGCCGCCTCGCCTGTTCGAGGTTAGCCTCGGCCTCGGTCCGTGCCCGGCGGGCCTCGGAGAGCTGCGCGTTCAGCGTCGAGATCTGCTCGGTGACCAGCGTCACCCTCTCGCCCTGCAACAGGTTGTGCTGCTTGCGGTAGTCCTCGGCCTTGCTTTCCGCCTCCTCGACCTGCTCGCGCAGCTTCTGGACATTCTCGGCGAGCCACTGGCTGGCGCGCCTCGCGTTCTCGAACTTGCCCTCGAGCCGCTCCAACAGGAACAGCTCGCCGATCGTGTTGGCGATCACCGCGGCCTTCACCGGCTCGACAGAGGTGAAGTCGATCTCGACGGCGCGCGAACGACCGCTCTGGGCCACCTCGATTCGTTCTAGCACGGCGTCGATAACCCGCTCGCGCCGCAGCGCCTCCACGTTCTCCTGCCACGCCGCCGCATCACCGGCGCCTGCCGGCGGCGCTCCGGAATCCGAAGCGGCCAGGACGAACCGGTCGAGGAAGCCGGGCGGGGCCAGTTCGCTGTTGAACTCGGGGTCGTTGATGAGGCCGAGCTTGTCGATCACACGTCCTGCGAGCGCACGCGACTGGATGACCTCGATTTCGCTCAGCAAAGCCGCTTCGTCCTGTGGCTGGCCGCTGAGCGCAGCCTCGAAGTTGAGGACGCTCTGCTCCTTGGCGTCGAAGACGAGCTGCAGATTGGCGGTGTACTTGGGCGTGGCGGTGAAAGCGAAGAGCGCCGCCAATCCGGTGATGATCAGTATCGTGCCGGCAATCAGCCATTTTCGGCGATACAAGATGCTCAAAAATTCTTTAAGGTCCAAGTCCTCCCAACGGGAGGCCTCTGGGTCCCGATCCCGAGGCATCCGTTCCATATGCTCCGAGCTTAGATCCATTCGGAGGTGCTCCAATATGTACTTCGTTCAAGACTGCGCGCGAGTGCCAGCAGACGGCGCCCACAATCGACCGGCGGATTATAGCGGCTGATTCCGACAGCGCTAGCGCTTCACAGAATCGTCGCGAATGAAGTTGGCCAGCGTGCGCCAAACGCGTTAGCGGATCTCCCGGCATACAGCGCGTCGGCCTCGCCGCGCCACGATCAGGCCAAAGCGTCCCGCATGGCGTTGACCTGATTGCGGAGCACGGCGCAGACCTGCTCGATGCCGTCACTGGCGAAGATGGCGGAAACGTCGGCGCGCAGCGTCCGGGCCGCGGACGTTCCCTCGATGACCACGTCTGTCACCTTGAAGCCGCCTCCCCTCGTCAGCGTACGGATCCGCCAATCGACGGACACGAGCTGGCCGTCCGCCGGCCGCCGCACCCGCGAGCGCACGGTGGCGCGGCGCGAGCCGTGGGGAACGATACTGACGACGTCCAGGTTCTCCGCGGAGAGGTCGGCGAAATTCAGGGCGTAGCCGTAGACGATGAGGTCACGCAGCAGCCCTCGGTACTCGCGCCACTGCGCCGTGCTGATCATGACCCGATGACGGCCGAGGCCGGCAAGGGCGATCGCGTCGACGTCCAGGTACGCCTCGATCATCTCCCGGGCGCGCTCGGTCCGGGGGTCCGCGTCGGCGCTGCTCGCGGCCTCGGCGGCGGAGACGGCCTCCGCCTCGGCGTAAGGGTCGTAGAGGACGACCGGCGGCGGCGCTCGCCCCTCCCGGGCGACGATGGGGAAGCGCGCATGCCGCAGGGCCAGCAGGCAGACGAAGATGAAGGTGATCGAGTAGGCGTTGCCGGCGTTGATGGCGCGCCGCTCGAACATGCCGGCCAGGGCGTAGGAGACGATGATCGAGGCCACGAACAGCCGCAGCCTGGGGTCCGCGATGGCATGCAGCGCGGCGAAGAACGAGGCGGCCAGAAAGCCGATGTACAGGACGAAGCCGATGACGCCGGTGTCGGCGAGCATGGAGATGTGGGCGTTGTGCGCGTTCAACATCGTGAAGCGCATGTATTGTTCGTGTTTGCGGTAACCGACGCCCAGCAGCGGATGGTCGTACCATACGCCGAGCCCCTCGGACCACGCGGCGTCCCGCCCCGTCACGCCGGACTGCAGTCCGCGATAGGGATCGTTGAGGCGCATGACGTCGTTGATGATGAAGTCGGGGCGGGCGGCGACGCCGAGTAGGCAGGCGATCAGCACGGTCACCATGGCGATGACCTTCCACGACATGTCCACCCGCCGCTCGTAGGCCAGCGCGAAATAGACCGATACGACGACGTAGGGGATCAGCGCGATCATGCTGCCGCGGGCCTGGGCGTTGTACATGGTCAGCAGCACGACCGCCCAGCAGGCGAGGGCGAGAAGCCGGCTTTTCAAACAGAAGGCGCCGGCGGCCACGTTCAGGGCGACGAAGCCCCAGATGTTCGAGGAGACGCCTCCGCTCAGCCGGCCCCATTGGTAGGAGCCGAACAGGTTCATGTAGACGAGGTAAGCCGCGGTCATAACCGCGTACGTCGCCGCGATCCTCTTGATCAGCGCCGCGTCCGTGCAACTCACGATCAGAAAGCCGATCAGGAAGACGAAGAGGACGTTGAAGACGTTGACGAGGTCCTGCCAGACGAAGGGGTTGGCCACGTAGCTCAGGAGGAACAGCGTCACGAACGCCCACATGAACCACATGCCCGGCGCATTGCCGCGGGTGTCCGCCGGCAACAGCATGGCCTGCAGGACGGCCGGCACCGCGCCGCTGAGCAGAACGATCTCGATCAGCACCGGCGACGAGTCGGCGCGGTTGCCGATGACGGTCAGGGCGACGAGCCACGCCGCGTAAGCGAAGGCGACGAACTGGAGGCTCGTCACCGCCGGCCGCAGCGGACGCGCGGCGGCGACGTAGAGGCTCAGGCTGGCGGACGCGTCCAACGGTTCATCTTTCGCACGGCCTTCCTACGCGGGCGGTCATCCTACCAGCGCCGCCGGGTTTCCCAGCGGCGGTCGAACGCCGGTTGGCAGATCACTGCATAACGCGTTGAGATCCATGCCGACTACAAGATGATGGGGAAAACGTCGCGGTTTACCCGCTGTGCGGGTGTCCTGCAGGACGGCGAATCGCGGTGCGCGGCCTCGCTCGTGGCGCGGCCACGGCGGCGGCGTGACCTGCGGCCATTG
>ERZ761609.2340-NODE-2340-length-14170-cov-12.516543_pt1 | contig 14170 bp, 11 predicted proteins | sample MGYA00511163_ERZ761609 | MGnify/ENA primary metagenome ERZ761609 (study PRJEB28899, sample SAMN02445070) | bioreactor sludge metagenome | biome: EBPR sludge | place: Australia: Brisbane, Thorneside Wastewater Treatment Plant | collected 2011-12-16 ... | reverse complement strand
GATTTAGGTTCCAGTCCCGCGAGGGGTGTGGGTTCGAGTCCCACCTTGCCCACCAACGTTGACGAGTGCCGCCTCCCAAGCTCTGGCGAAGCGATGCTCCGTAAGCGACGCGAACCCTAGACGACCGATCGACAAGTCCTTCCTCGAACACAGGTGCGAAGAGTTACATTCAATACCATCATCCGCGCCGCGTGACCCTCTAAATGCTCGGACTCACGATCGTGGGGAAGGGGTCGAGAACGAGGACCAGTTGGTCCAGTTGCAAACCGGACCCGTGGCCAGCCGGGATTTCACCGCAAGGTTATCCAGACTTGAGTTGTAGTGGCTCCGTCTCTTGCCATGATCTTGAAGTCGACCGACGCATAAGAAGGGAGTGAAGCGAGGTGGGCGAGTTGGGTGGCGTAACCCGAAATTTCCCCACTATTGAGTGCAGTTACTAGGGTTGCGCGCGACTCCTTGCGGTAGATCGGAATGACACTCCCATCAAGCCCAGGGAGCCAGAACTGAGGTAACTTCGTCCCAGTTGCAGCTGTCCAGTCTCCTAAGAGCATCCTGATGTCCTCCCCGTGACTACTCTCCAACTCACGGCCCCTCTTCGTGAAGCTCGCTGGAACTTCACGATCGATCCCGATGATTCGCCCCTGCTTGGAGATGAGGTACGTCACCCTGGACGTTACTCCGTCCCCATCGAGTGCGCCGTACTGTTTCGACATCGTTCCGTCGACGTCCGCCAGCTAAGGGAAAATTCAGTCGCTCCGCAGTCACGAAGCGCCCATGCGTATCGGCTGTATCCCGGCTAATCCCAAAGACCACTGCTCCCCTCGCGCTCAATTCATTCGCCACGTCCCGTAGCGACCGCACCTGGGCCGTTCATCCGGGTGTGAAGTCCTTGGGATAGAACATCAAGATCACCGTCTTTCCGCGAAGTTTCGACAGCGCGTGGTACGCTCCGCTCTGATCCGGAACTGAGAAATCAGGTGCAGGGTCACCCAAACCGGGCGCCCCCTGAGCCAAGGACAAGCATACGATTAGCTGGCTAAGCACTTCCCTCAATCCACAGCCCAGACAGTAGCAGGAGGGTCAAGCGTCACCCAATGGGCGAGAGATCCTGAGTCCTGTAGCACCCAATCCGTACCTGCGCTTAAGCGTGGCTCAACATTCATTGCTGGGCCGATTGTACGAGCCAGATGTCCCACAGTCAACATCAACTTAGCCTTACTTAAGCCAAGATCGTTAAGTTATCTTATCTTGTGATACCATTTGAGCTAGGCTATGGCTGACCACCACCCGAACGGAAATCCGACCTCGTCACAGACGCGGCAGAGGGCGGTGCGCCTCACCGAAGAGGGGGTTGCCTTGCTGGCCGGCGCGATCATCGAGCGGTGGGGGAAGAGCGAGGAACGCGGGCGGCTCACGCGGAAGGCACGGGCCGAGATGCTCGGCCTGAGCCTAGCGACCGCCGATCGCGTCATGAGTCAGCAGGGCGTCGACCGCAGTTCCATCTTGATCGCGTTCGGCAAGCTCGGTCTTGAGTGGAGCGACGAATACTGCGTTCAGGCTCGAACGGCCGACCCAACTGCCTATGCAGACGCCGTGGAATCAGCGCTCGAGGAGTCGGCGGTGTCTGCGCAAGCACAGGAAAAGAGCGAGTTAGCACTTGCGCAAGCTCCCTCACCCCCGGCTCGGCAAAGGAGGAGGTGGGTGTGGGCGGTTGCCGCTTTTGCGCTCGCCTTGGTGCTCTGCCTACCCTTTTCCAAAGCGCTGGATACCTGGGGGTACGGGCACAGGCAGCGATCGGTTCATCAACGGCTCGTGGCCGAATACTACGCGGGCGTCCGCGACTACCAGACGGGCAACTTCCGATCGGCAAAGGAACACTGCGAACGCGTGATGACCTTGTCGCGGGAAGCCCGGTCGTATTACGATCTTGCCATGGCACTCCGCCTCGCAGGCGAGATCGCAGCGGCCGAGGGCGATCTCCAACTTGCTAAACGACACCTTTTCGATGCCCTTTCGATTCGCCTCACGGTCAATGATCTGCCGGCCTTGCCGGCGACATACGAGGTCTTGGGCGATGTCGAGATCAAGCTCGGCGAGTTTGCTAGCGCGGAACGACACTTGATCCTAAGCCTCGACGGCTACCGAAGGGCCAACGACCAGGTCGGGAGCGCGATGGCGCTACGCAACCTCGGCTGGCTCGAATTTCAGCGCAAGGACCTCGCGAAGGCATCCGCCTGTTACGACCAAGCGCTCGCAGAGCTGCATGGCAACTCGGACAACGAGGACCTCGTTACCGACATCGAGGCCCGACAGGCCCTCATCTTGCGGGAGCAGGGCCGCTACACCGAAGCGCGCACGGTCTTGACCGAGTGTCTTCGACACTGGCAGACCAAACCCCACACCCGCTGGGTCGGCCGGACCTCCTTCCAGATCGGAACCGTAGAACGATCGGCAGGTCGATCGGAACTCGCTCGCAGGTGGCTCGAAGAGGCTCGGTCCGTGTTTCGGAGCGTCGGCGACGCCGCGGGTGTCGCGGAGTGCGACGCCGAGTTTCTGACTCTCGACCTCCATGCAGGCAAACCGACCCCCGAAGCCCTCGCGACTTGGTCCGCAGGACGCTGACCGGCTCAGCAGTCCGAAAGCCCATTTTTTACACGGAAAGGTCACTGGCGGCGCTCCTTGCAACTCATATGCCATGAGCCACGCGCTCTAAAGGAGCCTGTAATGAACAAACCTATGTCAGCGATCCTTCGCGGCCTTCTCATCGGATGCGCGATTGCATGCGCAACCTTGCCCTCTGCCGCATTCAAGCCCTATGGCATCGGCCATTGGGGCATCACAAAGAACGCCCTCGACGAGATACGGGCCACCTTGTCCACGGGCGAGACGATCGGCTTTCGCAGCTTAGCGAAATATCAGATCATGACAGACAATTGCCTAGTTGACCTGATCCATTTCTCCGCTCCGGTGTATCACTTCACCGATGATCTCCTCAGCGCATCATCCGACCGACTGATTAAATCGAAGGAACGGATCATCTCTCTACTAACGATGCCCGAACCCGATGGTCTCCTGGCGAGGAAAGAACTCGGCGAGGCTCTTCACACTCTTCAAGATTTCTATGCGCACAGCAACTGGGTCGAAACGGGCAACACTGGCGCCAATCTTGCCCTGGGTCGCAGCATCATTCCGAATCCAGGAAATGCCGTCGTCGGCTCGTCGGTGGACCAGTTTCTTCCGGTCGCACCCTTGTCCACTGGATACTTCATCGGCTGGACCGGCTGCGGTGATCCGCCAAGCGGTAAGTGTAGACACGGATCCGAGATCCCAATAATCGGCGTCGAAATGTGCTCGGGAATCCACAAAGACTTTCCTCGTGACGGTAGACCGTATGCGGCTGCCAACGCCTCGGCCCTCGATGGATCGATCGACTACGTTCGGCAGATCGTCGACGCGCTATCGAGCATCCCCGATGCTGAGGCGCGTGACAAGGCGCTTACGGCTCTGTTCGGGGCCAAGTCGGTCGCTTTCGTGATCGACGTTACCGGCAGCATGGGCGACGAGATTGACCAAGTGAAGGCGCAGGTTCGTCAAATGGTGGAACGAATGCGAGACGCCGACGATCCACCGAGTCGATACGTGCTCGTGCCTTTTAGCGATCCTTGCGACTGCGAACCCATCGTCACTTCCGACCCGAATAGGCTGATTGCAGAGGTGGATCGGCTCTACGCATGGGGCGGCGATGACTGTCCAGAGTACTCGATGACTGCCCTTCTGAAGGCCGTTAACGAGAGCAACTTTCTAGGTAAGGTCTACCTCTTCACAGACGCGACTGCAAAAGACCAATCCGTGGTTTGGTCCGTAGTCGCGACCGCTTTGCGGAAGCTTGTGTTAGTTTCGTTCATGCTAACTGGCAGTTGTTCGCCCATCGATCCGGCATACTACCAGACCGCCTCGGCAACTGGCGGACAGGTCTACCTGCTTCACCAGTCGGAGATCGGCAGCATGTTCGCACTTGTCGATGCCGAGCTGCAAGATGACTTGGCGACGCTACTGATCCGCCGCCGTCGAGTCACCGGCCAAGAGACCATGCCCCTGCCAATCGACGAGTCCGTCCGAGAAGTCACTATATCTCTTGCCTTGGAAGACGAAGCTGGCGTCATACCGAATATCGCATTGGCTTTACTCAGACCAGACGGATCGGTGGTCGATACCACGGACCCCCAGGCTAGCATCCTCGAAACAACAGGCGGCATGCTTATACGTTACCGCTTGCCGCAACCAGGCAGCTGGAGTCTGAAGATCACCGGCTCGGGTCTTTACACCGTACGCGCATTCGGTTCGACCTCGCTGGGCTTCGACCAGTCGAATTTCGCCGAGATGGCGGGAACGTATGCGCACGACGGCTTCTTCCCGCTGCCAGGGCAACCGACCACTGAGCAATTGCAGACGTCGATCTTGACTCTTCGCGGCCAGGTAGCAAACCCCACTCTAGAGGTGCTGAATCTGGACGGGAGCCATCATCTCACACCGGACGTCTTTGGCGACCCCTTGAACTTGCCGCCAAACAGCCTCGCTGCAAGATTCTCGCCACCACCCTCCCCCTTCCGGTTGCGGCTTATGGGCCTGTCGCCAGGTGGCCATGTGGTCATTCGTGAAGTTGGAACGCTCTTTCGAGGCCAGTCGCTCGCCATCGAGTTCGATCACCCCTTACCGGCTCTAATCCCCGGCATTCCGACCAGGGTTCGGATGAAAGTACGAAATGTAGGCAACGTGGACACCGTAACGGTTACTGCGCTGTCTACCCGCGCGATGGTCTCCGCCGTCACTCCGTTGCCGATGAACATCCCGGCTGGCGCCGAGCGAATCGTGGAATTCGACATGCTGGTTCCCGACACGCAGATTCTCCCTCCGACGGCAGACCTTTCGGCCACGGTGTCCTCGATCTTCGATGTGACCTCGAGCAATAGTGCATCGGCCGATCTTTCGGTTCTCGAACCTCTGTCCCGGCTCGAACTGGCGCCACAATCCGTTGTTGGCGGCCGTACCGTTCGCGCCACGGTCCAGTTGGCCGGCCCTGCGCAGTCGCCGATGACGGTGCATCTGTCCTCGAACCGCGATGTTGCGGTGACTTATCCTCGAACGATCGTGGTCCCCACAGGTAGCTCGTCTGCAAGCTTCGACATCCGAACTCGCTCGCAGCGGGCGCCGATCACCATCCAGTTCACCGCTCGGATCGGTGCTCGCACCCGATCGGCGAACCTTACATTGACGGTGGCTCCGAGGATCGCATCGTTCACGGTCAATCGACGAATCGCCCACACGGGACAGAGCGTAGTCGCAAGATTGACCCTTGCCTTTCCGGCAGGATCCGGAGGCGTTCGATTCGACGTTTCGTCATCGAGCCGCGTAGTAACCGTACCGAGCGCGGTAACGGTGCCGGAGGGCAGTCGAACGGTCGAGTTCTCCATCCGCGTCAACCAGCCAGAGGCGGAACGAAAAGCGATCGTTAGGGTCCAAGGGCATGGCCAGAGCGCCTCGGTCGAGGTCCTTGCGCGGCCCTAGGCAACTCCACCTGGGTCTTCCCCGCCGATGCGGAAGACCCAGGTTCCTACATTCGATAGAACTCGACTTTCTGGAACTGGATCCAGTTGCCGTCGTCGTCTTGGCCGTAAGAGGTCAGGCGGCGGCGGTTCGCGTCGATGATCTCGATCACGTCGCGGTAGTTCGCGGTTTCGCCGTCCTTCATCATGTGAGGACCGACGCAGTCGAGCGTCATGGTCTTGCCGTCGTCGCTCAGCTTGCCCGTGTAGGTCCACAGGGCCGACGAGACATCGGCGATCCAGCAGCCGCGATACTCTTTGAACGATACGTCCCATCCCAGGGCGATCTTGTAGTTCATGGGTTGGCCGTTGGGCATCATCGCCTCGCCTTCGCCGAAAGCCCAAAGGCCGCCAAGACTCACCACGCGCTCCCTTCCGCTCGCCGTGTGGGTCGGGCCATCGGGTCCCATCTGCATCTCCGACTCGGTGCGCCACTCGCCGACTAACTGCTGAAGCCAGGCATGCTGTTCGGTCGGCTTCGTTCCCATTTCCATTTCTTGCGTTTCGCTCATGCAAATGAGCCTACCATAGACCTGACCAGGATTATCTGCGTGATTTCGCATATACTGATGTTATGGATCATGATCTGGCCCCTACCTTGGCGGAATCTCTCAGGCGATTCAAGGCCGACGTCTTCCAGGTCCTCGGGCATCCGACCCGCATCCATATCGTCGAGTGCTTACGCGAAGGGGAGAGGCCGGTGAGCGCGATCGTCGAGGCGGTGGGGATCGAGCCAGCGAATGCGTCGCAGCACCTCGCCCTCCTGCGCAGCAAAGGCCTAGTCGTCAATCGAAAGGTCGGCAACCAGGTCTTCTACTCGCTCCGCGATCCCCTCCTGACGGACGTCCTCGACACCATGAGGCGGTATTTCAAGGCTCACCTCGAGGAGTCGCTGGCGATTCTCGAAGGCTTGGGAGAGCGCTAGGGATGGCGCAACTGCTCCTTCCCAAGTCGATCATCGCGCTTCGGGACTACAGCCTGAGGAAGTTTCTCGGCGACCTCGTCGCGGGCGTGACGGTGGGCTTGGTAGCGCTGCCGCTCGCGATGGCCTTTTCGATCGCGTCAGGCGTGCCGCCCCAGAGCGGAATCTACTGCGCGATCGTGGCCGGGTTCCTGATCTCCGCTCTCGGCGGCTCGATGACCCAGATCGGCGGACCGACCGGCGCTTTCGTGGTGGTCGTTGCCGACATCGTCCAGCGCCACGGAATGGACGGACTCTTCATGGTGACGCTGATGGCGGGCGTCTTCCTGATGCTCTTGGGCCTGACCGGCCTCGGGACCGCCGTCAAGTACATCCCGCGCCCCGTCGTGATCGGGTTCACCAACGGCATCGCCGTCCTTATCGCAAGCACCCAGTTGAAGGACTTTTTCGGCCTGCAGATCGAGAAAGTGCCGGGCGATTTTCTCGAGCGGATGCGATCGATCGCCGCGCACTGGGGGACCCTATCCCTCGATACGACCCTGCTTGCGGCCTCTGCCCTCTTGCTCATCATTCTGATGATGAGGTTCGTCAAGCGGGTTCCAGGGGCAATCGTCGCCCTCGTGATCGGAACCGGAGTGGCCTGGGCACTTCAACTTCCCGTTTCGACGATTCAGTCCACCTACGGCGGCATTCCTGGCGGCCTGCCCACCCTGCAGATTCCCGCGTTCCGGCCGGATTTGATCCTCCCGCTTCTCTCGCCCGTTCTCACCGTGACGATGCTCGGCGCGATAGAGTCGCTCCTTTCCGCAGTCGTCGCAGATCGCATGTCGGGTGATCGGCACAACCCCAACGTCGAATTGGTGGCTCAGGGCGTTGCGAACGTCGCATCTCCGCTCTTTGGCGGGCTGCCCGCAACGGGCGCAATCGCTCGAACCGCAACCAACATTCGGGCGGGCGCGAAGACGCCGGTGGCCGGGATGATCCACTCGGTAACCCTGCTCGCGATCCTCCTCTTCGCAACGAGCCTGGCGGGCCACATCCCGCTTTGCATTCTATCGGCGATCCTGTTCGTGGTCGCCTACAACATGGGAGAGTGGGGCGAGATTCCCGAGATCCTCAAGCTCAGCAAAGCCGATATCGCGGTCTGGCTCATTACGTTCGCGCTAACGGTCCTTGCCGATCTGACGGTGGCTGTGGAAGCCGGCATGATCCTCGCTGCCCTGCTCTTCATCAGAAAGGTGACTCTCACGACGACGGTCGAACGAGTAACGCCGGAATACATCGAAGAGGGCCACATTCATAGCCTTCAATCTGTGGACATTCCCGAAGGGGCAGTGGTCTTTCGCATCCACGGTCCATTCCTCTTTGGAGCTACCGACAAGCTCGAGACAATTATCGATCAGATCGACGAATTGCCTCGCGTGGTTTTGCTGCGCTTAAGGAACATGACCGCTATCGACGCCACTGGTCTGCACGCTTTGGAGGACCTCGCCGAAAGACTCCGTGCATCCGGACGAACGCTCGTGATCTGTGGAATGCGCCAACAGCCGGCAAGGCTCTTCAGTCAAGCAGAATTTCATCGTCACCTGGGCGATGAGAACATCCAGCCGTCGCTGCGAGACGCCGTTCAGCGCGCGCGAGAGATTCTGGCTGTCGAAGGATAGAAAGAGCCCCGGCCAATGGCCGGGGCTCCAAGCAGACTTCGGAGGTTCGAAGGTCCTTATGCGCGGCGTCGACGGCGGGCAGCGAGGGCGGCCACACCGAAGCCGATCGCGATCATCGTTCCCGGCTCGGGAACGGCGTTGAGCGAAAAGGCCTGGTTCCGCTGGGGAGTTAGCGCGGAGCCCGATCCGACAGCGACATTGTTCGTGCCTAGGCTAGGAGGCGTGGTGGTGAAGAACCACCGACCAGTGGTGCCCTGGCGATTGCGAATGCGCAGAACTCCGTCCTGATCGGCCACGATACCGGCGCCGAACGTGATCGTCCAGATAAAGTCGCCTGCGGCCGGCAACGATACACTAAACGCAGTAACCACGTTCGTATTCGTATTGTCGCGGAACTCGAAGTCGAGAATTCCGTTAACGGCACTAACGCCGCCGACGAAGATCATCTGCTCGACGTTAAACTGCGACATGTTCTGGTAAGGAGTACCGTTGAGGTCGGCTTGATAGTCGTCGAACTGATCGAATGCAGCGACGCCGAAGGCCGAATAGGGGCCGGCATGACCGGTGTAGACCGGGAGGTTCTGAACGACGAGCGCGTCGAGCGGAGCCGCCTCGACGGAGATGACCTGCGAAAACGCGGGCACCGCTGTGAAGGTGAGAAGGGCGAAAGCCAGTAACTTTTTCATGCTTTGAGATCTCCTCTCTATCGGAATGAATACTCTGGTCGCAGACTATATCCGTCGCGAACCCGAGGAGATTGTATCGCGAGTTCCTCTGAATCGGTGCTGAAGCAAGTACCGGAATGTCGCAATCGGGCCGTCAATCTTGCGGGATTTCTGTAAGAACTACCGGCTAACTGATGGCATGATGATCATGGCATCTCCGAAACTTAAGAAGCGATAACGCCTGTCGATCGCTTCGTCGTATGCCCTAAGCACCGCTTCGCGGCTGGCCATCGCTGAGATCATCATTAGCATCGTGGTTCGGGGGAGATGGAAATTCGTGAGCATTGAATCGACGATTCCGAAGGTGTAGCCCGGACGGATAAAGAGCGCTGTCGACATGGTTCCGCTGTTCACCCGGCGTGGCCCGACGGCGAACGACTCCAAGGTGCGGACGGTCGTGGTACCCACCGCAACGATACGACCCTTTGCCTCGGCGATCGCCCTCTGGGTTTCCGGAGGGACCGAACAGCGCTCGCCATGCATGACATGGTCGCCGAGGTCATCAGCCTGTACCGGCTTGAAAGTGTCGAGACCCACGTCGAGGGTCACGTGAGCAAACTCGACACCCTTTGAGCGGAGGCGCTCCATCAGGGGTTTCGTAAAATGCAATCCCGCGGTCGGTGCCGCGGCGCTGCCCGGGTTCGAGGCATAGACGGTCTGGTACCGGCTCTCGTCGCGAAGCGAAGAGTGAATATAGGGAGGCAAGGGTGTTTCCCCCGATGCGAGGACCGACTCGATCACGTCGGAGGACGGAGAATCGAGCCAAGCCAGAGCCCGAACCCCGCCCGATCGCGTTTCCACGACCTCGGCTCGCAGGCCCTCGCGAAACTCGATTACCGAACCCTGTCGCAAGCGGCGCCCTGGCTTGACCAGCGCAGAGAACCGGTCGTCGCCAATAGGACCGAGCACGAGGACTTCGACCGCGCCGCCAGTGGGCTTTCGGCCGATCAGACGTCGGGCGGTCACCCGGGTGTCGTTCAGGACGAGCAGATCGCCGGGGTCGAGGAGGTCGACGATATCGACGAACCTCAGGTGCTCTATGGCCCCTGTCGCCGGATCGAGCCAAAGCAGTTTCGCCGAAGACCGATCCTCCAGTGGCGTTTGGGCGATGGCCCAATCGGGAAGGTCGTAGTCGTAGTCGGCAAGTCGATCCCCAAAAATCACTTCTTCGTCCAATCCCAGAGCCCGTAGAGCACCTTGTCGTCGGGTTCGCGTCCATTGAGCCGTAACGCGATTTCGATTTGTGATCGGTGGTGGGCCTCGTGAGCGACGCAGTACGCGAAGAAGCCGATGGTCGTCCAGCGATCGGGCCTGGTCCGCTCCTCGCGCTTCCGAAAGAGTTCGGCCATGAGGTCGTGGGACAGTTCCAAGCCGGTCGCGATCTCCTCGCGGGCGGCGGTCTTCCAGTCGAGTTTGGGGACCTGGGCGGCCGCCTTCGGCATCTTCTCCTCGAGCCACATCCGACGGACCCCGACGATGTGGACGAAGTTCGAGCGGATCGTCTTGCCTTTCCCGGGCTTGAGATCGAAGTCTGCATCGGCGCAGATGCCCAGCCATTCACGATTGAGGGCGTCGTTGACCCGCCACGCCTTGACCAGATCGTCGATCGTCATGGGGCTATTTTGGCCGGTGATTGGGATGGTCGAAAGCGGCGTCGCGGCTTGCCCGCTGAAGGATGGTGGATTGGCGCCCGCCACCCCGTTTCAGGTACAATTCGTCTACTCGTCCGGGCAGCAATTTGCGGCCGAGTTCGAGACCAAAAGACCCATGTCAGACCGCGAAGAGACGATTCCCCAACCTACGAACGAGAGCGCGGGGCAAGCGATCACCGACGTCGCCCTCGATTCCCACGCGCAAGGCGTTTACGACGAAGAGAGCATCCAGGTTCTGGAAGGCTTGGAGGCCGTGCGCAAGCGGCCGGGAATGTACGTCGGCGACAACGGTAAGAAGGGCCTCCATCAGATGTTTCGGGAGGTCCTCGACAACTCCGTCGACGAGGCCTTGGCCGGATTCTGCGATCGGATCGTGGTGACCCTCCATCGAGACAATTCGATGAGCATCGAGGACAACGGCCGTGGCATCCCCGTGGGGCCGCACCCCAAGATGGGTATCTCCACTCTCGAGGTCGTGATGACTGTTCTTCACGCCGGTGGCAAATTCGGCGAAGGGGGAGGCTATAAGGTGTCCGGCGGCCTGCACGGCGTCGGCGTCTCGTGTACCAACGCGCTCTCCGAATGGTGCGAAGTCCGTGTCCGCCGCGATGGAAAGGAGTATTTCCAGCGCTATGAGGCCGGCAAGCCACAAGCCGCGGTACAAGAAGTGGGCAAGGCGAAGGGCTCCGGAACCAACACCCGCTGGCTCGCCGATGCGAGCGTCCTTACCGAGACCGAGTACGACCTGCATATCGTCAAGTCACGCTTACGCGAACTGGCCTACTTGAATCCGACGGTCACCTTCGAGTTCGTCGACGAGCAGGATCTCGAGCAAAACGAAACCTATCACTATACGCGCGGCATCCAGCAGCTGGTCGAAGATGTGAACGAGAGCAAAACCGCGCTTCACAAGGTGATCTTCTTCCGCCGGGCCAAGGAAGCCTACGAAGTCGAAATCGCGCTCCAGTACCACGACGGGTACAACCAGACGATCCTGGCGTTCTCGAACAATATCCACCAGCCCGACGGAGGCACCCACGTCTCCGGGTTCAGCGCCGCCCTCACCCGCATCATCAATGCCTACGCGCGCAAGAACAACGTCCTCAAGGAAAAGGATAAGAATTTCCAAGCGGACGACGTGGCCGACGGCCTGACTGCCGTCATCGCGCTCAAACTGGAGAACCCGAGCTACAACTCCCAAGACAAGGTGAAGCTCGTCACCCCCGAGGTTCAGGGAATCGTCAACTCGCTCGTCGGAGACGGCCTCTCGACCTTCATGGACGAAAATCCGCGCATCGCGCGGGCGATCGTCGACAAAGCTCTGACCGCTCAACGTGCCCGCGAGGCCGCTCGCAAAGCGTTCGACGCCGTCAAGCGAAGCTCTGCCATGGATTCATTCGGCCTTCCCGGAAAGCTCGCCGACTGCGTCAGCAAGGAGCCCGAGAAGTGCGAGTTGTTCCTCGTCGAAGGTGAATCGGCAGGAGGTTCGGCTAAGGGTGCTCGAGATCGCATGACCCAGGCCATCATGGGCCTCAAGGGCAAGATTCTCAATGTCGAGCGAGCCCGGCTAGACAAGGCTCTCGACAACGAGGAAATCAAGTCGCTCATCGCCGCCCTCGGAATCGGGTTTGACGTTTCTCTCGGCCGAGGTTCTTCGGAGGAGGCCGACCCCATGGCCGTCGAAACCGAAGAATCCGAGCCCCAGAGCGCTTCGGCAAATGGTAACGGCAAGGAGCATGGCCTCGACATCACGAAGCTCCGCTACCACAAGATCATCATCATGACCGACGCCGACGTCGACGGCGAGCATATTCGCACCCTACTGCTGACATTCTTCTACAGGTACATGCGTCCGTTGATCGAGCACGGCCATATCTATCTCGCCCAGCCGCCCTTGTTCGTCATAAAAGCCGGAGTGAACGAGAGGTACTACGCCATGAGCAACGAAGAGCGTGACGAGATCCTGAAGAACCTGAGCCGAAAGAAAGAGCCTCACGTCACCCGCTTCAAAGGCCTTGGCGAAATGAACGCCGAAGAACTCGAGGAGACCACGATGAATCCCGAGAATCGGCGTCTTCTGAAGGTCGTGCTCGACCCGGAATTCGAAATGGAGATCGAGATGATGTTCTCGCGCCTCATGGGCGAGAAGGTCGAACCCCGCCGCGAGTTCATTGAGCGGCACGCCAAAGAAGCGCTCGACCTCGACTGGCACTACTGATCCGTCCCCCCGATTTGTACTGGCTTATCTGAGCAAGATCGGTCGTTGGCACGCCGCGTGCATCCCCGTTCCTCATTGTTTTCGAGTTATCTCGATAGGAGAGGAAAATGTCCGATCATACGATCCGCCGAGCCCTACCCTTCGGCCTTCTGGCTCTCGCCGGAACCACCCAAGCCGCGGAGTTTCGCGGCTTGGGAGACCTGACCCCCGTTATGCGGGGAAGTTCCGCCCACGCGATCTCCGGAGACGGATCGGCTGCCGCTGGGCGAGGCACCGCGAACGGCCCCGAAGCGTTTCGGTGGAGCAACGGCATGGTTGCGCTCGGTGACCTCCCGGGGGGTCCGCGCGAAAGCTATGCCTATGGGCTGGATGACTCCGGCGCTACCGTCGTCGGTGCCAGCGCGGCATCGAGTCAGGGGCCGCAGGCATTCCGATGGTCCTCCTCATCCGGGATGGTTGGGCTCGGTTATCTTAACCCTTCGGTCAAACACTCGGAAGCCCTCTGGGTATCGCCCGACGGTTCGGCGGTGGTCGGCTATTCTCTCCTCGCGCCGGGCTTTGCGAGGGCCTTCCAATGGACGCAATCTTCCGGCATGGTCGCTCTGGCGGACTACGGGGGCGCGAGCAGAGCAGCCGGAATCGCCGAGAACGGTGTGATCGCCGGTGAGTCCTCGGGTGCGAACGGCCTCGAGGCAGTTCGCTGGATCGACAACGTTGCCGTCGGCCTGGGTGATCTGCCCGGCGGCGGCTTTCAGAGTGCCGCTACCGCGATCTCAAGACGCGGCCATGCGATCGTGGGGTACGGCTGGTCTGCAAACGGCTTCGAGGCGTTTCTTTGGTCGCCGGGCGACATCTTCGACATCCGCAACCCCTCGAATCCGGGTGGGATGATCGCGCTGGGTGACCTAGAAGGCGGCACATTCGACTCGGCTGCGCTCGCAGTGAGCGATACGGGCATCGTCGTCGGCCGAGGGACGGGCGCCGACGGCTCGGAGGCCTTCCTCTGGACTCCCGGGCTCGGAATGGTGGCGGTCGCCGATCTCCTAGCCAATCAAGGTGCTTCCCTTTCGGGTTGGCGCCTCACTGCCGCAACAGGCATTTCCCGGGACGGCCGAGTGCTCGTCGGCACCGGGATCGACCCGAGCGGAAACTCCCAAGCCTGGATGGCCCGCATCGAAGCCGTGCCCGAGCCCGGCACCCTCGGCGTGCTGGGCCTGGGCCTGGCGCTGCTTCGCCGCCGCCGGCGAATGATGCCTGCCCTGCCATAGCTACCTCGACCGGGGCGAAGCGGAGCCGGAGGTTTTGGTTGGAAACGGGGCGAAAGCGCCCGACAAGTCGGCTCAGGCAAAGAAAGAGCCCCCCTTTCGGGGGGCTGGGTTGGCTTGG
>ERZ761609.2339-NODE-2339-length-14171-cov-26.122910_pt1 | contig 14171 bp, 9 predicted proteins | sample MGYA00511163_ERZ761609 | MGnify/ENA primary metagenome ERZ761609 (study PRJEB28899, sample SAMN02445070) | bioreactor sludge metagenome | biome: EBPR sludge | place: Australia: Brisbane, Thorneside Wastewater Treatment Plant | collected 2011-12-16 ... | reverse complement strand
CTTTTTGTTCATTTTGATTCGTCTCTTTCTCTGTCTAGAAAATGCGCGCTAACGTTTGTGTTTCTGCAGTGGTGCCTTTCCGAAGCCGCGTCCTGTCCCACGAAACGAAAGCGTTGAACGAAGATATAACTTTCTACCAACTCGTCACGGCACCATTGCAGAAACATACTGTTGTGGCCAGTGCTTGAACCGTTCTTATTCGTTCCTTAATAAGTCCACCGGATTAATTTTAGTGCTTCGAATTATGTTTGTCAATATACCCATAACTAAAATCAAGGCTATTATAAGTCCAGATAGTCCTATGGTCGAAATTCTCAAATCTGTCCGAAATGCATAATCAGAAAGCCAGTGCTGACTTCTGTCCCAAGCGATAGGGATTGCTACTGCAAAGCTGATTAGGAATAGTAATAGAAACTCTCTTGATAACAAAATTGTCAATGAACTCTGGCTAATGCCGAGGATTTTCCTAACACCAATTTCTTTTGTCCGCTGTAATAGTATTAGATTGGAAAGAGAGTACAAACCGATTGTCGCAAGAAGAATTGCCAATAAACTGAATGCTTGCGTAACCCGTCCTGTTGTCGCCTCCTGTTCAAACATATTTTTAACTCGGTCGTCCAAGAATGTGTATTCAAGAGCATCCATTGTTGATAGCTTTGAATAAGTACTTTCAATATTCTTTAAGTCTTCAGGTCTGTTTAATTTAATCAATACTTTTTTACCGTCATTGCTTGTTGAATTAATTGGGAGCATGACAAGAGGCTTAATTGATTGTTGAAAACCTTGATAGTTAAAATCCGAAACAACTCCTACAATTCTGATTTGCTCGTCAAATGCATGTATTGTTTCACCAATAATACTTCTTGCGTTATCAAATCTTGCCATTTTTACAAATGCATGATTCACTATTGCTTGCTTAATTGTTTCATTTTGTCCAGTGATAAAACTTCCACCAGCAAGGAATTTTATTCCTAGTAGTTCTGAAAATATACTATCAACTTCGAATAGATTAAAATTAGCTTCAATTCTATTGTTGTTGTTGTATATCCAACCTAATTGATAACCCAATCTTTCGCTTCCTGGGTATGATAATTCGTTAATTATAGAGAAGTCATTCATTGAATTATCCTTTTGTAAATGGTCTGTAAGGGTTTTCAAATTATTTCCACTTGAATGCTCCTTTGACAATGAAACCATAACTATGTTATTCGAGTTGAACCCAAAGTCCCTGTTTCTCAAGAAACTTACTTGGTTATGGACAGTAAGCGTAAAAAAAACAAGACCCGCTGTAAAAATAAGCTGGCCAACTGTAAGAAACTTTCTAAGTCTATTGTTCCCTAAACTCGAAAAGCCCTTTAGTCCTATTATGGTTGAGTTCTGGAATGAATAGAAAACGGGATAAAAACTTCCCGAAATAACAATTACCAAGAAAATTGTCAATAAGATTACCAATGTTGTATTGTCAGCGAGATGGGAAAATGTCAAACTTTTGCCTGTCATTTCTTGAGTAAAAGGCAATAAAATCGCGTACAAAGTAATTGAAATCAATATTACTAACGCTGCCACTGTTGTTGATTCAAATACAAATTGCTTTAGTAAGCCCGACTTATTAATTCCCATCAGTTTTCTAATACTCAACTCATGGATGCGTTCGGCATAGATGGAAGTCGAAAAGTTTGAATGGTTAAAAATCACTATTAAAAAAATCAGCACGCCCAATGTTATCAGTACTTTTAAATAGATGGGATTTCCCTTTATGGAATCTCCGCTCAGTTGCTTCGAAAAATGAATTGTACTTACCGGTTGTAATGAAAGTCTGACATTTGATTTCATGTCATATTCCTTGACAAAAAAGGAAAGCGCTTTTTCTGTGGCAATCGAGTTTATCTTGGACTCAAGCTGATTAGAAGTTTCTGAATTATGCAATAACACATAGGTGAATCCTGCCGGATTACCCCAATCATCATCATAATATGAAAAGTCATGCGATAGTAAAGCTTCGTAGTATAAATCTGAATTCCTAGGAAGGTCATTAATTACCCCAACTACTCCATACATTTGGTTCTCAATAAGAACAGCTTTGTTCACTGGAGATTTGTCACCAAACAGTTTCTTCGATAAAGATTTTGTTACTACAATTGAATTGGGCTTTGAAAAATCACTTTCAACTCCATCTATAAATGGATGCCTAAAGACCTTAAAAAATTCCTTGTCAACCCTATATGTATTTTCAGCTTTAAAAACATTGCTATTACCTGATTTGAATTGAACGGTAATATTTCCCGTGTATGGAAAAACTCTGACAGCTTCTTCCACTTCGGGAAATTCCTTTTTTAATGTTGGTGAAATTCCTAAGAAAGACTCAGCCATAGCTAAATCAGTCCCCGAATTAGTTTGATATTCTGTCGTTACTCGATAGATTCTTTCATGATTTTGTATGTGCTTGTCGTATGACAATTCATCTATAGAATAAACCGTAATGAATATTACTGAACAAACTCCGAAGCTGAGTCCAATTGTATTCAGACCGAAAGCAAAAAATCTCTTTTTTACTTTTCTCAATAAAATAGTCAAAGTCGTTTTATTCATGGTTCTACTTCGTTACTCTAAACGTCATTAAGCATTGGCCACAACGTTTGGGTTTGTGCAGTGGCGGGTATAGGAGCGCTAAAAAATGGAGCGTAGCGGAATGTTTAGCGCGACCTACACGTCACTGTCAACCGTGACCAAACGTAATTTGAAAACTAATGTACAAATAAACACCGAACCCCGCCATTGCACAAACCTGCTGTTGTGGGCTGGCGCGACTCACTTCACCAATTTTTTTAGAATCTCTTTTGCCTTGTCGGCTCCCTTTGATGATAATGTTAAATGTCGGTCGTTGTCGTAAGTCTTCTTGTCAATATAATTAGAGTTCTTAACGTTTGTGGTCAGCATGTTTAGAGGTGTTCCGCTCTTTATTCCTTGTCCTTCAAATACCGCTTTGAATTCGTCAAACGAAATTTTTGTAAGATTCAGACCATTCTCAATTGCAAATAGTAAAACCAATAACGACTCTGTCGGTGCAATACTACCTGGTTTGAATAATTGTGGAATCCCATTTTTAAATCCTAGAACTTTCTTCGAGGTCAATATTCCTTCATCTAGGTCGGCTCTTAATTCAACCTTTGATAAAGGATTGTCATCGTCCGAATTCTCTTCTTTTTCCCTTTTATTTTTTATTGATTGTTCACCCTTGTCTGCCGGCTTTGCAGTTAAATCAAGCAGTCCAATATTTTTAAGGTCGTCAATTAAGTCCTTTAGGTCTTCAATTTTTTCAATCTCTACCTTAACAGTAATTCCGTTGGTCAGAGCGACATTGACTTCTTTAATTTTGTATTTGTCTGCCATACTTAATTTGATTTAAGTGAATTTAATCTAAATTTTCCAAGTTCAGATAGTTCCCACTGCTTGGTCTCGCTGTTGTAAAAAAACATTTTTTTTGAACCGCTATTTCTAGCAACAATGTTTGTAAACTCGTTGTCGGTGAGCCTTAGTTTTTCACCTTGCTTCTTAAAAAAAGCATTTAAGTCGTCCGCCTTTTTAGGTGATGTCAACCTTACTGCTAATATGACTTTATCAGTTTTGTCGCTGAGGTCATGAATTCGAATCTTATTTTCTTCTTCCTGTTCGTCAGCGGTCTCCGGTGGTTTATTTTGACTAATAATTTTCTCTAACTCCTCTCGTACTAAGTCAGAAATCTTTACCTCAAATGCATTGTTAATTACAAATTCGATTGTGTCCTTGTAGTCTAAATAGTCGTTATCAATAATGGTCTTACTAGCTGACTGATGGTAAAAGTCATTTCGAACTTCGAGGTAATAATAATCAATGCTTTCCCAAACATTCTCGTCAATGTCAACGAGCTTTGCCTTAATTGTCTTTATTAAATTCTCTCTTCTCTTATGTGAGTCGTCCAAGGTAATTTTTGCCTTGTATTTTAGGTAAGCTCTGCAAGCAGTCTCAAATGCTGAATCGTAAAGAATCACTCCAAGTCTATTCCTGTGCGGTATGTCATACCGAGTGATTATCTCTGCTCCGACTAATGTGTCAATTATTCCTCTTAGATATGGTTTCATTTGTCGTCTTTAAGCGCTTGCCCACAACGACCCGTGTTTGCGATCGGGCGGGGAGTTAGAACTTGCGCCTTCTCCCATGTGATAAAATAACTGAAACGCACAACACTTTCAAAACGCACCGTCACCCCGCCTGGCGCAAACACATTGTTGGTGGCTGGCCCCAGTCCGCTCAATTTTTCCCGTCCCTAGTTTTGTTTCTCCAGTTTATCATGTCGGCATAGACTGCATTTGTTGATGTCGTGTCGTTTAGTATTTGGTCGTAAGAAAGATGCTTAATGTCCATCAAATATTCTACCATCAGCCGTCCTTTGTAATAGTAACTTGGCGCGTCACAACCTCCCTCTTCAATCAAAACCCAGATGTCTGTCGCCTTACTCTCAAGTTCGATGTACCTATCAATCTCGCTGGTCAAACTGTAATTTTTGTTAGTTCGTCTAGGTTGTCGCGCTATGTATTCTGGATAGCCTTCCAGCTTCCACATTTCTGGATGTTTAATTGGATTGAACTTAGTGAGTCCATATTTGTGTGCTTGCAAGCAATGAATCATTTCATGTGCTAAAAGGTAGGTCAAGCTAGATTGACACTTTCTATGAAAAGTTGGGAAAAATAAATCTCGTTTTGTATCAACTTGAACTTTAATTGTCACGTTGTTGTCGGTCGCCCTTGCAGATGGCCCAAAGCCTAATAACTTGTCGTCAATCTTGTTGAACAAAGAGTTGAAAGAAAGCAAGATGTCATATTGATAGTTCGGGTCATTAATCTCCGACTTCTCAACAAGTGCCATTGCATTGTCCAATAGCGGAACGATGTCGGTCGTTATTTTGTCGTTTGAGTAGACAGTAAATTGTCTGTATTCCATTTTGTTCGCGAACAACGGCTGCGGAAAAAGAAGGATTGTCGCCAGTCCCGAAATAGTAACCAAAATTGTCAGCGTTGTCACCGCAAAAACTCTCTTAATTGTTTTTTTCATATCAGTAGTTTTAGTTGTCGTCCGTTTTGTAACGTGTCGGTCGAGGGGCTTGCCACCAACGTTTGTGTTTATGCAGTGCGGGGAATAGGAGCTTAAAAATGAAGCGCAGCGGAATGTTAAGCCCGACCTGCTCCGAACTGTCCCCCGTTACTGAACTAAATTAAGAAATTACTTTTAATACCTACACCAAACCCCCGCATTGCATAAACATTTTGTTGCCAGACGTAGGGTCATTCTCCGCACTTCATACGAAGCCTTGTCTTTCGTCACCCGTTAATGTTACACCTCTCCTTATATTTCAGTCGTGCGGTGGGGCTTTTTTCATTTCACTACTTTGTCCATTTACACTACACAGAGCACACTTATTGACTGGCTTTGGATGTGGGCTGTATGTGCGGCCTGGCAATGTGTGTGCGGCTTTGAAATCAAAGTTTCAATTTAATTGAGCCCTTTTTCTCAGCTCTTTGTCCGCTTGTCTTTACAATTTCTTGCATAATGATTCTCATATGTCCCGCAATTTGTCGTCTGATGCTTGGTGAGTCCATTCCTTCTTTCCGGTCACCAGCATTGTTTTTATAGTATTTTTTTGATGCATTGTTGGCATATGATAAAAAATTCCTTTTCCCAAAATGTGAATACCGACTGAATATTTGATGTTTATTAATTTTATCTGATTTAGAATTTGTACTGTAAGCCATTGAAACTGTTTTTACGATACGGGCTTTCATTTTTCTAAAGTATCGCGATAAACTTCCCGGCCGTATGTAAATACTTTGTCCATTGTGTTCAAACCCTAAGTACTGCAAGTTTTTAAAATTCTTATTGTCGTTAGGCAATGATTCAAATGTATTTGTCTCCTCATTAAAGTTCCTTTTGAAGGACCTAATTTTTCCACTTGTTGATAGCTTGAAATCAATTACATCGGTTTTCTTATTTTGGATTGTTAATTTGTACTCATCACTGATAAGAGTCATGAGGTAGTCTTTTAAATCATTTACCTGTTCAGGTTTGCAAATTATTAGCAGGTCATCACAGTATCTTCTATAGACAAAACCTTCTCTTTTACCTTTTTCATAAATTTCCTTATCAAACTCAGTCAAGTATATATTCGACAAAAGAGCACTCATTGATGAGCCTTGTGGAATCCCGCTATTCTTAAGAATTCGTTTCTTCTGTCCCTTATCAAAAATGCTGTTTATGGTAACTAACTTTCTTTGACGGAGTAATTCCATTTTGTCGTGAAATTTGGAACCAACAAGAGAATCAGGTATCAAGTCAAATAGTGATTGATAACCTTTTGGAATTTTTTTCTTGCCTTTATGTTTCTTTGCCTGCTCCTTTTCAATTGCTTTAAGGTTGATTTCAAAATGCTTTAAGAAACTGGAATAGTTTACATAACTATATTTGGTCAGTGAGCGAAAAACTTTGTACTGGTCAATTGGTAAGTCTGCCTCACCAATTACTTTACACCACATCTCTTTAAGTTTGGAGTGGTTGATGTTATCGAAATATCCTTTAATATCTAGAGCTATGGCTGAGCATTCGCCTTCTTCTTTAAACTTGTTCTTTATTTGGTCGAATGTCTCTTTTGCAAATTGAACATTGCATTTTCCTCCTAAGTCCGTGCGATAAGCAAGTACGACCTCCTGAAATCCGTTTTTGATAATGTACTCTTGATATTTAAGGTTAAGAGCGAACGCGTAAAAGCCGTAAATGTATGTATCGAAGTGTGAGGCAAATGAGATGGGGCGAACTTTAGTTTCTAAATCGTATTCACCACCAAGCTCTTTTTCCTCATCTTCCTGCCATTTATAACGAGGGGTTTTTTGAAGGACTTTTAGGAAAGGTAGAAAGTCGTAGCTTTTGACTTTTTTATGTGTTGGGTCAGAAAGGATTGCTTTTAAAATCGCTTTGTCCTTTTGGAAATTAAAGTAGGGGTCGAGTTGGGGATAGGTCTTTAGCTTAAAGTCATCTTCAACTTTTTTGCAATATGCTTCCCAAATTTCTTCTGTATAAAGTGTTAACATCTTTTTCAATGGGAGTGTGGGCCATGGACATACTAAACGAATCCAGTACTGTGTATAAACACATCCCCCCATCCATAGAGGACTTTCACCTCTCAGGGGCCCTAACTCCAACCCATGGCGAATCATATTTCTATGTCGCACTCCAGGTCGCAACTTGGTGTTTCCACCTCAACAACCTTACCCGATTTTAAAACCGCGGTATCAATAGCCCTTACTTTCGCAAGAACCAGAGGGAAGAATTGAACAAACGTAAGAGCATGAAATCAACAACTTTAATTGTCAACTTTATTATTATACCCATATATTTATGGATAGTTCTAACAAGCGACAACCTGACAGATGGACTGTCAGCCTTGGCATCCCTATTGCAGGGAACCCTAGGAGTGGTTAACTTAAACCTTACACCAACAAGCCTTTCCGATTTTAATCAGAATTCCTTGAAGCGACTATCAAAAGGCAATAGATATACCAATCTTATTTTTAAAGCCAATATGGCAGATTGTCATGCCTAAAACAGCTTCATTTGTTTTTCTATTTTCGGATAGAACACACCAATAATCACAAACGGGTTTTTGGCTCTGCGCATGTGCCATTCTTTGGTTGTACCCAGAAAAAGGTAAATATCTTTTTCTGCAAGAAACTCACCTTCGTATTTCTCTCTTACTTTTTCCAGCGCAGCGGCTTCATTTCCTTCCGTTGCTTTTAAACAATTCCAGTATAATGCACCTATCTCCCAATCTTCAATCATCAACCGACTTTCTTTTCCGGCATCATCTTTAAATCTGTAAAAGAATTTATATGGCAACTTTGGAATGAGAGTCTCCGGTGGTTTTTCAGGAGCAAAGAGGTCGCCTTGTTTTCTTATTTCGACCCATTCATCTTTCCACTCTCTGGCATCATTTTCAATTTCAAATCCTACTATTTCAGTTGGTTTGAATGTGGCAAGCGACCGATTGGTTGGTGCTTCTGAGTCTTTAATTAGTTTGCTAAGATTGGTGTAAACATTTTGAAGGCAAAATTCTTTTCTCTTCAACCAATTGCTTTCTGTTCCTATACGCTCATGAATAACGATGTCACGAAAATCATAATTCTGTGGTGAGTGACTTTCTGGTCTAAAGTCATCTGCCCTTTTGTTCAAATCAAGTTCAATCCATGTGTACTTGAACGATTCTATTTTGCCTGACTGCCGTTGACCCATCAAAAAACTTAATGGTATCGGATAGATGCGTATCCACTCGCCAGTTTCTAAAAGTCCTGCGGTACAAACCAATTCATCATAACTTCTGGAGGGTAACGGATAAGTTGTTACCGATATGAGGACCTTCTTTCTTGCCATAGATTAAATGTGTTCAACTTTATACTCAAAGCCGGGAAGGGTTTCAATGGCTTCGGCCAAGTGCTTTCGATGGCACTGGCAAATGTTGGCTTCAAAACAGGTAAGCGCAATGCGTTTGTTTTCCTTTAATAAATTCAAAATCTCAGTCTGCGATTTTGTTGTCTTCGTTAAATTTTGGTTGCGATATACGGTAAACAGTTTATCGTAATCGGCTTGGGTATTTAATTCCTGACGTTGTTCGGATTGAATGCCAACTTCTGGAATGTGTACATACTTTATCCCCAAGCTCTCGCAATATCTTTTGAGCAATGTTTTGCTAAAACCATATTTCATACTTAGCGGATTGTTGCGCACATCCACTAAAACTTTCACATCATTCTTTAACAAGCGTACTAAATATTCTTCCAGCGAAATACCTTCATAGCCAATCGTAAACAAAACTGTTTTAGTGCCGTTGGGTTTGGCAGCTTTTACTTTTTCCAGTTCGGTCTTATCCAAAATATCTGCAGCAACTTCACTTCTTGTAGCGTAAAACGGATAGTTAATGTACGTGTGCTTCATCAGCGTATTCGCGCTCATTTTTCCGTATTCAGTCTTAACCTGCTGTAAGTGTTTCAGGTCTTCGGGTTTTACCAATTTTAAATAGTCCGTTTTATCCAGCTTGGCAAAATGCTTTTGCGATTCTGCCAACTGACCTTTGGAGACCATTGTGGTTAAATCGGCATTGGCCGAGTAGGAGTAGCAGCCGTATTTGTAGGGTACAAAGTCGTATTCGGTTTTAGTCTGTTTCAATGTGAACAGGAAGAGCAATTTTTGCAAACGGATTTTATCAAGTTGTCCGTCAAAGAGTTGCAGTAAGGCAAGTATTATTTTTCGTCTGTAGAACACAATACAAAACTAATGCTTTTTAAGACCGATTCAAGCCAATTTGTGTCAGTGATTTGATTTTTAAACAGGGTACAAGTTGTACCCTCGTTGGGATGATTTCAACTGTCGACAAATTGTCGACAGTTCAAGCTGGTTACGGTTTGTAACCGACTTGTTTAGCTTTCTACTTCTTCCAACTCGTTTACTTTAAAGGCTTGATGCAATAATCCAGTAAGCAGTAGTTCGGTAGATTGTTGATTGTCAACCAAACACTGCCTTAATTTTTTTGTAATCGAAAACAGTCTTTCAATTTCGATTATTATTCTACTTTGTTCTTCGATAGGTGGTAAAGCAAACGGAAAATTCTTTAAGTATGTCTGACTTATATTCGGTTGAGCTTGGCCCCAAGAATCTTCCACCATTTTTTCCCTAAAGGCAGATAAGTAATAAAATAAATATTTCGTCTTAATAAATTCTGATTCAAAGAAACCACAGATTGCTTGGTTTGTTGTACTGGGATACGTGAGAATTCCAAGTTTGCCAGCCGTTGCACCGTATAGGGCGATAAGTAATGTTCCTTTAGGGAAGAGCTTTGCGGATGAATTTTTTAAACCTAACTCAGTTATCTTTTCTTCTGACATTTCAGTAATCAAATCATCTGTTAGTTCACCAGACTTTAGCCAACTAATGTCTCCTTTCCAGTATGTGGCATTTCCTCTGTCTGGTGTCCCTCCTGATGTTGAGTCGAAAACTTCTCCAAGTCTAACCCACGACCAATTTAACGGAACGTGAAATGGAATTTCCTCATTTTTAAGTGGTGGAAGATTTTTTGATTTTAAATTTTTGTCTGCTCTCCGCTGATTTATTTGTTCAATGATTTTAGAGGCAGATTCTCGTTTTGTGTCTTGCACGCTAATCTTACCCCTTATAGCGAGTTTCAAAATAAGGGAGTCCAACTGCGGTATGGCCTTTTCGGCTTTAATTACCTTACCTATATGAGTAGATAATATTGATGCTTCTTCTTTGCAGTTTAGCGAAGACAACTCTTTTATTAGTTGTGAAATAGTGGTTTGTAATTTCTCTTCAGTTACCCTATGGTCATTAACTACATTTTTAAATGGTTGATGGATTGTCTTTTTTTGATTAGGATTCTTAATATCTAAATTGAATCCGTTTTCTTTAATTGAATCAATAGATACTTTCCATGCGGCTTCGCTTTCAACTCTTTTTTTCCACCACTTCTTTATACTGTCAAACTCCTCAATTCTAATCGGTTTTGTTTTGTTGTATGCTTTAGCGCCTTCAGGCAAAGTGTGCTCATAATACCAAATTGCTTTAGTTGACTTTCCCTTATCAAAGAAAATCAGATTGGTATTTACCGTTGCATAAGGTGCAAATACAGATTGAGGCAAACGGACAATGGTATGCACGTTACAATCTTCTAATAATTTTTGCCTTACTCGTTGTTTCACTCCATCACCTGTTAAACTTCCATCTGGCAATACAATTCCTGCACGACCTCCATCTTTGAGTAGTTGAATAAATAAAATCAGAAAGAGGTCTGCACTTTCTTTGGTTCGGTAGTTCAACGGGAAGTTTGTTTCCATTCCATCACCTACCACACCACCAAAAGGTGGATTAGTTACAATTATATCTACTCTGTCCTTTTGTTTAATGGAGGTGAGTTCACGACTTAAAGCATCCGTATTTTCAATTTGTGGTACTTCAATATCGTGGGTAATCAGGTTCACCACACTCAGCATAAATGGCAATGGCTTTAACTCAGTACCTGTAATACTTTCTTGGAGTGTTTTACGGTCAGCCACATTTTTTACTTGCTTGCGTAAATGCTCAATCGCGCAAACTAAAAAACCGGCAGTGCCACATGCAGGGTCAATTATTTTTTCACCCAGCTTTGGGTTCACCATGTCAATGATAAACTGTGTTACTGCTCGTGGTGTATAAAATTCTCCCGTATCTTTTTTGGTAGCAAGTCCTTGCAGGATGTCTTCGTAAATCACATTGAAAATATGGTGCTCCTTACTGCTATTGAAATCAATCTCGTTTAGTTTGTTAATGGCTTGTCGGAAAGTGGTTCCGCTTTTCATGTAGTTGTTTGTGCCATCAAAAATATTTCGGATGATAACACCTAAACGGTTATCGGCAGAAACTTTCAAGTTCTTGAGTGCTGGAAATAAATGATTGTTGATGAAATCAATGAGTTCGTCACCCGTCATTCCTTCATCATCTTCTGCCCAGTTGCGCCATTGAAAAGTGCTTGGAATGGCTGACTTATATTTTCTATCCAGTATTTCTTTCTCCTTGTCTTTATCGTCAAACAACTTTAGAAAAATCATCCAGCCCAATTGTTCAATGCGCTGTGCGTCACCACTCAAACCGGGGTCTTTTCTGAAAATATCGCGTATTGACTTTATTACTCCTCCAATATTGCTCATGTATCTATCCTACGTTGTAAAGTTCGTTCTCTAATTCTTTAATGGCTTGCTCGTATTCATCACGGCTGCCAAATGCTTTGATGATTTCTGTTACTGAGCCAAATTCATTGATAGGTGGAACAGTCAGAATTTGAATGTTCTCTATGTTTTCAATGCCTTGGTCGGCATACTTTTCTAACAATGCTTCCAATACTTTTTTAGCCTGGTCTCCGTACTTTGTAAAGTAGTTGCGCTTCTTTACGTTGTTGGCTCTTTCTTTTCTTGTTAATGGAGGTCGGTCATACGCCACATGACAAATCAGGTCAAACAAATCCACTTGCTTGTCAACCGCTTCATACAAAGCTTCTACCATTACACCTTGCTCAATCAATTCGGCAATAATGGCCTCTTTGCGTTCACTATTTTTCCACTTATTGAGAAAATCGTCAAGAGATGAAAACTGCTCTTTAATGATTTCTTTCGTATGGTCTTTCAAACTTGTTGTTATCGGCCTTCCGTGCTGGTCAAAGTGCAACTCACGGCTTATCAGAATGGAAACGTCCACACCATTTACATAAACCTTTTCTCTTGGTTCTCTTGCCCCGCCTTCTGGGAAGTTTGGTTCGGGGTAGCGAATATCTGGTTGTTGAATAGTTATTTCTTCTCCGGTTTCAATATCAATGATTGGTTCTTCAATCGCTTCTTCCTCGTCAATGATTCCTCCTAAGTCAGTTTCTTCTGTAATCGGTTTTATTCTAATCGGGTCACCATCAAATGCTGGGTCAGCAAATAAGTCTGTAGCGTTTCTGAAATCTAAAATGGTGAAATAGAGTTTTCCGTATTCCTCGTTTATTCGAGTCCCTCGTCCAATTATCTGTTTGAACTTGGTCATTGAATTAATGTTCGAGTCCAACACAATGACTTTACAGGTCTGCGCATCAACACCGGTCGTCATCAATTCAGATGTAGTGGCAATGACCGGATATCTTTCTTCCGGATTAATGAAGTTGTCTAATTCTCTTTTGCCTTCATCATTATCGCCCGTAATCTGCATGATGTATTTGTAATTGTCAGCAACGAGGTCAGCATTATGTCTTGCTAAAGCGGTTCGCATTCTTTCTGCGTGGTCAATGTCCACACAAAACACAATTGTTTTAGCGAAGCGGTCATAGCCTTTTAAAAACTCTGTTAATTTTTTAGCCACTAAATCAGTTCGCTCTTCAATGACAAGGTTTTTGTCAAAGTCTCTTCTGTTGTAAATGCGGTCTTCAATTTGGTTTCCGTCTTTATCTGTTTTTCCTTGGTCAGGTCGCCAACCTTCTGCATCTACATTCAATGCAATTCTGATTACACGATAAGGAGCTAAGAAACCGTCATCAATTCCTTGCCTTAAAGAATACGTGTAAACGGGTTCACCAAAATATTCCGTGTTGCTCGCGGTTTCAGTTTCTTTTGGAGTAGCGGTCAAACCAATGTGCGTTGCGTTTTGGAAATACGTTAGGATTTCTCTCCAATTGCTATCGTCTTTCGCGCTTCCACGATGACACTCATCTATTACAATTAAATCAAAGAAGTCCCTTGTAAATTGTTTGTAAACATTGGCTGCTTCATCCGTACCTGAAAGTCCTTGATACAAGGCCAAGTAGATTTCAAAGCTCTTATCAATTTGTCTGTGCTTAACCACAGTCATTTTATCTTTAAAGTGTTTGAAGTCTCCGCGCCTTGTTTGGTCAACCAGTGCGTTACGGTCTGCCAGAAATAGTATTCTCTTTTTTGTTCCACTTTTCCAAAGTCTGTGAATGATTTGAAAAGCTGTGTACGTTTTTCCAGTACCAGTTGCCATTACTAACAGAATTCTGTTTTGTCCACTGGCAATGGCTTCAACTGTTCTGTTTACTGCAATTTGTTGGTAGTATCTGGGTTTTCGGTTTGTTCCGTCAAAGTAATATTCTTGCGATACAATTTTCTCTGCTTCTGGTGTCTCAACACCTTTGTACTTTTTGTACTTCACCCAAAGTTGTTCGGGAGTTGGGAAGGCATCTAAACCAATTTCCGTTTCAATGTTTCCGTCTGTTGCTGTTCTGTCATGGAATAAGAAGCCATCTCCATTACTGCTGAACACACATGGTATGTCAAGAATTTTTGCGTAGTCTAAACTTTGTTGGATTCCCGCTCTTACTGAATGATTGTTGTCTTTGGCTTCAATGATTGCAATAGGAATATTAGGCTTATAATAAAGAATGTAGTCAGCTCGCTTCCGTGTTCCTCTTGCCGTAATCTTTCCTCTCACATAGATTTTGCCGTCAGTAAAAGACACTTCTTCCAGTATCTGTAACTGAGTATCCCAACCTGCCTTTTCCAAATGAAAGTGGCTGGGAAATTTGACAGGTTGTAAATATAGTTTGCTGATTTGAATTT
>ERZ761609.2337-NODE-2337-length-14180-cov-34.546903_pt1 | contig 14180 bp, 11 predicted proteins | sample MGYA00511163_ERZ761609 | MGnify/ENA primary metagenome ERZ761609 (study PRJEB28899, sample SAMN02445070) | bioreactor sludge metagenome | biome: EBPR sludge | place: Australia: Brisbane, Thorneside Wastewater Treatment Plant | collected 2011-12-16 ... | reverse complement strand
GCCATGACACCCGCCGCCGCGCCTGCCGGGTTGCCGGCGGACATTGCCAATGTCGTCGCCACCTCGCCGCCGCTCATTGTGCAGGAAAAGCCGCCCGAGCCGGAGGTCATCACGCCCGACAAATTCGTGGGGCCTGTCATTCCGCCGCAGGCCCCCGTGACGGAGCCCGCCGCCGGCTACTGGACTGTGGAGCAGATGTATCCCACGCCGCCTTATTCCGGCTACAGCGCGAACGGTAAGAAGCACCTGCTCTACCGCGCGCAGGGCCTGCTCAAGGAAAAAGGCCTCTACACCTCCACCCTAGACGGCAAGGAGGGCAAGAACACCCACAACGCCATCCTGCTTTTCCAAGTCCGCAGCGGCCTGGCCGCCAACGGCTTCCTCGACGTGCCCACACTCATCGCCATGGGCCTGGCGGGCGAGTCCGACAAGCCTGACTGGACCGGTGGCAGCTCCGTCGCCTCCGGCGGCTACCGCAAGCGCAGCACCAAGTCCGCCGAGGAGCCCAATTTCTTCCAGCGCGCCACCAAGTCCGTGGGCAAACTCTTCGGCGGCGGCGACAAAAAATAACGGCGCGGTTTCTTTGCCCGCACCTGTTGCCACTTGCGCCGCGCTGGCGGGCGGTCTCCCATGCGCCATGCGCCCGCTTTTCACCGCCCTGATCCTCGCCCTGCCCGTGTCCGCCGCCGAGTTGACCGTGGACGTCTGCATTTACGGAGCCACGCCCGGCGGCATCGCGGCGGCTGTGGCGGCGGCGCGCTCGGGCTCGACGGTGCTTTTGCTGGAGCCAACCGCGCGCATCGGGGGGCTGCTCGCCTCCGGCCTCTCGCACACGGATTATCACAGCCGCGAGTCCCTGACCGGCTCGTTCCTGGAATTCAGCAAGCGTGTGAAGGCGCACTACGAGCGAACCTATGGCGCGGACTCGCAGCAGGTGAAGGACAGCCATGAAGGCGTCTTTGGCGAACCCAGGGTGAACCTGCTCGTGCTGGAGCAAATGCTCGCGGAGCAGGAGCGCGTCACCCTGCGCAAAGGCGCGGCGCTCAAGTCTGTGCAAGTCGCGCGCGCGGTCATCAGCCAGGCGGAGTTCGCCCAGGGCGCGGAGACTTTCATGGTTCGCGCGGCCGTTTTCGTGGACGGCAGCTACGAGGGCGACCTGATGGCCGCGGCGGGGGTGCGTTACCATGTCGGGCGCGAAGGGCGTGATGTCTATGGCGAGTCACTGGCGCCGGAGAAAAGCGACAAGGAACTTCAGGCCTACAACTTCCGCTTCTGCGCCACCGACGATCCCGCCAACCGCGCGCCCATCCAGGCGCCGAAAGGCTACCGGCGGGAGGATTTTCTCGACGTGCTGCCCATCCTCGAATCAGGGAAAATTCAAAGCGTCTTCGGCTACCCCTCGGGATGCGTCGTCAAAGCGCAGCCGCCCGCGCTGCCCAACCGGAAATACGACATCAACGATGTCTCGCGCGGACTCATCCGCCTCTCCATGCCCGGCGCCAACCTCGCCTGGCCCGAGGGTGATGCCGCCGCCCGGCAGGCCATCTTTGACGAGCACCTGCGCTACAATGCCGGGCTGCTCTTTTTCCTGGCGAATGACGAGGCGGTGCCGGCCAGGTTCCGCGAGCCAGCGTCGCAGTGGGGCTGGTGCAAGGACGAGTTCACCGAGACCGGCCACCTGCCCCCGCAGCTTTATGTGCGCGAAGCGCGACGCATGACCGGCCGCCACGTCTATGTGCAGCAGGACAGCGAGCACGCGCCCGGCGACGCGCGCGCCAAACTCTTCAAGGACGCCATCGCCATGGGCGACTACGGCAACAACTGCCACGGCACCAGCCACAAAGGCCCTCTCATCGGCGGCAGTCATGGCGGGGAATTTTACAATCCCGTGCCGCCTTACCAAGTCCCCTACGGCGCGCTCGTGCCCAACGAGTTGGAAAACCTGCTGGTGCCCGTGGCGGTGTCATCCTCGCATGTCGGCTTCTGCGCCCTGCGGCTGGAACCCATCTGGATGTCTCTAGGTCAGGCGGCGGGTCATGCGGCGGCCATGGCGGCGGCGACAAAGCTCGCTGTGGACGCGGTGCCGGTGGGCGAACTGCAAAAGCGCCTGCACAAGGACGGCTCGGCCACCCTTTATGTCAGCGATGTGCCGCCGGGGCATCCGCACTTCGAGGCCGTGCAGTGGTGGGGCACGGCGGGCGGACTTCACGGGCTGAATCCCATGCCGGAAAAGCCGGGCCAGCGCGGCAAAAACCTGCACGGCCAGTACTTCGAAGCCAACCCCGGCCATGCCCTGGAACCCCTCAAGCCTCTGGACCGCGACACCCATGACCGCTGGCTGATCCTGGCCAATGAGCTGGACGCTTACAGCAGTCAGTTGGAGAAGGCGCCAACTCGGATTGATTTCATCCTCGCCGCCCGCTCGGCGGCGGAAAAAGCGGCGCGGTAAAGACGGAGCAAACCCGCGCGGCGAACTGACGGCGAGACTTTCCGCTTGCCAGCGGTGAAACGGACCGGCAAGTTTCAAAACAATGCGCTGCGCGGTCCATGCCCTGCTGATGCTCACCGCCACTCTGGCGGTGGCCTGGGCGCAGACCTTTGGCATTCATCACGGATGGTTGTGCGACTGCGGCGGCGTGGAGCGGATCACTTTGGTGGACCACTGCCACGGCCCGCACTCCCATGACTGCCACGAGGATGAGGATCACGACGTGCCGCATCATCATGAGGACGGGGAGGATGAGGACACGCACAGGCACACTGCCGTGGTGGATGATCTAGTGGCCAAGCATCACGAGGCATACAGTGCGCAGGCGCCTGTGCTTCTGGCGCTGGCCTCGGTGGCATGGGAGCCAGGACTTTTCCGCCTGAATCCGGCGTGCCGGCGCAGGGAAGAACCGCCTGACAAAGGCCGGCGTGACGGGCCGCGCGAGTGGCCGCAGATCCTGACGAGAACGATTGTGCTGAGAGTTTGAAACGCGCGCAGCCAGCCATCCCACGACGGATGGCCGAATGGCTGTGATGCGTCCGCCCGCCTTCCCGCATGGGATTTCCATGCCCGGGTCACTGAACTCTTTTCGCCATGAAACCACCTTCTCTTTTCCTGCTCGCATGGGCCTGCGCCAGCCCCTCTTTGGCGCTCACTCTGTCTCTCGATGAAGTCGCATCCCGAGCGCGTACGCATCATCCCGCCCTCAAAGCCGCGCGCCTGGCCGTGGAGGAGGCGCGGGGACGCCAGCTCGGCGCGGGCCGGCTCGCGAATCCCTCCCTGGGCTATGATTTTCAAAACCAGAGCAACCTCAGCCCGCAGACAGGCGTGGTTTCGCTGGATCAGTCCTTCCCGCTCACACGGCGGCTGAGTTTGGAAAAGAAGCTGACCTCCCAAGTGGTCGCGGCCGCCGAGCTGGAGGTCAGGGACGCCGAGCGCCGCCTCATTGCCGAGGCGAAAAGCCAGGCGGTGCGGCTGCTGACGCTCTCCAGGCAGCGCCAGCTCCGCCAGCAGCAGATGGAGCTGGCGCAAAAGCTGGCGGACTTTGCCTCGGACCGTGCCGAGGCCGGCGAGGTCTCTCCGCTGGATGCCAGGCAGGTGCAGCTCGACGCGCAGAAGCTGCGCATCGAGTCCCGTCTGCTGGAGGCCGCAAGCGTGGCGGTGCTGGGCCAGCTCAAGCCCATGCTCGGCCTGCGCTCCGAAGAGCCGCTGACCCTCACGGGCGGCTTGCCCGCGCTGGAGCTGCCGCCCGCATCATCCTGGCAGCAGCGGCCGGATTACCGCCTTGCCCAGACGAAGGCGGAGGCCGCGCAGACCGGCCAGCAACTCGCCAGGGCCAGACGCATCCCGGATGTCACTGCGGGGATCTTTGGCGCGCATGAGATGCAGGATGTGACCTCCGCGCAAAGGGAGAGCACAGGCTTCATCGGCTTCCGTTTCTCCATCCCGCTGCCGTTGTGGAACCGCAACCAGGGCGAGATCACCGAAACGGCCGCCAGCGCCGAGCGCGCCCGTTTGGAAGCCGAAGCCCTCGCGGCACAGATCCATGGCGAGGCCGGCACCGCGCGCCGCGAGATGGAGGCCAACGCCTCCATTGTGCGCGAGATGCGCGACACGCTTGTGCCCCTGGCCGTGCAGCACTCGGCTGCAATGGAGAAAGCCTATGAAAATGGGCAGGCGGACCTCCTCAGCGTGCTGCGCTCCCGCGACCAGCGCCTCCAGCTCGAATCCGCCGCCCTGGATGCCGAGCGCGACTTTCACCTCGCGCGCATCCGCTACGAGGCCGCCACCTCGCCCTGAACCCATCCATCCCAAAACACCATGACCTATTACCTCCTTAAGCTCTTCCTCTCCGCCGGCGTCATCGTCGCCGTCACGGAAATCGCCAAGCGCAACAACGCCGCCGCAAGTATCATCCACTCGCTGCCGCTCACTTCGCTGCTCGCCTTCATCTGGCTCTACAGCGAGACGAAGGACTCGGCTCTCATCGGGCGTCACGCTTTCGGCACCTTCTGGTTCGTCCTGCCGACGCTGCCGATGTTTCTGCTCATGCCTTGGCTGGTGAAAAAGCTCGGCGGCTTCTGGCCCGCGCTGGGCGCCGGCATCGTGCTCACGGTCATCCTCTACTTCCTCACCATGGCCCTGCTGAAAAAGGCGGGCGTCGAGCTCTGAAAGCCCATGAAACCCATCTTTTGCCTTCTGCTTCTCGTGACCGGGGCCTTCGCTGCCACGCCGGACATCATCCTTGATGATGTGGCGGTCTCGAACATGAACCTCGAATTCGCCGAGGCGGAAGAGACCGTGTTTGAGGAGACGGTTTTTGCGCTCGGCAGCATTGAGGTGCTGCCGGGGAAACGGGGCGTCGTCAGCAGCCGCATTCCGGGCCGGGCCTTTTCCGTGCTGGTCATCCCGCATCAGGAAGTGGATGCCGGGGCGGAGGTGGCGTGGGTGGAAAGCCGCCAGCCGGGCGATCCGCCGCCCGTGGTGAAGCTGGAGGCTCCCATCGCCGGATTCGTCTCGAAGGTGAACCTCGCGCAAGGCCAGCCGGTGTCGCCGGACGACGCGTTGATCGAAATCCTCGATCTCAGCACCGTCGAGGCCGTGGCGCATGTGCCGCAGCATTTCGCGGCCAAGCTGAAACTGGACCAGAAAGCCCACATCCGGCTCCAGGCGCTGCCGGACAAGGTCTTCGAGGCCAAACTCGTTCACATCGCCGTCGAGGCGGATGTGGCCACCGGCACCATCGAGGCGGCGTTTCACGTCACGAATCCAGACAAGCTGCTGCGTCCCGGCATGAAGGCGGAGTTCAGCATCGTCGTGAGCGAGCGTGAGAACGTGATGTCCATCCCGCGCGGCGCCGTGCAGGGCGATCCCGCGCAGCGCTTCGTCTATGTGAAGGACTATGAGCTGAAAAATGCCTTCGTGAAGGCTCTGGTCGTGCTCGGGGCGCAGAACGACCGCTTTGTCGAAGTGGTCAGCGGCCTGCTGCCCGGCGATGAAGTCGTCACACGCGGTGCCTATGCGCTCGCCTTTGCGGGCAAAGGCAGCGTGAGCCTCAAAGAAGCCATGGATGCCGCTCACGGTCATCCGCACAACGAGGACGGCACGGAGATGACAAAGGAGCAGCAAGCCGCGGAGCACGGGGACCACGATCATGATCACGAAGGTGCTCACAACGAGTGGAGCACACTCACGACCTTTTTCGCGGCCACGAGCGGCTTGCTGCTGCTGCTGTTGATCGTCACCGCCTTCAAACGCCGGGAGGTGGTGGCATGCTGAACTCTCTCATCCGCTTCTCCCTGCATCACCGGCCTCTGATATTGATGCTGGCGCTGGTGACGTTGGTGTTCGGTTATCAAGCACTCACCCAGTTGCCGGTGGAGGTGCTGCCGGACATGACGAAGCCGACGGTGACGATCCTCACCGAGGCGCCCGGCCTCGCGCCGGAGGAGGTGGAGGCGCTCGTCACACAGCGGCTCGAAGCGGCGGTACAGGGCGTCGGCGGGCTCGACAGGCTGCGCTCGAACTCGGATGTGGGCCTGTCGCTCATCTTTGCGGAGTTTGGCTGGGGCATGGACATCTACCGTGCCCGCCAGCTCGTGCAGGAGCGCATGCAGGGCATGCTCTCCACCTTGCCCGAGGGGGTGAAACCCGGCCTGACGCCGGTTTCATCGCTGATGGGCGAGATTCTGCTCGTGGGGCTGCGCTGCTCGAAAAAGCCGGGCGAGCCCGGTTACATCTCGCCCATGGACTTGCGCACCCTGGCGGACTGGACGCTGCGGCGTCGTTTGCAGAGCATCAGCGGCATCGCGGAGGTGCTCACCATCGGCGGCGGGGTGAAACAGATCCAGGTGCAGCCCGATCCTTACCGCCTGGCCGCCTTTGGCATCACTTTGGCGGAGGTGGAGGAGGCGGTGGGCCGTGCGGCGGGGAATGCGACGAGCGGTTATCTGCAAGCCGGGCCGCAGGAGATCATGGTGCGCAATCTCGGCATGACCACCAGCCTTGATGACCTCGCCAAAACCGTCATCAAGACCGTGGGCAGCCGCCCGGTGCTCATCAGCGATGTGGCGGAGGTGCGCCACGCCGTGCAGACGATGCGCGGCGATGCCAGCGTGAATGGCAACATGGGCGTAATCCTCAGCATTGATAAAGCGCCCGGTTTTGACACGCTGACGCTCACGCAGCAGATTGAGGCCGCGCTGGAAGAGTTTCGGCCCACGCTGCCGGAAGGTGTGACCGTCGAGGTCCTGTTCCGCCAGGGCGACTTCATCGAGCACGCCATCGGCAATCTGAAGGAGGCCATCCGTGACGGGGCCATCATGGTCACGATCATCCTCTTCCTGTTCCTGCTCAGCCTGCGCACCACGGCCATCACACTCATGGCGATGCCGTTGTCCTTTGCCGTCACGATCCTGACCTTCAAGGCCTTCGGCGTGAGTGTGAACTCCATGACGCTCGGCGGCCTCGCCGTCGCCATCGGCATGGTGGTGGATGATGCCATCGTGGATGTGGAGAACGTCTTCCGCCGTCTGCGAGAAAGTGGTGCGGGCACTCCTGCCCGCAAAGAAGGCGCTCATCGCGGGCAGGAGTGCCCGCATCACCTTGAAACCATCGCCTCCGCTTCCAGCGAAGTGCGAAACTCCATCCTTTACGCCACCGTGCTCATCATCCTCGTCTTCCTGCCGTTGCTCGGTCTGGAAGGCATCGAGGGGCGGCTTTTCACGCCGATTGCCATCGCCACGATCACCAGCATGGCGGCGTCGTTTGTTGTTTCGCTCACGGTGATCCCGGTTTTGTGCTCGCTGCTGCTCAAAGCGGGCGGAAAAGCCCACGACGATGGTTTTGTCATCCGCGCGATGAAGTGGATCGTGCAGCGCACCTTTCTCAAGGTGGCGCTTGGCGCACCCATGCTCGTCCTGGCTTTTGCCGGCGTGCTGTTGATCGCCGCGCTGATGCTGTATCCGATGATGGGGAAGGACTTCCTGCCCGCCTTCAATGAAGGCAGCGCCACCATCTCGCTCGTGAGCGCTCCCGGCACCTCCCTGGCGCAATCCAATGAGATTGGCGAGGTGGGCGTGCGCCTGCTCCAGAGCATCAAGGAAGTCAAAAGCGTGGGCCGCCGCGCCGGACGTGCCGAGCGGGATGACCACGTCATGCCGGTGAGCGTGAATGAGTTCGATGTCGAGTTCCACGAGAGCGGCAGGCCGCGTGAGGTCGTCTTCGCGGAGATTCGCAGGCTGCTCTCCGCCATTCCGGGCACCTTTGTGAATGTCGGCCAGCCCATTGGCCATCGGCTCAGCCACATGCTCAGCGGCGTCTCGGCAAGGATCGCCGTGAAGATCTTCGGCCCGGATCTCGACGTGCTGAGGGAGAAAGGCGCGCAGGTTCGCGATCTGGGCCAGTCCATCCCCGGACTCACCGATGTGAACCTGGAGGCCCAGGTGCCCATCCCGCAGATCAAGATCGAGGTGAACCGCGAGCGTGCCCTCGCTTACGACCTCCAGCCCGGTGACATCAATGCGCAGGTCTCCACGCTGCTCGGCGGCAAGGTCATGGCCGAGCTGCGCGAGGGCCAGCGCACGATGGACCTCGCCCTGCGCCTGCCGGAGTCGTGGCGCGACTCGCCGGAGAAAATTGGCAACCTGCTCATCGAGACGCACAGCGGCCAGCTCATCCCGCTCAACCTCGTGGCCGACATCCGCGAAGGCAAAGGTCCGAACGTCATCAACCGCGAAAACACCCAGCGCCGCATCGTCATCGGCGCCAACACCTCCGAGCGCGACCTGGAAAGCCTCGTGCGCCAGTGGGAAAAGCTCGTGCGCGAGAAGGTGAAACTGCCCGAAGGCTGCTTCCTGCGCTTCGAGGGCGAGTTTCAGGCGCAGCAGGCCGCCACGAAGCGCATCGCCTTCTACTTTGCCCTCGTGCTGCTCGCCATCACCATCCTGCTGTTCGGCTACTTTAGGAGTCTCTCGCTCGCCTTGCAGGTCATGCTGAACATCCCGCTCGCGCTCATGGGCGGCCTCGCGCTCACCTGGCTGCTCCTGGATAACATCAGCATCGCCACCCTCGTCGGCTTCATCGCCGTCGGCGGCGTGGCGGCGCGGAACGGCATCATGATGATCAGCCATTACCTGCACCTGATGAAGCATGAGGGCGAAACCTTCGGCCGCCCCATGATCGTGCGCGGCACGCTGGAGCGGCTTGTGCCCGTGCTCATGACCGCGCTGGCCGCCGGCATCGCTTTGATCCCGCTGCTGCTCGCCGCGCACGAGCCGGGCAAGGAAATCCTGCATCCCGTGGCCGTCGTCATCGTCGGCGGCCTCGTCAGCAGCACCCTGCTCGACCTCATGGTCACACCCGCCGTCTTTTTTCTCTTCGGCAAACCACCCACCCAAACACCAACCCACCCATGAAAACCAAACTCAGCCTCCTCGTCACCCTCATCACCAGCCTCGCCTTCAGCCATGAAGGCGTCGAACTCGGCCCGAACGGCGGCCGCATCGTCGAATTCAGCAACAACGAAACCCTGCACGGCGAGGTCACGGTGAAAGGCGGCACGATTCACATCGCCGTGCTCGGCAAGGACATGAAGCCCGTCGCCATGGACAAGCAGTCCCTCACCGCCACGACCGGCGACCGCGCGAAGCCGGTGAAGCTGGAGGTCACGAAGGACGCGAAGGGCTTTGTCCTTCCCATCGTGAAACCCGGCGAGTGGCTCATCCTGCGCTACAAAGACAACGCCGACGCCAAGGCCGTCACCGCCCGCTTTGAATACAACACCGCCACCTGCGACGGGTGCCAGGCCCCGGAGTGGCTGTGCAAGTGCAAGCCGGACGCGGAGAAGAAGTGATCCCCCCGGCCACCAATTCATTCCGCATGATCTGGGGCTTCCCTCCCTGGATGAATCCGAATGTCGTCCGCCCGCAGCCTTGTGAACCTGTCAGTTCTCCGAGCCAGCCGCACACTGGCACTGCATTCCCGGAAAAAATGAGCGCTTCATCCGCGGCGCGGGCGCAGGTGAGACCGCCCAGCTCAGCCTTGCAGACAGGTTGCGGCTGCTTCTTTCGAGTGGGTGGCGTCCTCCTGCCTGCCATCCGCGGCGGATGATCCAGCCGCGTGCTTCGCTTTGGCCTCGCCGACGAGCACGCCGCCCCAGACACGCAGCCTCTCAAAAACGAGCAGGCAGCCGCCGACAGCGGCCAGGGCGAGAATGAAGCCCGGGATGCCCAGCGCGGCGCGCTCGGTGTGGCAGGTCCAGACAAACTGGCCCACGCACAGCACGGCCACGAAGATCAGGGTTGGCTTGCGTCCGATGAGATTGACCATGAACACGCCGAGCGGCGCGCCCAGCGCCACCACCGGCGCCGCTGCCAGCCAGTTCTCATACACGCCCGGCTGCATGCCGGTGGTCAGGTTTTTGACAAGCACGCCGAGCAGCGAGGTGAAGGCCATGATGATGACCGAGGTGGGGATGGCGATCTTCAAGTCCGCGCGGCAGAGCAGCACGAGCGTGGCGTAGAGCACCATGTCAATGCCCACGCCTGTCACCGAGGCAACGGTGGCTGCGGAAAAGATGCCCAGCACCGTGCCGACCTTGAAGTCCCAGCGCTCGTCAAATTCCGTCATGCCGTCGTGGGAGGCGATCTCGCCGATGCGATAAAGGTGCAGCACGCCAAAGCTGCACCAGATGACGGCAAAAACGAGCTTGATCCACAGCTCCGGCACATAGGGAGCGATGAAAAACAGGCCTGCCGGCAAACCGAGCACCGCGCCAAACACCGACCCTTTGAGCATGGACCAAGCCAGCGGCTGGCGGCGTGAGAGGATGAAAATGCTGGCGCTGGTCATGCCTATGGACTGCACTGCGAAGCTGAAGTCACGTCCCAGGCTGGCCGGCAGGCCGAAGAGCAGCACAAGGATCGGAAAGCCCACCGTACCTCCGCCCATCGGGGTGGAGCCCGCCACATAACTGCCCGCCGCCATCGCAAGGGCGATCGGCCAGTGCGCGGTCACATCCCCCCAGCGGTCATTGCCGAAGACCAGCCAGGTCCAGACGCCGTAGAAACCGGCGAGCCAGAGAAACCAGACCCAGAGATGCTGTTTGCGCGGAGCTTGTATGGACATGCGGGCAGTCATTAAGCGCCGGAGTGCGATACCGGAAATAGCATTTGGGCATGGACTTCATGATGAGCGGGCATCACCCGGCACGGCATCCTTCATGGCGAGCCGGAAAAAGGAGGCATGGGGGAATAAAAGGTGTAACTCTTTCTCCAACCTTGCGTCAGCACGGATGAACCCATGACCCTGCTTCGCTCCATCGTCTGCCTTTTCGCGCTGCTGGCCCAGGCCTGGCCTGTGCTGGCGATGCCGCGCACGGCGGAACTGGAAGCGTGCGCCATGGAGTGCTGCGCCGCCATGAGCCTGTGCGAATGCGCGGAGCCCTCCGCGCCTGCTGAGCCGGCCAATGCCCCGCCCGTCAGCGGTCGCAAATGGGCGCCGCAGGCGGTTTGGGTGCCTGTGGAAGTGGCAGGACCACTTCCACGCTCTCCACGGGCTTTGAATGAGGGCGCATCGCGCTGGGCGGAAAGCAGCTTCGAGAATCAGCCGCAGGTCCGGCTGGCGGTGCTTTTCTGCTCCTTCCTGAATTGAGCCGGCGTCTCTGACAGACGCATTGTGCCCGCGCCTCGCGGTCCCTGAGGGACATCAGCGCATGCGGGCTTGGTTCCGTGAACCGCAACGACTCGATTCCCATGAAACGCTTTCTTCTTCCCGCCCTATTCGGGCCTTCCATGGCCGCGCTGGCCTGCGACGTCTGCCAGACTTCACGCATCCCCGCCAGTTCGCGCGTGGTGGAATACGATCTGCACATCCGCGAGCAAACCGTCAGCCCGGCGGGCAAGGCGGTGCGCGGCTTCACCATCAATGGCGGCATTCCCGGCCCCACGCTGCGCTTCCGCGAGGGCGAGTGGGCGCGCATCCGGGTTCACAACCACCTCAAGCGGGAGACCACCTCCACCCACTGGCACGGCCTGCTGCTGCCCAATGAGCAGGACGGCGTGCCGCATGTCACCACGCCGCCCATCCTGCCGGGAAAGACGCACACCTTTGAATACGAGCTGCGGCACAGCGGCACCTACTGGTACCACTCGCACACGCACCTCCAGGAGCAGAGCGGCGTCTATGGCAGCATCGTCGTCGAGCCGCGCGGGGGCGAGCCGGTGAGGGCGGACCGCGAGCAGGTGCTGGTGCTCTCCGACTGGACCAACTTCAACCCGCACGAGGTCATGCGCATGCTCATGCGGGGCAGCGATTACTTCGGGCTGATGCGGCGCAACGCGCAGTCCGTGCTCGGAGCCTGGCAGCGCGGGAATTTGAAGGACTACTTCCAGCGCGAGTGGGACCGCATGATGCCGATGGACGTCTCCGACGTGGGCTATCACGCCTTCCTCATCAACGGCCAGCGCCAGACACTCATCGAGGGCAGACCCGGCGAGCGCGTGCGCCTGCGCATCATCAATGCCAGCGCGGCGAGCTACTTCTACCTCCATTCCTCCGCCGGGCCTTTGACCATCGTGGCGGCGGACGGCCCGCCGGTGCAGCCGGTGCAGGTGGAGCGCCTCTTCATGGCCATTGCGGAGACCTACGATGTCATCATAACCATCCCGCCCAGCGGCCAGTACGAGCTGCGCGCCACCACGCAGGATGGCAGCGGCCATGCCTCGGCGTTTTTCGGGTCGGGCGCACTGAAGCCCGCCTCGGACCCGCCGCGGCCCAACCTCTACCAGATGAACGAGATGCTGCGGCTGGCGCTGGAGGAGCAGAAGGACGATCCGCGCGCCTCCCTGAATCTGCCCCGGCCCGGATCGCCCTACCGGGTGCTGAAGGCCGTGCATGACACCACCCTTCCCGCGCAGCTGCCGCGCCGGAAGATCACGATGCACCTCACCGGCGACATGAACCGCTACATCTGGGGCTTCGACGGCAAAACCATCGCGCAGGAGCCCTATGTGAGGATCAAAAAGGGCGAGGTCATCGAGCTGGAGCTCGTCAACGACACGATGATGCACCACCCCATCCATCTGCACGGCCATTTCTTCCGCCTGCTCATGGGCAATGGCGCGCGCTCACCGCTGAAGCACACCGTGGACGTGCCGCCCATGAGCCGGCGCATCATCGAGTTCGAGGCGAACGAGGAGAAGGACTGGATGTTCCACTGCCACATCCTCTACCACATGATGTCCGGCATGGCCCGCGTCTTCCGCTATGAGGATGAAGTAGGCGCAAACGCCAGTTTGCGGCCTCACACAACCAGCCACGATTCACCCCGCAGTCTGGCGGCTGCGCCTGCAGACCACAGCCTGCATCACGCCGCCGGCCTCGGCGAGCACTCGCACGACATGGCCTACGTCTGGGGCGCGGCCTCCCTCCAGTCCCACATGAGCGAGGGGCTGCTCACCTGGATGAATCCGAAAAACGACCTCCTGCTCGCCTGGGAGGTGGGCTGGGAGGGCGTGGACAATCCCCAGTATGAGATCGACGCGCTCTACCAGCGCTACTTCAACCTCAACTTCCAGGCTTTTGCCGGCTACCGCCTCACCAACGACCCCGATGCGAAGGATCGCGGCCTCATCGGCTTCAACTACCGCCTGCCGCTCATGACCTGGGCCAATCTCAGCCTCGACACCGAGGGCGACGCGCGCCTCACCCTCTCGAAGCGCCTCCAGCTCACCCCGCGCCTCGGCGTCTGGGGGGAGGTGTTTTATGACACCGGCACCGAGTGGGAGTGGACGGCAGGCGCCGACTACACGCTCACCCGCCACACCTCCCTCACCCTCTCCTATCACAGCGACTTCGGCCTTGGCGCCGGCATGCTCTTCCGCTTTTGATGGCGCACGCCGTCATTGAAAAAAACAAACCCCAAACCCACAGACCCAACATCATGAAAACCAAACTGACCACCCTCCTCACCACCGCGCTGCTCGGCCTCGCGCTGGCCTCCTGCTCCACCTCCGGCGGCGCCAAGCCGTATCCGTTTGACGTCTGCATCGTCAGCGGCAACAAGCTTGGCAGCATGGGCACGCCCATCACCAAGGTCCACCAGGGCCAGCAGATCAAATTCTGCTGCGAACCCTGCGTGGAGGAGTTCGATGAAACCCCGGCCAAGTTCATGGCCAAGCTGCCGCAGTAATGGCGGCCCCCTCCGTCTTCCCGTGCGGGATCCTTGGACCCGAACGCCGTGATTCAGTCAGAGACAGATTCTGCAAAGCCTGAGTCCCAGGCGGTTCGATGTGCTGGGGGACTGTATTTGAAAACACCGAATCTCCAGCCAGCGAGCCGCTTGGGGCCGGGATTTCCGGAATATGGCCTGGATCAATCGCGGCGTTCGGGTTTAAAGGTCCGGCATGGGGAGACGTGCTCATGCAACCCTCCATGCCGCCATGATGAAACGCCTGCTTCTTACCCTGCTGCTCCCGCTTGCCCTGCGCGCCCAGGTCCTCGTCGAATCGCTGCCGGAGCCGGGCGTCCAGCCCCAGGTGGCGGTGACGGCGGCAGGCGTGGTGCATCTGGTCTATCTCCTGGGCGACCCCGCGGCCTGCGATGTCCGCCACACCACGCGCCCTGCGCAGGGCGGCCCCTGGTCCGCGCCCGTCACCGTGAACAGCGTGCAGATCGGAAGAGCACACGTCTG
>ERZ761609.2335-NODE-2335-length-14201-cov-8.562986_pt1 | contig 14201 bp, 14 predicted proteins | sample MGYA00511163_ERZ761609 | MGnify/ENA primary metagenome ERZ761609 (study PRJEB28899, sample SAMN02445070) | bioreactor sludge metagenome | biome: EBPR sludge | place: Australia: Brisbane, Thorneside Wastewater Treatment Plant | collected 2011-12-16 ... | reverse complement strand
ATTGCTTTTTTTGCCATTTTAATCATTACGGTATGGCTGAAATTTCAAGCAATATCTGAAAAAACCTTGCAGCTTGCGGGCTATCCGGATGCCGCCATCGGCGATGCGCGCTTTACACCCGCCGGCAGTTTTTTTGAAAATATAAAACTGACCGTGGGCGGCGCGCCCGTGACGATTGCGCGGCTGGAAGCATACGCCACCATCGCCGACGCCCTTGACGGCCGCCTGACCAAGGTCGTTATCGACGATGTGATGATTGGCCAGCCACCGTCAAATGATACGGAAAAAGAAACGGCGCATAACGATGTCATTATTGCCACACCCATTCCGCTCGACCTGCACGCGCGGGAAATTGTTTTTCGTAATATAAGAGCGTTTATTCCCTTTGCCGAGGGGGCGCCCGCGCTGTTCTCCGGCTCATTGGTTGACCGCGGGGCAGAATACCAGCTTAGCGGAGAATACCATATCACGGGCGACAGCCTGCGCGCACAGGGGCAGCTATCGCTCAAAGCCGCCAAAGACACCGGCGCGCTTTCAGGCCAGATTGACCTTGCCGATGCGCACCTTGATATGCCGGATGCGCATATCGCCCTGCGCCGCGGTGCGGGCTGGGTGACGCTCGAAGCCTCGCCTGATGCGCAGGCCGGAAAAACATGGCCTGTCATCAATGCGCAGCTGTCGGCAGGCTCGCTTAAACTTTACGCCCTGCCGCTGCAAGGCCTGACGCTGACCGCCGCCATCAAGCCGGAGAAAAGCGAGATATTGCTGCAAGGTCAGGGCATGGACGATTCAGGCGAGATTTTGGCCGAAGTCCGCCTTGACCGCACGGACAGCGCTTCGGATAACCTGAAGCTGCTTTTGGATACCAAGCTTAAAAACCTCGACGCGCTCGGCGTCAAAGACCTCAAGGGGCGCGGTCAGGCCAAGCTGGATGTCAGCGCGCAAAAACCCCGCGGCGATGGCTGGCTCAACTGGCAAAACGTGGGCGGCGGGCTGGATATTTCTGCCCAGAAACTCTCCCTGCCCGGATTGATGCGCGATGTGGAAGCTGCGGCAAGTTTTGTCATTTCCCACAACCTTGCCGACAGTACAACCATTTTGACAGCGACAGACAAAGCCCTCGACGTCAAAGGCGTCATCCTGCCAGTCGATGCGCAAAAATCCGTATCGCTGCACCTGCCCGCCAATGCGAAAACCCCGCCCAAAATCAGCTGGAATGCTGCCGCGCGCCAGCTGCAAACCGCTTTTCAGGGGCTGGATGTTGCAACGCCTGTTGCGGCCGCCAAAAACTTCTCCCTCGCCCTCAGCGCCGGGTTTAATGGTAAATACCCGAAACTGAGCGGCACACTGAGCGCGGCGGAGCTGTCACATACCGCGAAGCCGCCCGCCTTCGTCCCCGTGCGGCTGAACGGCGTGATACGGATGGACAGCGCCAAGCCGCAAGCCAGCCTGTTCAACATAGACCTGAGCGAGAAAAACGGCCTGCTCGGCGTGCACATCAACGGCCTGCATGATTTTGCGGAGAATAAAGGCGCGCTTGACCTTTCCATGCCGCAAACCACCATGCGCACAGGGGTTTACAGCCTCAAGGACATCTTCCCGCTCTCCGCCGCCTATGTGCAGGACGTGACAGGCACACTCGGCATGACGGCTGCGCTGAAATGGCAAAAAGCCAAAAACGGATGGAAAACGGAATCCGCGGGCGAGCTTTTCATGCGCGAGCTAACGGGCAACGTCGAGGGGAATATCATCAGCAACGTGAGCGGCGTCATTAAATTCGACAGCCTGATGCCCTTCACCCTGACTAAACAAAGCCTCGCCGTCGGCAGCGTCAACGTGGGACTGCCGCTCGGTGCCGGGATTGTCGTGGCCAGCCTTGATGCCCAGAACAATTTCACCCTGCACAGCGCGGAGTGGGTATTGGCATCTGGCAAAATCGTATCCGACCCCTTCACGCTTAATCTGGGGGCGATGACAGCGGAAAATGTGATGCTGAAGGCAGATGGCCTGCAGCTGGCCGAGCTTTTCAAAATCGCCCCCATGGACGGCCTGACGGCGGAGGGCGCGGTTGGCGGCACCCTGCCTCTGCATATCCGCGCAGGCGAAGTGACACTGGAAAATGGTGTATTGGAATCAAAGGGTTCAGGATTTATTCGTTATAACCCGCAGGATATGCCTGCCTTCCTTCGTGACAGTTCACAGAAGCAGATGGTCGATTTGCAGGTCGCGCTGCGCGCTTTCGAGTTTGAGACGCTGAAACTCACCCTCGACGGCACGCTGGGCAAGGACCAGAAAATCGGCCTTTCTGTCAAAGGCAAAAACCCGGAGTTTTATAACGGATATCCTGTCAGCCTGAATTTAAATGTGGAAGGCCCCTTGGAAAATATCCTAAAATACTCGCCGGGAAGCAGCCAGATACCCGACAGCATTCGCAAACAACTGGAAGAATACGAGAAAAACAATGCAAAAGAATGAATTCAACCGTGTTGCCCTCGCCCCGATGATTTTCGGGCTGGGGATGGTTCTGGCTCTCGGCGCGTGCTCGCCGACCGTAAAGGTCGAAGCACCCGACAAGCCCATCGAAATTAACATGAATATCAAAATCGAACAGGAAGTCCGCGTCAAAGTCGAAAAAGACATTGAAGACATGCTGGCAGAAGACCCCGAATTGTTCGGTATCAAGAAATAAGCCCCTCACTTGCTGAAGGATAAAACGGATGAAAAATACGATTGCTAAAATCCTCGGTTTCGCAACGATGATGGTCGTCGCCATTCCGCTGGCCTTTGCCATGAGCGTTGAAAGCGCCAAGAGCCAGGGTCTTGTCGGTGAACGTCTCGACGGCCTTCTAGGCGTTGTCGGCAGCCCGACGCCTGAGCTGCGCGAACTGGTGGAAACCACCAACGCAGAGCGCATCGAAAAATACAAAGGCATCGCGCAAAAACGCGGCACGGATTTGAAAAACGTGCAGGCTTTTGTGGGCAAAAAACTCACCGATAGCGCGGCGCCGGGCGAATACATCCAAAGCGCAAGCGGCGGCTGGCAAAAGAAATAACGAACTTACATACTGAAAAGCATACCCCCGATGACGCGCCTGCGTGCAGATATACTTTTGCTGGTCGCCGCGCTGATTTGGGGGTTCGCTTTTGTGGCGCAAAAAGACGCGCTGTTATATATCGGCCCCATGACTTTTGTCGCGGGTCGATTTTTTCTGTCTTTTATCGTAACGCTGCCGCTGGCGCTACGCGAACGCCAGAATGCCGCGCGCGATAAAATTGAAAAGAGCAACATCGCCCAGATGCTCTTCGCGCTTTGCACCGTATTCACAGGCGGCGTCATTTTGCAGCAAACGGGGCTGGCCACCACATCTGTCACCAATGCGGGATTTTTAACGGGGCTTTACGTTGTCTTCGTGCCTCTTATCTGCTTTGCACTGTTCCGCCAGAAAATTCCGGCCATCATCCTTCCCGCTGTCGCGCTTTGCGTCATGGGTACATATATGCTGTCCGGCGGCGGCTATGGTTTTGGCTGGGGCGATGCGCAAGTGTTGCTTTGCGCCGTATTCTTTGCGCTGCATGTCGTGCTGGTTGGCCGGTTGATGGCGCGCAGCAAAAGCCCGCTGCAGATTTCCTGCCTGCAATATGGCGCGGTCACGATGGCGGCGTTATGCGGGGTTTTCGCGTTTGAATCCCCTACGCTCTCCGGCTTGCAGGACGCTTTACCTGCGCTGCTTTATGCAGGTATCGCCTCGGGCGGTATTGCCTATACGTTGCAAATGGTCGCGCAGCAATACGCCCCGCCATCCGATACCGCTGTCATCCTCAGTTCTGAATCCGTTTTTGCCGCTATCGGCGGATATATCCTTTTGAACGAGCGGATTTCAGCAACAGGCATGGCGGGATGCGCGCTGATTATCGCGGCGATTTTAATGGTGGAGCTGGCGCCGCTTATCCGCCGCCGCAAATTTATCCCGCAAGTATAAATTCCTTGCGATACCCCTGCATGTACAAAAGCGCCGTCAGGTCGGTATGACGCACCTGATGCGGCGTTGCGGCCTGCACCGCAGGCTTGCCGAAATAACCGACCCCCGCGCCCGCAGCCTCCAGCATCGGAATATCATTCGCACCATCACCGACCGCCATGGTGCGCGCAGGCGTAAGGCCGAGTTTTTCCGTTTCTTCAAAAAGCGTGCGGCGCTTGGTGTCTTTATCAACGATGGGCAGCAGGACGTTACCGGTCAGCCTGTCATTCTCGATTTCAAGACGGTTGCCGATGTTGCGGTAAAAACCCAAAACCCCCGCGACATGACGCGTAAAAATATCGAACCCGCCCGAAATCAAAACACATTTCGCGCCATAGCGCCCCATGGTTTTAACAAGGCTGGCCGCGCCCTTGGAATAACGCATCCCCTCCAGCGTTTCAAACAGGGCGGATACAGGCAGACCTTTCAAAAGGCCGACTCGCAGCCTGAGGGCTTCAGCGAAATCCAGCTCCCCCCGCATGGCCTGCGCCGTAATCGGGGCGATTTTGTCTTTGAGGTTCAGGTGCGCGGCCAAATCGTCCAGCGTTTCCCCCTCCACCATCGTCGCGTCCATATCGGCCAGCAAAAGCCCCTTGCGGCGGTCATCGTCGAGGGGTTGAATAAAAATATCAAACGGGCCCGCATTTTGTAATTTTTGGCGCAAGTCCGCGGTCAGCTGCGCACTATTCCCGCTCGCGATAATATCAAGCGCGCGGCCGGAGGCCAGCCAGTCGGTGCGCAAACGCTCCACCCCAAGGCTTTTGATGTCGGCGGCAAGGCGGTTTTCATCCGCGGTTTTCAGCCCGCCCTCCGCGCCCGCAACGATTGTAACGACTGTTTCTATGGCCATTTTCCTGAAATCCGTTGACGTGGCTGGTAGGCCGGAGAATAATGACTGCGGCCGCTTGACGATGGGAGCATAAATCCCCGCCACGGCCAAAACAACCACAAATGACAAGAACCCCAACCCCCTTACACAAGAAGAGTGTGCCATGACGCTGCAACGTCCCACGACCAAGCCCGCCAACCCGAATTTTTCTTCCGGCCCCTGCGCCAAGCGTCCGGGCTGGTCTGTCTCCGCACTCTCCGGCGGGCTTTATGGCCGCTCTCACCGCGCGCCGGTTGGCGTGAAGCGCATTGTGGATGTGATTGAAAAATCCAAATCCATTCTCGGCATGCCCGCGGGCTGGAAACTGGCACTGGTGCCCGCATCCGATACGGGCGCGATGGAAATGGCCATGTGGTCGCTTCTGGGCGCGCGCGGCGTGGATGCGCTCGGCTGGGAAGTTTTCGGCAAAACCTGGATTACCGACATCACCAAGCAATTGAAACTCGCGGACGTGCGCACGTTCGAAGCGCCCTTTGGCGAAATCGTTGACCTTTCCAAAGTCGATACCGACCGCGACGTCGTTTTCACATGGAACGGCACCACGTCCGGCGTGAAAGTACCGAACGCGGACTGGATTAAACCTGACCGCAAAGGCCTGATGATTTGCGATGCGACATCCGCCGTTTTCGCCATGGATATGCCGTGGGACAAGCTGGACGTTGTAACGTGGTCGTGGCAAAAAGTTCTGGGCGGCGAAGCAGCGCACGGCATGCTGGCGCTGTCGCCCCGCGCGGTAGAACGCCTTGAATCCTACACGCCCGCGTGGCCGATGCCCAAACTGTTCCGTCTGACCAAAGGCGGCAAACTGTTTGACGAGCCGTTCGAGGGCAAAACCATCAATACCCCCTCCATGCTGGCGGTCGAGGATTGCCTTGATGCGCTGGTCTGGGCGGAAAAACTGGGCGGTCTGCCCGCGCTTTTGAAACGTACGCAAGCAAACCTTGCGGCCGTTGAAAAATGGATTGAAAAAACCGACTGGGCGGAATTCCTGCCGTCTTCTGCGGCTATCCGCTCCAACACCTCCATCTGCTTCAAGGTGGTTGACCCCTGGCTGGCCAGCCTTGATGACGATGCGCAGGCAAAAGTTATCAAGGCGGCTGAAAAGCTGCTCGACAAAGAAGGCATCGCCTTCGAAGTCGCCAACCACCGCGACGCACCGCCGTCCTTCCGCATTTGGGGCGGTGCAACGGTTGAAACCGCCGATATCGAAGCTGTGCTGCCGTGGATTGATTGGGCTTACCAATCCGTCAAGGCGGAGCTGGCAGCGAAAGCGGCGTAATTTATACCGCTTGGATACGCGATAAAGAAAACGCGGCGCCCTTACGGTGCCGCGTTTCTCTTTTTAATGCTGGCCATCTTAAAAACCCCGACATCGCGCTGCGCGGTTGCATGCCATGCGGCATCTTCCATATAGGCTGGCATCACCGGCTTCATGGTGGCAGGGTTAAAAGCGACATTCAGAAAGGCGACATTCTTGCGACCGACGCTTTTCAGCGACAGGTGCAATTTTTCGCGGCCATCTTCGACAACCTTGTTGAAAGATTTGCTGACTTCCCACAGCCCGTCGCGCGGGTGCGGATGGGCCGGGTCGTCGCTTTCGCGGATAAAAACTTCAGACCCCGCAGCGGGAAAAACAATTTGCGGTTTTGGCGGCACGGGCGTGACCTGCATGGTATCCGCATCATAAGGCACAGTCATAAAGGCGAGGCCTTCCATGCGGCCGATACTGCGCAGGGTGACGTAAAGCTTCGGTGCCTCATCGTGACGTCTTTGGTCGGTCTTGATGGCCTCGACCTGCCAGGCGTGCCTGTCTGCGCCTTTAACACGCCAGTCTTCTGAGTCGCCTGTAAAATGGATTGTAGCCCCTTCGGTCAGGAAGGGCGGCGGCGTGATGTCTGGCGTCGTTTGCGGCGTCATGGCATCCCCTGTGCTCGGGCGGTTAAGATATGGTATAAATGTACCCCATTTTGACGGCGCGGTCAATAAAAACCTGCACCACAACGCTTCGGGGCATTTTACGTTTTCAAAACCCGCGCTATACTGCTGCGCAGCAAACAACAAAAAAGCGTGTTACCGAGGAGTGTGCAACCATGACCGCCAACAAACCCAAAGTCCTTATCAGCGATAAAATGAGCCCGCAGGCCGAAGCGATTTTCAAAAACCGCGGCGTTGAGGTCATTGTCAAAACCGACCTGAAACCCGAAGAGCTGGTCTCCGCGCTGAACGATGTAGATGGTCTTGCCATCCGCTCCTCCACCAAGGTTACGGCGGACATTCTGAAAGCTGCAAAGAACCTGAAAGTCATCGGCCGTGCCGGTATCGGCGTTGATAACGTCGATGTCCCCGCAGCGACGGCAACGGGCGTTGTGGTCATGAACACCCCGTTTGGCAATTCCATCACCACGGCGGAGCACACCATCGCCATGCTGATGTCCCTCGCACGTCAAATCCCGCAGGCCAATGCCTCCACCCATGCGGGCAAATGGGAAAAATCCAAATACATGGGGCAGGAACTTTTCGGCAAGACGCTGGGCGTTATCGGCTGCGGCAACATCGGCGCCATCGTTGCCGACCGTGCACTGGGGCTGAAAATGAAAGTCGTGGCGTTCGACCCCTTCCTTTCCGCTGAACGCGCGGTTGAGCTGGGCGTTGAAAAAGCAGAACTGGAAGACGTGCTGACCCGCGCCGATTTCATCACCCTGCACACCCCCATGACCGACAGCACCCGCGGCATCATCAACAAAGCAGCGATTGCGAAAATGAAAAAAGGCGTGCGCCTGATTAACTGCGCACGCGGCGGCTTGATTGTCGAGGCGGATTTGAAAGAAGCCCTCGACAGCGGCCATGTCGCAGGTGCGGCGCTTGACGTGTTCGAAGAAGAACCGGCAAAAGCCAACCCGCTGTTCGGTCACGAAAACGTCATCTGCACCCCGCACCTTGGCGCATCGACCGTCGAGGCGCAGGAAAACGTCGCGCTGCAAGTGGCAGAGCAAATGGCGGATTTCCTGCTGCAGGGCGCTGTTGCGAATGCGGTCAACATGCCCTCCGTTTCGGCAGAAGACGCGCCGAAGCTGAAACCCTACATGAAACTTGCCGAGCAGCTCGGCAGCTTCGCGGGGCAGCTGGCAGAGGCCGACACGCAGGAAATCCAGATTGAATACGAAGGCCTCGTCGCCGGTCTCAACACCCGCCCGCTGACGGCGCTGGTGCTGGCCGGTTTCCTGAAGCCGTCGATGGAGGGTGTGAACATCGTTTCCGCCCCTGCCCGCGCCAAAGAACGCGGCATGACAGTTGCCGAAACCAAACGCGAGAAGAGCAAGGATTTCCTGACACTCGTGCGCGTCACCGTCACGGGCAAATCGGGCAGCCATAGCGTGGCTGGCACGATTTTCAGCGGCGAGCAGCCGCGCCTTGTCGCCGTGGACAACGTCCCCGTCGAAGCGCAGCTGGACGGCGAGATGCTGTTTATCAAAAACCTCGACAAACCGGGTCTCGTCGGTGCAGTCGGTACGTTGCTTGGCAATGCCAATGTCAACATCGCCGATTTCAACCTCGGCCGCATTCCGGGCAAGAACATGGCGATTGCGCTGATTTCGGTCGATACTTCGGTTGATGCCAAAATCCTCGCCGCCATCGACGCGCTTGAGCAAGTCGAAGTCGCGAAGATTCTGCGTTTCTAATCAAGAGAATGGAAAGAAGCCCGATATCATGAGCTTTACGGTTATCTTCGGGCTTCTTTCCGTTGCGGCCATGCTGGCAGCGCGGGTGACGTATTTCACCAGCATCTGGCGCGGCAAAACGCGCCCGCATGCTTTTTCATGGTTTATCTGGGGCGTCATTTCCTCCATCGGCTTTGCGGCGCAATTTGCCGAAGGCGCCGGTGCGGGCGCATGGGCGCGCGGTTTTGGCGCCGCGACTTGCTTTATGCTGGTCGGTATCAGCTTGTTCCGCGGGGAGCGCAATATCACCCGCGCGGACTGGATGACGCTTTGCGTGGCGCTGCTGGCCATACCGCTATGGGTTTTGACCAAAACGCCCGTGTGGTCGGTGGTGCTGGTTTGCCTTATCGATACCGTCGGATACCTGCCGACCGTGCGCAAATCCTGGACAAAGCCGCAGTCTGAATCGGCGCTGAGCTACAGCATCGGCTCGCTCGGTGCTTTCCTGACCTTGCTGGCGATTGAAAATTATACGGTCTCCACATGGCTGTATCCGGCCGTTCTGGTCTTCAGCAACGGGGCTATGGCGCTGTTTTTATTAGGCCGCCGCGCGCGTATGCCCATGCCCGCGCAACCTGTGTAAATCTTGGCCTTTGGCTGCAAAAGCGTGTTTATTTTTTAATAAACGGCGTTATTCTGTCGCCATGACAAAAAGCACGCTATTTATCATAATTTTTACGAGCCTATTTCTATGGCTGCTGCCCGTACAAAGCGCGCTGAGCCTCAAGCCGCCGCCCGGCATGGCGCCCGAACCGCAGGCAGTGACAGAAATACAGGTATTCAAGAGCGAGCGCCGGATGGAACTGCTCGACAAATACGGCAACGTCGTGCGCAGTTATCGCATCGCGCTTGGCAAAAACCCTGTCGGCCACAAACAGTTCGAGGGTGACAACCGCACGCCAGAGGGAAAATATTTCATCAACGCGCGCAACCCCAACAGCGATTTCCATCTGTCGCTGCGCATTTCCTACCCCAGCAACAAAGACCGCGCCGAAGCCAAAAAGCGCGGGCACAAACCGGGCGGTGATATTTTCATCCACGGCATGCCCAACGGCAAAGGATGGATGTGGTGGAAGTACAATACCAAATCCGACTGGACGAACGGCTGCATCGCCGTTTCGGACAAGGAAATTAAAGAAATGTGGGAATTGATTGCGGATAAAACGCCCATCACCATCCGCCCCTGACGCCCCGCCAGACGTAAGGTAAATACACATGCAAACCAAAAACGCCCTGCGCCTTGCCGCCGTTATTTTTTCGTTAATAACCGCGGCCTCTGACGCCTTCGCGCAAGAATGCCCGCCCGCCGCGCCTGTGGCAGTGTATGTGCATTTTGAACACAAGCAAAACCCAGTTGAGAAAAATATCACATCGCGCCAGCTGACGGATGAAATCCGCACTGCGGATATCAAGGCCGGTGGCGATGACAATATTTTCGCAACCGAAGCGCATTGGATGGTCGGCGGGCTTAACCGCAGCCAGATTAAAACTTCCTACAGCATGCCCTTTTTACGCCGTGACAATAAAACATCCGGCACGACATGTTTCATGCCGCGGGAATTTCATTATAACATCGTCTATGAAAACACCATTTTCATTGCCGAGGATTTCAAGTTGATGGGCTGCCGATACAGTGCCACCATGGCGCATGAAAAACGGCATGAAAAAACCGACCTGAAAATGCTCGAAGGCTATGCGCTTGATGCCCGCAAGGCGCTTGAAAAAGCAGTCTCCGGCATGCGCCCGACGGGACCGTTCCCCGCGCACCAGATGGAAGAAGAATACGCCAAACTGGCCAAAAAAATTGCCGAAACCCTGCCCCCGATATATGCGCGCATGACGCAAATCCGAAGACAAAAACAGGCCGACATCGATTCATACGACAACTACATGCGGGATACGGCACTTTGCCCCGAACAATTTCCGCGTTTTGACGAAGCGGGAGAATAACCGGTATGACAAAAACCGTTCACATCATTGGCGGCGGCATGGCCGGTTCCGAAGCGGCATGGCAAATCGCCGAAGCCGGCGTCAAGGTCGTGCTGCACGAAATGCGCCCTGTGCGCAAAACGGATGCGCACCACACCGAAAACTTTGCCGAGCTTGTCTGTTCCAACTCCTTCCGCTCGGATGATTGGGAAAATAACGCCGTCGGCCTGCTGCACGAAGAAATGCGCCGCGCGAATTCCATCATCATGTCGGCAGGCGACAAACATAAAGTACCCGCTGGCTCCGCGCTTGCCGTTGACCGCGATGCTTTTTCCGCGGAGGTCACCGCGCGCCTTGCCGCCCACGCGAATATCACTGTCGAGCGCGGCGAGGTTGCCGGATTGCCGCCCGCAGAATGGGACAGCGTCATTATCGCGACGGGCCCCCTGACCTCCCCCGCACTCACCGATGCGATTGGCAAGCTGACCAACGAAGACCATTTGGCGTTTTTTGATGCTATCGCCCCGATTGTTTTCACGGAAAGTATCAATTTCGACGTGGCATGGTATCAATCCCGCTACGACAAACCGGGCCCCGGCGGCACGGGCAAAGACTACATCAACTGCCCGATGGAGAAAAAAGAATACTACGATTTCATCGAGGCCCTGCTGGCCGCCGAAAAAACCGAATTCAAGGAGTGGGAAAAAAGCACGCCCTATTTCGAAGGCTGCCTGCCGATTGAAGTGATGGCGGAGCGCGGGGCGGATACCCTGCGCTGGGGACCGATGAAAGCCGTCGGGCTTATCAATCCGCGCGCCACCGAATTTCCGCGTCCGTGGGCTGTGGTGCAGCTGCGGCAAGACAATGCGCTCGGCACACTTTACAATATGGTCGGCTTTCAGACCAAATTGAAATACGGCGAGCAGCAGCGCATCTTCCGCATGATACCCGGGCTTGAGAATGCGGAATTCGCGCGTCTTGGCGGTATTCACCGCAATACATTTATCAACAGCCCGAAACTGCTGGATGGCGTGCTGCGCCTGAAAGCCATGCCGCGCCTGCGCTTTGCAGGGCAAATTACAGGCTGCGAGGGATATGTCGAAAGCGCGGCCGTCGGGTTGATGGCAGGACGTTTCGCCGCCGCCGAAGCACTGGGCAAAGACATCGCACCGCCGCCTGCCACAACGGCGATGGGGGCGCTTTTGAACCACATCACCACCGGCGCAAATGCCGAAACATTCCAGCCGATGAACGTGAATTTCGGCCTTTTTCCGCCCGTGGATGAAACCGCGCTGCTGCAGGCCGGAAAAAAGAAAGTCGATAGCAAAGACCGCAAAAAAGCCATGAGCCAGCGGGCTTTAGACGATTTGGGCGCGTGGCTGAAATCCGCGTAAAAACAAGCGTTTAAAAAACATTTAAGAAAACGCTGACCATTCCGGTGTTACAATGGGGAATATTCCGCCTAAGCCGGAAAGGCCGTTCTCCATGCTTACGTTTATATATGCCGTATTGACCTGCGTTATGCTGGCCGTCGTTGCCTTCAATGAATACTATCAGCGCAAAATGAAAGTATCGCCGATGCCAACGCCGCAATCGACACGCAAGGCGATGCTGAACTGTATTCATCAAAAATCACCTAAAGTGATAGCCGAACTTGGCTCAGGCTGGGGCGGTATTGCCCTTGCCGCCGCTGCACGTTACCCGCAAGCTAAAATCATCGGCTTTGAAGGCTCGCTTATTCCCTTACTGTTTTCAAAAATGCGGCTGCTGCTGCACCCTGAAATCAAAAACGTCACCTTCGAAAACAAGAATTTTTTCGAATCCGACATGCAGGATATCGATGTCGTTCTTTGCTATTTATCAAACCCGCACATGTCGCAGCTGGAGCCGAAACTCGACCACGAACTCAAATGCGGCGCTGAAATTGTCAGCTCTACATTTTATATGCCGCACTGGCGCGCGCGGGAAAAAACTACTGTTGGCGGGCTTTACGATACAGATATCTATATCTACGAAAAAACCGAAGCGCCCTTGCCCCAATCCCTTGCCCCGCCCGCAGCGGCTGCTGCGGCGGCGGCTGCCTAAACAAAAAGCAATCTGATTTCCCGCATAAAGGGCGGCGCAGCCAATGCCTGCGCAAAGACATCGCCACCACTTTTGCGCATCTGCACCTGATAGAGGCACGCAAGCTTAACGGCACGGCGTAAAAATTTCGGTGCTGTCGGCGGCAATTTTTTTGCCTGCCCTGCCGCTTCATCCAGCACAGCAAGAACAACAGGAGGCAACTTACCTACCGCGCTGCCATCATAAAGGTCATAAACCGTGATTTCCTGCTTATGCAGCCTGTCTTCGGGCAGGTAACAGCGGCGCTGGCGCAAATGCGCAGGGACAGCACGCAAAAGCCCCGTCAGGCCATAAGCCGCCGCCGCCGCATCAATATCCGCCGCATCCGCCGCCACGCCCGATACCTTGAGCGCAAGGCGCAGCAGCGGCGCATTGGTATAAATGGCGTATTTGACCATACCGTCAAGGCTCGACGGCAGGCGGTCTTCAAGGTCGAATTCGCGGGCATACATCAAGCTATCGAAATCTTCGCGCGGCAGGCCGTATTGCGTGATGACCGCGCATAAAGGCTCCAAGACCTGATGTTTCAAAACCGCGCCGCGTTCATAGTATCCGGCCAGCGCATCGCGCCACCATTGCAGACGGATAAGGCCGAGCTGGGTTTCCGTCACCACCTCGCGCGTTTTGGCGATTTCGTTATTGAAGGCGTAAAGGGCGAACAACGCCTCGCGCACGGCGGGCGGTTCGTACAGGCTCAAAAGAAAACGGTCCGGATCGTGTTTCCGGACCATTTCTCCGCAATAAGACAAAGATGTCATCGCGTTGTGACTTATTTGTTCATATAGAAGTCCTTGCCGAAGAACACCTTGTTCTTGACACTGACGGTACCCGGCTTGACGCGCGGCAGATGGAGTTTTTCATCCATCAGGAAATTGCGGTAGTAGCCCGTCGGGAAAGGATGATAGCGGTCATCGAACTGCACGGAGTCGAGGATGCTCATGAACAGCCCTGCCCAGCGGTTGTATTTTTCGCTGCGCGAAGAGCAAATACCGACATAACGCTTGCCGCTGTAGAGGCTGGAAATCATCACGCCGTGCATTTTAATCAGGTTGCCCTGTTCGTCCTTATTGTCGAACGCAACCTGAATGGCGGTGGCATCCCCTTTGTCGCCAAGGCTTGCGGGCGAGAAGAAAGCGGTGATTTCAGCGTTCAGAAGCTGGCCGGTTTCTTTTTCCCAATAATCCTGCGCGAGGGTATTGGCGACAGCTTCATCGACATATTTTTTGGGGTAAATTTTGATGCGGCCATCATCGCGCACTTGCAGGCTGCACGTCGGCAACTCTTCGGCGAGCGGTCCCGCAACGCGGATGCGCGTGTACGGATGGTCTTCCGTCTGCATGCTCCAGCTGTCGGGGAAGGAAATCGTGTAGCCGTGCGGAATGTCTTTCCAGACAAAAGTATCGGCCTTCGCCGCGGGGCTGAAACCGACGACCAAAGCGGCTGCGACAACGGCGGCGCGGAAAATCTGACGCATTCTAAAACTCCTCTACTGTCCAAACTGCTGGACGTCTCCGATTGTGT
>ERZ761609.2333-NODE-2333-length-14213-cov-12.413759_pt1 | contig 14213 bp, 14 predicted proteins | sample MGYA00511163_ERZ761609 | MGnify/ENA primary metagenome ERZ761609 (study PRJEB28899, sample SAMN02445070) | bioreactor sludge metagenome | biome: EBPR sludge | place: Australia: Brisbane, Thorneside Wastewater Treatment Plant | collected 2011-12-16 ... | reverse complement strand
GTCACCATCGAGGGCGCGCGGCCCCGGCCTTTGGCGCCGCCTTCTTCAGCCGCGCGCCCTCGATGGTGACGAAGGAGGGACAGAAGCCCTCGAGGCAGGAAAAATCCTTGTTGCAGTTCGACTGGTCGATGCGGCGCTTGCGGCCGTATTCGGTCTCCAGCGGCTGCACCGAGACGCAGTTCGACTTCTTGCCGCAGTCGCCACAGCCCTCGCACACCAGTTCGTTGATGATCACGCGCTTGTCCGGATCGGGGAAGGTGCCGCGCTTGCGCCGCCGGCGCTTCTCCGCCGCGCAGGTCTGGTCGTAGATCAGCACGGAGACGCCCTCGACCGTCGCCAGTTCCTGCTGCACCGGGATGATTTCCGAACGGTGGTGGAACGTCGCGCCCGGCGGGAAATGGTAGCGGTGGTCGTATTTTTCCGGCTCGTCCGAGACGATGGCGATGCGCTCGACCCCTTCGGCGCGAACCTGCCGGGCAATGGCGTCGGGCGTCAGCGCGCCTTCGTGCATCTGCCCGCCGGTCATGGCCACGGCGTCATTGAACAGGATCTTGTAGGTGATGGTCGCCTTCGAAGCGACGGCGAAGCGCAGGGCCAGCGAGCCGGAGTGGTTGTAGGTTCCATCGCCGAGATTCTGGAACACATGCTTGCGGCGCGAGAACGGCCCTTCGCCGACCCAGTTGGCGCCCTCGCCCCCCATCTGCGTGAAGCCTTCGGTGCCGCGATCCATCCACATCGCCATGAAGTGGCAGCCGATGCCCGCGAAGGCGCGCGCGCCCTCGGGAATGACCGTGGAGGAATTATGCGGGCAGCCCGAGCAGAAATAGGGGATGCGCACCGCCGCGTCGGTGATGGTCTTGAGCGCGTTCTGCGCCTCTTTCAGCCGGGTGACGTTGGCGCGGATGCTCTCGTCCTTGCGGTATTCGAGGATGCGCTCGCCGAGCGCGATGGCGATCTCGTTGGGGTCGAGAGCGTTCTTGACCGGGAACAGCCAGTTGCCATTCTCGTCCTTCTTGCCGATGAGGCGCGGCTGGTCGGCGATGCCGTAGAGCTCCTCGCGCACCTGCACCTCGATCAGCGCGCGCTTTTCCTCCACCACGATCACGGTCTCGAGGCCGCGCGCGAAGTCGAGGATTTCCTGCGGCACGATCGGCCAGGTGCAGGCCACCTTGAACAGGCGGATGCCGAGGTCGCTCGCCCGCTTCTCGTCAATGCCGAGCTCGCCGAACGCCTGCCGCGTGTCGAGATAGCTCTTGCCCACCGTGATGATGCCGATGCGCGCATTCGGCCCACCGGAATAGATCGTCTGGTTCAGGCTGTTGGCGCTGACATAGGCAACGGCCGCCGATCGCTTGACCTCATGCAGCCGCTCTTCCTGCTCGAGGAAGTTGTCCATGCGGCGGATGTTGATGCCGCCCGGCGGCATGGCGAAATTTGTCGGCCGCACGATCTTCACGCGATGCAGCGACCCGTCGACGGAAGCGGTGGATTCGATGTTGTCCTTCACTGCCTTGAGCGCCACCCAGACCGAGGCGAAGCGGCTCATCGCATAGGCGTGCAGTCCGTAGTCGAGGATCTCCTGCACGCCGGCCGGATTGAGGATCGGCATCATGTAGTCGACGAAATTGAATTCCGTCTGATGCGCGTTGGTCGAGGATTCGGCCGTGTGGTCGTCGCCGGCCAGCGCGATGCAGCCGCCATGCGCCGAGGTGCCGGCCATGTTGGCGTGGCGGAACACGTCGCCGGTGCGGTCGACGCCCGGCCCCTTGCCGTACCACAGCGTGAAGACGCCGTCGTACTTGCCTTCGCCCCTCAGTTCCGCCTGCTGCGCACCCCAGCACGCCGTCGCCGCGAGGTCCTCGTTGAGGCCGGGCTGGAACACGATGTTCGCCTTCTCGAGCTGCCGGCGTACCCTGAACAGCTGCTGATCCAGCCCGCCGATGGGCGAGCCGCGGTAGCCTGAAACGAACCCCGCCGTATTCAACCCCGCGAGCCGGTCGCGCTCGCGCTGCATCAGCAGCAGGCGGACGATCGCCTGCGTGCCGGACATGAACACCTGTTCCTGGGAAAGATCGAACTTGTCGTCGAGGCTGACTTCGCGCAGGGCTGCGGACGCGTGCATGCTCAACTCCCCTCCGGCGGCGGACGCCACTCTGTCTGATTCTCTTGAACCTTCGTATATGTCAGCATTGCTGACGTTTCTAGGGGGTGACGTTCACATTTGCGCGGATGCTCTGCGTAACGCCACCAAAATGCCGCGGATTGATCCGATCCGTGACCCTTGCCGAATCCCTGTCCGAACATCATCTTGTTTTGGTGCGAGGAGTGCCGCGAACATGACGATTCGCTCTGGAACACAACCACTTCTACGAGCATTTCTGACCGCAGCCGCCATTGCGGTCGCGGGCGCGGCGCATGCGCATCCTCATGTGCTGGTGACGGCAAAATCCGATTTCATGCTTGACGGGTCTGGCAAGATCACCGGCGTCCGCCATGCCTGGACCTTCGACGAGGCCTATTCCGCCTATGCGGTCACGGGCCTGAAAGCCGGCAAGGATGGCAAGGTTCCGCGAGAAAATCTGGTCGACCTTGCCAAATTGAACGTCGAGTCCTTGCAGGACTTTTCGTATTTCACCGCATTGAAGCAGGGAAAGAAGGCTTTTCCTTTTAATAACCCCGCCGATGGATATTACCTTGAACACGACGGAAAGGCACTAATCCTGCACTTTGTCCTGCCCTTGAAAGAGCCTGTCGCCGCCGAGCGGACGACAACGCTTGAAGTGCAGGATGAAAGCTTTTTCGTTGCGTTTTCTTTTGCCGAGAAGGACCCTATCGGCATCGAAGGACCGGCAAATTCCTGCCGCGTGGAAATGAAACATCCCAAGAAGTTACTTCCATCCGGCGACGTCGGCAGGATTTCTGAGGACTTCTTCAATAGTATCAGGCCAGGGTCTTTGGACCAGTTCTTCAGCTCTGCGCGCCTCGTCTGCCCGTGAAATACCGTATAAAACAGGAATACGATGCAGTCTGGCACCTGGCGGCCGTGATTATTCTCGCTTTATGCGCCGTGATGCTGACCGCCCCCGATCTTCTGGCCCAGACCACCGGGAAGCGCCCGTTCGGCGTCGGCGACGCAATTCCCGCCAATGCGGAGCCGGCTGGAGGCATCACTGCCTGGTTGCTCGCCAAGCAGGCGGAATACACCCGGGCCATGATCGCCGCCCTCAGGGCCACCCGGGAAGGCGCTGGAGCCTGGGCGCTGATCACCGTCGCCTTTGCCTACGGCGTGTTCCATGCCGCCGGACCGGGCCATGGGAAAGCCGTTGTAATGTCTTATGTTTTTGCCAACGAGCAGGTCATACGTCGCGCCGTCGGCATTGCTGTTGCCGCCGCCATCCTGCAGGCTCTGGTGGCCATAGCGCTGGTCCTGCCGGCGGTGCTGCTGGTTGGCGCGACGGCTCGCCAACTCGACACCGGCGTCTACTGGATCGAGATCGCCAGCTTCAGCGCCATCGCCCTGCTAGGCCTGTCGCTGATCGTGCGCAAGGCCCGGGCCCTGCGTCAGGCCCTTGCGGACCGGCGTATGCCCGCACCCGTCGGCGGGAGCATCCCCGCCTGTTCCGACAGCGATCCGGATCATGTGCACGGACCGCATTGCGCCCACGTTCATCTGCCACAAGCTTCTGAATTGACAGGGAAAATGTCCTGGCAGGAGCTGGCTGCTGCGACCCTCGCCGCCGGATCGCGGCCCTGCTCGGGCGCCATCATCCTGCTGGCCTTTGCGCTCTCCGTCGGCGCGACGGCTGTCGGGATCGCCGCCGTATTTGCCATGGCGGCCGGAACCGCCCTGACCACGGCGGGTTTTGCCGTGGGCGCCGTGGCGGCCAAGGGATTGGCGACGCGACTGGCGGATCGGGGAGAGCGCCTGGGGCTGGTCACCGCGATCCTCGAACTGGTCGCGGCGGTCCTTGTCGCCCTGCTTGGACTTGCGCTGCTGCTTGGCTATGTCGCCGCCGGCTGAAGCCGGATTGCAAGAAGCGGAAATGTTCCCGTGATTTTCGCGGGTTAGGACGCTTCGTGGTCAAACCGGAAGCCGCCTTGCACGACCCCCGGTCTGACGATGGCTCCGGGTCAGTTGATGACAACCACCCGGGCGCCGGTCTCAACCCGCGAGAACAGGTCCACCACATCGCTGTTGTACATCCGGAAGCAGCCGAGCGAAGCGGCGCTGCCGATGGAGGACGGCTGGTTGGTGCCGTGGATGCGGTAATAGCCCTTCGCGAGATAGACGGCGCGCGGGCCGAGCGGATTCTTCGGGCCGGCGGCGACAAAGGCCGGCAGGCCGGGCTTCAGCCGGCGGGTGTTGGCGGTCGGGGTCCAGGTCGGGTTCTTGGCCTTGCCGGTGACGCGGGTCTCGCCGGTCCAGGACATGCCGGGCTTGCCGATTGCGATCGGATAGACCAGGGCGCGGCCATCGCCGAGCGACAGGTAGAGCTTGCGCTGCGAGTTGACGACCAGGATCGCGCCCGCCTCGTAGGTGCCCGGCATCGCCACGGTGGCGCGGTCATGACGGTCTTCGTTGCGCTGGATCGGCAGCGTCGTCGGGAAAGCCGCGGGCTGGATCGTCATGACCGGCGTCTGCTTCATCGTGAGATAGGAACCGACCGGCTGGAACGCCTGAGCCGGAGCCAGCGCGCAGCCCGCCATCACGACGGCGGCAGTCAGGGCGGAAGAAAAGAAACCGTTACGCATAGTCGCCTCCGATTGGGGTGCGGCGCATCTCGTGGGCGCCGTTTTCGTGAGCGTGACTATGCCGGGCCTTCCCTCGTGCCGCTGTGCGCTTCGGCACATGGCATCGTGGAAAACTTAACCGGGTTTGTTAACCTCTCGGCGAGGGCGGGGGAGCGCCCGGCGCGCACCGCGCCGTTGCGCGCAAGCCGCATTTGGGCTAGCGCTGCCACGAACGACGGAGCCGGGCATGGCCAAGAAGCTGAATCGCCAGAACCTCATTACCATGACAAGCGTCGCAGTCCTTGTCGGCACGGAGATCCTTGCCGCCTCGCTGGCGACGGGTTGGGCCATTGGCGGCTTGATGCAACTTGGCCGGGAAGTGACCTGGGGCATCATTGCCGTGAGCCTCGCCGGCGGCCTGTGGGCGACCATCAAGTTCGTGCAAAACGCTTTGAAGGTCGAGCCGATCTACGAGTAACCCCGCCGGGGCGGGAGAGGACATCCGCTTCATCGACAGGACTGCATCCGCTCTGAAGTATGCTCCCGTCGCGGCCACGGCCCAGGAACCGGTCGCCGCGTTTGCGCAGCCCGCCATGGCGGGCCTGAAACCTGGTACTCCTTCGCCGTCTGCTGCCGTGGCATTGCACGCCAGCGGGCCAATCGCCGGTCGACAGCAGCGGTGTGGAAACCTATATCGCGCCGGTATCGTGGAGTTCTGCCGAACATGGATCGCCGTTCCTTTGTCACCGGCCTCGCGGCCACCGGACTGCCGTTGTCGCAGGCGCTCGCCCAGACCCCGGGGCTGGATCTGGGCCCGGAAGCATCGTTCTCCTTCGAGACCCTCGTCGACCGTGCGCGCCGTGCGGCGGGCGGGGCCTATGTGGAGCCGCCGCGCCCGGCGCCTGACGTGCTGCAGAAGATCGACTACGACGCCCACGGCAAGATCCGCTTCAAGACCGACCTCGCTGTCTGGGGCCGCGCGCCGGATCAGCGCCGCCATCCCGTGACGTTCTTCCATCTCGGTCGGTATTTCCAGAAGCCGGTGCGGATGCACGTGGTCGAAAACGGCAAGGCCCGAGAGATCATCTATCGCGAGGACTACTTCGACATGCCTGCGGAGTCGCCCGCCAAGGCCCTGCCCAAGGGTGCGGGCTTTGCCGGCTTCCGCTTCCAGGAAGCGACCGACGGCGCCCTCGACTGGAGAAAGAACGACTGGGTAGCCTTCCTTGGCGCATCCTATTTCCGCGCCATTGGCGAATTGTTCCAGTACGGGCTGTCGGCGCGAGGTCTGATGATCGATGCGGCCGTCAGCACGCCCGAGGAGTTTCCTGATTTCACCCATGTCTGGCTGGAGCAGCCGAAAGGCGGCGATGGCGTCAGGGCGTATGCGCTCCTTGACAGCCCGAGCGCCGCCGGAGCCTTCCGGTTCGACATGCGACGCGGCAAGGCCGTGGTCATGGATGTCGAGAAGCGGCTGTTCGTCCGCAAGCCCGTTACCCGCTTCGGCATCGCCCCGCTCACCTCGATGTACTGGTTCTCCGAGAAGGCGAAGGGGACCGCCGTGGACTGGCGGCCGGAAGTTCACGATTCCGATGGCCTCGCGCTTTGGACTGGCTCGGGCGAGCGCATCTGGCGCCCCCTGAACAACCCGCCGCGCACGGTCGCCTCGTCCTTCGGGGACACCAACCCGAAAGGCTTCGGTCTGCTCCAGCGCGACCGTGCCTTCGATCACTACCAGGACGGCGTCTATTACGAAAAGCGCCCAAGCCTGTGGGTTGAGCCGCTCGGCGGATGGGGCAAGGGCGCTGTGCAGCTCATCGAAATCCCGACCGATGACGAAATTCACGACAATATTGTCGCGGCATGGATTCCAGACCAACCGGTCAAGTCTGGAGATCAGCTCGCGCTCAGGTACAGGCTGCACTGGGTCGCCGATGAACCCTATCCCACGCCGCTGGCCCGCGTGGTGGCGACGCGGCTGGGCAATGGGGGACAGCCGGGGCAGCCCCGCCCGAAGGGCGTGCGCAAGTTCCTCGTCGAGTTCAAGGGGACGCCGCTGGAGAAACTGCCAAGTGGCGTGAAGCCCGAGGCCGTACTCTGGGCCTCGCGCGGTTCTTATTCCTATGTCTTCACGGAAGCCGTCCCCAACGACGTTCCAGGCCACTGGCGCGCGCAATTCGACCTGACCGCGGAAGGCGCCGACCCGGTCGAGATGCGGCTGTTTCTGCGGCTCGATGGACAGCCCCTGAGTGAAACCTGGCTCTACCAGTACCATCCGTTCTGAATAAGGCGCCCACACGCGCCAGAAACTCCGCCACCTGGTTGGCTCGTTCGAAGCAGCCTCCAGGCCAAAGTTGACGCCTGACACTGTGTTATAATATTACAATCGCATGCACACGCACACCGATGGCCCGCGCAAGCATGTCCACGATCACGGGCATGGCCATGCGCACGGACACAGCGCGGTCGGGACCGGCGAGGCGCAGCGTCATGCCCACGCCGTTGTGGATGAGCTGCCGCCGGCCTCGATCCTCACGTCCAGCCTCTCGGTACGACTTTCCTTGGCGGGTGCGGTGGTGATCATACTCTGGTGTGTGACCTGGTGGGCGTTGGGCTGATGAACACCGCGATCGCCTTCGAGAACCTGACGCTCGGCTATGATCGGCACCCGGCGGTGCATCATCTGAACGGGGAGATCGCGCGGGGAGCCCTGCTGGCGGTCGTCGGCCCGAACGGCGCCGGGAAATCCACGCTGCTCAAGAGCATCGCCGGTATCCTGAGGCCGCTGGATGGCGCGATCCGCGTTGCCGGTGCCGAGTCGGGAAGCCTCGCCTACCTGCCCCAGATCATCGAAAGCGACCGCAGCTTTCCGATCAGCGTGCACGAGTTCATTGCCATGGGCGCCTGGCGCCAGATCGGCATGTTCGCCGGCCTCTCCCGTGCGGTGCGGTCCCGAATCGATGAAACGGTGGCGGCAGTCGGCCTTGCCGGGTTTGCATCCCGACCGATCGGAACGCTGTCCGGCGGGCAGATGCAGCGTGCGCTGTTCGCCCGACTGATGCTGCAGGATGCTTCCACCATCCTGCTGGACGAGCCCTTTGCCTCGATCGACCAGAAGACCACGCAGGACCTCTTGGACATCGTGCGGCACTGGCATGCCGAGGGTCGGACCGTCCTGGCGGTGCTGCATGACCTCGCGCTGGTGCGTGCGGCCTTTCCGCGAACGCTGCTGCTGGCGCGCGAACTCATTGCCTGGGGGCCCACAGAGCAGGCCCTTTCCCCGGCGAACCTCATGGCCGCGCGGAACATGGTGGCAGCCTTCGACAGCGACGCCCACGCCTGCGAACGGGCCGCCTGATGGAAGGGATCGCAAGCCTGCTGGCGCCTTTCGCCGAGTTCGGCTTCATGCGCCGCGCGCTCGCCGGCTGCGTCGCCCTGTCGGTCAGCGCGCCGCTGATCGGCGTGTTCCTGATGTTGCGCCGCATGAGCCTCGTCGGCGATGCGATCCAGCATGCGATCCTGCCCGGCGCGGCGCTCGGCTATCTCGTTGCCGGGCTGTCGCTCGGCGCGATGACGCTCGGGGGCCTTGTGGCCGGGCTGGCGGTTGCCCTGCTGGCGGGCCTCATCACCCGCACCACCAATCTGCGCGAGGATACGGCCATCGCGACCTTCTACATCCTGTCGCTTGCACTGGGCGTGACGCTGCTCACGGCGCGCGGCACCAATGTCGATGTGCTGCGCGTGTTGTTCGGGTCCGTGCTCGCGCTGGATGACGCCACGCTTCTGCTCATGACCGGCGTCTCGAGCATCACGGTTCTGGCGCTGGCCCTGTTCCTGCGGCCGATGGTGCTGGAATTCGCCGACAGCGGCTTCCTGCGCTCGGTCAGTGCCGCCGGCGGCGCGATGCACTTCCTGTTCCTGGGGCTGGCCGTGCTGAACATGGTGGCGGCCTTCCATGCGCTCGGCACGCTTCTGTCCATTGGCATCATGATCCTGCCGGCCGCGACCGCGCGGCTCTGGACCAACGACCTGACACGCCTGATGGCAAGCTCGGTGGCGATCGCGCTGGCCTCCTGTTCCGTCGGGCTTGTCGCCTCCTACCATCTCGAACTGGCCAGCGGCCCGGCGATCATTCTCGTGGCGGGCTGCGTGTACATGGCCTCGATCCTTGCCGGCCGCGCTGGCGGCCTCTTGCCCCGCCTCATCCCGCGCCGCCATCTCGAAGGCTGACAGACCGCGCCATGCATCCACCAAGGGAGGATACCATGATCCATCGCCGTAATGTTCTAACATCCATTCTGGCGGTCGCTTTCGTTGGCGGCGCGGCGGCGCAGACGCCCGCGCCACGCATTCCGGTCACCGCGAGCTTCTCCATTGTCGCGGACCTGGTGCGCGAGGTCGGTGGTGACCGCATCGAGGTATCGGCGCTGGTCGGCCCTGGTCAGGACGCGCATGTCTATCAGCCGACTCCGGCTGACGCCCGCACGATCAGCCAGGCCAAGGGCATCTTCATCAACGGCCTGCACTTCGAAGAGTTCATGGGCCGGCTGATCAAGACCGCCGGCGCCAAGGCTCCCGTCTTTCGCGCGGCTGCGGGTTTCGAGCCGCTCAAGGCATCTGGCAAACACAGTCACGGCGATCACAAGGGGCACTCGCACGGCGACTTCGCGCCCGATCCGCACGCCTGGCATTCCGTCCCGAACGTGAAGGCCTATGTCGGGAACATCTCCAAGGGACTTGCCCAGATCGACCCGGACGGTGCAACGGTCTATGCGCAGCGCGCGGCGGCCTATATCGAGAAGCTCGACGCCCTCGACCGGGAAATCCGCGCCGCCGTCGAGGACATTCCGAAGGAGCGCCGTATCGCGGTGACGACGCACGACGCTTTCGCTTACCTCGCCAGGGAATACGGCATCCAGTTCGTTACCCTGCAGGGCGTGTCGACCGACACGGAGATCTCGGCAGCCGGCCTTGGCAAGACCATCCGCGAGGTGAAGGCCAGGAAAGCGCCGGCTGTCTTCATCGAGAACATCACCGATCCACGCAAGATCGAGCGGCTCTCCAAGGAGACCGGGGCCAAACTGGGTGGCACGCTCTATTCCGACGCGCTCTCGAAGGCCGATGGGCCGGCCCCCACTTACATTGAGCTGATGCGACACAATATAAGGCAGCTGAAACAGGCTCTCGCCCCCTGACGATCGCTACGCTGGAGTTGAAATGTCCGACAAGATCCCCGTCACCGTGCTCACCGGCTACCTCGGTGCCGGCAAGACGACGCTGCTCAACCGCATCCTCTCGGAGAACCACGGCAAGCGCTATGCCGTGATCGTCAACGAGTTCGGCGAAATCGGCATCGACAACGAGATCGTCGTCGGCGCCGACGAGGAAGTTTTCGAGATGAACAACGGCTGCATCTGCTGCACCGTGCGCGGCGACCTGATCCGCATCGTCGAGGGATTGATGCGCCGCAAGGGCCGGTTCGACGCCATCATCATCGAAACCACCGGCCTTGCCGATCCCGCGCCTGTCGCGCAGACCTTCTTCGTCGACCAGGACGTGCAGGATCGCGCACGCCTGGATGCGATCGTCACCGTGGCGGACGCCAAGTGGCTCTCGGCCCGGCTGAAGGACGCGCCGGAAGCCAAGAACCAGATCGCCTTCGCCGACGTGATCCTGCTCAACAAGACCGATCTGGTGACGCCGGCGGAACTGGAGGCGGTGAAGGGCCGCATCCGCGCCATCAACCCCTACGCCCGCATGATCACCACCCAGAAGTGCAATGCCCCGCTGGACGAGGTCCTCGATCGGCATGCTTTCGATCTGGAGCGCATCCTGGAGATCGAGCCCGCCTTCCTGGACGACGGCCATGACCATCACCACGATCACGATCACGGCGACGATCACGGCCACCACCACCATCACCACGGCGGGCTGAAGCACTATCACGACGAGGAGATGCAATCCGTGGCGATCCGCATCGACGGCGATGTCGATCCCGACAAGTTCATGCCCTGGATCAACGATCTGGTGCAGCGCCGCGGCCCCGACATCCTGCGCTCGAAGGGCATCCTGGCCTTCAAGAATGAGCCGAAGCGGTTCGTCTACCAAGGCGTGCACATGATCCTCGATGGCGATCTTCAGCGCGACTGGCGACCGGATGAACCGCGCGTCTCCACGATCGTGTTCATCGGTCGCCATCTCGACGAAAAGGAGCTGCGCGAAGGCTTCACGGCCTGCGCCGCCTGAGGCGAAGCCAGATGACCGCTGCATCGTTTGAGACCTTGACGCAACACGTCGCCGACCTTCCAGCCGGGGATTTCGTCGCCCATGCTGCCTTTCTGGGAAAGGTCCCCGTTCTGGCCATGAGCGATGGCCGCATCCGCATCGGCGATGCCTCGGGGGCGCGCGAGGTGCAGGCGCATGACGCAACCATTCTCGTCGCGGCAGACGATGCGACGCGCCTCGTGACCGGCGGCGATGACGGCAAGGTCATCGCCATCGACGCCAGTGGGTCGCTTGCCACGCTGGCGGATGAAAAGGGCCGCTGGATCGATGCTGTCGCCCTCGGCGCTTCCGGCGCGACCGCCTGGTCTGTCGGCAAACGCGTCAACGCCCGCGACGGCAAAGGACGGGTCAAGTCGCTCGACCTGCCCTCGTCCTCCCGTGGCTTGTGCTTTGCGCCGAAGGGATACCGGCTCGCCGCAACGCATGCCAATGGCACAACCCTGTGGTTTCCGGCGGTCTCCGCCGAGCCAGAGAGACTGGAATGGAAAGGGTCGCATCTCGACGTGACCTGGTCACCGGATGGACGATTTGTGGTCTCTTCCATGCAGGAGAACCAGCTGCACGGCTGGAAGCTGCCTGAGAAGACGCATATGCGCATGTCGGGCTACCCGGCCAAGACGCGTTCCCTGTCATGGTCCGGCGATGGCGCGTGGCTGGCGACCTCTGGCGCCGAGGCCGCGATCATCTGGCCATTCTCCGGGACGGGTCCCACCGGAAAGGCGCCGCGCGAGTGCGGCGTCAGGCCGAAACGGACGACGCAGGTCGCGTTCCACCCCAAGGCGCTGGTTCTGGCCATCGGCTACGAGGATGGCTGGGTGCTGCTCGTGCGCCTGACCGATGCGGCGGAACTCATGGTGCGGCGTGGAACCGGCGGCCCTGTCACCGCCCTGGCCTGGGATGGCGCCGGGCAGCGCTTGCTGTTCGGCACCGAGGATGGCGCTGCCGGACTGTTGACCTTGCCTGGCGGTTGATCGATCCTGCCGGCGGGGACGGTGGAGCATCGAAGCCAGCACGGAGGTGCGGCGTGATCGCCAGGCTACTGACAAGCGCAATGGTGGTGGTGGGCGGCGTCAGTGCGGTCCAGCTTCCGGAATTCGCGCAGCAGTATCGCCAGCGCCTTGGCGGCGCCACCGATGAGCTGCGCGCGATCGTCGAACGCTTCGATGCGGATGCCCGCTCCGAAGGTCTGTCGCGCGCCGAGGCTCTGAGGAAGCACACCGAGAACGCCGAGGAACTGTTCCGCAAACGCGGCGCGGCGATGATTGACACCATCGCACGCCAGCAGCGGCTGGAGCGCTTCCGCGACGACATGGCGAAGCTGTCGGGTGGCAACCTGACGATGGCTCTCGCGACGCGGCTCGACCGGGAAACCGCCCGCTCGACTTTCAATGACTACGAGCCGGCCATACCTTTCACCGGAGAAGGCGGCGTTCTGGCGATTCTCGGCGGCTTTGTCGGCTGGATCCTCGCGCGGCTGCTCGGCTGGCCAAAACGGGCGATCGCCCGCAGGCTGCAGGCGCGCAAGGAGACGCACTACGCCTGACGCCGCGAGCGAGCGCACGACGCGAGGCTTCGCCCCTCGCGGCCCGCCGGATGGTCAGCGCACCAGGATGTTGCGAAACTGCCAGGGGTCGGCGGTGTCCACATCCTCCGAGAACAGCTTTCCCCGGTTGTCGAGCGGCGTCCAGTCGGTATAGGCGCCGATGACCGGACCGAGATAGGGCAGCTGCACCTCAAGGCAGCGCCTGAAATCCATCTCGTCCGCCTCGACGATTCCGGCATTCGGGTTTTCCAGCGCCCAGACCATGCCCGCCAGCACAGCCGAGGTCACCTGCAGGCCGGTCGCGTTCTGGTACGGGGCGATGCGGCGCGTCTCCTCGATGGAAAGCTGGGAGCCGTACCAGTAGGCATTCTTGCCGTGGCCATAGAGCAGCACACCGAGTTCATCGATGCCGTCCACGATCTCGTTCTCGTCGAGGATGTGCCATGTCGGCTGGCGCCGGCCCTCGGCGCCGAACATCTCATGCAGGGAGAGGACGGCGTCATTGGCCGGGTGGTAGGCATAGTGGCAGGTCGGCCGGTAGACGGCCTTGCCCGATGCATCGCGGACGGTGAAATAGTCGGCGATCGAGATCGACTCGTTGTGGGTGACGAGGAATCCGTACTGCGCGCCCGGCGTCGGGCACCAAGAGCGGACCCGGGTGTTTGCCCCTGGCTGGAGCAGGTAGATCGCTGCGCCACAGCCGGTCTCGTGCGTCCGTCCATTCTCCGGCATCCAGGCCTCGTGCGTGCCCCAGCCGAGCTCCGCCGGCTGCATGCCTTCCGAAACGAAGCCCTCGACCGACCAGGTGTTCACGAACACGTTGAGAGGCTTCGGATTCCTCGATCGCTGGGTATCGCGCTCCGCGATATGCACGCCCTTGACGCCGCAGGCCTGCATCAGGCGCGCCCAGTCCTCGCGCGTCTTCGGTTCCTCGAAGCTCAGGCCGAGGTCGGTCGCGACATTGAGCAGCGCCTGCTTGACAAACCAAGACACCATGCCCGGATTGGCACCGCAACAGGAAACTGCGGTCGGCTTGCCACGGGTCGAGCGCGCGGCGGCGAGAGTCGTCTCGCGAAGCGCGTAGTTCGAGCGCGCGGCCGGACCGGCGCTCAGGTTGAAGTAGAAGCCCGCCCAGGGCTCGTTCACCGTGTCGATGTAGAGGGCGCCGATCTCCTGGCAGAACGTCATGATGTCGACCGATGAGGTGTCCACCGAGAGATTGACGCAGAAACCCTGGCCACCGCCTTCCGTCAACAGCGGCTTGAGCAGCTCCCGGTAGTTGTCGCGCGTGACGGCGCGGTGGATGAAGCGCACGCCAAGTTCATCGAGCAAGGGGCGATCCTTGTCCTCAGGATCGATCACCACCAGGCGCGCGCGGTCGTAACGGAAATGCCGCTCGATCAGCGGCAGCGTGCCCTTGCCGATAGAACCGAAACCGATCATCACAATCGGACCGGTGATTGTGCCGTGGACAGGCCAGTCGTTCATTTCCGTCTCCCGCAGAAGCTCGATGCAGCGCGGCCGGTTCATGCGGAAACCGGCCGCGTCCGTCAATGGAAAGGTTGCCAAGCCCGGCCTTATCAGGCGCGGTCCGCCTCCGTTTCGCCGCCGGCCCCGGTCGCGCCGGATAGCGGCTGCGGCAGCGGTTGCGGAC
>ERZ761609.2332-NODE-2332-length-14229-cov-41.874982_pt1 | contig 14229 bp, 14 predicted proteins | sample MGYA00511163_ERZ761609 | MGnify/ENA primary metagenome ERZ761609 (study PRJEB28899, sample SAMN02445070) | bioreactor sludge metagenome | biome: EBPR sludge | place: Australia: Brisbane, Thorneside Wastewater Treatment Plant | collected 2011-12-16 ... | reverse complement strand
ACCACCGAGATCTACACTCTTTCCCTACACGACGCTCTTCCGATCTACCTCGCCATCCACCTCGACGCGGCCCGCGTCCATCGCGTCCACGCCGAACAACGCCCGGCACAGTTCAGTCCGGCCCGCGCCCACCAGCCCCGCCACGCCCAGCACCTCGCCCGCGCGCGCCTCGAAGGTCACATTCTCGAGCACGCCCCGCCGCGTCAACCCCTCCACGCGCAGCCGTACCGCGCCCGCCTGCCGGTCGCGCCGCGCCCGCGTCTCCAGCGCACGGCCCACCATGTGCCGCACGAGTTCGTCGTTGGTCACTTCGCTCATCGGCGAGGTGAACACCGTCTCGCCGTCGCGCAGCACCGTCGCCCGCTCGCCGAGCACGCGCAACTCCTCCATCCGGTGTGTGATGTACACCACCGCCACGCCGCGCTCCTTCAGCCCGCGCACGATGCGGAGCACCTCCCGCGTCTCGCCCTCGGAGAGCGCCGAGGTCGGCTCGTCGAAGATCAGCAGCGAAGCATCCTGTGCCACCGCGCGGCAGATCTCCACCATCTGCCGCTCAGCCGGGCTGAGGCGCTCCACGCGCCAGTCCTCGCGCAGTGAGAACCGGTGCTCCTCGATCAATCGCCGCGCCGCCTCGCGCATCCGAGCGCGCCGCAGCCAGCCGAAGCGCCCGCTGAGTTCGCGCCCCAGCCACAGGTTTTCGGCCACGGTCAGATGCGGCGCCAGGAGGCTTTCCTGATGGACCATCGCCACGCCCGCGCGCTGCGCCTCGGACGGCGTGCGGAACCGCGCCGCCGCGCCCTTCCAGCGCATCGCGCCCGCATCCGGCGCCACCATCCCCGCCACGATCTTCATCAGCGTGGACTTGCCCGCGCCGTTCTCGCCCAACAGCAGATGGACCTCGCCCGCCGCCAGCCGCAGGTCCCCCCGCCGCAGCGCCACCACGCCGCCATAGCGTTTCTGCATCCCTTCGAGTTCGAGCACCATCAGGCCAAGCAGACAGCTTACCGCCTCCATGCCCCGCTTCGTATACTCCTCGATCATCCCCGCGCCGGTCGCGCGCGTGTTCGCCTTCCACGAGCAGCCTGACGCGCTCGAACGCCTCACACCGCCGTTTGCGCCCGCGCGCGTCATCCGCCGCACCGGCGGCATCCTGCCGGGCGCTATCGTCGAACTCGAAGTGCCCCTTGGTCCGTTCAAGACCCGCTGGCTCGCCCGCCACACCGAGTATGAGAAGGACCGTCTCTTTGCCGACGTCCAGGACCACGGACCCTTCCGCCGCTGGGTCCACCACCACCGCTTCGAACCCGTCTCGCCCAATGAATGCCGCCTGACCGACGACATCGACTTCTCGTTGCCCGGTGGTCCGCTGATCGACTTCCTTGGAGCATGGTTCGCCCGCCTCCAACTCCGTCGCATGTTCCGCTACCGGCACGAAGCCACGCGCCGCGCGGTGCTTTAGACAGAGGAGGCCTTCGCGCTACCCACCCGCACCACAATCAGCGTCATGTCGTCGTGCTGTGGTGCGCCACCTGCCCAGGCGGTGGCCTCGGCGAACAGACCTTGCATCACTTCCTCTGCCGGGCGTCCTTTGAGGCGTTGCGCCGCCTCAGCGAGGCGCTGTTCGCCCCACTGTTCGCGCGCCTCGTTCATTGCTTCGCTGAAACCGTCGCTATAGAGCAGCACCAGATCCTCTGGCCCCACCGCTGCCTCGCCTTCCTCATACCGCACGCTGCGCATCAGACCCAGCGCCAGGCTCCGGCCGGTGAGCCACTCCACCTCGCCGCCGGCGCGGATCAGCAGCGCGGGCGGATGCCCAGCCGAGGCATACCGCAACCGCCGCCGGTCCGCGTCGAACTCCACATAGGTCAAGGTGGCAAACCGGCTGCGCGCGGTCGAAGCGTGGATCAGCACGTTGAGGCTTTCGAGCAGCCGCGCCGGCGATTGCACACCCCCCATCTGCAAGCCGCGCAGCGAACTCTGCAGGCTCGCCATCACGAGCGACGCGGGGACGCCCTTGCCCGAAACATCCCCCAACGCGCACGCAAAGCCCCCGCCCTCGAGCGGGAAGAAGTCGTAGTAGTCCCCGCCCACTTCCTCGGCCGGGCGGCAATGCCCCGCCGCGTCCAGGCCTTCCACCGCGACGCGGCCCGCCGGAAACAGCCGCTGCTGCACGTCGCGCGCGATCTCGAGTTCGCGCCGGTAGCGTTCGCGCTGGGCCGTTTCGGCCTCGACCTGAGCGAGCAGGCGGCTGTTTTCAATCGCCATCGCCGTCTGCGCCGCCACCGTTTCGAGCAGCCCGCGGTCCGAACGTGAATACGGCTCCTCGTTCTTCTTTGGACCCAGCAGCAGCGTCCCCAACTGCCCGCGCGTTCCCTCGAGCGGCAGCGCCAGCTCGACTGCCTCCCCGGCCGGTGCGCCATCCAGCGCCACCCGCGCCCATTCGACGTGCAGCGCCTCGATGATCCGCCGCGACACCAGGTCCATCAGCGCGGGGGTGCTGGTGATGCTCCGCACCTCGCGGCTCAATTGCGCCAGCATCTGCTCGGCTTCCACCTGTTCGCCGAAGAAGCGCCGGTCCACGAACGCCCGCAACCGCTCCGCGGCCTTGCGCGCGCCCAGGATGACGATCACCATCACGGACAGCACGAGGATCCGCTGCGGCGTGTTGAATTCGGCGCCGGACTGGAGCCGCACCGCATAGAAGATCGCGCCCCCGATCACCACGCCGCGCAGGATGGCCACCCCGCGCGTGGCGAGGGCATACTGCAGCCCCTGCCGCACCACCACGCCCACATCCAGAGCCCGGTCCACCAGGATCAGATAGGCCAGCACGAACGGAAACAGCATCGACAGCGTCACCGGCGGTCCCCAGATCCAGACCGGCCAGGCCGCGAAATCGCCGCGCGCCAGCACGACCGCGGCCACCACGACCAGGCCCATCGGCGTCAGCGTCACCAGCGCGCCGTAGTACAACAGCCGCAGGCGCCGGCGCGCGTCCGCCGCCTTCTCCACGGACGCCTTGTAGCCGAGGTTGCCGAAGAACATGCCGATCGCGGCAAAACCGGCCACCGTGCCGACGCGCGTGGCATGAGTCAGCAGCGCCATGAGCGGCGCCGCCGCCACCGCGTCGTGCTGTTGCCAGACGTAGGCCGCCGCCGGGACCAGAGCCGCCGCCAGCAACGCCAGAGTCACCGGCCAGCGCAACCGGGGGAGCCAGCGCAGCGGGTGGGCCGGGTCGGGGAAATCGTAGCCGAACCACATCATGCCCAACGGCCACAGGGCCGAGCCGAGGAAGGAGGTGACCGCCGCCAGCTCCGCCATGGGCGACCCCCAGCGGGCGGTCAAGGCCAAGTCGTCGCTGATGACATGCGCAAAGCCGGCCAGCAGCGCCAGCAAGCTCCAGGCCAGCCGCGATTCGGGCCGCGCCCAAACCACGAAGAACGCCAGCGCCAGGCAGACCCACGCATTCACCATCCCCACGACGAGCATCACGCTCCGCTGCGTTGCGCGCGCGCCGCTCTTGAACGCGGCCAGCGGCACCCGCGCCTCGACGCGGGCGCCGTTCCGCTCGACGGTCACTTCGAGCCGGTCGCCCGGGGCGCGTTTGCCGAGCGGCGCCATGATGTCCAGAGTTCCGCGCACGGGCCGCCCCTCGATGGCCAGAAGCCGGTCGTCCTCGGCCAGCCCCGCCGCGAGCGCCTCCGGTTCCAGGCCGGAGAGCCCGAGCGTCGATCCCTTCACCGACATCGGCCACTGGGCGAAGCTTTCGAGACGGTCGGCCAGCCGCACCATGTCCACCGACAGGCGCGCCTGGAGCAGGCCGAGCACCAGCCCAAGCAGAGCGATCAGGAAACGCCGCCGGAACAACGCGCCTCGAGTGAGCATACCGTTCGGCCAGAATACCGCACCACGGAGGATCGCGCTCGACCAGCATCGGACGCGCTGCCCGCGAGGCGGCCGCCCCAGGGTGGCGACGGCGAATAAACCTCTTTGAATGAATTGATTAGGACGGGTCTGGGTTCGTTCTGCAGGATCATCACCAGCGCCTGGCCGGGGCGGGGCGGGAACGGCTGGCCGGGACAGAAGACGAGGAATTCAGAACGAACCCAGACACGGCCTAAGGAATTGACAGATTGCGGGTTATTCGCGTTTTCCACAGGCGGGACGGGCGGTTGGCCGGGCTGGCTTAGGTGCATGGTGGTTTCCATCGGGACAGAGATTGGATCGTCTATTTCCATTGAAGAGGGAGGGGGTGGGGCGACCGAACCACCACTTCCTGTAAGTGATTGATTAATGGGGAGAAATAATTCAGAAAAGCGTTGGAACGGGTGGCGCCGAATGCGCGAAATTTCAATTGTGACCGGCAAGTTGTGTTTTTTCAATTATTTGCCGGACTTGGTGGGCGGACGTGACTCGGGTCACGGAGATTCGGCGTTGGTCCGCTTATCCTGACTTCGAGGGATACGATCATGACCTTGACCACGAATCAGACAATTTCCGAGATCGCCGCCCAGTCGCTTGGGGCCGTGCGCGTATTTGAGAAACATGGAATCGATTACTGCTGCGGGGGGAAGCGGCCGGTGGCCGAGGCGTGCGAGGAGCTGGGTCTCGACGCCGGCGCGGTGACGGCGGAACTCGAGCAGGCGCTGGCCGGACGGCCGGCGGATGAGAGGGACTGGAACCAGGTTCCACTGCGCGAGTTGATCAACCACATCATTGGGAAGCACCACGAGTTTCTGAAGCTGGAATTGCCGCGGCTGAACCAGCGGCTGCAGAAGGTGATGCGGGTGTATGGCGAGCAGGATCAGGCCACGCTGGGGGCGCTGCCGGCGCTGTTCAACGGCCTTTCGGACGAGTTGAGCATGCACATGCACAAGGAAGAGGCGATCCTGTTTCCGTACATCGACCGGCTGGAATCGGCGAAGCGGACGGGCGAATTGACGCCTCCGTCGCCGTTCGGCTCGATTGCGAATCCGATTGCGATGATGGAGCACGAACACGACAACGCGGGCGCGGCGCTGAAGGGCATGCGCGAGACGACGAGGGATTACGCCGTGCCGGGGTATGCGTGTGTCACCTACCGTTCACTGCTGGAGGGGTTGCGCGAGTTGGAGGAGGATCTGCACCTGCACATTCACCTGGAGAACAACATTCTGTTCCCGCGGGCGGTGGCGCTGGAGGCGGGGCGGTAAGGGGGCGGCTGAGCCGGGGGCTTCGTCCGTGAGGGGCGGAGCCTTTGGCTGTTTCAGGCGACGTGCCGGGTGGGGATGCGCTTGAGAGCGTCGCCGGTTTGCTGGAGGGCGAGGTCGAGGTCGTAGGCGGTCTGGAGGTTCAGCCAGAAGGCGGGGGTGGTGCCGAAGTAGCGGGCGAGGCGGAGGGCGGTGTCGGCGGTGAGGCTGCGTTTTCCGGCGAGGATCTGGTAGAGGCGGTTGGGTGGGACTTCAAGCAGGTCCGCGAGTTGTTTGGCGGTCATGCTGATGGATTCGAGTTCGTCGGCGAGGATTTCGCCGGGATGGATGGGGGTGCGTGGCACGGTGGGGCTCCTTGGATTGAACGGCCGACGATCTGCTGCTACCGGATTGGAGTTTGGGAATTTCGCATCCTGTAACCGAGCCTGGAAATCCCGAAATCCTTCACGGCGAGGGGCGATTCTTATTCCGAAAGGCTCCCAGGTTGACCCAAGACGTCCTGCGTAACAGTAGCATAAGTGCGGCAGGCAAATAGAGCAACCCGATACTCATTGCCCCAACGACACTGAACACCAGAAGAATGACGCCTGAGGTGGTTCGCAGGCGAGGCCAGAAGAAGGGAATGGCAACTGCAAGGAGTGGGATGCTTGTTACAACCGCCGCCGTTAATGCACCGGAAACCTCAGGAAGTGTAGTACGGGATAACTCGGTCCGTCGGCTTGACTCGCCGTATGCCATCCTGGAACTCAACGGCACGGTCCACGCACTAATCGTGGCGATCACCACAAAGATGAGCGCGAGAATCATACCGGCCGCGGGTCTTTGCATCACCACACTATGCTGTCCCCGATCCTCGTTAGCCTGCTCCGAGGATACAGTAGATTTCGACGCGGGGGGCCAGTGGTGGCGGGGCGCTCGGTGGATCGTGGGACGAATTGCTGAAGAGCTGGCGAAGGTGGTTTTCTAGCGTACGAAACGGACGCGGGTGAAGCGTTCGGGGAGGTGTGAGTCGTAGACGCCGTGCGGCGTCCAGGCCCAGGCGGGGTGCGGTTCGATTTCACGGCCGCCGGCTTCCACCTTTTGAAAACGGCTGAAGAACATCCTCCATTCGTCGCCGGGCGCGGGAGGGAGGGCGCGGCCGTCAGCCAGGTCTCGCATGCCCGCCCAAGGCAGGGCGAGGGTGACGCTCCAGCCGCGATCGACGTCGGAATCGTCGTTCAAGGTCCCGTCGAGGTGAACGGCGGAGCGGAGACCAGGGAAATCCCAGTCGAGGAAAGCCCAACGGAGACCGCGCGGATGAGTGCCCCGCCAGAAGGTGGCGGGCCGGCGGTCGTAGTCGCCGCCGAAGGTGACCGCGTCGCGGCGGCGGGGATCATAGCCGGGCTGGGCGAGCAAGGGGGAATCGCGCCAGACGAAGAAGACCTCATAGAGAGTGCCCAGGGCGTTGATCTCGAGTTCGTAATAGCAGTGGCCTCCGTCGATGAAGAGCTCGACGTCGTTTTCCTGGAAGATGAGCGAGTCGCGTTCGGTGAGGGAGGCTCGGAGGAAGGGCTCCTCGACGCGGAAGGCGACGTAGAGGGCATTGTCGTCCCAGAGCGCGGCGGCGCGGGTGTCCCACCAGCCGGGTGCGCCGGAGACAATGTCAGCGAACCGCGGCGACCAGGCGGCGAGGTCCCAGGGCGGCTGGTCCACACGGCCATTGATTTCGGGCGGATCGGAGGTGAAGCGGCAAAGGCAGATGCTGGTGGAGCTTTCGGACAGGCTCGGCATGTGAGGCCAGTATACCGGGCGGCAGGGTTCAGGAGCAGGGTTTGAGGGGCGGGAGCCAGGGGAGGGGGTTGGTGGGGACTCCGTGGATGTAGAGGCTCCAGTGGAGGTGGGGGCCGGTGGCGAAGCCGGTGGCGCCGGCGAGTCCGATGGGTTGGCCGGCTTCGACGCGGTCGCCTTCCTTCACGAGGAGTTTCGAGAGGTGGATGTGGATGGAGGTGAGGCCGTGGCCGTGGTCGAGGCCGACGCTGCCGCCGTGGAGCCGGTACATTTTGGAGAGGCGGACGAGGCCGGCGGCGGGGGCGCGGACGCGGACTCCGGTGGCGGCGCGCTGGTCGATGCCGCGGTGGTAGTTGCCGGTGGGTTTGCCGTTGTGGTGGCGCTGGACGCCGAAGGGCGAGATCATGCAGCCGGGGACGGGATGGCGAAAGGGCGTTTGCCAGTAGCGGCTTTCGCTGACGGTCTGCTGGAGTTCGCGGACGGCTTCCATCTCGCCGGGGGAGGCGCGGAGGGCCTGCATGCCGGCCGTGGCGCGGATGTTCTGGATGGGAAAGCGGGCGTCGATGATCTGGACGGGCTGTTCGGCGACGGTGCGGCCGGTGGTGTCCTCCAGGATGAGTTGGGCGGGGCCAGCGGGGTCGTCGGCGGCGATGGGGAGGAGGCCGAGTTGGCCGCCATCGGGGCTGGGGAACAGAGGGATGCGGCGCGCGCCGAGGCGGGCGGTGAAGGCACCCGGCTGCTGGGTTTCGATGCGGATGACCTCGCCCTGCTTCACGTTTTCGGGGGTGATGGTGAAGGCGGCGGCGAGGAGCAGGAGGGCGGCGGTCAGAGGGCCTCCAGGATGAGGCACTTGAGGTAGAGGGTTTCGGGGACGGTGAGCAGGACGGGATGGTCGGCGGCCTGGGCGCGGCGTTCGAGGACGCGGAGGGTGCGGCCGGCATCGAGCGAGGCTTCGGCGGCAACGTTGAGCAGATCGGCTTCGGAGACGTGATAGGAGCAGGAGCAGGTGACGAGGATGCCGCCGGGCGGGAGAAGGCGGAGGGCTTTGACGTGCAGGTCCTTATAGCCGCGCAGGGCGGCGGCGACGGAGGCGCGGTTCTTGGCGAAGGCGGGGGGATCGAGGACGACGGTGTCGAACTGGCGGCGCTGGCGGGCATAGCCGCCGAGGAGGTCGAAGACGTCGGCTTCGCGGAAGGTGACGTTGGTGATGGAGTTGAGAGCCGCGTTGTGGGCGGCGGTGGCGAGCGCCGGGCCGCTGGAATCGACGCCTTCGACGGATTCGCAGCGGGCGGCGAGGTGGAGGGCGAAGCCGCCGGTGGAGGTGAAGCAATCGAGGGCGCGGCCGCGGGCGTGGCGAGCGGCGGCGAGGTAGTTTTCGCGCTGGTCGAGATAGACGCCGGTCTTCTGGCCGGCCCAGGGTTCGACGCGCCAGCGGAGGTTGTTGAAGGCGACTTCGACCTGCTGAGGGACTTCGCCGGCGAGGGTTTCGGAGACTTCGAGGAGGCCTTCGTGGCGGCGCGCGGGGGCGTCGTTGCGGGCGAGGATGCCGGCGGGAGTCAACAGCTCCTGAAGGCAGGCGGCGAGGTCGAGGCGGGCGGCGTCCATGCCCTGGGTGAGGAACTGGGCGCAGAGGACGGGACCGTAGCGGTCGATGATGAGACCGGGAAGGAGGTCGCCTTCGGCGTGGACGAGGCGGCAGACTTCGAGGGCGGGGGCGACGCGTTCGCGGTGAGCGAGGGCGGCACGGAGGCGGTCCATCCAGAAGGGGCGGTCGATGGGGATGGTTTTGGGGGTGAGCAGGCGGAGGGCGATTTGGGAGGAGGAGGAATAGTGGGCCATGCCGAGGGCGCGGCCGCGCTGGCTGGCGACGCGGACGGCGGCGCCGGGGGGCGCGCCGCCGTCGCTGGCGATGTCGGTGCGGTAGATCCAGGGGTGGCCGGAGGCGAGGCGGTCCTCGCCGCGCCTTGTGACTACGACCTGAGGCTCGGAGTTCAACGCGCTGGATCAGCCAATCTGGATGGCGCGCAGGCGGGCGATGCGCTCCTGCGTGGGCGGGTGGGTGGAGAAGAGCTTGGCGAGGCTCTGGCCGGTGAGCGGCTTGACGATGTACATGTGCGACATGGCCTCGCTGCTGTGCATGGGGATGCGTTTGGAGTAGCCCTCGAGGCGCGAGAGGGCGTTGGCGAGGCCGCTGGGGGAGCCGATGGCGCGGGCGGCGCTTTCGTCGGCGGCATACTCGCGGGTGCGCGAGATGGCCATCTGGATAATGCCGGCGGCCACGGGCGCGAGGAAGAGCATGAGGAGGGCGACCATGGGGTTGGGGCCTTCGTCGTCGTCGCGGCGGCCGCCGCCGAACCAGAGGGCCATCTGGGCCATGTAGGTGAGCGCGGCGGCGACGGTGGCGGCGATGGAACTGATGAGGATGTCGCGATTCTTGATGTGGGCGAGTTCGTGGGCGACGACGCCTTCGAGTTCGTCCTCGTTCATGAGTTCGAGCAGGCCGGCGGTGACGGCGACCGAGGAGTTTTGCGGGTTGCGGCCGGTGGCGAAGGCGTTGGGGGCCTGTTCGGGGATGACCCAGAGCTTGGGCATGGGCAGGTTCATGCGCTGGCAGAGACGGCGGGTCATGGGTTCGAGGCGGCGGTAGATCTGCGGGTTTTCGGTCTCGCTGACGCGGATCGCGCCGCTGGCCTTGAGGGCCATTTTTTCGCTGAAGAAGTAGCTGAAAAAGTTCAATCCGATGGCCATCATGAGGCCAATGGTCATGCCGTTACCGCCGGGGCTAAGCAGGTTGCCGCCCACGACGAGGAGGCCGCTGAGAGAGCCGAGCAGAAGCGCAGTTTTCAATCCGTTCATGGCTGTTTTGTGAGTGTGTTCCCGTTCAGTTTTGATTGTCCCACACGCCACCCTGCGTGCCGGGACAGCCGTTCCAATTGGTTAGATGCAGAGCGGGACACCGGCGTTACGATTCGATATGATAGCGGGTTCGGCCACCCCCGGTGGGCCCTGAGATTCAAAGGAGATCAAGCCAGATGAGCCAGGAACTGTCAAGACGCAATTTTGTCCGCAAATCGGCCGTTGCCGCCGCCGCGATGGCGGGTCCGGCGGTGCTGCCGGCGCTAGGGCAGAACGAGAAGATCAACATGGGCTGGATCGGCACGGGCGGCCGCGGCTACTATCTGCTGCAACGGACCTATGACGGCAACGCGGCGGCGGTGAACGTGACGGCGGTGTGCGACACGTTTTCGACCAACCTGAACCGCGGCAAGGATCTGGTGGCCACCAAGGAGGGCAAAGCGCCCAAGGCGGTGGTGGACTATAAGGAGATTCTGAACGACAAGTCGATCGACGCGGTGGTGATCGCGACGCCGGAGCACCTGCATCACCGGATGCTGCTGGATGCGCTGGCGGCGGGCAAGCATGTGTATGTCGAGAAGCCGCTGTCGCACACGATCGAAGAGGCGCAGGAGATCCTGAAGGCTTCGAAGGGTTCGAAGAGCGTGGTGCAGGTGGGCACGCAGAACCGGTCGAACAGCCTGTACCAGATGGCGCGGACGATGATCCAGCAGGGCGTGATCGGCGACTGCCACTACACGCGCGCGTTCTGGTACCGGAATGCGCTGCCGACGGGCGCGGCGGCGTGGCGGTATTCGATTCCCGACGATTTGAGCCCGCAGTCGGCCGACTGGCAGAGGTTTCTGGGGCCGGCGCCGAAGCGGGAGTTCGACCGGGCGCGGTACTCGCAGTGGCGGCTGTATTGGGATTACTCGAGCGGCATTGCGACGGACCTGATGGTGCACCAGACGGACGTGACAGCGTTTGTGATGGACAAGGGGACGCCTTCGTCAATCATCGCCTCGGGCGGCGTTTACCGCTGGACGAAGAACGACGACCGCGATGTGCCGGACACCTGGAGCGTGCTGCTGGACTATGAAGCCGAGAAGTTCCATGTGAACTATTCGTGCTACCTGGGCAACGCGAAGTTCGGCTACGGCGAGCAGTTCTGCGGCAACGAAGGGACGATTGAGGTGATCAACCGCTCGACGCTGAACTACTACCCGGAGGTGTTCGCGCCGGGCATGAGCGAGAACGTGAAGGAGCGTAAGGAGCTGACGATCACGATTCCGCGCAACGATAACCTGGCGGTGGAGGCGCACATCCGCAACTTCCTGAACGCGATCAAGGGCAAGGAGCAGGCGATTGCGCCGGTGCGCGCGGGCTTCGATGCCGTGGTGGCGGGGCTGCTGTCGGTGGTGAGCTACCGGGAGGGCAAGAAGATCCTCTGGGATGCGAAGACGGACACGTATCGCCGCGCCTGAGGCCGCGGATCATTGCAGAAACGCGAGGGGCCGCTCTTCGGGGCGGCCCTTTGCTATGCGCGGTGCAGACGGCGGAGCGTGAAGCTGCCGGCGTGGAGAGTGGCGTGTTCGAGGCGGCGCCAGTCCTCATCGACATGGAGGAGTTTGCCGGAGATGTGATTGGAGCGCTCCGAGGCGAGGAACAGGGCGAGGTTGATCTGTTTGTCGGGGGGCGTGCCGCCGTGGGTGCGGACCTGCGAAGCCTCCTGGACTTCCTTCCAGCCGGCGCGTTCGCCGGCGCGGAGGACCTCGTCGGTGATGTTGGTGTAGGTGGGGCCCGGGTCCATGCAGTTGATCTGCACATTCTCTTCGCGGACCTCTTCGGCGACGGATTCGGCGAAGCGGACGAGAGCGGTTTTGGCGGCCGCATAGACGCTGAACCAGGGGCGCGGCTCCTCGGCGCCGCCGCCCGAAAGCAGGATGATTTTGCCGGAGCGGCGTTCGATCATCTGGGGCAGGACGGCGCGGACGGCGTTCATGGAGCCGAGCAGGTTCGTATTGATGACCTCGGCCCAATCCTTGGGGTGGCTGTCGACAAAGGGGCCGATGGGGCCTTGCACGCCAGCGGCGCAGATGAGAACATGAACGCCGCCGTAGTGGGTGCGCATGCGTTCGGCGGCGGCGGCCATCTGTTCGAAGTCGCGGACATCGGCGCGGAGGCGGAGCGACGCGCCGCCGGCGTGTTCGATTTCGAGATCGGCCAGGTCCAGCTCAGCTTTGCTACGGGCGAGCAGGCCGACGCGCGCGCCCGCCTGTCCGAAGCCCATGGCAAGCCGTTTACCGATGCCGCGGCCCGCGCCCGTGATCAGGACGCCTTTCTCCTTAAATGCCTGCACTGCCAGAGGATCCTCACCCCGATCGTAGCAGGACAGAGCGATCATCCGGGGCCGAGCAGGAGGGACTCAGCCCGAGTGAACAGGGCGTCGAGGCTGTCCCCCGGACGGCTTTCGGCGATGCCCAGCCGGGCCGTCACATGCACTTTGATTTTTCCGCGCGCACCCGCCATGATTTCGTAGTCGCCGCTCAAGGTCCGTTCGATCGGACGTGAGCGGGCGATCGCTTCCCGCAAACCGCCCGGGATCAGGAAGGCAAACTCCGATCCCCGCCAGCGCGCCGCCTTTTCATCCTCCTGACATTCGCGCAGCAGGCGCTGGCCGAAGGCGCGCAGGAGTTCATCGCCGGTCTGGCTGCCGTAGTGGCGGTTGATGAAGGCGAGTTGGCTCATGCCGAGCAGGATCATGCTGAAGCGGACGCCGGAGTCGAGGTGCGCTTGCACTTCAGCCTCCAGGCGGCGGAAGTTGGGCAGACCGGTGACCGGGTCCTCGCCGGCCATGGCCTTGGCCTCGTCCAACTGGCGGCGGTACCGGGCCATTTCGCCTTCCATCTCCTCCATGAGGGAGTTGTTTTCCTGTTTCATGGCTTCGATGGCGACTTCAAGGGACTCGATCTGGCGGCCGAGCGAGGCGCGCATCTGCTCGAGGTCCTGCGTTGCGACGGCGTTCTCGAGGCCGTTCTTGACGCCGTTCAGGCGCTCGTCCTGACGGTCGGAGCTGCCCCGGAGCTTTTCGTTCAGTTCCCCGATCTTGGCCATGACTTCCGACATATCCACCAGACCCGCCATGCGGTTCTCAAAATCACGGCCAGCGGCCGTGATGCCCGCGCGGAAGCCAGCCCGCGCCCGGCGGATGGCCCCGACGCCTGCTTTCACGCGCAGCTCAGCCGCCGCCGCGCGGAAATCGGGCCGCGGCAGGCCCAGTTTTGCCGGATAGAGACGCATCAACTGTTCATCCACATCCTCGAACGCCTGGCCGTAGGCGGCCAGAGCCTCGCCCAAACGATCCTCCAACGCCCCCAGTTCCTCGATGGACTCCCGGATGGAGACGATCTCTTGCGCCATGACATCCCGCTCCTTTCACTCCTTCCTCATATCGGCGGGTTTGTAAATTTCTTTGGGATATACTGAGGAGTGATGAACAGGCGCAGGCTCTGCGTGTGCCCGTTTGACTTCTCAGGAGGCTGATGAGCAAAGAAGATTGCATCGAAATGACCGGCGTGGTGGTGGAGAAGTTCCCCAGCGGGCTGTTCAGCGTCCAGTTGGAGCAGGACCGGATCGTGCTCGCGCACCTGGCGGGGAAGTTGCGCCGCAACCGGATCCGCGTGCTGGCGGGCGACCGGGTGACGCTGGAAATGTCGCCCTACGACCTGACCAAGGGCCGCATCACTTACCGCCACAAGTAAGCCCGCAGGCTCCGTTCCCTCCGGCTTTTCCCGCCCCATGAAAGTGCTCTTCGTCTTCGGCACCCGCCCGGAGGCGGTCAAGCTTTGCCCCCTCGTTCTTGCTCTGCGCGCCCGTACCGGCTTCGAGACCCGCGTCTGCGTCACCGCCCAGCACCGGGAGATGCTCGACCGCATTTTGCCGGTGTTTGACGTCCAAGCCGATATCGACCTCAATCTGATGGTGCCCGGCCAGACGCTGGCCGGACTGACGGCGCGCATCCTCGCGGCACTTGACCCGGTGCTGGCCGCCGAGCGGCCGGACCTCGCCGTGGTGCAGGGCGACACCACCACCACGTTCGCCGGAGCGCTGGCCGCTTTCTATCGCGGCGTACCGGTGGCGCATGTGGAAGCCGGACTGAGAACGGGCGATCTGGCCGAGCCCTTTCCCGAGGAATTGAACCGCGTGCTGACGACGCGACTGGCGGCGCTGCACTTCGCGCCGACGCCGCGCGCGGCGGAGCAGCTGGCGGCCGAGGGCGTGCCAGCCGGCCGCATTCACGTCACCGGCAACACGGGCATTGACGCTCTGCTGTATGTGCGCGACCAATTGGAGAAGGGGGCGCTGGAGGGCTACCGCGGCCCGCTGCCGCCGGCAGATCGGAAGAGCGTCGTGTAGGGAAAGAGTGTAGATCTCGGTG
>ERZ761609.2331-NODE-2331-length-14236-cov-6.052324_pt1 | contig 14236 bp, 9 predicted proteins | sample MGYA00511163_ERZ761609 | MGnify/ENA primary metagenome ERZ761609 (study PRJEB28899, sample SAMN02445070) | bioreactor sludge metagenome | biome: EBPR sludge | place: Australia: Brisbane, Thorneside Wastewater Treatment Plant | collected 2011-12-16 ... | reverse complement strand
GGGCGGAGATGGGTGGGAATGCAGGCGTCGCCTGAAAAGCCCAATCTGAAAGCGTCACATCGTCACAACCCTTGGTATCATTGGGGATACTCACGCTCTTCGATCCGTCACAAAAACCGGTTGTGACGGATCCAAAACCCTCGTTTTCGCCAATGCTGGGGCGGGTTGTGACGTTGTTACGCTTTGAAAAATCGACCTTCGCCGGCAGGTACCGATCCCAGGCTTCCGTGAAGTTCTCCCAGTAGTACCCTTTGAAGGTCTGCTTTTCCGAGCGGACGGACTGGGACAGGACGTCGTAAGGCTTGAGCAATCGGGCCAGCCTGTGGGCGGTCATGGGCTGCCCTTTTGCGAAGGTGCACCAGGGACGCTCATCGAGGCCGTTTAGGCGTTCCAGTAGGTCGGACGTTGCGATGCGATCGGAGGTGCTCTCGGTGAAAAGGGTGTGGATGTCCTGCAGCAGCATGAGGCCGATCCCCTCGTCGCTCTGCTCTCCCGCTAGCAGGACGGCCGCCTCCCGCAGGGTGCGGGGCCAATCACCACCGACCTGATCAGCGATGGCCAGGAGCGGCTCCCAGATGTCCTGCTGGCGATCGTTCAGGGCCTCAGGCAGGTCCGGGCTGGCGTCCTGAAGGCTGGCAGCGTGGTCGGCCGCCCACCGGACGCACTGCTGGCGCAGCTCGGGGCAGTCGAACTTGCGCAGGCGTTCCGTGGTTTCGGTGCGAAGCTTGCGCCGCAGCCGGATGATGATGGCCCGATCCATGGCGGTTTCCGGCAAGTCGCCGATGCTGGCCACGGCCTTAGGACAGAAAGTCGTGAACGGGGTCGGTTCGTTGTCCTCACCTTCGCACCGGAGCACGGAGCCGCTGCGGTGGAATCCGCTGTTCAGAATGTTCCGGAGCTCGACCTGGGCTTCGTCCCGGGAGTGGCTGTCGAACTCGTCGATGAGGAGCGTTGGGCGCCAGGCTTCGATGGCGCGGTACAGGGCGGCCGGGGTGGCGTTGGCAGTGACCAAGGGGCGGCGGGTCAGGCGGGCCAGCAGAGAAAGGGCGACAGACTTCCCGCAGCGATTCTCAGGGCTGAGCAGGGCCAGGATCGGCGTGTAGGGATTGGCGGCCGTGAGGTAAGTGTGGAGAGACCAAACCGCCAGGATCTCCGGGACCATCGGCCCGCTGACGAGGAATCGCCTGATCGTGCTGGTAATCGAGCCGAGAAGTTCGGCCCCGTCCACCGGCTCAGGCCACGGCTCAGCCTCCGGCGGCACAGGCCCGTCTTGAATCGCGGCGTTACCGGCGCTGCGCCTGTCTTCCACCATCCGGTCGAGGACCGACGTGCGCAGGCCGGCGCGCTTGGCCGCTTCGTCGCGGACCCGGTCGTAGGTGGCGGGGTCGAGGTCGGCCAGGCGCGAGACCATGACCTCGTCTTCGGCTTGAGCCAGGGCCAACACGGTCTTGGCGGTCACGGTTTCGCCCTGAGCGTTGGCACCGGAAAAGGTCTCCCGTTTCGCGGCGCAAGTGCCGGCCTCGTATTTGGCCGACGTCCTCGACCACTCATCCCACAGCGTAAGCCCTCGAACCGAGTCCCAGTCCTTGAGCGCCATGCCGACGGTGACCCAGGTCGAGTAGTTGTCGGCGGTGAGTCGCCGGAGGGCCGCGGCCAGTTCGAGATCGGTGACTGCGGCGCCTGGGGAGAGGGCTGGCGTCACCGCCTCGGCCAATACTGTTGGTCCGGTCGGGCCGATTGACCCCGGCCGTGCGGGAGCCGGCTTGGGTACCTTGGCGGGTTTCTTCGGTGACGCGAGGAGTGGGTTCGGTTCCGGGATCGGGAGCGGAACCGCGTCCTCGCGAACCCAGAGGTCCGGATCGTGGCTGACGAAGCACAGCCGGAGGCGGTCCTTGACCTGTTTGTCGATGTCCCGGCCGTAGCGCTCACGGAAGTACAGTTCGGCGGCCGCGAAGCTCTCCTCGTGGCGGTCGGGATCGATTCGCAGACCGAGTTTCAGCCCCTCGCCCGAGGGGGACACATACCCGAAGGCGACGTGCGGATCGGCTTGGACGAGTTCGCGGACGGTCGGCAGATCGCCGTCGAGGTGATCCAGGTCGACTTGGATCAGCCCGGTATGGCTTTGTTGCCCCTTGCGCGTCTGGGCAGTGCCCGACATCGCGAACGCAGGGAGCGACCGCTTTTCGCGATTGTAGGCATCCCGGTTGCGGGCCAGTAGAGCCCGGAGCGCATCAACCTGGCTGGCCCACCGTCCGTTGCGGATGGCCACCAGAACGTTTCCCAACGCGACGTCTTTCGGCTCCTTGCTGAAGGCGTTCTTGTACATCGACACTGGGCGACCGAGGAGCGACGTCGGCGCCTCGGACGTCTGCTCCCGCTCCATGGGCGGGGACTCAACAACGGGTTCGGGCTCTGGTGCGACGATGGCCATGGGAGGGCTTCTCCGTTTCCCGCGATCACGCGGGCGATTGATCGTCGCAGGCCTGGGCCTCCATCTTCGCGATGTAGTCGAGCATGCTCTGGAGGTTGAAGAGGCGGCAGCCCTTGACCTTGCCAGGCTCGCGCAGCGACACCGACCGGATGTGCCCCTTGCCGGCCAGTTCGTAGAGCTTGGCACGGGTCAGGCCGGTGAAGTGCTCGTGGCCGTCAATGGGGGCGCGGACCCAGACGGGCATGCCCTTGGCCTCCTCCTGGAGGAGTTGCTTGGCGAGTTCGCGGACGGGGACGGGTTGGTTGGTAGAGTTAGCGGTCATGGGGGGAGAGTATCAAAAGGGCGTGAACGTCGGTTTGGGTCCCAGTGGGTCGCATTGTGCAATGCTGTGAAACGTTCCTGGACCCACTTTGAAACGCTGTGCAACGCGTTCTTGCCGCCACCTCGGTCAAGCAACTTGTTGAACATTTTGGCGTCCGTCGGCCTCGGGATCGCCACCGCGCTTAGCGTGGTGCTTCCGGTCGGCTCGCAGCGCGGCCGCCCGACGTTCGAAGGCCTCGGTCTTCAGGTACGCCTCGACCTCGGTCAGCCGGAATCGACGCCGGCCGCCGAGGGAATGGCCCGGCACCTGCCACCGCCAGAGCGTGGCGGAGCTGATGCCGAGGCGTTGCCCGACCTCGCGGAGGGTCAGGTAGGGTTCGCGGGGCGGGACGGTCTTGGCCGGGTCGATCGCTGCCAGTTGGCCGCGCAGGACGGCCAGGGCGTCATCCCGGCGGTCTGGGGCGGCCGCCAGGGCGGCGTGCATGAGTTCTTCGAGGGCGGTGCTCATCGCGTCATCTCCTTCTGTTTCGTTGCGGACATCTTCATCGCGTACACATAAGGGGGAACGTTCGAGACTCGTGCGCGCGTCACGTAAGCGCACAACGTTGCCCCTGAGATTCGGCGCGGCGTGTTTCGGGCCGAGAAACAAAGGGGTTCGGGGGCTCCAAGCGTTTCGGAAACGTTGTCCTTTGCCGCCCCGGGCAGTTTGCCGAGACGTTCGAGGTTCTCGGGTTGGCGAGCAGGTCTCGCGGCTCATCAACCCAGGGTGGAACGTTACGCTTCAGTCTGCCGCCCCATGCCGAGGAGCCGGCCCGTGCCCGCCCCTTCGGGAGGCCCCACCGGCTCCTGAACCTGCGTCTTGAGGGGGGGCGGCGCCTATTCGCGCCAGCAGCGCTGGCAAGCGCCGCACTGTTCGTGGGATTGATCCTGCCGTCCTCTGTCGTCGTCATGCCGGTGCCGGGCGGCGGCGCTCAATGCCATGCCGCCCTACACCAGTGCGGAACGTTACGCTTCAACCGCGTTCGCGGGGTCGACCGGTTGGCTTCTGGACCGTTGCGCTCGAACGTGGGCCCTTCCGAAGTAGTGTTTGGGCCCGGAATCGAGGCTGGAACAGCCGGCGGCCTCGGCTAGGGTGGAAGCATGTCAGAGCAAGCAACCGAATTGATCGAGCGGATCAAGCAGGCGCCAGTCTCAGTGCAGCGGGAGGTCGCGACGGTGGTGCTGGAGCGGCAATTCGGGTGCAAGGCCAACTCGACCACGCCCAAGCCCCGCATCGCGGAAATCGCCGGTCGTTACCGTGTGCAGTCCGACGACGCCACCGACGACAAGACCCAGCGGTTCGTCGAGGCGATCCAAGCCAGCAAAGTCGCGACACCATCCGAGTAGAGGCTCTGTGAAGGAGGTATTCGTCGACAGCTCCGGGTTCTACGCGTTGCTGGATCGCGACGATCCCTTTCATCTCGCTGCCCGTGACTGTTTCGAACGTGCGGAGCGGGAAGGCTGGCGGCTGTGGACCACCAGCTACGTGCTCCATGAGACCTGGGCGCTGGTTCAACATCGCCTCGGAATGGAGGCGTTGGAGCAACTCCTCGAAGTCCTGATTCCCGTTTGCGAGGTCGAGTACGTCGATCGGGCTTTGCACGCGCTGGGAGCCCTCCGCTGCCGGACGGCGAATCAACGCCGTCTCAGCCTGACCGACTGCGTCTCGCTCGAGTTCATGCGGCTCCGCGGTCTGACCGAAGCGATCGCCCGGGATGACCACTTCACACGGGCCGGGATTCGCCTTCCGTCTTGAGCGGAAGCCGCCGATCCTTTTTTGGGGCCCGAGTCCACGCCAAGATCGCTGCGTCCTCCCTCCATCAGTCCGGCGAAATGGGGCACTTATGAGACATTTGGGACGTCGCCGCCGCTACCGATTTGGCTTGGGTGTTGTTCACCCTCGACGGACGGTTCACGGCCTGCCCCACGTCTCCGGGTGCGGTTCGTGATCGTTGTTCCAGCGGCAGCGGGCGGTGTCGGTGTCGGCGATCCAGTTCGTCTGGTGGGCGGATTCCACGTGGCCGTCGGCGAAGGTGAGGTTGGCCGCGCCATGATGGCTGGTGCCGGGCCAAAGGGCGGGATCGGACGAAGCCACATCGAAGTGCCCGGACGTCCAGAACATGGCGCCCATCGTGGGACCGGGTTGGATGTCCCCGACGGCGATCAGGCTGGCGGGTGAGACGACCCGCGATTCCGCGGTGGGCACGATCCGCCCGCCCGGACCCTCCGCATACCCGCCGAGGCCGAGATTGGCGGGGCCCTTAAACTTCGCCGTGCCGGACGCGTTCAGCGCGTACTGGCCCTGGCCGCGCCTGCCGTCGGCGTTGGCCACGATCTGGGGGCAGCGCAGGACGCGCATGGTGTCGGCGCGCTCGACGAAGCGGTCGTCGCGCACGCCGATGAACGGAACCAAGGTCATCTTCCAGTCGTCCTGCATCAGCCAGCCGTACTTCTCGCCGAAGCCCATGATGCCCATGCCGGACGTCGGCGGGTAGGCATTGAAGTCGCCGAGGTACATCTGCGTCGCCAGGGCCAAGGTACGGAGGTTGTTGCGACAGTCGGTGGCCCGGGCGGCGCCCTTGGCGCGGCCGAGGGCAGGGAGCAACAGGCTGGCCAGGATGGCGATGATCGCGACGACGACGAGGAGTTCGATCAGGGTGAAGGCGCGTTGGCCGCGAAGGCGCAGGGGATCGTCACGCATGACCATGATCTGCTGCATTTGGGAAAGCCCTTCGGCATTCCCATCGTGTGCCCCGCCCCCTTCCTGGCGATGCTCCATGGAGGTTGAAACGGCTCCCGCGCCCGTAGCCTTCGCGTCTATGGACTCCTGAGACGGAAGAAGCGAGGGCCGCTGCCGATCTCGAGGGTGACGACGTTCTGGTCGCCGATGATCTCGGGCGTGACGGATGCCCGCAGCCAGTTCTGTGGGTCGGCTAACTCCTCCGCCGATTCCAATCCGAATCCGGCGGCGACGGGCCAACCGATCGTAACCGCGCTTCCCGAACGGGTGATCCGCATCGCGACGGCGGCCGCTTCAGGCTCCACGAGCCTGGTGATGAAAGCGTCCTCCCCCGGAGTGAACTCGGGAAAGCCGGCGCTGGTGTCGAAGGCATCCTGAACCGCGCTGTGGATGGGAAAGTCCGGAGAACAGGTTTCGCCGGCGATGAAGAGCGCGCCACTGGGATCCAGGACCATGGCGTGGACCTCGTCCCGGAAACTCCAGAAGTGGTCCAGAGTCGTACCTCCAAGATAGGTTGACCAGGCCAGGTGGCCCCCGGTTGGGCTCAGCTTGCAGACGAAGCCCGTCCAGACCTCCGGATTGGGATTTCCCTTTTGAGTCCGGAACGCGTCCCGCACGGGAAAGTCGGTCGATTGGGTGGCGCCGGCGACGAAGGCATTCCCACGGGGATCCACGCAGAGGGTGTTCGCGCGGTCGCCAAGGGAGCCGCCGAGATAGGTCATGTACTCCCAGGCGGAGCCCGCCGGGTTGAGCTTGGCGACGAAGGCATCTCCGCCCCCGGCGAGGGTGGGCTGGAAACTGGCGGTCGGAACCGGGAGCGCTTCCGAGAGGGTATCCCCAGTGATGTACGCCGCACCGTGCTCATCCGCCGCCAGGGCGTTGCCGAACGCCTGGCCGAGGGTCGCCTGATAATCGAGGGCGCTGCCCGCGGAATTGAGTTTGTGAATCAGGAGGGTGCTCTCAAGGGTGCTGGCATCCCATCGATTGCCGGTCACATAGGCGTTCCCGGACGGAGTCACGGCGAGGGCGGGTCTGGTTTCCGCCGCAGTTCCACCGAGGTACGTCGAATAGATAAGCTTCGTTGCATCCGGATTCAGCTTGGTGAGGAACAGGTCGAAGTCGCCACCGTGCACGGCCTGCACGGCGTTCGTCGTTGGGAAGTTGCTGCTTCGTGTTTGCCCGGCCAGGTAGATGTTGGAGTCGGAGTCCAACGCGAGCCGCTCCTGGCCTTCCTCCCGGCTTCCTCCCAGGAACGTGGAGAACAGCAAGGTCGATCCGTCCAGGGATAACTTGGCGACGAACGCATCAGAGAAGCCGCCGCCGAAGCCAGTCTGGAGGGCGTTCCTCCTGGGAAAATCCCGCGCGTCCGTTCCCCCACCGATCACAGCCTGCCCGAGCGCGTCCACTCCGATCGCGCTGGCCATGCTGGTCTGGGAGGACGGCGAGGCGCCGCCCAGCACCGTCGAGTAGAGCATCCGGTCCCCGGTGGCGGCGACCTTGGTCACGAACGCGGCGGAGATGAGGCTGAAGGTCGTCTTGAAGGCGCCGGAAGTGGTCGGGAACGGGCTGCCGGGAGCCGGCGTGGCGTTGAACGACACCCGGGAGAAGGTCTCACCCGCCACATAGGCATTCCCGGCCGTATCCACGGCAATGGCTTGTGCGCTGTCCCCAAGCCCTCCGCCGAGGAAGGTGGAGTAGGCGAGGACGGGATCGATGACCAGGGCCAGGGTCTTGTCGTAGGGCGCCACTTGGAACGTCACTCGGTGCGTCGTCCACGCCGCGCCCTCCGTCGACGAGGGCTTCAGGACATACTCGCCTGTGACCGGGACGCGAGCACCGGCGACCTCCTGGAACAGGACAGGCTTGCGCCAGAACAACTCGCAGCCGCCCAACTCAAGGCGCAGGTCCCCGTTCGAGTCCACCCCCACGGCGTCGGCCCCCTCGATGGCCACCTCGATTCGGCCAGGGTCGGCACCGGGCGTGACAACGAAGTCGTATTCCAGCTGCCCTTCGTTGCCGTAGTACACCAGGTCGATGCCGGGATAGACCTCGCGGTAGCGGACCTTGCCAAAGCCCGGCAGGTTCCTACGCCACTGCGTCGGGTCGTCGCCGATGAAGTAATGGAACTTGCCGGGCAGCTCCACCTCGCCGGAGATCACAGCGTCGGGGTAGGCCCCGACCAGGCTGGTGCGAAGGACGTGGCATGGGGGCAGGGATTCGCCGGCAGGTCTTGGAAAGCGGCGGTCCTCCGCCGCTTTGGAATCGTGGTCCACAGGGGTGGCGAAAGCGGCGGGGGGCCGCCGCACTCCAAAGCGCTCCGCGCCTTCCGTCGCCCGTCCGGCCAACACCATCACCGCCTCGTTCTGCTGGAGCGACAGCAGGTAGCCATGGCCCCGCACCTCGAACCGGGTGGCCGGGTCCGCCTGGCCGTCGTTGCGCACGAAATGCAGAGGCAGACGGGTACGGTGTTGAGCGACGGGCCCCGCCGGCGCCGGCAACGGGAGCGTGAGCGTTTCGTCAGGTACCGGAGCGAACCGGTCGTCGGGATCGTTTGAGGCGTGGTTTGGCGACGTGGCGAGAAACATCGTCGCGAGTGCGAGCAGGACGGGGAGCAGGCGTCGGCGCATACCTGGTTGGATGTGGGTTAGGGGGCGCGGAAGTTGCTCACATTCAGCCGGGCACCTGTAAGCGTGTTTCCACTGAGGGACAGCGTTGGGACGGCATCGGCGAGAATCGCGTCCTTGATTTCCCAGGGGGCGGCGCCGGGGAACGCACTGAGATGGAGCGCGCACGCGCCGGTGACATGCGGCGTGGCCATCGACGTGCCGTCCATGAATCCGTACTTGCCGCCGGGCAGGGTGGAAAGGACGCCCGCCCCCGGAGCGGCCAGATCGACCTTGGTGGGATGTCGCGTGGACCACGCGGTGAGGGCGCCCCTGCTGTCGATGGCGGCGACGGAAATCACCGCATCGTACCCGGCGCCGGCTTCGGCGATGGATCCGTCGGGGTTGAGCGCGCTGAGGGTCGTGTTGTAGTAGGCAGGGAAGTTCGCGCTCCAATCCCCGGAGTTGCCGGCGGCAGCGACGACCAGAATGCCCGCCTTGGCCGCACGGATGACGGCGATCTGTTCGGTCAGGCTGGAGATCATGCTCCCGTACGACGCGTTGATGGCGACGATGTTGAGGCCGTGGCGCTGTTTGAGGTCGATGAAATACTCAATGGCCTCGACCTCGTCCGCGATGGTGCCGCCGTTCGGACCGAGGAACTTCCCGGACAACAGGCGGACGCTCCAGCACACGCCTGCGACCCCGACTCCGTTGCCACCGACAGCCCCGATGGTGCCGGCTACGTGCGTGCCGTGGGCGTCCTTCTTCGCGTTGTCGTACACCGTGTTGTCATTGCCGACGAAGTCCCAGCCGTACACGTCATCCACGTAGCCGTTGCCGTCGTCGTCGACGCGGTTGCCGGGAATCTCGCCAGGGTTTCGGCCGATGTTCGGGGCGAGGTCGGGGTGGTTGATGTCGATGCCCTGGTCGAGGACGGCCACGTAGCTGTCCGCGGAGCCGACGTTGCCTGCCGCCCATGCCTCGCCGGCCTGGGAGCCGTACGAATTGGCGGGCGTGGTGGCATCGCCATACATGCCCCAGAGCTTGCCCGAAACGTAGTTGGGGTCGTTGGAGGCGGCCTGATGCCGGCGAATGAGGTTGGGTTCCGCGTACCGGATGGCGGGGTGGTTTCTCAGGGCGGCCAGGGCCTGCGCGACCGGCAGGGGTGTCTTAAGGACCGCCAGTCCTGAGTCCTCGCGGGATTTACCCGCAAAGGGGATGTGCTTCTTCACGGTGAATCCGCCTCGGCGCAGGGCGTCGGCGAGATGCGCGTCGCTGGCGTTGGCATCGAACTGCACCAGCACCTCGTCGGGCACGAAGCCAGCCGCTTCGTCGAACGGTTGGGCGGAGAGGCGTGGGCTGGCGGTGATCAGGGCGGCGATGAAGCCAAGGAGGAGACGAAGTCGAACGGGTTGCATGGTGTTGGTAGGTTTGGCTTTCAGGGGACGTTGGATGGCGATGGCAGGCGGGTCTTCATCTCCCGGACCCGCCTCAGGTGATCGCGGATCTCGGGTCCGTCCGGACCCGCGCCGCCGAGTTGCAGGGCGCGGTTCAGCGTCTGCTCGGCCGCGTCGAATTCCCCGCGTTGGGCCAGAACCCAGCCGAGCGTGTCGAGGAAGCCGGGGCTGTCCGGGGAGGCCTCAACGGCGCGCCGGGCCAGGTCCAGCGCCTCGCCGAGGTGACGACGCTGCTCGGCGAGGAAGAACGCGAAGTGGTTCCAGACCATCGGGGCGTTCGGATCGGTGGTCAGCGCCTGACGGTAGGCGGATTCTGCATCATCCAACTTGTGCTGGCTCGCCAGAGCCATCGCGAGGTTCAGGAGGGCTGCGGTTCTCTGACCGGAATCGCGCTCGGCCACGGTACGGAAGGCGCGTTCGGCATCCGCGAACTCACGGCGCATGGCGTGGAGGATTCCCAGGTTGTTGAGCGGCGCCATGTTCTCCGGATCCAGTTCGATCGCCCGTTGGAAGCAGCGCAGCGCTTCGTCCAGCCGGCCCTGATGGCGCAGGACCTCGCCGAGGTTGTTCTGGATCCCCGAGGAATCGGGAAGGAGTTCGCGCGCCCTTTGGAGGACGCGCTCGGCCTCCGCAAATTCCCCCCGCCCGATCAGGACCAGGCCGAGCTGGAGGTGAGCCTCTGCGGAATCGGGTCGGAGCAGAGCCGCCCGCCGGAAGTGCTGTTCCGCCTTCTGGGGCTCGCCGCGCGCAAGACACACCTCGCCAAGCCGGAAGTGAATCGAGGGTTCGAAGGGGGCAAGGCTGAGGGTTTGCTCGTAGGCCCGTGCGGCGGCATCCATTTGCCCTTCCTCCTGAAGCACGCCGCCGAGGTAGGCATGGGCGACCGGGCAGTTGCGCTCGAGTTCGATGGCCCGGCTCGCCGCGTCGCGTGCCTCCTGGAACCGTCGCTGCCGCCAGAGCAACTGGGCCTTCAACTCCCAGAGGCCGTGAGATTGCGGGTCCTCCCCCAGTGCCGCCTCGGTCAGCGCCAGGGCATGGCTGTCGCGGCCCAGCAAGGACTGGATCTCGGCGAAACGTTGCCGAGCGAGAGTGGATGCCGGGGCGAGTCGCACCGCTGCACCCAGTTCCTCCGCGGCGCGCTCGTAACTGCCGATCAGGCGCAAGGCGAGGCCCAGGTTCACGCGATAGAGGGGCACCGTCGGGTCGGCTCGGACGGCCCGGCCGTAGGCGCGGATCGCCGGTCCGAGCAGGTCCTCGGTCTCCCATCGAACGCCCAGGTTGTTCTCCGCGGGCGCCCGTACCACCGAGTCCCTCACGAGTCCGATGTCGCGTTCAGCCACGGAGGCGTCCCCGGTAAGGAGTCGGCGGGTGGCGTCCGCAAGTTGTTCCAACTGGCGCGAAGTCAGTGCGGGTCCCGGCACATGACTGGAGCGTCTCGCCACGGTAACCTCGACGGGCACCTCCTCCCCACCTCGTCGTAGGCGGAGGTTCAGTCGCGTCTCGGGAGACCCCAGGAGGAAACGTTCCACGTCGCCCGCCCGGGCTGTGGGCTGGCCGTTGACGTCAAGGACCTGGTCGCCGGGACGGATCCCGGCGAGGTCCGCCGGGGATCCCCCTTCAACCTGGGCAACCCGAACCTCCGAAGCGGGGGCTGCGCCGGGACGCGGGTTGGCCACAGCGGCGTTGGTCAGATCCAGCAAGACCAACCCGATCCAGCCGCCGCCTGGAACGAGGCGACCTGCCGCGACCGATCCCGTCAGACGTGCCGTGAGGATCGGGAAGTCGTGGTCGCTATCCACGCCCACCGTGGGGAGTGTCGGCAAGCGCCGGGGTTCCGTGGGGGCGGAGTCGGCCCGCGCCGTGGACTCCGTCATGGCCGTGGCACGGACCGAGCCATGGGCGTTGGTGAAGTCGACGATGCCTTCCGTGACCGTCAAGACGGCGGCGAACGGGGAATCGGGAGTAGCGAGTGGCGAATGGCGAATAGCGGGCGAGGCGTCGGCGCCGGGTACTTCCACACGCTGTAGTTTCACGCCGAATTCGGTGCCGCGGGCGATGGCGGTGGCGGCCTCGGTGCGGATGGCGTAGGTCGGGGCGTTGGTGAGTTTCGCAACCTTGGTCCAGACCTGGCCTTTCAACAGACGGACCTCGGCCGGCCGCAGCAGAGCGTTGGTGGCGGGCAGTTGGGGGTGTCCCGCGAGCGGCAGCTCGATGCTCGTGTTGAAGGCGAGACGCAGCTTGGTGCCATCACGGAACCGGATCTCGGCGCGGTCCGCGTCGCCGGTTTCGAGACGGTCGCCATCCAGAAACGAGATTCCCGGCTTCGCGTCGATGGCCTGCGAATGGCCCGGCCGCTGGACGGTAGGGACGCCGACGACTTCGACGAGCACCCCGATTACCCGCGGGGTACGATCCTGATGTCGGAAAGCTCCCAGCCAAAGGGCAAGTCCGATTACCACAAGGCCGGTGGCTGCGGCCATGAGCCCGCGGGCCAAGCCACTCATGGATGCCAGGGTCGCCCAGAACTTCCGCCAAGGCTCCCCCGCGGGGATCTGCAGCTTTCCCGTCGCCGCGGCATTCGGGAGGTTTCTTCGGGTCGCGGTGGGCTCTTGACCGATGGTCCAGGCCCGCACTTGGGCCCGCAGTTGCTCCCGGGGCATCCCGGTCACGGCTGCCCGGATGGAATCCCGGAGGTGCGTCTTGCGCGAAGGCGGCGAAAGCAGGGAGCGGAGGGCCTGATCGATCTGGCGCTGTTGGAGGACGAAATCGAGGGCGTCCGGGTCCCTAGCCAGTTCGGCTGCAACGCCTTCACGCGCGTTGGTTTCCAGCGCGTCATTCAGGAAGGCTGCCAATGTGTCCTCAGGGATCACGGAGAGGAGGGCTGGGACTTCATTTTACGTTCCAGGCAATCGCGCAACTGCTGGCGCAGGCGGCAGAGCGTGGTGTGGACCCAGGCCAGAGTGCGTTCGAGTCGCCGGGCAATCTCGGTGGAGGATTTTTCCTCGTGGTACTTGAGGTGAAGCAGGTTGCGGAGGTTCTGGGGCACCCGCTGGAGGCAGTCTTCCAGGGCCTCCAGTTCGCCGGATCGCTCGGCATCGAGGTCACCCAGCGCGCGGTCGACGGCACGCTGTTCGGCGTAGGCGAGGCGATTGCGCTCCTCGCGGTGATAGCGTTCGAGCTCTGCTCGCACTTTCTGGGTGGCAATCGCGCGAAGCCAGGCTCGGACGTTGCTACCGGCGGTGAACTCGTGGATGTGGTGGAAAGCGAAGACGAACGTCTCCTGAGCTAGCTCATCGACGATGTGCGGCACGGGAAGTCTGAAGGCCACGAAGGCGTGGATGGAATCGAGATGTCGGTCGACGAGCTTGTCGAAAGCCTCGGCGTCCCCGGCCTGCACAGCGGCGACCAAGCAACCGTCGGTGCCTGTGGGATGATCTGGTTCCGATGGGTCCATATCGGTCCTGTAGCTGCGATATAGGGCCAGCCGGTCAAAACCTTACAAGAATCTCGACCCTGTGGACCTTGAGGACGCTGGCTCCAAACCGACGACCCGGCCTTGATCTGTGTCAGCGAGTCGCCGCAGCAACGTCAATTGGCTCCCGGCGAGGGGATTATGCCGCCGAATGGACGGGGCCATCTCGCGCGATTTCGCGCGGCTCCTACTCGCAGTCCGAGTTCTCGTCAGGGCACCTTCCGACGCCCCTCTTGAGGTGCATGGCGCAAGGACGCGTGTTTAAGCAGGCAGCAGCGCGAGGAGCCGAGCGCGGTCCGCACGCCAGGTCCGACCCGTCATGCCCTCGACGATCTCTCGAATCTGCGGTGTGGATGGCGAGGAGACCGGACCCTGGGACAGCAACCTCGGCATCGACTTCAGCAGGTGCTGCAGGAAGTCCTCGCGCCCGGGTCGGAAGTAGTGCTTCAGGACGACGGCCACGGTTCGGTGGCCGGTGACGCGCTGAACCAGTTCGAGGGGAACGCCGGCCGCCAACGCGAGGGTGATCCAGGTCACGCGGAAGCTGTGGAAATCGTGCAGAGAGGCCCGTCGCTGGCCGTTCTCGCGGTCTTTCTGCAGCGCGTCGGTCTTCGCCGCGCGACGGTGGCCGCGAACGATCGATGCGCCAGTCTCGCGTTCGAGTTCGTTGAGGTAGTTCGAGACCGCACCGCGGCTCAACCCGGTTGCCGCCATGACCTGATCCAACGGGGCACCGCCCGCGTACGCGTCGAAGACGGCGCGGAGCCGAACCGCGCGCTTCGATCCACCGAGCTTCGTGAGGTAGGCGTCGACCCGGGTCCGGACCTCCTCTGCCGATGCGGGCGGCGGTAGCGCAGGGGTGCCGGGCTTCGGCATCGATTCGAGCGCCCGGGCGATGACCTGCTTGACCCGCCATGTGATGCCGTCCGGGTTGTTCTGGTACATCTGGGCGGCTTCGGGGAAGCAGAACTCCGACTTTCCGGCCTTGGCCTTCGCTCGGGTCAGTTCCTCCGCGAGCATTGGAAAGATGGGGATGTCCACGCGCTCGCCGGTCTTCGCGGTCTCGACGGACAGGAAGCCGGCCTTTTGGTCCACGCCGGCCCACCTCAGGAGACAGCAGTCGCCCCGGCGCATCGCCGTACACATTCCGGTGACGATGATCGGCCGGCT
>ERZ761609.2330-NODE-2330-length-14247-cov-7.997816_pt1 | contig 14247 bp, 2 predicted proteins | sample MGYA00511163_ERZ761609 | MGnify/ENA primary metagenome ERZ761609 (study PRJEB28899, sample SAMN02445070) | bioreactor sludge metagenome | biome: EBPR sludge | place: Australia: Brisbane, Thorneside Wastewater Treatment Plant | collected 2011-12-16 ... | reverse complement strand
ATAGGAAAGAAACCCCTCACCCTGCCCTCTCCCCAAAGGGGAGAGGGAACAGGATGCCACTTCACATCTCGACCTCATAGCCGAGCTTCTTGATCAGCGGATCAAGGATCTCGATCACCGGCACCATGTGCTTCACATAGTTGCGGTAGCGGAATTTCGAGCTGTCATAGAGCTTCTCCGTCACCTGCGCATAGGACGCGGTGCGGGCGTAACGCACATTTTCATGGAACTGCAGGCAGCGCGGATCAAACGGCTCGCCCACGAAGTCGAGCAGCTTGCGCACGTGCGGCTCCTGATCGGCCACGATGTCCTCATACCGCACGGCCATGTACTTCATGTCGAGATTGGCGCGGTAATGCTCCACCAGATCCGCAATCAGCATCTGGTGCTTGGCGATCGTCGTCATGTCGAACGCACAGTTGAAGCCGTGCGTCAGATAGTTCGACCACACCGACGTAAACGTATCGAGCGGATGGCGGATCAGATGGATGATCGGCGATTCCGGGAAGAGGAGCGAGATCAGCCCCAGATGCGTCTCGTTGAGCGGCATCTTGTCGGTGAAATAGTGCACACCGTCGCGCAGGATGCCCAGCTGCTCGGTACGCTTGAGGTAGAAGTCGCGCAGATTGTCGAGCGCCAGCTGGTTGTCGCCCATCCAGAGATCGGCCAGCGCCTCGGGATATTGCAAGGGGCTGTTCAGCATGCGCGGCAGCACGCGCGTGATGTCATTGATGAACGGCAGCTCGTCGCCCGCGCACATGTTGGGATGCGCGGTCAGCGTCTGCTCCACCATCGTCGTGCCCGAGCGCGGGAAGCCGACGATGAAAAGCGGCTGCGGCATGGCCTTGTTGACCGTTGCGCGCGGCAGCAGCGAAAGGCGCTGGCGGGTGAAGAACGTCTTCAGGCGGCGTGAAAGATCAGCAGCGGCCTTTTCGCCATAGCGGCGGCCCTGCACTTCACGCACCAGACGCTTGCCCTCGGCATAATCGGCCCAGGCTTCGTCAAACCGGCCCATCTTGTCGAGCAGGCGCCCGCGCTCCAGCAGATGCATCGAGTTGAGGCCCGCCGCGTTGCGCGCGCGGTCGTCCTTGCCCGCCGCCGCATCGACCTCGTTCTTCTCGAGCGTCAGTTCGGTCAGCGCCTTGTCATACTCCTTTGAGCGGCCATAGAGCACGGCGCGCGCAAGGCGCATGTCGGGCGGCGGATCCTTGACGAGCTTGCCGGCTTCCTCAATCAGCTCCCACGAGCGGTCGAAGTTCCGGCGCGCTTCTTCCATGCGCGCCCAGCCCATGATCGCGCCATAGTTTTTCGGCTCAAGGCGCACGGCCTCGCGGTAGTAATACTCGCTCTCATCCATCTTGCCCTGGTTCTTGAGATTGTTGGCAAGATTGGCGCAGAGGCGGCTTTGCGGGCCCGAAAGCTCCAGCGCGCGGCGATAGTGCCACTCGCCTGCCAGTGTGCGGTTCGTCTCGGTCAGGATCATGCCCATGATCTGATGGGCCGTGGGATTGCGCGGCGCCAGGCGAATGGCGTTGCGGCCATAGATCTCGCACTCGCCGCGGTCACCCTTGAAGAAGAGGAGCTGGGCAAGATCAAGCTGGACCCAGAGAAGATTGGGATCGCGCTTGCCCAGGCGCCGCAGGATGTTGAGCGCCTCGTCAGTCTTGTTGGACTGGCGCTTCAGCTTGTAGAGCAGCGTCAGACCCTCGACGTGGCCGGGGGCCTTCTGCACCAGTTCCAGCGTGCGCAACTCGGCAAGCGGAAACTCTTTGCGGTTGAAGGCTTCAGTTGCTTCCTTCAGCAGGGCGGCAATCTCTTCCGGATTGGCGGGGGGCTGCTGCGGCTGGGCCTGCTGCGGCTGTCCCGGCTGTCCGGGGCGCTGCGGGCCCATGGGACGGCCCTGCATCGGCCGGCCCATATTGGGGCGCATGGTCATGTGTTCACCTGTTTGAGCCGGGGCAAAAGGCCCGCGGGCGTAAAGCTATTACGGCCTGCCTGCCGTGGTGGCAAGCAGCGATCCTCTCATTCAGGCTAACCCGTGAGAAACCGGCAAAATTAACCTTTCGGCCCGCGACAGCACCGGCCATTCCGGCGCCCCTTGCCCGGCAACCCCGAGGTGAAATCAGCGGGCAGTTTGCCTCCGCCTTTTCCAAAAGAAAGCGGCGGACCTTTGGGGTCCGCCGCCTGGACTTGAAAGCGATGGTTCCGGATTACGGGGTGATGAGGACGAACTGATTTACACCCGTGCCGTCATCGTTCGAGCTGAACGAACCATAGTTCGTATTCGTGATGTACACGTACTGGTCGGCATAGTTGCCGGCATACGCATAGGCATCATCGAAGAAGCCCGAGTTGATGAAGTCGTTGTACGAACCGGTCACCGACTGGTCCACACCATAACCATCACCCAGCACATAGAGCGCATAGCCGCCGTTATTGTCGGCATAGTCGAGATCCATGATCACGTCATGGACGATGCCGCCAAAGCCGGTCGTCACATCGCGGATGTCAAAGCCGCTGCCCGTATTGCCCGACGAGGTGAACTGGTAGAGTACCGTGTCGGCCACCGTGACCGCATCATCCGTCGCCGTGTTGTGGATCGCCACACCATGGACGCCCGAGAAGATCGAGAAGCCGTCGAACACATAGGGGTTGAAGCGGCCCAGATAGGTGTCGGCAATCAGCACACCGTCATCCGAGTTGTTGGTGATGACCGCGATGCCGTGGACGCCGTTCTGGTAGACACCGACATTGTACATGTTGGTGCTGATGAAGGCCGAACCGTAATCCGACACATCGCTGCGCACGATGATGCCGTTGCCGGTGTTATAGCCGCCACCCGCCTGCTCCATGTCGATGATGGTGTAGGACTCACCATAGCCCGAGGTGCGGACATTGATGTCGATGCCGTTGTTGGAGGCAGCGCCGATGCCGTTGTCCGTCGCCACCACATCGTACATGCCGATATAGGTATCGGTGTAGCCGGTGCCGGTGGTGTTGATGTCGAACTCGAAGCCGTCGTCGAAATTGTCGCCCGAATAGGCCTCATACATCGTGACAGACAGATACACATTGCTCGAGTCGTTGTTCAGCGTGAAGCCGAAGCCGTCTTCACCGTTGTAGCGCGTGTCGAAGTAGAAGACATCGACATCGATCGCCGCAACACCGACATCCGTCAGATCAATCACGGCATCAAAGCCGCTTTCATCTGCAAAGTCGGACTCGACGAAGTAGAGGTCGATCTCCATGCCAACAAACACGGCACCATCGACATCGACATCGACCGCAATGCTGTCGCCGTTGATCGTGTAGCTGAGGTCAACGTAGCTGAGCGAAAGCAGGTTGGTCGAGAAGAAGATGTCATTGGCGTCAGTCGAGAGCACCACGTTGCTGTTGTAGTGCGGTCCGATATAGCCCTCGTTGATGCTGATCGAATTAAACACGCCGAAGCCCGTGTCCACATACATGAACGAAGCAACGCCGTAGCCGTTGTTGAAGTAGACGTCGGTGTCATCAAGACCGATGACGTTGAACATGAAGCCGGCGTAATCGTAGCCATTGGCGTCAAGGATGATGCCGTCGCCGCCATTGAAGCTCACGACCGAGCTCTCAAGGCTGACGATAAGATAGGTGCTGCCATAGTTATCGGCGACACTGTAGCCTTCGATGCCGTCATCATAGTTGTAGCGGATGGCAACTGCGTAGCCATCGAACTGGGCAAGCGCCAGACCATACGTGCTACCCGTGGCATCCATCTCCACGCCGTCACTGCCGTTATACTGGATGACGGAGTACGAGAGATAGAAGGCAATGTCGCCGGAGCCATAGGCATAACCCTCTGCATCCATATCGATGCCGTCATCGCCGTTATAGCTGAACGATGTCGGGCCATAGCCGACGACAACCACATCGGCACTGCCGTATCCGGCGCCATACGCACCCGCATCGGCGCCATCCTCGCCATTGTAGTCGGCCGTAACGTTGAAGAGGCCGGCAAAGACATACGCGTTAGCACCATTGCCATAGGCGGAAGCATCGAAGTCGAGGCCGTCATTGTCGTTGAATTCGGCGTAGACGGCGAAGAGTGCGACGTTGGTGAAGGCTTCACCATAGCTGCCCGCGAATGCGGCAAACTCCATGCCGTCGTCACCGTTAAGGCCGGCATAGACAAAGTCCGCATCAAAGTTCATCGCGGCAGCAGCTTCCGAGCCATACGAGCCCGATGTCGCGTAGCTGCTGGCGAACAGACCATCATAGGTATTCGAAACAAACGCCGAATACTGGACATCAATGTCGAAGTAGGTCTCGGCGTCGTCACCGATGGCCGTCGTGGTCAGCAGCGCGCCGACACCGCCATTGTTGCCCACCAGCACATAATCGAACTCGGCATAGCCTTCGGCATAGCCGCCATCCAGCGCATTCACCTGAACCGTTACGCCGTTGTAGCCGTTATAGGTGAAGTCGGTGTTGTAAGCGTCGAACTCCAGCCGGCCGTCTGCGCCATCAGCCGCTGTCAGGCTGTGGAACACGCCGTTCGTGCCGTTGCCATCGACCTGGGTATCGATGAAGTCGAGCTCGTTATAGGCATAGGCGCCCGCGCCATTCGCGATCAGCACGGCCACAACACCGTTATAGGCATTGCCGTTCACGTAGCTGGACAGGAACGTGAAATCGAGGCCCACGCCGCTGCCGGCATCGGCGTAGCCATACACGAAGACGCCGTCGCCGCCATTGGTGTTGAAGTCGCTGGAGGTGAAGAAGGCGTCGAGATAGGAATAGCCGCCTGTCGCACCGGTCAGGTTTGCGTTGATACCCGAGCCGCCATTGCCGACGATGTAGGCACCATCGCCATCGACTTCGAAGTAGATGTCGGAGCCATAAACGGCACCCACACCAGTGGCGACCAGCGACATCGCAATGCCGTCGCCGCCATTGTTGGTGATGTCCACGTTGTAGAGGTAGAGCGACGGATCAATCACCGCGCCGCCAGCCGCGTACATGTAGAAGTCGATACCGTCGTCGGTGTTGCCGTCGATGGTGCTTTGCTCGATATCGATATCCTGGGTCAGCACGGTGCCGTCATCGAGCGCCACATTCGACACATAGATGCCGTCGCCCGTGTTGTCGCTGATTGTCGACAGACCAATCGTAACGCTTTGCGTCAGATAGGACGGATCGGCGAAGTTGCCAATCACGATGCCGTTCTGGCCGTTGTTGGAGATCGTCGTAAGGGCGATCGCGGTCGTCTGGTTCGCTGTCGACAGGTTGACAGCCGCAGTGCCGATCTCGACACCCGATGCCGTGTTGCCATCAATCAGCGACAGGCCAATGCCCAGATACTGTTCGATCAGCGAGCCCTGGTAGGCATAGGACTGCACATCGACGCCATCGTCCAGATTGTCCTCAACATAGGTTGCAAGGATGGTAAGCGAGTTGTCGATGTACGAACCATAATTGGCGTAGTTGTCGACATAGATGCCGTCGCCGCCATTCTGGTAGAAGGCCGAGAACAGAACCGCCGTTGTCTGGTAGGTGGCGGAGCCATAGCCCGCGTAGTTCTGGACCGACAGGCCGTCATCACCATTATACGCGCTGTCGACGACATAGATGGCGAGGTTCTGGGTCGTCAGGCCGAAGAAGAACGCCTCGTTCACCGACGAAATGCCATCGTCACCATTATAGCCGGTCGCGCCGTCAGCCAGAACAACGTCCTGGTACACATCGCCGCCAAAGAAGGCGTAAGTCTCAAGCGAGACACCGTCATCGCCATTGAACGTGGTCAGGAAGTACTCAACCGTCACGTACTGGTCGACCTCGCCCAGCACAGCAGACGCGCCGATGTCGATGCCGTCATCGCCGTTGCCATTGGCCGCTGTGTAGTAGAGGCCGATATACTGCTGCACAAAGCCAAAGTTGTATGCGGCGCTGCCCAGCACGATGCCGTCATAGGTATTGCCGTTGGCATAATTGTAGGCGCCGATTACCGTCTGGTAGACGGCGCCAAAATTGGTTGCGGTATTGAAACCAGCCACGCCGTTGAGGCCATTGTCAGAGAATTCTGAGTCGCCGAACGACAGGGCCTGACTGATGATGGAGTAATTGGCGTAGTTGACAACCTCGAGGCCATTACCGCCATTCTCGTTACCTTCAACATCCAGCACGAGCACGGTCGAAAGCGCGACGCTGCCGGTGTAGGCGTTTGTTCCGACGGCGATACCGTTGCCATCGTTGTAGGAGAAGTACGAGTCAGAGATCCCCACCGCCTGCGCCAGCAATGAGCCGTTGCTGAGGTCGCTTTCAACCAGCGCACCGCTGCCGCCATTCGAATTCGCCGTGCTGTCGGCAACAAGCAGCGTCTGCCCGATAGTGCCGGCGTAATCCGCCGTATTCACGACATGGATGCCGCTATAGGCGTTGTCGTTGAAGTCAGAGAAATAGAGCCCGACACCGCTGACGACCGTGCTGCCATTGGTCGCCGTATTGGTGACACCGACACCATCGCCGCCATTGTTGGAGGCGGAGACATAGGCGGCAATGAGCGTCTGGTCGATGGCGCCGCCGAAGAAGGCCGTGTTGATGACGCCGATGCCGGTGCCGGAATTGTAGTCCGCCGTGCTGTCGGTGATGACAGCGAGCTGGTAAACATAGCCGGTCGGCCCGGCAATGTTGGTGCCAAGGAAGCCCTCGGCGCCGTTACCGTCGATGCTCGAGTCATCGACATAGACGTAGGAGTAGACATAGGCCTCAAGGCCCGCGCCGCCACCCACCGCGCTGTTCACGACAAGGATGCCGCGGCCGTCATTGCCGTCAAACGACGAGTCATAGACGTCGAGAATGGAAGTGATGGTCGAGTCGTTGTAGGCATAATTGCCGACGAACAGGCCGCCGCCGCCGTAATAGCCTGTGCCATTTCCGTCGAACGTGCTGTTCTCGACATAGATGTCGCTGAGCACCGTCGAACCGAATGTCGCGCCGGTCGAGATGTAGGCGCCGTACTCGCCATTGTTGTCGAACGAGCTGTCGAGCAGATCGACATAGAGCAGGCCAACAGAGGCCCCGGTCACACCCGTGATCACTTCAAGACCGTTGCCGCCATTTTCGTCGACATAGGTCTGGTCGTCGATCACGATCGCCTGGAGCAGGAGGCTGCCGCCGCTGACAGAGTTGTAGACTTCCATGCCGTTGTCGGCGTTGGAGCTCATCGACGAGTTGGTGATGTCGAGCAGCTGGATGGTCAGGCCGGCGCTGGTGACATAGTTGTCGGCGTCGATGCCGTCATCGCCGTTGAAGTCGAAGGACGAAGCATAGCTGTAGAAGCCCTGGCTCTGACCCGACGCATCGTTGGTGTTGTTGATCTGAAGGCCGTCACTGCCATTGCCGTCAACAACCGAGTAATAGACGAAGCCGAGCTGCACGGCCGCCGCGGCTGTCGACAGATCGGTCGTCCAGACGATGCCGTTATAGCCGTTGTCGGTGACATACGAGCCGACCACCGAGACGAGCTGGTACATGTAACTGTCGTCGAGATCGGTCGAGACCGACAGGCCGTCACCGCCGTTGTCATAGGCGCGCGAGCCGATGAAGTAGACATACTGATAGAGATCAGTGCCGTCATAAGCATTCGTGTCGATATCGACGCCCGTTCCCACATTGTAGGAGAAGTCGCTGAGGAACGCGCCGAAGGTCTGATAGACGAGCGAGTTGTCAAAGTAGGAATAGATATTGACGCCGTCGCCGCCATTTCCGTTCACGTCGCTGAAGTAGACGAGCACTTCCTGCTCGAGGGTTGAGCTCTCGAAGTCATTGCCAACCTCAAGCCCGGCGTCGTCATTGTCATTCAGGTAGGAGCCGACCACCAGGACGGTCTGGGAGAACGCCGAGTTGTAGCCGTCGTTGTAGATGTCGAGGCCGTCGCTGCCATTGCCGGAAATGCTGCTGAAGATCACGCCCACATAGGAGCCGACCAGCGAACCATTGGCCCCGATATCGACATAGATGCCGTCGCCGCCATTGTTGTTGAAAGCGGAGCCATAGGCATAGACGCTTGAACCCGCCAGCGAATAGGACGCCTCAATCTCCACATCCACGCCGCCATTGCCGTTATAGGAGGCGGAGCTGTAGATGAAGACGACAGCCTGACTGAACGCCGACAAATCGACATCCGAATAGCTGTCGATGCCCGAGCCGCCATTGTTGTTGAACGATGTCTGGTAGGCATAGACCAGCTGGCTGAACAGCGAGTCATAGGCGTAATTATTGATGGTCATGCCATCGTCGGTGTTCGAGTTGACGTAGGAGCCGTAGAAGGAGAACTCCTGCAGCATCAGGCTGTCGTCGGTGACGTTGTTCGTCACGTCAAAGCCGCTGCCCAAGTTGCCGCTGACCGAAGAATATTCCGTGGTGAAGTACTGATAGACATACGAGTAGTAATCAGCATCCGTGCTGATCGCGATGCCGTCATCACCATTGCCGTCCACCTCGGCATAGGAGACGAGCATGGCCTGCAACAGGAGACCCGAATAGATCTGGTTGCTGATGTCGATGCCGTCATCGCCGTTCTCATTGACATAGGTCGGATAGCCCGGCAGGCCCGAAACCTCGATCACCTGGATCAATGCGGCATACGACACGTCGTTGTTGATCTGGATGCCGTCATTGGTGTTGTAGCTGACGGCGCTGGGGTCAACCAGAATGCTCTGGACCACCAGCGAGCCGCTGTACGAGCCCGTGTTGATCTCCATGCCGTTATCGCCATTGCCATTGGCGGTCGAGTCATGGATGCCCGTGTACTGGTAGATATACGACCCGTTGATGGCGACCGTATTGACATCAATGCCATCATCGCCATTCGAGTTGAACGACGAGAAATAGAACTCAAACTCGTTGATGATGTAACCGGAGTCCGCATAGTTGCTGACATAGGCGCCATCCAGGCCATTCTCGTTCGCATCGACATAGTTGCCGATCATGTACGAGTAGATGTAACCGGCAGGGGAGGCATCATTGTCGACCGCGATGCCGTTATAGGTGTTTGAGTTCGCCTCGACATCGTTCAGCAGGTTGACCGAGGTAACATAGCCGAAGAAGAAGGCATCCGAGTTCACCTCGATGCCGTTGTCGCCGTTGCCGTTGAAGTAAGAGTCATCGGCATAGAACACCTGCGTGATAGTACCGATGAGATAGGCGTCGTTGTGGATCGAGATACCGTCGAAATAATTGCCCGACGCCGAGATATAGTCGGCATCAACAACGTTCACCACAGCAGCGAAAAGATTGGCTTCGTTGTAGATGTCGATGCCGTCACCAAAGACGCTGTCGTCGAACGAGCTCGCATAGAGCGTGTTGACGTTGAGTACGCCCGAGAAGACAGCCGCATAGTTCTGAATGCGCAGATTGTCGTCATAGTTGCCGTCAACATCGGAGTAATAGACCGAGTTGAACGAGTAGATCGTGCTGAAGACGGTCGCGAAATTGCCGATGGCAATGCCGTAATCGCCGTTGTCGCTGACCGACGAGGCAAACACGTCCACGCTGGCGTAAATCGCGCTGGAATAATAGGCAACATTCAACTGGCCAAGGCCGACCGAGCCGTTGCCGTCGATCGCCGAGAACACGACATCCACATATTGCTGCAGATACGAGTAGTAGGAGATGTCGTTATAGATGCCGACGCCATAGGTGGCGTTGTTGCTGGCCGAGCTGTTGCCGAGATAGAGCGACGTGAAGCCGAGGCTGTAATAGGTGTGATAGTTCGTCCACTCGATACCCGAGCCGTAATTGCCGTCAATCGTCGAGTTCGTGACATAGAAATACTGCTGCACGATGCCTTCATAGGCAGACGAACCGAGATCCATGCCGTCATCGAAATTGTCGTCGAACGACGAATTGTCGATGTAGAAGAGCTGGAACGTGCGGCCATAGTCATCGCCCGCATAGGCGCCGACGAACATGCCGTCGCCATTATTGGTCGAGTCGACGTAAGTGCCCTGGATCGTCACAACCTGCGCCGCAACGCCGAGACCGGTGGCAAAATTGTTCGAGCCAACCGCAAGGAAGCCAAGGCCCAGATACTGGTTATCCGAGAAGTCCGAATAGCCGATATAGACGCCCTGATAGGCGAGCGTGAAGGCGCCATCCGAGAACGCCCCGAAATAGCCGCCGACATTGTTGTTGGTCGACGTCACGCCCTGGATCGTGACCGTCTGGATGCCATAGCCATAGTCATCCGAGACCTGGACAAAGCCGAGACCAATATCCTGGCTGCCGAAATAGGACGAGAGGATCGTCCAGTCGGCAATCGTCGAGGTGCCAAGGCCGAGATAGCTGTCATCGGCAATCGACGTCACCACAAGGCCGTCATCGACGTTGTCGTAGACGGTCAGGAAATAGACGATCGCGTCCTGATAGATCGCGCCGCCATTATAGGCGAAGTTGTAAACGTTGATGCCATCATTCCCGTTATAGCTGACCGAACCCGCGCCGAAGAACAGCAGCTGCTGGATCGTCGAGGCGTAGTTGTAGAGCGCGCCCGCATAATAGCCGTAGGCGTAGTTGTCGATGTTGACGCCATCCGAGCCCGTGGCCGTGCCGTTGCCTTCAATGTCGGTGAAGTAGGTGTAAAGCGTCGACAGGATCACGCCGCCCGAGAAGGCGTCGTTGTCCATCTCGATGCCGTAATAGTAGTTGCCGCTGATATCGGACTCATAGACCAGCACCGACTGCACCACGAGGCCCTGGTTCGCAGCGAACGCATCCGCTTCAATGCCGTTGCCATCATTGAACACGATGGCGGTCGGGTCGATGTAGAGGTTCTGGGCCGCCGTCGCATCCAGCCCGATCGACGTTGCGCCGATCTCGACGCCGTTATCGAGATTATAGCCGATGAAGTTGTCGATGATGTCGATGTCCTGGGCCACCAGCGCACCGCCGCCACCCACCGGGTTGTAGGCGAACGCGTTGAAGTCGGCGCCATCATCGCCGTTGAAGGAGAGCGACGCGTTGATGAAATCGGCGTCGAGATAGGTGATCGCCGCATCGGTGTAACCTGCATTACCGAACGCGGTTGAGGAGGCGACAAACCCGTCATCGCCATTGAAGGCGGACGAGAAATAGAGGCCATAGAAGTCGCCGATCACCACGCCTGCCGTCGTGGCGAACTGCGCCATGGCGATGCCGCTGTAATCATTGAAGCCGATGAAGCTGTCATAGACATAGATCGAGTGATACGAGGTGCCGTACGTATAGGCATAGGCATACTGGAAGATGCCGTGCGTGCCGTTGAACTGCACATTGCTGTCGGTCACGTCGATGTCGGCAACCGCAACCGCGCCGCCAAACGCCGTCGAATACTGGCCAATGCCGGCATAGTCATTGTTGCCGACATAGGAATCGTTCACGTCGATGCTCTGATAGGCAAAGCCGTAGCCACCCGCCACATTGAACGCGAGGATGCCCGAGTAGCCGTTCGAGTAGATCGAGCTGTCATCCACGAACAGCTGCTGGACCGCGTCGGCGAAGTCGAACGCCTCGTTATACATATAGACGCCGTGATCGCCCGAATAGCTGATCGTGCCGTCATCCAGGCTGAGGCGCGAGAAGGACGACGCGCCGTCATCGGCATAGCCATACATGACCACGCCGCTCTCGCCCGACGCATAGATCGAGAACTCGTCGATATAGACGAACTGGTCGATGTCGCCGTAATCAAACGCCTCGGCAAGGATATAGACGCCGTTATAGGTGCTGAAGTTCGCCGACATGTAGTCGACAAAGATCGTCTGGTCGGTGTCGGCAAAATCATCCGAATAGGCGATGATGCTCAGACCCGTGCCGTTGAAGTCGACATCAAGGTCATAGATCGTCGCAAACTGCTGCGCGAGACCCGACGTGTCGCTTGAGGCATTGAGCTCAAAGCCGACATCCGAACCGAACACCAGCGTATCGCCGGCATAGAGGTTCAGCGTGTTGCGGCCGCTGCTGATCGCATTGGTGTCGAAATCAACACCTTCATTGCCCGCAAAGATGACCGTCGTGTCGATCATCGTCACATTCGAGTCGATCGTCGAACCCGCGCCGCTGGCGGTGCTGAAGAAATCGATGCCCTGATCGCCGATATTGTAGAGGTAGTTGTTGAAGAGCGTGATGAACTGGTCAACATCGCTGCCCGCATACATGCCGGTGAAGAAGTCGATGCCGTCGCCGCCCAGTGCATAGAAATCGTTCGAGCGGATCTGGATGCGCTGCGTTGCCGAGCCGCCATCCGACGCCGTCGTATAGAAATAGATGCCGTCATTGCCGAGATTGTTGAACTCGGAATACCAGATATAGGAGCTGGTGAAGCCGTTGATCAGAGACGGCGAGTTGCCGATCGAGCTCGAGCCCGACGTGCGGATATAGACGCCGTTATCACCGCCCAGCGTGCCATCGACCGCAATGTCGGCGATCTCGAACGCCGTCGAGTTGAAGCCATAGATCGCCGAGGCGAAATTGCCTTCAAAGTCGACGTTCTGGATCCAGTTCTCGTCGCCCAGCTCGATGATGTTGTTGGCGCCGTTGGTGCCTTCAATCGTCGGGCGGTTGCCCTGGAACGTCCAGTAATAGACCGCACCCGTATCGGCGCCGGTGATCTTCACCGTCATGCCGCCGCCCAGAAGCGCCTGGCCGTCATAAAGCTGGTTGTTGCCCGCCGTCAGAATGTCGCCGGTTGCATCCAGCGCCACGATGATGCCGTCGCTGCCCGCGCCGTGATTGACGGCCGCCAGCACGATACCGTCGGCCAGCGTCTCGGGGCTGGCATAGGTGCCGTTGCCGTTCGTCGAGTTGTCGACATAGACCAGCGTGTCGGTGACGTTCGAGTCGCCCAGCGGGGTCGAGGCGATGATGTCTTCGCCCTCGTCCAGGCCGACGCGCGCATAGACGGCGTCGTAACGGCGCACCGGGTCAACCATGCGGCGGTCGAGGCCGGTCAGCGCCGGCGTCTCTTCGCCAAAGCCCAGCGGGATGCGGATCTCAAGGCCGACATAGCCTTCCGTATCACGCACGTTGTCGTCGGTGATTTCACCGGTCAGCGTGACGCGTGACTGCGGACCCAGGAAGTCGATGTCATAGATGCGCGCCTCGATGCGGCCGCGCGGACCCGTCAGGTCATCGAACGCCACTTCGTCGCTTTCGAAGTGGAAGCCGCCCAGGAACACGCGCGTCTCGAACGTCTCGCCCGAGAACACGCGATAGCCCACCTCACCATCAACGCCCGAATAGGCCGCTTCGATGCCGCGGTGGATCTGGATCGACGTGTTGAACTTCGTGCCCAGATAGACGCCGTTCAGGCGATCCACATCTTCGCGCGTGTCATCGGCAAAATACGCGTTCGCACGGAAGTCCCAGTCTTCCGAAAGGAATTCAACGCCGACCGAGAACTGGTCAAAGCTGTGGTCTTCCTTCGTGTTCACAAAATCATAGAAGCCGTACGCGCCAAGAATCCATTCGGGGTTCACCATCGTGCGGTAGCCGCCGCCGATCGTGCCGAAGCTCTGGTCCTCATCGTCAAACGTCGCGACCGCGCGCCCGAAGAACAGCGAGGTCGAGTCCTGCCAGAGGGGGACAAAAATCTGGACAGCACCGCGCTGTGTCTCGTCGCCAAGCTTGCCCGACAGTTCAAGATAGGGCTGCCACTTCGACGGCTCGCTCATCGCCTCATCGGCAAGCGCAAGCGGTGCACCGCCCGCAGCCAGCGCAAAGCCGGCAACACCCGTCAGCAACCGCGTCTTCAACGATGAAACCTCACCGCCAAAACCAGCAACCGTCGAACCCTGTGAATTGGAACGCATGTCAGTCCCCCAAATCAGCACCCCGGCTAGGGTGCATAAATGCAAAACAGAACGCGGGCGCACTGAGGCACCCTTCGAGTCGGGCGCACACTTGCACGCTCCGGGGGCAAGAGGAAGGGGTTAATTTTGTGATTTCAGACACGGCGATCCGTGATTCTGCGTCACCGACTTTCGTCACCCCGCAGCGAATCGCCACAAATTCAGGAAATTCGCCCAACCATCTGGATTTGACTCACTTTTTCGCTGCATTGCGTGACAAGAAATGTTCGCAATGCCGTTGCGCAATCGACACAGTAAACGCCCGCATAAAATTTCCTGCCGGAAGGAGGGTTCAGGGTGACATTCCCCGCGCCGTATTGGCGGGCCTGGCGGCGGGCAACGCCTTGTTTTTTCGGGGACGCGCGAGGGGGGCCAGGCGCGC
>ERZ761609.2329-NODE-2329-length-14252-cov-6.413256_pt1 | contig 14252 bp, 12 predicted proteins | sample MGYA00511163_ERZ761609 | MGnify/ENA primary metagenome ERZ761609 (study PRJEB28899, sample SAMN02445070) | bioreactor sludge metagenome | biome: EBPR sludge | place: Australia: Brisbane, Thorneside Wastewater Treatment Plant | collected 2011-12-16 ... | reverse complement strand
GCCATGCTCGCCGCGGTGGTGACCCCGAACATCGCCTGGAGCGTCCGGCGGAGCGCCGCCGACCGGGAGGAACGCGCGCTGGCCGCGCTGGCCGAGGGGTTGGTGCAGTCCATCCGCGTCACGCAGACCGTGCCTGGGGCGGGCACCTGGGCGGGTGCCATCGCGGCCCAGTCCGGCCTTTCCCTCGACGAGGTCCGGTACTCCCGCCCGTCCACCAGCTCCGGGCTCCGCGTCTACCTGGTGCATCCGGGGTTTAGTCCCGTCACGTCGGCGAACTCCGATCCTGTCTGGACCCAGGGTTCGGGGGGTGCCGGACAGGTGGCGAACGTCCGGGTGCTGATTCTGGGCTGCTCCAAGGCGGGCCTTGAACTGCCGGTGTCCAGCGGTTTTGCAGCCAGCGCTTCAGCCTTCGAGCAGATCTGGTCATGGGCCCTGAATCCGTCCACCCGCGCGCCTCCTTCCGGCTGGCCGTCCTCATGGACCGGGCAGGGCGAGTTCCTGCAGGTGCGGCGGGTGAACCTCGGGTCGGAATTTCACCGGCTGACCTTCAGCAACATGCAGTTCCCGAATGAGTATCCCTTCGTCCGCGTGGGTGCGGCCAGCGCGGTGGAGGTGCGATCGGCGGCCGCCATCGATGGCTGGTATCTCTCCGGCACCAGGGTTCAGCTGCTGAAGGCCGCGGGAGTGGGCAGCACGGTGGATCTCACGCACACCGTGGTGGCGTCCATGAACTTCGTCTATGAGAACAACCGCTGGCGCGTGCCCTAGGCCTCGCGGAAGGGCCCGCGAGCGCGGTTACGCCGGGCTGGCTCTCGTGGTGGGCATGCTTGCGGCCATCCTGGGTGCCATGGCCTTCGCGCCCCACCTCGCGAAGCGGTTGCGCGCCGGCACCGGCCACCATGAGCAACGCGCGATCGAGGACCTCGCGAGGGGCTTCATGCGGTCTGTCGAACGGCAGCTGCGGATCCCCGGCCCGGACGATTGGATCGAGCCGGTCGCCGCGGTCATCGGTCGGAGCGCGGCCGAGGTGGCCCAGGTGTTTCCGCGGTTCACCAACGACACCACCACGCGCCGCCGTCTCATCCTCGATCCGCGACTGGGTCCCGGGCTGATCCCTTACGAGCAGTCGGAGCTGGGGATTGTCTCCGGGGCGGCGGAGCTGCTGGGACCCTACGCCCGCGCGGTGCTGGTCAGCAGTTCCCAGCGGGGGCTCGCCCTGCCCTGGGCTTCCGGTGCCATCAGCGCGGCGGAGTTCGACGCTCTGTGGAACTGGAATCCCGCCGCCACCGGGAGCAGTCCCCCGCCGGGCTGGCCTGCGGCCTGGCAGGGGAACGGAGACAGGCTCCACATCGCGCGGATCAACCTCTCGGATGCCTTCACGCGCGTGTCCTTGAACAACCTGCAATACAGCCTGAACGGAGTTGGATCGGCCTGGTTCTGGGATCTCCAGGACCGCTGGTTCCTGCGGGGGACGCTCCTGTCCCTCCAGAATTCCCTCGGGGAACTGGTGCGAAGCCACGTGGTTCTCAACCCCGTCGACCTTTCCCTGTCCCCTCCCGACGCGGTGTGGTACCTCGCCGGGTCGCTGACCGGTCTGGCCATGGACGGCATCCCGGAGAGCGTGCTGAGCCTGGTGCGCCCCGCGGCTCCGCTTCTTCCCAACCATGATCCGCTGCGGAACCTCGACCCTGGCCTGACCCTGATGCGGGGTGGAAGCGGATTGCAGGAGACCGACGCCCGGAAGGTGCAGCGCTGGGTCACCGTGGAGTCGGGTCCATACCTGAACTCGCGGGTGTCCCTCTTCGTCTATTGCGCCGTGAAGAACTTCGACACGCAGCGTGGCGGGGCGCTGGTGGCCACGTTGTTTGACAGCAACCCCACCGCCAGCAACCGGGATGTGCTTGCCACCGCCCAGGTGACGCGGTCGGACTGGGACGTGGCCGATAGCGGAACCTGGATCGTCGAGCGCTTCGATTTCGGGGTCGTCAGGCGGCCGGTGACCCTCGGTCGGAGGCTGGGGGTGATGTTGCATGTCCCGGCGGAGTCGCCGCAGGATATGTGGGTCGCGTATGGTGCGGTGGGCTGGCTGAGTCGGATCGAGGCGGTCACGGTGGGACGACGGTAGGGATTCCGGCCCCGGCAGACGCGGGACCTGGAACTCGGAGCTTGGAACCTGGGATCCTGGACCTGGAACGTCCGTGCGGGTCGACGCGTGGGAGAGTGAAGGGTGCCTGGTGGCCCCCGCGGTCTTCAAAACCGCTGTGAGCCGGTCAACCCGGCTCAGGAGTGTTCGATTCGCTCCCTCTCCGCCACGTCACGTCAGCGTCTCCAGATAAGGACGGATCACGTTGTGAACCCGGCAAACGCGGGCCATGGCCTCAAGGTCATCCATGGTGAAGCGTCGCTTGGCCCAGCCCTCTCGCAGCGCCTCGACGGCGACGCTGCTACCGATCTTGTTCCGGTACTTGAAGCAGTCGGCAACCGTCTTCGCCGGGGTGGTGATTCGGACCGCCTGACCGTCGATCCGGTGCACTGCGGTGCCGGCTGTGAGCGCCTCGCCGCCGAATCGGACGACATGCAGGGGCGGAAATCCGTCCGCCGGGTGGCGCGCCTTGCGGTCGATGGCCAGCCAAACCTCGTGGGGGGATTGGGTCGTCAGTTCGTGGAACACAAGCGCCGAGAGGAGGCAGACAACTCCCTGCGGCACTCGCACGGTGGCTTGGGCGAGACTGTGATGCTCGGACACCGCGTGGCCCGTGACGGCGTAAACGCCGCGGCTGATCCGGGAGATCGCCCCGTCCGCCAGCGGCGCCACCAAGGCCGCCCGCGGGACGCCGAGGCGCGCAAGGTCCCGGGTCCGGATTACCGGATTCTTGCGCAGCAGCACTCGCAGTTTGGAGGCACCAGCGGTCACCATGAACGGATCATACCAAACGTCGGCACATGTTCGCAAGTGCCTGCGTATTGTACCATGGAGAGGCCCCTTCTCTCGGTGGGGGGCGCCCCGGCCGCCATGCCGAGAGGATCCGCCCTCTCTCCCTCGACGTCCGTGGGCGCGCTCAGATGCGGCCACCTCGGTCGCCATGCCGAGCCGAAGCGTCCTGTCCCACCCGGATCGATGGCCGGATTTCGTCAGACAATGTCAGACACCAAACCTTCGGAAAGTTTCGCGAACTCTCGCGACCACTGTTTCGGGCCGACCCGCAGATTGCCCTTTATCTACGGGGTAATCGCGAAGGTTCTCCCCTTTCTCCCGAAGCGCGGATCTCGGTCTTCAAAATCGCCGTGAGCCGGTCCACCCGGCTCAGGAGTGTTCGATTCGGTCCCTCTCCGCCAGCCCCTCTTCTCCGCCCTAGATTATGGCTGCAGGAACAGTCGATCGCCGTTAGGGTGGGTAGCGTCATGCTGGAGAACGGCGTCCAGAACGCGCTTTCCGGAGCGCAGACTTCGGCGCCGGCCTCGTTCGCCACGACCCGTTGGAGCGTGGTCCTGGCGGCAGGCCAGACCACCGCGCCAGAGGCTTCCGCCGCCTTGGAACACCTTTGCCGGACGTACTGGTACCCGCTTTACGCGTACGCCCGGCGGCAGGGATTCGCCGCACCTGACGCCCAGGACCTGACCCAGGAGTTCTTTGCGCGGCTCTTCGCTTCCGACGCGCTTCGGACCGTCGCTCGCGAGAAGGGCCGCTTCCGTTCCTTTCTTCTCGCGGTCATGAAGCACTTGATCGCGAACGAACGCGACCGGTCCAGGGCCCAGAAACGAGGCGGCGGCGCCCCGGTCCTTTCGATCGACGCGGTCACCGCCGAGGATCTCTTCGCCAGGGAACCGGCAAGTTCGCTCTCCCCGGAGACGCTCTTCGATCGACAGTGGGCCTTGGGCATTCTCGACAGGGCCATCGCCGCACTCCGCGCCGAACGCGCCGGTTTGGGAAACGGCCCCCAGTTCGAACGGCTCAAGCGCTTCCTTTCGGCTCCCGCGAACGCCCCCGCCTACGACGCGGCGGCCGAGGAGTTGGGCATGACCCCGCACGCGGTCGCCATGGCGGTGGTCCGGCTCAGGCAGCGCTATCGGGAGCTGGTCCGGTCCCTGATCGCCGACACCGTGGCCACCGCGGCCGAGATCGACGGCGAGATGAACTACCTCATCGAGGTGGTCTCCTGAGGACCCGATGAACCTTCCAGGCCTCTGCCCGGACTGTGGTGGTCCTGTCGCCGACGACGCTGTCGAGGGCCTTTGCCCCCGCTGCGTGGTGCGCTGGTGATCGCGTTGTGCGAGGCGGTCCAGCACGCGCACCAGCACGGGGTGATCCATCGGGACCTGAAACCGGCGAACGTCCTGATCGACGGGGCAAGGGTGCCGAAGACGGATTGAGGGTGTGGAGCACGGGTGTTTCGCGGCAGGCAAGACTTCGCCCTTGAGGACGGTGCGGGCGAAGAAATCACCGGTGGCCATTGTCTCTTCTTGACCCGATTGTCCCTTAGTAATGGCGATTGATGCTTGATCCGATTGTCGCTGCTGAACCCACCTCAAACTTTGAGGGAAAGGCTTTCAGTCCTACCGGACGATGGCCCGGTAGAAACGTCGCGAGGTGCCCGGCGGGATGACGTCACGGAAGACGGCAAGATCGTTTCCCGCGCGGTTGGTCCAGGCCGGCTGCCAATCGGGGACCTCGAGGGAAGGACTCGACTCCACAACGACGGGGTACCATCCGCCGTACATGGCGAGTTCGGCCTGAAACACGTTCTGGTCGAGAGATCTCGCCACCAGGGCAGCCCGCCGGTCGCCCCGAAAACGTCTCAAGATCATCGGACCTGCCCGCCTGCTCTCGGCGAAACCCACAATGACTTGTCCGTCGGGCAGCGGGAAGACTCGCCCCGGCGCGGCCTGGACGGATCGTATCTGATCCCCAGGGTCGAAGTTCCAGTCGACGGCGTCACCCGAGCGCACTCGAGCCAGGCCTTTGCGCACATACTCGTTCACACTCTGGAATTCCCCAGCGACGAAGAACGAGCCGTCGGAATGCCTGGCAATGTCCCGAGTTAGCCAAAGCATCTCAAGAGCTGGAAACGAACGATCGACTGTGCCCTCCGGTCCGATCCGCAGAATTCCACGCCAGGCGGCCTCGTTCGAGAGCCGGAACGCGCCCGTCAGCAGCAGGCCACCCTGGCCATCCGGACAAGCTGCCGTTGGCTGGCTGAGGTAACGGAACTCGATGGTTTCCCCGGGTGGAGGCACTGAGGCAGCCAGGCTGCCGTCCGAGTTCAGGAGGGCAAAATGTCGGCGCACCTGTATCCCATCGACCGACTGGAGGCCGCCTACGAGCCAGAATCTTCCCGCCGTCCCGGGAATCAGTGCGGTGATGCCCTCCGCCATCACCCGGATCTGGCGGAATCCGGGATCGGTGATTCCGTCGTGCTTCAGTCGGAGGATACGGAACTCGGGCATCCCACCCGCTGAAGGACCAAGCCCTCGGACCGCGACGAGAATGGCGCCGTCGGGGGAAAAGCCGATTTGCGTTGCGGGCAACCAGGGTTCCGCCGCACCGAAAGTCGGCACGAACCCCGTGTCGCGGCGCCCGTCGGCATGGAATCGCAACAAATGGACTGGAGCGGTCGCGGCACTCCAATCGGGTCGGAAGCGGCCCGCAAGGTAAATGCGTCCATCGGGCGCGAGACGCACTGATTCCGGCCCCCCTTCGACCACATCGAGCACTTCGGATGTCCAAGCAGGATCGGGCTGACCGTCGGAGACGAGTCGCTGCACCACCCACCCAGTGGGAGGCCTTTGTCGAACCGTGACGAGTCGCCCCTGGCCGTCGATCCCGGCGGGCCAATCGGCGGGGCACTCCTGGCAATCCTCGAGTTTCGACTCAGGTTGGTACGACCGGTCCAGGCTGCCCGGGCGATCGTCGTCCTCCACCACGAGGAGTGCCCGTCCCGTCTCTCCGTACCGTTCTCCCTTCGCTCCCCGAAGCTCGAGGAACAGGGTTTCGTCCGGTTCTCCCCAGACGTCCTGCACCAAGCCGGCGGGTGGCAATGGCTTGATGTTCTGGAGTGGCTCGAAGGGAACCGACCAACTTGAGGGCTTGAAGTCTGTCCCCGTGTCAGCCGTTCCACCCGAGGTGATCATTTCGACACTCGCGGGGCCATCGGAGTCTCCCAGTCGTCGGATGAGCCCGTGCACAGGCTCCGCTCCCGCCGACTCGCTCAAGTGGAACGTGGCAGGCGCTCTGTATTGTCCTTTCCACGCTTCGCTTTCGATTCGGAACGAGGACCGGTGGGTCAGCGATGGGTCGATCTTGACCAGCCATCGCGTATCGCCATTGATAGCCGTCAGCGACTTCCCCCCCGTCACCAACCTCATCAGGAGGCCTCCGTCGCGCAACTGCACCAGGGGAGGACCCAGCATCTCTTCTGCGGCGTTGCTCACGACGCGCGCGAACTGAGCCGCGGGGGGATAGGATCGATCGGGCAAGCCGTTTGCATCGAGACGAACAAGAGACTCGCTGATCATGCCCAGCATACCGGAGTCGGCCTGCACCAGACTCGGGAAGAAGAAAGTACCGCCGAGTTCACCCCTTTGAATCGAGGCTCGGAACGATGAATCGCGTGCGCCGCCGGGGAGTATCCGAAGCAGGGATAGGCCTCCATTGTCCCCCATTTCCCAGCCAATCAGATAGGCCCGACCCGCCGGCGCGGAGAGAATCCCAGTTACCCTGAATTCCTCGGCGAACCGGAAATTTTGATCCACAGTCCCGTCCGGATTCAGGCGAATCAGAACCTGCCGGACCTCGTCCCCCAATGTGTCGAAGCGCACGAGCACGAGCAGATCACCGTCGGTCATACTGACGATCGTCCAGATCCCCGTGCCTTCGTCTGGTGGGACGAGGGACGTCTCGGCGAAGTCCGGGTCCCGGGTGCCGTCCGGCCTGAGGCGTAGCAAGCGTGTTGGCGAATCCGGGTTTGCCGCGATGACGGCGCCGTCCGGAAGGACCTCGATCGGAGTCCCGTAGTGCAGTGCCAACCCGGCATCGACGTAGGAAAGATCCAGGTTGCCATCGCGATCCAAGCGGGTCAGCGATCGGCACGGAACCTCAGGATTCGGACGACACCCGCGAACCAAAACCTTTTCGTCAGGGAGCAGCCATAATCCGTTGAAGTATTCCCAGCCGTCGAGCGGACGGAACGCGGTATCACGCGATCCGTCCGCATGGAGTCTAACCAAGGTGACGCCCGTGCTGCCCGTCGCTACCAGCAGCTGCCCGTTTGGATACTCGATCACGGCACTCACCTCCTCCGAAAGATCGGCACGGAACCGCTCGTCGATGCTCGCCGGCATTTCGTTGTCCCAGATCGTCACCAGCGCCGATGCCCGATGGACCTCGGCCCCGCTCGGGTCCCTGAGGATGGCGTGGACCCAAAAGGACTCGTTCCGTTCCACGATGCCGTCATCGAGGATCGGGACCTGGAAGCTCACCCATTCGACACCGGCATCGATGCGCAGAGTCTTCTGGACCGGAGTGAAATCGAGCCCGATCTCGGCGGAATCCGACTCTGTAACCAACTCCAGCGATAGCGCCGTAGTCGCGGGACCTGACCGGCCCACGATGAGTTCCGCGACCGCCGCGTCCTCGTAGATCACCCCGGGGTCCTGAAGCCAGAATCCGGGGCTCACATCGCCCGCGGCCGCGGCCGCGGCCAAGATCCAGGTGCCGAAGGTGGTGAAGGCGAATACCCTTCGCAAGAGCGTGCCCGCGGTTCGCCGAGAACCTGTTTGGCCGGCTTGGAGATGTGGTTTCATGCCATGGTTCGATCGGACCCGGCATTCCGGGATATCGGCAAACCGGGCGGCAGGCATCGACATCAGCTTGCACGCGTCGGGCGAAGAGCCATCCGCGGTCATCAACACCCTATAGAAGCACCAGCGTGGCGCGATAACAGAGCAATCTCGTTGATGACCCACCTCACCGGGGTCGCTCGGATTCGGTTCCACGGTCCCGAAACGGCGTTCACAACCCGGACGAACATCGACGACTTCTACGACCTGCGGCTCAGCGCCGTCGTGCCGGCCCGCGCGAGTCGGCGCCAAGGTATTGATCTTGCGGTGGTTGGGGACACCGGGTGATCGCAGAGCCTGCTTCTGGTTGTCCGCGACCGCGGTCCATTCGAAGCCTGGGGTTTGGTTCGATCCCGAACGGAATGTTGGCTTGTGATCGGGGCGGCGGACTTCTTCTTCATCCTGAAGATGATTCCACCGGTACGATCCCAAAGCTGCGGAGTCCACTCGTCCGGATTCCGCGCCCTTGTTGCCCTGCCATGAAAGCAACCCGTCCCAGGACAGTCCTCCTCGTCGCTCAGGCCATCGCGGTCCTGGCCCTCGCCCTTCCGGCAACCAGCCTCGCCCAGCGCCCCGGCTCCGTCGACACCACCTTCGATGCCGGAGAGATCATCGGAGATCTGCCGCTTACCTACGAAGTCTCCACTGTTGAGGATATGGCTCTGCTGCCCGACGGACGGCTTTACATCGGCGGGCACATCAACCGCATCCAGGGCACCTCCCGCGATGCGATCGCCCGGTTGAAGCCCGATGGCCGACTTGATCCTACGTTCAACGAACACGCGGCCGCATTTGGGTTGGATGAAGATGTTCACCACCTGCACCTGCAGCCGGACTTCCGTCTCATCGCAAGAGGCTGGCGCTACTTATTCGACGGGTCAGGGGACCCTTCGTTCTCAGGCCGGCCGAATGTCATCGCGGTCCAGCCTGATGGAAAGCTCCTCGCTGTTCTCCCCGACCAGCACACCGAACCCTTTCGCCTGAATAGCGATGGTACTCTCGATGCAAGTTTCAAGGCCACCGTGATGTTGTGGAGTGCTGTGCCGGGCGTTCTGGTCGAGCCGGATGGACGGATCGTTATGTCCGCCTACTTTGAGGCCGACGAAAGCCATCAGCTCGTTCGCCTTCTGCCGACAGGTGCATTGGATCCTTCATTCACGCGAGTGGAATTCGATCCATATCCTGGATTTGGCGCGGAACCGCCTCATCGTGTCGTCCGGCAGCCGGATGGTCGGTACCTAGTCGCCGGAATCCCCTACGGAATCAATGGTGGTGTCGTCGGAGATTTGGTCCGGCTCCATGCCGACGGAACGATTGACGAAGAATTCCCTCCCGCTGCCTTCGATCCGGGCCGCGAGTGGGACGTCTACGACATCGCGATCCAGCCCGACGGTTACATTCTGTTGGCCGGGAGTTTCTCGAACCCGCCGCCCCGTTTGGTCATGGGTGTTATCCGCCTACATCCCGACGGCACCTTGGATACCAGTTTCGATGTGGGTTCAGGCGCCACCGTCAAGGAGGGGGAGCGTCTACCTTTCGTGAAGCGCATACTCCTTCAGCCCGACGGAAAACTCCTGGTCGCCGGCACTTTCACCAAATTTGACGACATACCCCGCCAACATTTGGTCCGGCTTCACGCCTACCACCCCCTCCAAATCACCGCCGAAGCTCAAGCCGGACGGATGCGACTCACAGTCACGGGCCGATCCAGGCCTGGATATGTTGAATTCTCCGACGACCTGAAGACATGGTCGATCCTGACCCGCTTCTGCCAGGAAGGCCGCGTTGCCGGGGTGTTCTATGACCCGCCTCCAGGCGAACCCATCGGAGTCCCACGCCCCGCACGATTCTATCGAGCCGCCTTCGATGCAGAATGGAGCGTTTGCCTATAGACGGGACAAAGCGAGCGAGCATCCTCGGATCCTCGAACCTCCCCCCGGCACGCGCGGCGGAGGCTTTGGCTCCGCACCTGGCGGTCCGCGTCGACCTCTCTCGCAGAGCTGATCCGAGAGGCTTACAACGACAACAACGGCACTCGAACGCGGCCGCGAGTGTCGTGGTTGGCGGCAGCCGGCAAGACCTACAGCATCGACGTGGCTGGCAAGTCGCTTTTCCCATCCGGACCGGTCGCCGACGCCATGGGTACCTTTACCCTGAGTTGGTTTCAAACCCCGCCTCCGGGCATCGTTGGATTCAGTCCAGTCAGTGGGGCTGCCGGCACCCAGATCACGCTCAACGGTACCAACTTCACCGGAGTCACTCGGATACGGTTCAACGGCACGGAGGCGGCGTTCAGCACCCGGACGAACATCGACGACTTCTACGACCTGCGCCTCACCGCCGTCGTGCCGGCCGGCGCGACCACTGGTCCGATCACCATCGAAACGCCGCACGGCAACGGCACGAGTACCTCCGTCTTCGAGGTTCTCGAAGGCCCGCTCACGCTGCTTGCGGTGCTCGAGGTGGATCGGACGCTGGCGCTGAGCTGGCCCGCCACGGCGTCCGGCTATGTCCTCGAATCCTCCGCGGCCCTGGCAAGTCCGGCTTGGACTCCGGTCGGCCTGCCGGTCGAGACCTCGGGTTCTCGGAACAGCGTCCGGATCGTTCTGGCCGAAGCCGGTCCGTTCTTCCGGTTGAGGAAGCCGTGACCGACGACCGTTCGAGATTCAGAGAAAAGAGTTCACGGCTCTCACGCCGCCATAGTTGTCGCCGTGACTGGAATCCTCCGTGGTGAATTCGGAAGCGCCGGAGGCACGGGCGGCGGCCAGGATGAGCGAGTCGCAGAAGGCCATTCCCCAGCGGGCCTGCTCGTCGAGGACCGCCAACAGAAGTTCCAAGGTATCGGCGACGGCCGGCCAATCGCCGAAATCGCGTCCGATTCTCCGCCCTCCGCTCAAGTGGAAGGGCTTCCCGCCATCCGCTTTGGATCGCAACTATCTGGAGCGAAACAAGAAACAACTTCTGTATGGATCGCGAGCAAAACGTCGCGCAAAATGACCGCGATGTTTACGCGTCAACCGGTTCCGCCGGACGCTTCGTTTTTCCTACTCGGACCACGCGGTACCGGAAAGTCGACGTGGCTGCGCGCCGCATTCCCCCAGGCCCGGTGGTACGACCTGCTGCACACCGAGGAGTACGTTCGGCTGCTGGCCGATCCGTCGGTCTTTCGCCGGGAAATCGAAGGCCTTGCCGGAAGCGGCTGGGTCGTGGTCGACGAGGTCCAGCGCATTCCCAGCTTGTTGAACGAAGTCCACTCCCTGATCGCCCGTCTGGGCGATCGGTGGCGCTTCGCGCTATGCGGTTCGAGCGCACGAAAGCTGCGGCGCCTCGACGTCAACCTTCTCGCCGGACGGGCCATCAATCGCACGTTCTTCCCCCTCACGTGGACGGAACTGGGTCACTCGATCGCGGTCGACGACATCCTGGCCTTCGGCCTCCTCCCCGCGGTTCGAAGCAAGCCCGACGGGGCGGTAGACCTTCTCGAGGCCTACGCGGTGAACTACCTGCGGGAGGAAATCCAACAGGAAGCGCTGGTAAGAGACCTTGGATCCTTCGCCCGCTTTCTCAAGGTCGCGGGGCTTCTGAATGCGCAGGCCGTCAACCTCAGCAACGTCGCCAGCGAGGCCGCCGTCGCGCGGGTGACGGTGCAGCGCTACTTCGAAGTCCTGGCCGGCACTCTCGTGGGATTCTGGCTTCCGGCATGGCAGCCCCGGCTCAAGGTTCGAGAACGGGCCGCCCCCAAGTTCTATTTCTTCGATCCCGGCGTTGCCCGGGCCGCCGCGGGTCGACTTCGCGCCCCGCTTCACGAGGTCGAGCGCGGACCTTTGCTGGAGACGTGGGTTCTCCACGAGTTGCGGAGCCACTTGGCCTGGCACCCTTTGGGTGGCGAACTCAGCTACTACCGCACGGGTGCCGGTGTCGAAGTCGACTTCATCTGGCAGGGACCGACCGCCCAGGTGGGAATCGAGGTGAAAGCGTCGCCGCGGTGGCGGCCCGAGCACGGTGCCGCTCTCAAGGAGCTCGTCGCCCGTGGCGCCATTCAGCGCGCGGTGGCTGTCTACGAGGGCGGCTCAGCCCAGCAGGACGGCCCGATCCGCGTCCTGCCGGTGCAAGAATTCTGCACCGATCTGGGGCAGATCCTTGGATCGCAGGAATGATCGTGGCCGAGATCGTTGGGACGGTCGTCAACGACCGCAAGGGCGTCGGCGGGATCGGTCGGGCGGTCAGGATCATGGCGCTGTGCCAGTGGCAGTCCGGACATTTCCTGTCAGGAACGGGCCTCTCGAAACGCGGGGGGGAAGTCATGCACGAACTCGTGTGATCGGCGCCGTGGATTTCTTCTTTGGATGGAAGAATGAACGTCCCGATTGCTGACGAGAAACGGGACTCCAGCCCGAGCCGAAGCCGTCTACCGCTCGGAGATCAGAACGGAGTCGCCTGCATGCACGGACGAGGGCGCTCGGAAAGGCGGGGTGAACCAGCGAGATACGGAGACACGGAGAAAGGCGGGGATCGGAGGCGGCAGGTTCGGCGCGACGAGGAGGTGGGTTTCGTGTCCCGTTCTCTCCTCGGCCGCCATGTCGTCCGGACCTGCAAGGCTCATGACGCGGGGAAGGACTCCGGCAATCTGACTCCGCTGGCGTTCAACGACAACGCGGGGAAGCGAAACCGCCCAAGCCCTTCCTGGTTGGCGAGCCAGTGCCAAGCCTACTCGGTGGAGGTTGCGGGCAAAGTCTTACGGGACGGCGGTGGCATCGCCAGCGGCAGTGGCGATTTCACACTCGCATGGGCTCCGACTCCGCCGCTCATAGGGAAGTTCATCCCGCTCATGAGCCGCCAAACCCACTTCCAACCTTGCCACTCATGATAATGCGACTGACGACCCTCACCCTCGCCACCTGCTTTGCTTCGCTCACTGCCTTCGCCGCCGCCAAGAGGCCCGGCAGCGTGGACTTGAGCTTTGAATGTGCCGATCTGGGTGGTGACCAGATTGAACTCACGTATCACAGTTTGATTAAGGTGGCAGACATCGCCGTGCTGCCGGACGGACGCATCTACATCGGTGGCCACCTCAGAGCGGTCGGCGAGCACCCAAGCGACGCCGTGGCCCGGCTTCTGCCGGACGGTTCGGTGGATCCCAGCTTTCAGATCCAATCCGAAAAATGCGCCACCTTGTATTGTGACACCCATCGCATTGCGGTCCAACCTGATGGCAAAGTGCTCGCCGGCTTTCACTCGCTGAAACGCTTTCTGCCGGACGGCTCGCTCGATCCGGAGTTCAAGGCATTCGCGGGGATGGTGGTGGGTCTTCGGAGGAACGGGAACATCCTGGCAGTGCGACTCGACGATGGCTCTCTGGTGGAGTTGCTGCCGACAGGCGCACCTAATCCAGACTTCCGCTCCACGGTGAAGCTTGGAGGCCGCTGGGGCGTTGCGAACCTGATTGGCGACCAACTCTACGCCCCGATCGAAATTGGCGATAGGGAGGCGCGAGTGATCCGCGTGAACGCGAGCGGCGCGACAGACGCGAGTTTCAGAAGTCCGAGTCTTTCAGACGGCGTCCAGGATGGATCTATGGCCGTGGTCCGCGCGATTCAGGTGGACGCGGAGAGGCGAGTGCTTGTGGCGGGTGTTTTCGATTCACTCCGAACGAGCGCGGGCCAAACAGTGCGACGCCGCCATTTGGTCCGTTTGCTCGAGGACGGAACGCTGGATCAGGGCTTCAATCCCGCGCCGGTCTTTGGCGATGGCGTCGACTATTACCAGAACAGCATTTGGGGCATGGCGTTGCAACCGGACGGGAGAATCCTCGTAGGGGGCGTCTTCACCGGGACAGGTTCAATCGCGCGTACGGGCATCGTGCGCCTGCAAATAGACGGCTCCCTTGACTCGACGTTCGACGCTGGCCTGGGGGTTCAAGGAGACTGTTTGACACCTCCATGTTCCAACGTGAAACGAATTGCCCTCCAGCCCGATGATCAGATTCTCATCAGCGGCAGTTTCCACTCCGTGGACGGCATCGCTCGCGACTGGATTGCCCGCCTCAACGGCGACGGAAGCGCATTGCGCTTTCAGAAGCTGCTCCCCCAGCCCGACCGCTCCATGCATTTCAATGTCTCCGGCCCCAGTGACGCGAAGTTCGTGCTCGAAGCGGCGTCCAGGCTATCGCCGCCAAACTGGCAACCGCTCTCGACGAACACCATCACCACCAACCCCTTGACCGTGACCGATCCCGACGCCGCGGAATTCCCCCAGCGCTTCTACCGCGCGGTGAGCCGATGAACTTCCATGCAGTCTTTATCATGACATCGAAAACCCTCCGGGCGGCGGGTCTTTTGCCGCTGGTCCCGCGGCCGCGGGATTGGCTCGACCCTTACAGCCCGCTGCGGGGATGCTCGGGTCTCGCCGCCTCGGCC
>ERZ761609.2328-NODE-2328-length-14252-cov-26.877157_pt1 | contig 14252 bp, 11 predicted proteins | sample MGYA00511163_ERZ761609 | MGnify/ENA primary metagenome ERZ761609 (study PRJEB28899, sample SAMN02445070) | bioreactor sludge metagenome | biome: EBPR sludge | place: Australia: Brisbane, Thorneside Wastewater Treatment Plant | collected 2011-12-16 ... | reverse complement strand
CCATGCAGGCGGCGCGCGACACCGCCGCCGAGCTACTGAACCTGTACGCGCTGCGCGCGGCGCGCGAGGGCCACGCCTTCCAGTTCTCGCCGCACGACTACGAGGCCTTCGCCGAGGGCTTCGGCTACGAGGAAACCCCCGACCAGGCCGCCGCCATCGCCGCGGTGATGGCCGACATGCAGTCCGGCAAGCCGATGGACCGGCTGGTGTGCGGCGACGTCGGCTTCGGCAAGACCGAGGTCGCGCTGCGCGCCGCCTTCATGGCGGTGATGGGCGGCTATCAGGTGGCGGTGCTGGTGCCGACCACCTTGCTGGTCGAACAGCATTTCCAGAATTTCTCCGACCGTTTTTCGGCCTGGCCGGTGAAGCTCGCCGAGTTGTCGCGCTTCCGCACCGCCAGGGAGCAGGCCGAGGCACTCACCGCGCTGAAAGAAGGCAGGATCGACATTGTCATCGGCACCCACCGACTGATCCAGAAGGATGTCAAGTTCGCCCGACTCGGGCTGGTCATCCTCGACGAGGAACACCGCTTCGGCGTACGCCAGAAGGAACAGCTGAAGGCATTGCGCGCCGAGGTCGACGTGCTGACGCTGACCGCCACGCCGATTCCGCGCACGCTGGCGATGTCGCTCGAAGGCATCCGCGATTTCTCGGTCATCGCCACCGCCCCGCAGAAACGGCTGGCGGTGAAAACCTTCGTGCAGCCGTTTTCCGCCGGGCTGATCCGCGAGGCGGTGTTGCGCGAATTGAAGCGCGGCGGCCAGGTCTATTTCCTGCACAACGAAGTCAGCACCATCGAGGCCATGCGCGAACGGCTGGAAAAGCTGCTGCCGGAGGCGCGCATCCGTGTCGGCCATGGGCAGATGGGCGAACGCGAACTGGAACAGGTGATCCGCGATTTCTATCAGCAGCGCTACGACATACTCTTGTGCACCACCATCATCGAAACCGGCATCGATATTCCCACCGCCAACACCATCCTGATCAACCGCGCCGACAAGTTCGGGCTCGCCCAACTGCATCAACTCAGGGGCCGCGTCGGGCGTTCGCACCACCAGGCCTTCGCCTATCTGCTGGTGGAGGAAGACCGCAGTCTCACGCCACAGGCGAAGAAGCGGCTGGAGGCCATCCAGTTGATGGAGGAACTGGGCTCCGGCTTCCATCTCGCCATGCAGGATCTTGAAATCCGCGGCGCCGGCGAAGTGCTCGGCGACAAGCAGAGCGGCGAGATCCTCGAAGTCGGCTTCTCACTCTACAACGACATGCTGGCCGGCGCGGTGGCGAGCCTGAAGGCCGGCAAAGAGCCGGACATGAGCCAGCCGCTCGGCGTGGTATCCGAGATCAACCTGCACCTGCCGGCGCTGCTGCCGGAAGACTACTGCCCCGACGTGCACGAACGGCTGGTGCTGTACAAACGGCTGGCGAGTTGTCAAACCCCTGACGATCTGGCGCTGATGCAGGAGGAACTGATCGATCGCTTTGGCGAACTGCCCGATACGACACGCGCCCTACTGGCCGTGCACCGTCTGCGCATGTCAACCCGCCCCTACGGCATTGCCAGGCTGGACGTGTCCGGCGAAGGGATGAACGTGCAATTCGTTCCCAACCCGCCGGTGGATCCGGGTAAAATCATCGGGTTGATCCAGGGCAGGGCCGGCTACCGGCTCGCCGGTCCCGACCGGCTGAAGCTGAGCACCAGCCTGCCCGATATCAGCCGGCGCGTCGGCGCAGTGACCGCATTCCTCGCCGCGCTCGGCGATCCCATCCCAACCGCACAATAAGTACTCATGAATCTGATCCAGCCTTTCGCCGCCCTCCGTCCCGCACCGGGACGCGCCAACGATGTCGTCGCCCCGCCCTATGACGTGCTGTCGACGGAAGAAGCCCGTGAGCGGGCGGGCGGCCGCCCGTGGAGCTTCCTGCACATTTCCAAGCCGGAAATCGACCTGCCTGCGGATACCAGCCCCTACGCCCCCGAGGTCTATGCCAAGGGCGCCGGAAATCTGCAGGCCATGATTAAAGCCGGCGTGCTGATGCGCGATCCGGCGCCCTGCTACTACGCCTACCGCATCGTGATGGGTAGCCACAGCCAGACCGGCATCGTGGCTGCCGCCTCGGTGGCGGACTACGATACCAACCGCATCCGCAAGCACGAATTCACCCGGCCCGACAAGGAAGACGACCGCGTACGGCAGATCGACGCGCTCGACGCGCAGACCGGTCCGGTGCTGCTGGCCTATCCCGCCGCGCCCGAGATCGACACCATCCTGGCGGCCGCGTCCAGCGGCGCACCCGATTCCGACGCCGAACTCGACGGCGTGCGGCACACCCTCTGGGCGATCCGGGATCCCGCGATTCTGGCGCGCATCACCGCCGTATTCAACGCCATGCCCGCGCTTTATATCGCCGACGGCCACCACCGTTCCGCTTCGGCGTCGCGCATCGCCGCCGCGCGGCGTGCCGCCAATCCGGGAGACACCGGTGCCGAGCCCTACAACTTCTTCCTGTCGGTGATCTTTCCCGCGCACGAGATGCGCATCCTGGATTACAACCGGGTCATCGCCGACCTCAACGGACTTTCCGCAGAAGCCTTTCTGGAGCACGCAGCCGCCGCCTTCAGCATCGCCCCCGCCGCCAGCGCGGTCAAGCCGGAGCAGCCGGGCAGCTTCGGCCTCTATCTGGCCGGCCGCTGGTACCGCTTGACCATCCGCCCCGACCTCATCCCGGCCGATCCTGTGGGACGCCTGGACGTCAGCCTGCTGCAGAACAACCTGATCGCACCCGTTCTTGGCATCACCGACCCCCGGCGCGACAAGCGCATCGATTTCGTCGGCGGCATCCGCGGCCTGGCCGAACTCGAAAAACGGGTCGACAGCGGCGAAATGGCGCTGGCGCTCGCGCTCCACCCCACCCGCATGGAAGACCTGATGGCGGTGGCCGATGCCAATGAAGTCATGCCGCCCAAATCCACCTGGTTCGAGCCCAAACTGGCGGACGGTATGGCCTCGCATATGCTAGGGTAGATTCAATTAAGGTTTTCCGGAACCATGCCGTATACAAAGGTAAGTTGCATCCATTCCGGAAAACAGGCCCACAGGAATCCAGTTCGTGAAAATCGACAAGCGCATCACCCCGCCCGCTGCCGGCAAAGTCTCTTCCACCAAGGGCAAGGGTGCCGGCAAAACCGCTGCCCCCACCACAGGCAGTGGCGATTCGCTGACATTGACCGAGTCCAGTACCCGTATCCGGTCGCTCGAATCCCAACTGGCATCGATCGATGTCGCCGATGCGGGCAAGGTCGAATCGGTCAAGGCCGCGCTGGCCAACGGGACCTTCGCGGTCGACGCCGAGGTGGTGGCCGACCGTCTGATCGACCATACCAAGGAAACCCTGCGCAAACGCCCGCGCAAGAAGTGATTTCCACCCGAATCGCAAGCCCGCGGACACAATCCGCGGGCTTTTGTTTTTCAGCTGGAATAAAATCGTCACCTGAAATTTCCTTCGGGGGACAGCATGAACGAAATCGTTTTATCCGTGACCGGCATGACCTGCGGTGGCTGCGTCAATAGCGTGCAGAAGGTATTGGCCGCATTACCCGGTGTACGCAGCGTCGAGGTCACGCTCACGCCCGCTCGGGCGCGCGTGGCCTACGATCCCGCCCGGATCGACCGCGCCGCCCTGGAACAGGCCGTCGTCAATGCCGGTTTTGGCGTAGCCGCCTGAAACACCGGGCCTGCGCTCAGGTTTGATCGCACAGTTTTTCCAGGGGCTCCGGGCGGTGTATGCCGCTCCCCTGCACATAGTCCACCCCGATCTGCCTCAACAGCGCCAGGATCCGATCCGACTCAACATACTCGGCCACCGTTCTCAGCCCCATCTGGTGGCCGATGCGGTGTATGGCTTCGACCATTGAACGATCGATCGGATTGGTCGCGATATCGCGCACGAATGCGCCGTCGATCTTGAGATAATCCACTTTCAGATTTTTCAGATAGGTGAAGGACGACAAGCCGCTGCCAAAATCGTCCAGTGCGAAACTGCACCCGAAGCCGCGCATGGCCTCGATGAAATCGTTGACCACGGCGAGGTTGCCGATGGCCGCCGTCTCGGTGATTTCAAAGCACAGGTGCGGTCCCAGGACGGGGTTTTCCTGCAGCCGCGCCAGCAGCATGCTGCGAAAAGCCGGGTCCTTGAGCGACGCCCCCGACAGGTTGACCGCAAACAGGTAACGCAATACGCAATCCGCCGCCAGATACTGCCGGCACAGGCGCAGCGTTTCCTCGATCACCCAGGTGTCGAGTGCGGGCATGATGGAATAACGCTCCGCTGCCGGGATGAAAGCCATCGGCAGAATTTCGCTGCCGTCGTCGTCCACCATCCGCAGCAACAGCTCGACGTGGCGGGTGGGCTCCGCTGCACCGTCGGTGCGGCGGATTTCCTGCCACGACAAACGCAGGCGCTGCTCTTCCAGCGCCCGCTGAACCCGCGTCACCCATTGCATTTCGCCGCGGTGGCGCACCAGATCGGAATCGCGGCTTTCATACACGTGAATCTGGTTGCGGCCGCGGTCTTTTGCCACGTAACACGCGGCATCCGCCGCCGACAGCAGGCTCGCTGCGGTGCCGCTGTCGCGGTTGATCGCCACCATGCCGACGCTCATGCCGACCGAGAAAATGCGATCCCCCCATTTGAAACGGAAGCGCTGCACCTCGGCCCGGAAGCTGTCCGCCACCTCCAGCGCATCCGGCATGCTGCAATTTTCCAGCAGCAGTGCAAACTCGTCGCCTCCCAGGCGGGCCAGCGTATCGCGTTCGCGCAGCTTGCCCTTCAGCAGCAGGGTCAGTTGGCGCAGCAGTTCGTCGCCTGCCGCATGGCCGCAGGAATCGTTGATCACCTTGAATTGATCGAGATCCATGTAACACAACGCGTGCTCCCGATCTTGCTGCAAGGCCGACAGCAGGGTGCGCTCCAGCCGCTGCTCGAATTCGCGGCGGTTAATCAGCCCTGTCAAGGCATCGTGGCTGGCCTGATAGACCAGGCGTGCCGTGGCCCGATCAACTTTTTCCTGCATCTGATCCTGCATCGTCTGCAAATGTGCCGCCATGTGATTGATGCCGCGTTGCAGCATGCCCAGTTCGGCTTGTCCGCTCAACTCCACCCGCTCGTCCAGGTGTCCCTCGCCAATGCGGCTGACCGTATGCGTCAAGGCCAGAATCGGCCGCGTGATCTGGCGTCCGATACGCCAGGCCAGATAAAGGCTGACGCCCAGACCCGCCAGCAAGATGGCCAGGCTGCGCAGAATGGCATCGCGCTGGCTCTTGATGGTGGCGCTGCGCGATACGTCCAGCCCGACCCAGCCCAGCAGCCGGGTCTGGGTACCCTGCGGCGGCGCCCGTTCGTCGACCGCATTGAAATCATCCACCCCCACCTCGGTACGCGTGACCGGCGCGTAATACACCAGCCGGTCTTCGTATTCGATCTGATGGATGCGATCCACGGGCAGCCCCCCCTGCTCGGGATAGGCCCATACCCCGAGACCAACCTGCGCCAGCCTCTGGCCGCTATCGGTGAATACCGCCACCCCGCGGATATCGGGCTCGATCGCCGCTTTTTCGAGCAGGGTCTGCAGCACCCCGATATTCCCCGAGGCCACGCCGTATTCGGCCGCTGGCGCCAACTGGCGCGCGATCGCCACGGCACGGGTGCGCAACGATTGATCCAGATCGTCGATTTTTCCGGTAATGAGCTGAAACAGCAGCAAGACACCGACAATCGCCACCGGCACCATGGCCAGAACCATGACGCGTCCCCGTATTCCCAATGAAGCCGCCATTAGCGCCCCCCCCCAAACGCTTTTCCAGTTCGGCTGCCGGCGGCAACGTAAAGCCGAGCGAACGCGCCACCCGTTCATTGATCGAAATGCTGAAATAGGCAGGAGGGGCTGGCAACGGCAGACGCGCCACGCTGCCCTGCAAGGCACTGCTCGCCCATTCGGCAGTCTGGCGGCCGATCTGTGCCGGGCTGGAGTGCAGCGACAACAATGCCCCCGCCCGCGTCAGCGAGCGCGAATAGCCCAGCACCGGGTCGTGGTAACGGTAGGATGTGAGCAAAATACTTTGCGCCGTATTGCGGTTGAACACCTGCGGATCGGGAAAGGCCAGCAATAAATCGGCCTCGGACAACACGTTTTCAAGCTGCGGGATCAGCCGTTCATCCTCGGCCAGGGTGGCGTGCACCAGGCTGAGCTGCTGCAAACGCAAGGCCACGTCCAGTTCCGCCAGCAGCCCGCCCTGTTCCCTGCTCGACAGCACGCCCACACGCCGTGCTTCGGGAAAAGCCAGACGGATCAGCTGTGCCTGCCGTTCGAACGGCTGGTCCAGATAGATTGCCGACGCACTGCGGCGGCCACCGTCGCTCAGGCGGGTGTGCCCGGTTTTGAGGTACCACGCCCGCGGCACCAGCACCGCCAGCACCGGTGGCCGCGTCGGAAGCATCGCCACCACTTCGGCTGCGCGCACCCCCACGGCAACGGTCAACCGGGCCTCGTTCAATGAGGGCGCGGTCAATCCATCGGCATCCAGCCGGCTAACCTCGTGACGGGTGCCGTCCAGATACGCGCGGATGACCTGATAGACCTCCTGGTAGGGCGCCGAATCGTCGCTCAGCACCACCGCCACCCGCGCAGCGAGGGCCGGCGCCGGAGCGAGGAGCAGACAGGCGAGAGCCAGCCCCAGGCGCGCGATGCGGCATAACGCCCCCCGCCTGCGCGGCACCCGAACCGTCAAGCCGCCCCCTGCTCCGCGCCCCACAGGCAAGTGCCCTTGCTTTCCTTGGCAATCGCCTCCAGCAGGCTTGCATGTGCCTCCAGTTCGGCCTCCGACGCCGCCAGCAGGATAGGCCTGGGCCGTGCGTGCGCGGCATCCCGGGCGGCTTGCTCACTGCGTATGTCCAGCCCGATCGACAGGCTTTCCTGGCCGCGCGTCAGCGCCAGGTACACCGCCGCCAGCAGCTCGCAGTCGAGCAATGCGCCGTGCAGCGTGCGCGCCGTGTTGTCCACGCCATAGCGTTTGCAAAGCGCATCCAGGTTGTTGCGCTGGCCAGGGTGCAGCGTCTTGGCCAGCGCCAGGGTGTCGGTCACGCCGTCGCACCAGGTCGCCAGCGGCGACATCTCCAGCAGGCGCAGCTCCATATTGAGAAAGCCCACGTCGAACGGCGCGTTGTGAATGATGAGTTCGGCGCCCTGGATGAAATCAACGAACTCGCGGGCAATGCCGGCAAAGCGCGGCTTGTCCTGCAGGAACTCGGGAGTGATGCCGTGCACCTGCATTGCCCCGGCGTCGATGTCGCGATCCGGGTTCACATAACGGTGCAGGTGATTGCCAGTGAGCCGCCGGTTGACCATCTCCACCGCCGCCACTTCGATGATGCGATGCCCCTGGCTGGGGTCGAGGCCGGTGGTTTCGGTATCCAGAATGATTTGCCGCATAGTGTCAGCTTCAGTGTTGTTGCGCCTGCAGGACGCCCTGGTTGGCCAGCACATCGGCACGTTCGTTTTCGGGGTGGCCGGCATGACCCCGCACCCATTTCCACTCGATGCGGTGCTGCTGATTCAAGGCGTCGAGCTGCTGCCACAGATCCTGGTTCTTCACCGGCTTGCCGTCGGCGGCGCGCCAGTTGCGCCGCTTCCAGCCGGGCAGCCATTCGCTGATGCCTTTTTGCACATACTGCGAGTCGGTGTGGACTTCGACCGTGGAGGGACGCTTCAGCAGCTCCAGCGCACGGATCACCGCGGTCATTTCCATGCGGTTGTTGGTGGTGGAGGCCTCTCCGCCATAGATTTCCTTGCGGTGGCCGCCCGTCACCAGCAGGGCACCCCAGCCGCCGATACCGGGATTGCCCTTGCAGGCGCCATCGCTGTATATGTAAATGGTGTCAGCGTTCACGATGGACCCGATACTGTTTGAGATTGATCACCTTGGCCGCAGGCGACAGAAAACGTTGCGTCACCGGCGTTTTCCACTGCGGCAGGATGATGTTCATGCCCTGCACGCGCTTCACCGCCTGCAGAAAATACACGCCGCCGCCCATCGCCCACCAGCGATCGCCGGCGGGTTCCATGAAACGCAGCCGGCGCAGCCAGTTTGCGCGGTTGATCGGCGGACGGTAGCAGCACATGCTGCCGGCCGCCACCTCGAGGCCCAGCAACGCCATCCAGTCTTTCACCCGCGAAATATTCAGGAAGCTGCCGTTCCACGGATAACCGCATTCGCCGCCCTGTAGCCTGCGCGCCAGCCCCCACAGGCTGCGCGGATTGAACCCGGCCAGCACCAGGCGGCCTTCCGGGCGCAGCACGCGCTCGGCCTCGCGCAGCACCTGATGCGGATTGGCGCTGAACTCCAGCACGTGCGGCAGCAGCAGCAAATCGAGCGACTGGCTCTCGAACGGCAGGAACATGGAGTCGGCCCGGACCTGGGCGGGCGCTTCCACCGCGCACGTCACCCGCAGCGGAATCCGGCTGTTACGCAGGAAATCGATCTGCGGCAGCCCCACCTGCACGGCGTTGAAACCGAATACATCCGACACTGCACGGTCGAAATAGCGCCGCTCGCGGAACAGCAAATGCTTTCCCAGCGGCGTATCGAACCATCCTTCATCCAGCTTGGATAACATAGTCATTCCTCCTGTCCGGCAACCTATTCATGTTGACCCTCATCCCTCTGCCCGCGTTCACCGACAACTACATCTGGGTGCTGCACGACGGCCGCCACGCCGTCGCCGTGGATCCTGGCGACCCGGCGCCGCTGATTGCCTTTCTCGATGCGCATCGGCTCGCGCTGACGGCGCTGCTGATCACCCATCATCACCGCGACCATACCGGCGGCAACACCCTGCTGCATCAACGCTACGGCTGTGCCATCTACGCCCCGGAGAACCCCCGCATTCCCGCCGTCAGCCATCCCCTGCACGGCGGCGATTGCGTGACGTTAACCCGGCCGGAGGTGTATTTCGAGGTTCTTGCCACGCCCGGCCACACGCTCGACCACCTCAGCTACGTCGGCCACGGTTTCCTGTTTTGCGGCGACACCGTATTCGGCTGCGGCTGCGGCAAGCTGTTCGAGGGCAGCGCGGCAATGATGGCCGCCAGTCTCGATGCCATCCTGGCCCTGCCCGATGCTACCCGAGTCTGCTGCGCGCATGAATACACCTTAAGTAATATCGACTTCGCCAAAACCCTGGACGGCGACAATCCCGCCCTGCTGGAACGCGAACGGCAGGATCGCGCGCGGCGTTCACGCAATCAGCCCACCCTGCCGTCCACCCTTGCTCTGGAAAAAGCCACCAATCCGTTTCTGCGCTTTCACGATCCTGATATGACGGCCTTTGCCGCCCGTTACCTGAATCGGCCCCATCCCAGCCCGGCCGAGACGTTCGGCGCCATCCGCGCCGCCAAGGACGCCTGGGATGGTTGACCGCCCCGGTCCGACCCCTTAGGATGAGCGCTTGTTGAGTACGGGAGACCGACTTGCCCGGAATCAAATTGGCCCGTCACCGACCGGCCGGCATCAAATTAAACCGGTTCAGCCTGGCCGTGGTGGCACTGCTTTTCAGCTACCCTGCTGCTGCAACGGAATCCCTCGCCGCCATCCAGATCCTGGAATGGGGCGCTGACGCCAGCAGCACAGCCGCCGACGTTTCCTCCGCCAGCGCCAGCCAGGACGATGTCTGGCAGCGCATCCGCAACGGCTTCAAGATCGAAGACGCCACGCCAAACCCGCTCGTTGCCGTGCACGAATCCTGGTACGCGGCGCGGCCGGAATCCGTGCGCCGCATGGTCGACCGCGCGCGCCGCTATCTGTTCCACATCGTCGAGGAAGTCGACCGCCGTGCGATGCCGATGGAAATCGCATTGCTGCCGATGATCGAGAGCGCATTCAACCCCACCGCGCTATCGCCATCTGCCGCCTCGGGCATCTGGCAGTTCATTCCCTCCACTGGCCGCCTCTATGGCCTCAAGCAGGACAACTGGTACGACGGCCGGCGCGACTTCACCGCCGCCACCCGGGCTGCGCTCGACTACCTGGGCAAGCTGTATCTCGATTTCGGCGACTGGCAGCTGGCGCTGGCGGCCTACAACTGTGGCGAAGGCTGCGTCGCGCGCGCCATCCAGAAGAACGTCCAGCAGGGACTGCCCACCGATTACGCCAGTCTGTCCCTGCCCAGCGAGACCCGCCATTATGTTCCCAAGCTTCTCGCCATCAAGAACCTGATCCGCAATCCCGAACAGTACGGCATCGCCATCGACGCGCTGCCCAACCAGCCCTATTTCGACCAGGTCACCGTCCATGCCAGCATGGACATCCATTCCGCCGCGCGGCTGGCGGGCATGAGCAGCGACGAGTTCATCGCACTCAACGCCGCTTTTCCGCGCAAGCTCATCCGTTCCGACACACCGGTCAACCTGCTGATCCCGGTCGACAAAGCCGACAAATTCCAGCGCAACCTGGAGAGCGCCAGCTGGGACTCCTGGCAGCCCTATGCTGCACAGAAAGGCGAACGTCCCGAAGCCATCGCCAAGCGTTTCGATGTCAGCCTCGCCCGCCTCGAAGAACACAACCAGTTTCAGTTGAAACGCGGCAAACTGGTGCGCGCGCAGACCATTCTCGTCCCTGTCAGGGGCCGTGGCATGGCCGCGGCGCAAAGCGTTGCCGCGGCAACAACGATGAGCGCAAGCCGGCACCAGGTCGAGCGCGGCGACACGCTGTTCGGCGTGGCCCGCCGTTACAGCCTGAGCGTCGCCCAGTTGACCCAGGCCAACCCCGGCCTCGATGGCGGCCTCAAAGCCGGCCAGACCTTGCGCCTGCCCCTGAACGAACCGGCCGCCCGGCAACCCGAAGCCTTCCGGCACGTCGCCTTCACCCCCTTTCCCGGAAAATCTGCCGGGCCTGTCCATTACACCGTCAAACGCGGCGACAGCCTGCACGCCATCGCGCAGCGTTTCGACGTCAGTCTGGCCGACCTCAAAACCTGGAATCCGGTTTTCAGGAACGATAGCGGCCTCCGCACGGGCCAGCAGATCGTGGTCAAACACCCCTGAAACCCGTCGCTGATCCAGCGGCCTCAACCTAACCCGCCCTAATCGGGCGCAGGCGGCTCATCCGACTTGTCCGACATCACCAGTGCCATGCCGACGGCGGCCAGCACCATCCACAGCACCGCCGCCCAGATGCCCAGCGCATCCGACAGCGGCCCCATGAAAAGCAGCATCAGCATGGCCGCGCCCAGAACCAGGTTGCCGATCCAGAAATTGCGGCTGCGTTTGCCGGTATTCAATTGACACTCCATTCAGAAAACGCCTGCCCCTGCGCGGCCACCCAGTGGCAACGCGCCCAGTGTCCGCTGCCCACCACGGTTTGATCGGGATAGATTTGCCGGCATATTTCGCTTGCATGCGGGCAACGCGGATGGAAATGGCAGCCGCTGGGCGGATTGAGCGGCGACGGCTGGTCGCCGCTCAGGCGAACGCTGCGCTGCCCGGCCGGCGGTTCGATACGCGGCACGGCACTCACCAGCGCCTGGGCATAAGGATGGCGCGGAGCGCGCAGCACTTGTGCCGCCGGGCCTTGTTCGACTATGCGCCCGAGATACATCACCGCCACCTCGTGCGCCAGATAATCGACCACGGCGAGGTTGTGGGTGATGAACAGATAGGCCAGACCCAGGCTGTCCTGCAAGTCTTTCAGCAGATTCAGTATCTGCGCCTGCACCGAGACGTCGAGTGCGCTGGTCGGTTCGTCGCAAATCACCAGTCTGGGCGACACCGCCAGCGCCCGCGCAATCGCAATGCGCTGCCGCTGCCCCCCGGAAAACGCATGCGGATAGCGCCCGCCCGCATCGTCGGGCAGTCCCACCTGACGCAACAACAGCGCAACCGCGCCGCGGCGCTGGTTAGCCGCCCCCACTCCCAGGGCGTCCATGCCCTCGAGCAGGATGTCCGCCACCCGCATGCGCGGATTGAGCGAACTGAACGGATCCTGGAACACCATCTGCGCCTGTCGCCGCAGGGTGGGTGCATTGCGCGCGGTGACGGTCTCGCCGGCCAGCACGATGCTGCCCGCGGTCGGTTCGATCAGCCGCAGCAGCGCCTTGCCCACAGTGGTCTTGCCGCAGCCGGATTCGCCCACCAGCGCCAGCGTGCGGCCTGGCTGGATCGCCAGCGTCACATCGTCCACCGCGCGTACGTGGCCCACGGTGCGCTGGATGAAGCCGCGCCTGATCGGAAAATGCACTTTCAGGCCGTCCACCTGCAGCAGGGCTTGCGCCACCTGGGTCGAATGCATCGGCGTCGCCACCGCGCGCGCGCTGCGCAGCGGCAGCACGCCCGCCAGATGGCAGCGCACCAGCTGATCGTTGATCGCTTGCCAGTCGGGCGATTCGTCGCGGCAGCGCGCAATCGCAAACGGACAGCGCGGCGCGAAGCGGCAGCCACGCATCCGACCGTCGAGCTTCGGCACTTGGCCGGGAATCGTGGTCAGCCGCGCGCCATCACCGGGACGCGGCAGCGCCTCGAACAGCATGCGGCTATACGGATGTTGCGGGGCCGCGAAAAACGCAGCGCGCGTCCCTTCTTCCAGCAATTCGCCGGCATACATCACTCCCACGCGGTCGGCGTTCTCGGCCACCACCCCGAGATCGTGCGTGATCAACAGCATGCCCATCCGTTTTTCGCTGCGCAGGCTCCGCAGCACATCGAGCACCTGCGCCTGGATGGTCACGTCGAGCGCTGTGGTCGGCTCGTCGGCGATCAGGATCTTGGGCTGGCCGGCCAGCGCCATCGCTATCATCGCCCGCTGGCGCAGGCCGCCGGACAGCTCGAACGGGTAACTGTCGAGCCGCCGCAGCGCATCCGGCACCCCCACCGAATCGAGCAGTCCGCGTGCCGCCTCCCGCGCCGCCTGCCCGCTCAGCCCCTGATGCAGGACAAGCGCTTCGACAATCTGATGGCCCACCTTGACGACCGGATTCAGCGCCAGCATCGGCTCCTGGAAAATCATCGCCATGCCGCCGCCACGCACGCGCCGCATGTCGCGCTCGGGCAGCGCCAGCACATCCTGCTCGTCCAGTTGCACCGCCCCTGCGACGATGCGGCCGCCGTCCGGCAGCAGGCGCATCAGCGACAGCGCGGTCATCGATTTGCCGCAGCCGGACTCGCCGAGCAGCGCGTAGGTTTCGCCGGCGGCGACATGAAAGGACACGCCATCGACCACGCGCAGGGTATCCGCATCGTGGCCGATTTCGGTGACGAGACCCGCGACCCGCAGCAGGGGCTTCACCGGCGGCCTCCCAGACGCGGGTCGAAGGCGTCGCGCACACCGTCGGCGAACAGGTTGGCGGCAAGCACCAGCGCGAACATGAAGGCGAACGCCGCACCGAGCTGCCACCATACTGCCGGTTCGCGTGCAAGTTCGAGGCGCGCACCATTGATCATGTTGCCCCAGCTGTACATGGAGGGATCGACGCCGACGCCGACGTAGGACAGCACCGCTTCGGCCAGCACCAGCCCGGAAAAATCCAGAACGACCGCAATCAGCACCAGATGGAACACGTTGGGAAAAATGTGGCGGCTGATGATGCGTGCATTCGATACGCCGAAGGCGCGCGCCGCCTCGACGTAATCGAGCGTGCGCAGCTTGAGCGATTCGCCGCGCAGCAATCGCGCCAGTCCGGTCCAGCTGGTCATGCCCATGATCAGGCACAGCGCCAGCAGGCGAATGTCGGCGCGCGCGGCGGCGGTGTCGAACAGTTCGGGGTTGGATTCGATATAGACCTGCACGATCAGCACGGCAGCCGCAATCAGCAGCACGCCCGGGATCGAGTTGAGCACGGTGTAGAGGTACTGGATCGCGTCGTCCACCCAGCCGCGGAAATAGCCCGCCACGATGCCCAGGCCGATTGCCAGCGGCAGCGTGACCAGCGTGGTCAGCGTACCGATCACCAGGCCGGTGCGGATGCTTTTGAGGCTGATGTAGAGCACGTCCTGTCCGACTTTGTCGGTGCCGAGCACATGGTAGCCGGACGCCAGCTGCGCCATCGCGCCGCCCAGCATGAGCAGCAGCGCCACCATGCCGACGAGCGTGCGGCCGGGCCAGTTCAAGCCGCCCTGTCGCCACCGTGCAAGCCATGTACCGACGGGCAGCTGCAGCCGGCGTGCCTGCCACGCAGCCAGGCCGGCAAACAGCAGCAGGCCGGCGAGG
>ERZ761609.2326-NODE-2326-length-14256-cov-6.503204_pt1 | contig 14256 bp, 17 predicted proteins | sample MGYA00511163_ERZ761609 | MGnify/ENA primary metagenome ERZ761609 (study PRJEB28899, sample SAMN02445070) | bioreactor sludge metagenome | biome: EBPR sludge | place: Australia: Brisbane, Thorneside Wastewater Treatment Plant | collected 2011-12-16 ... | reverse complement strand
TGCCCTTGAGATCAGCGTAGGTCTCCACGGCCATGGCGCGCTCAGTGGCGGCAATAGCCTTGTCCGACACGATGGTCTTGAAGAAATCCAGTGCGCTGCTCTGGCGCTGAGCCAGAATCTTCTTGAGGAGCCGCGCGCGACTGGGGTCCTCGGGAGTCATGGCCCTATAGGCATCCATCAGCGCGACAATGGCGTCATCGTTCGTGAGCTGGAAGAGCAGGGACTCCACCCGAAGTCCGTACTTTGTCTCCCCCGCTTTGTCGAGCTTTGCCACATCCACCAGAGCCCTGACACCCTCGGCACCGAGCTCGCCCAGAAGGCGGGCCGCAGCGTTGTGCTGCGCAGCGCGGGCGTCATCCTTGATGATTTCAACCAGGATAGGAATGGCCTTGGCAGCCAGTTCCTTGAGGAATCCGCGGGCAAGGTCGCGGTAGGCGTTCTCGCGATCGAACTCGAGGAGCGTGGAAAGGTCCACCAACCCCTGGATGGCGCGTTCATCGCCAAAGTTAGCCAAGGCAAAGAGAGCCGAAACACCCAGCGAAAGGGTGTAACTGCGGGCCTCGCCCTTGCGCTGCGCTTCCCAAATGGCGAAGAGCTCGTCAGCTGCAGCGGTGTGCTTGCTGGCGCCAATTACCAGAACTGCGGCGTGGCGCAAAGTCTCATCAGTGCCCTCTTTGAGAAACGGACGGGCAATCTCACCGCCCTGCTTGACTTCGGCCAGCGCCATGAGGCAGGCATAGCGCAGGTTCAGGCCGCCTTTCTCGTCCTGGGCGAGCTTCTTGATTTCCGCCACAGCGTCGGCACTGCCGGCGGCGTCAGGCTTGGCACCTGCGATCTTGGCCAAAGCCGTGCAGCAGGCGGCGACGAGTTCGGGGTAAGCTGCCCGGGTGGCTTCGTCACGCACCAACTTGAGCAGGTCGTTTGTGGCGCGGGTATCGCGCAATGTGCCTAACAGACGCACGCAGGCAAGCCGAATGGCACTCTTCTGTGCCTGCTTGGCAGCGTCCTTTTCGGAGGCGGGGTCAAGCCGAGCCCCGTCAAGAAGATCTTCAAAGGCGTCGCCCCCTGCCTCCGTCAGCCTCGAAAGTGCGCTGCCGGCGGTGTTACGATCACCCAATTCATCCACGGTTTTCTTGAAGTCGCCGGCGCCCAACAGACTGGAAAAGCAGGCTGCCGCCAAGCTGAGGATCAAAGTCCGCTTCTTCATAGGATCGTCTGGCCCTTCTTCCAATGAACCTGCAAACAATGTAACCGGCGGGCGCAATTCTTAAACGAAATGCGGCCGGCCAGGTTGCCCTAAATCCAAGGGCAAAGGGGATTTCCCGCGACAGACTAGCAAGCAGCTTAGGCCTGGGTAGAGGCAATTGTCCCCTGATCCGACGCGCCCTCTCTGGCGTTGTTAGCCAAAATCCGGTAACTGGGATGACAAAGGAATCCATCATGCCCGACCGCGGACGCGGCCAAGCCCGCCAGCCCAAACCCTCCTTCAAACAGCAACGCCACTTTCAATCCAAGCCGTCCGGCAAGCCGGACCGCAAGGGCTTTCGCCCGCCTCAGCCCAAGCACAGCCGCACCAGCCACGAACTGGACCCACGCAAATTAGCCTTCGCTGTGCTGTCGCGGCTCACCCCCGGCGACCTGTTGGACGAGGCCGTGGAGACTGAACTGCGTCGCCAGGGACATGAACCGGGCCTGGCCCATCGCATCCTGCCTATGCTTGAGGATGCCACACGTTTTGCACTGCTGTTTGACGCCCTGATCGCCCACGTGTCTACCCGGCCACCGGCCAAGCTCGACCGCGATGTGCGCGCCGCCCTGCACCTGTTTCTGTCCTGGTACCTGCTCGACTCCCCTCAAGCCGTCTATGCCCATGGGCAGGCAGCCGTGGACCTCTTGCCGCCCAACAACCCCTCGCGCGGCTTTGTCAATGCCTGCGTCAGGCGCCTGGGCGAATTCGTCCAACGCGTGGACGAGTCCGATCACCTGGACCCGTCTAGCGCCCCCCTCTGGCGTGAAAAGGCCCGCCTGGGTCATGGCCGCTTCGTGGTGGCAAAGCTGCCCATCTTTCCAGACCCCGAGAAGGACCTCGCCGGACATCTGGCCGCGGCCTGCGGACTGGACCGATGGTTCATCGATGTCTTGCTGGAGCAGCACGGCCCTCAGGGCGCCAAAGCCGTGGCTCTAGCCTCCATCCAGCCGCCGCCCCTTTGGGTGCGGGTCAACCGTCTCAAAGCAAACCCCGAAGAGCTGGCCGGCCAATGGAAGATGGCAGGGCTCGATGTGGAGCGCCAAGGCGACGCGCTGCGCCTGCCCGAGCATACCCGCATAGCCGAACTGCCCGGGTTTGCAGCCGGCGCATTCTACGTGCAGGATTTCACCTCACAGCAGGTCGCACCGGCCCTTGGCGCAAAGCCCGGAGAAACCCTCCTGGACCTATGTGCCGCACCCGGCGGCAAGACCGGACATCTGGCCGAGCTGACGGGCGACCGCGCCAAGATTCTGGCCTGTGACGTGGGACCTGAAAAAGTCGAGCGCATTCAGGAGAACGTGGCGCGCATGGGCTACCAGAACGTCGCGACCGTGTTAGCCGATGCGCGAAGCGTTCGCTTTCCAGAGCGCTTTGACCGTGTGTTGATAGACGCTCCCTGCAGCAACTCCGGCGTGCTGGGACGCCGAGTGGAGGCGAGGCACCGCCTCAACGCAGCCACTGTGCGTGAACTGACCCAATCCCAGGCGGCCATTCTGGAGAATGCGGCGCGGAATCTCAAACCCGGCGGGACCCTGCTTTACAGCGTTTGCAGCGTGCTGATGGAGGAAGGTGTGGACATCACACGCAAGTTCATGGCTTCGCGGCCCCACGCCGATGAACCTGGCGGCGAGAAAAGCAGTCCCTCGCGCGAGGACACGGGTTGGGAGATGAAAGTGGAGCACATCGTGCTGCCCCGTCCGGGCCATAGTGACGGCATGTACTGGGCGGTGCTGAAAGCGCCGCAATAGAGCTTCAACATTCCTCCCACGCCTGCCGCCGTCGTCAGGGCGGGGTATGCTGTGCCCATGACCGATTCTGTTTACGAGCGTGAGAGCAGTGGGCAGGAGCGTGACTTCGAGTTGTCGTTGCGCCCCAAGCGTCTGGCTGAGTTCATCGGCCAGCGCCCCGTCGTGGAGAACCTGAGCGTTTATATTTCAGCCGCGCGCAAGCGGGAAGAGCCCCTGGATCACATCCTGTTCTCGGGCATGCCTGGACTTGGCAAGACGACCCTGGCCAATCTGATCGCCACCGAGTTGGGCGCCAACATGCACGCCAGCTCCGGGCCCGCGCTGGAGCGCGCCGGCGATCTCGTAGGCCTGCTGACCAATCTTGAGCAGGGCGACGTCCTGTTCATTGACGAGATACACCGCTTGCCCGCGCCCGTGGAGGAGTTCCTCTACTCCGCCATGGAAGACTTCCACGTCGACATCCAGATCGATCAGGGCCCGGCGGCGCGCAGCGTGCGGGTGAACCTCAAGCACTTCACGCTGGTGGGCGCTACCACACGCGAAGGCCTTCTATCGGCGCCGTTTCGGGCGCGCTTTGGCGTGTTCGAGCGACTGGACCCATACCCCGCTGAGGACATCCTCCAGATAGTCACGCGCAGCGCCCGACTACTGGATCTGCCCATGGATGCAGAGGCCGCTGCTCTCATCGCCGCACGCTCCCGCGGCACACCCCGCGTGGCTAACCGCATCCTGCGCCGCCTGCGCGACGTGGCCCAGGTACGCGGCAAGGGACGCCTGACGCTTGAGCTGGCCGAGCAGGGATTGCGCATGCTTGGCATCGACGCCATTGGACTCACTGAGCTGGACCGGCGCATCCTGCGCGTAATCGCTGAGCAGGGCGGGGGCCCGATTGGGCTGAAGACCATTGCGGTGGCCGTGGGCGAAGAGGAAGACACCATTGAAGACGCCTACGAACCCCATTTGATTCGCGAGGGCCTGCTCCAGAAGACACCGCGCGGCCGCAAACTGACTGACAAGGCCAGCGCTCTGCTGGCGCGTTAGCGGTTGCTTGCGAGCCTTGTTGGCGTCTGTACACTCCGCGCCAGTGCCGGGGTGGCGGAATGGCAGACGCGGCGGTTTCAAAAACCGCAGTCCTCACGGGCGTGTGGGTTCGAGTCCCACCCCCGGCACCAACCAAGTCCTGAGGCCACTATGACCGCAAGGATCATCGCCACTGAGAACGCTCCCAAGGCCATCGGGCCTTACAGTCAGGCCGTCGCCGCCAACGGCTTCGTCTTTTGCAGCGGCCAGATTGCACTGGACCCCAAGTCCGGCAATCTCGTCGGGACCACCGCGGCAGAGCAGGCCGTCCAGGTCATGAACAACCTCTCGGCGGTGCTGGCGGCCTCCGGCAGCAGTCTCGCCAAGGTGGTCAAGACAACCATTTTTCTCAAGAGCATGAACGACTTCGCGGCCGTGAATGAGGCCTACGCCAAGGCCATGGGTGAACATCGCCCGGCCCGCGCCACCGTGGAAGCCGCGCGCTTACCCAAGGATGCCCTGGTCGAGGTGGACTGCATCGCGCTGGCCTGAACAAGACTGAGCAAGACTAGTTCGGTTTGGGATCTTCGCCGCGCCAGAGGTTGCTGCTGTTGAGACTCTGCTGTCCGCTCTGCTTGAGGTACAGGAAGAGCTGCATCTTGTAGCTCGGCAGGTACTTGAAACCAGAATCCAGTATGAAACGCCCCAGCGGCAGGGCCTCCTGCCCGGGCCGTTGGACCATCTTCCTCGAAAAATCGTCGGGTGCGATCGAGGCAAAGAGGCCCTTGAGTTCCGAGGCCTGCCGGTCGAGCGCCGCAGGAATCTCGCTAAGGCCCAGTTTCGATGCGCTTTCGGCCAGGCTCTTGCCGATCTCCCAGTTGCCGCTGAGCCCCGCCTTCAGGCCGCTGATACCGCAGTAGGTTAGATATCGAAGCAGTTCGATCATCGAGCGCTGCTTTTCTCCGGGGCGGTAGTTCTCAAAACCGGCCGGAACCTTGGAAGCCAGATGCTTGATTGCGTGAATCTCCTTCAGCATCGAGTCCAGCACCATTTGCTTGTCGATCATGATCCAATCTCCGCTTGTTGCTCTCCTATCCTGCGATGGGTTCAAGCGCGAGGCCTGGGGTCCACACCCACCCAGCACTGCGCAGGCCCAATGTCAGGGCGACCGCTGGCCTTCACATATAGAAAGAGCTGCATTCGATAGGCCACCAGCGGCTTGAGTACGGTGTCGATGATGCCCTGACCCAGCTTGCAGGGCGTGCCCCAAGGCATCTGCCGATCGGCCTTGTCGAAATCTCCTTCGTTCATGCTGCCGACAGTGGCACGAATGAACTCGCCCTGCCTGTCCATGGCCTCGGCAAAGCCGGATCGCACATCCAGCGCATCGGCCGCCTGCTCCAGGGGGTCAGCGGCGTCCCAGTTGCCGTCGCGCATGTTGCACAGCGGCACGGATGCACAGCAGGTGAGATAGCGCAGCAACTCTGTCATGTTGCGCTGTACGGAAGTGGGCCGGTATTCGAACTGGTCAGAGGGAATCTTAGTCGCGATGTGCTTGATGCATTTGATCTCATGAAGACAGGAGTCAATGAACTGCTGCTTCGACATCAATCCACCTGAACCCTGATGCGCCTGGTTTGATGTCTTGGTTTTCGTTCTGCGACCCGTCCCCGCACCGGCGACCTTGGACTTCTTCACAGACTTCGCGCGCTTTGGCACGTGGGCTCCCATTGGCGTCAAGCCAGATTGGCCAGCAAGTGGCGCGTTACGATGCCTTGAACATGGCGGCAGTTGACGCCACGCACGACAATGTCGTCGCGCTTGGCCTTGCCTCTTACCTGGTATTCGACACTGAGTTCGGCGGCATCGCTCACGGGTGCGTCGGGGTTCATGGGGTCGTAGTTGCGGCCGCGCATCTTGACACTCTCGACGCGCTTGTGGATGGACTCGAACTCCACGCTCAGCTCCATGGGCGGCTTCAGGTAAAGCACTCCGGCGCGCATGATGGTGTCAGCCCCATAGACGTTGAGTTCGAAGGCCGGGTTGCCCATTACATCCTTCACCGGAATAATCATCACGCTCTCAGCCACGGCGCCCGGCATCCAATTGCCGGCCGCAGTCTCGAACTCCGTAATGACCTGCTCCACGCGAGGCCTCAATGCCGGGTTGAGACCCATGGCCTGGAAGTAACCGAGGAACTCGGAGGTCATGGGCATGGCTAGAACCTCTCACCTTGCGGGTTCCAGGGGCCTGACTCCAGATCACCCATGAAGATCTTCTTGTCTTCGGGGTCAGTAATGGCGTCACCCAAGGCCTGCGCCAGCTTGTGGAACTGGTCTGATTGCTCTCGCTGCCCGGCGAGAGCGTGGGCACGGGCCATAGCCTCTGCTCCGTAGGCCAGATCGAAGTCCTTGAAGCCGCTGCCCTCCTTGAAGCCCTCTCCTTCCAGACTGGCTTCCATGATCTGCATGCAGCGCTGGGCGTGGCGCAGTGCTTCCACCGGCTCATGAAGCACGCAATGCACGCGCGAAATCAGCCACTCCGCCCGAGTCATCTCTACCTGTGTGCCTACGATGCTCCAATGCATGGCGCTGGCATAGGCGGCATAGCGCATGCGGTCTTCATCGGTTCGAGTGCGGCTGGCCTGGGACATCAACTCCCACGTCAGCTGGTTGAAAGCTACGGCAAAGTGGCGGTTCGCGACCGCCTTGTTGAATTCCGTTTCGCCCATGAGTGTCTCCTGCGGCGGATGATAGCCGCAGATGAGACGAAATGGGAGAAGAGTCAACTTAGGTAACGGGCCGCAGGCTCCCCGATGGCCTCGGCCAGCCTGCCAAGCTGATCCTTGACCTCCGCAATGTCGGCCCCATGAAGATTGATGTGACCAAGTTTGCGCCCCGGACGCGGCTCCTTGCCGTAGAGGTGCAGCTTGGCCCCTGGCAGGCAGAGCACCTTCTCCTGCGGGGGGGCTTCGCCAATGAGGTTGATCATGATGGAGGCACCCCGGGCTTCGCAGGACCCCAGGGGCATGCCCATGACTGCGCGCACGTGGTTCTCGAACTGGCTTGTCAAGGCACCTTCCATAGTCCAATGGCCGCTGTTGTGAACCCGCGTGGCCATTTCGTTCGCCAGCAGGTGATCGCCCACCTGGAACATCTCAAGGCATAGCACACCGACGTAGTTCAGGGCGTCCATGATGCGCGTGGCAAAGCTGCGCGCCTGCTTTTCCAGCTCAAGGGGCACGTTGGGTGCAGGCGCAATGGTGCGGCGCAGGATCCCGCCTTCATGCAGGTTCTCCGCCAGGGGCCAAAACGCAATCCGGCCGTCTCGTCCCCTCACGGCGAGCACCGACAACTCCCGCGAGAAGTTTACAAATCCCTCCAAGATACAGGGCGCGCCCGCCAGACTTGTCCAGGCAGAAGAGGCCTCGTCCGCGCTGAGAATACGGACCTGGCCCTTGCCGTCATAACCCATGCGCCGCGTCTTGAGGATTGCAGGGCTGCCAATCTTGGCCAAGGCGGCATTCAGCCCCTCGAGGCCCTCAATGCCTGCAAAAGGAGCGGTCAAGATGCCCAGACTCTTGAAGAACTGCTTTTCGATGAGCCGATCCTGCGTAGCTTCCAGTGCTTGAGGCGGCGGGTATACCGGTACGAATTGCTGAAGTGCGCGCGCGGCCGTTACCGGCACGTTTTCCCACTCATAGGTGGCCACCGCCAGGCCGCCCGCAAAGCGCCGCAAGGCTGCAAGGTCGTCAAATCCGGCCTCTATGCACTCCGCCACCTGCGCCGCCGGTGCATGGGGCGAGGGGTCAAGAAAACGGAAGCGCAGCCCAAGCGGGTATCCGGCCAGCGCCATCATGCGCCCGAGTTGGCCGCTGCCCAACACCCCCACCAGCGAAGTCGCGGTCACCGCCTGGGCTCCTGCCGCGGATCAGGGTGGTCCAGCACAGTGCGAGTCTGCTCCGAGCGGAACTTTCCGTAGGCCTCGCGCAGCTTGGGATGTTTGGCGCCAAGGATGGCGCAAGCGAGCAGCGCCGCGTTGATGGCGCCCGCTTTGCCTATGGCAAGCGTTCCCACAGGTACACCGCCTGGCATCTGGACGATACTGAGCAGGCTGTCGAGCCCCTTCAAGTGTTTGCTTTCTACGGGCACACCCAACACCGGAAGAGCCGTTTTGGACGCGCACATGCCGGGCAGGTGGGCTGCGCCTCCCGCACCAGCGATGATCACCTCAAGGCCGCGCCCTTCCGCCTGCGAAGCGTATTCGAATAACAAGTCTGGTGTGCGGTGGGCGCTGACCACGCGCGTTTCAAAGGGCACGCCGAGCTTGTCGAGCGTCTCCGCGGCGTGCGCCATGGTCTCCCAGTCCGACTTGCTGCCCATGATGATGCCAACCAGTGCTTGGGTCATGACCCAGTTATCAGTTTTCAGTTGCCCGTTTTCAATCGCCTGCATAACGAAAGCGATGCCGCACCCTCAGGCGCGGCATCGCCATTTCAGCGGGCTGATCAGTCTTCGCCCTGGGCCTTGGTATAGGCCGGCTTGCCATCGAATTCGTGCAGTTTCTCGATGTGCGTCCACTTGTACTTTCCGGCCACACGCCCGATCAGGTCAAAGCATTGGGCGTCGGTCATTTCGGACGCGGCATCCTTCATGAAGAAGCGACAGCGAAAGGCGTCCGTGTTGTCCGTGATCGCGCCAGTAGGCGGATAGACTTTGGTGCCTCGCGAGTCGATCATCTTGAGATTCAGGGGAGAGCCAGCAACCGCCTGCTCAATGGCCTTGCCCATCTTTTCCGGGCCGTCAGCGCTCTCCACGAACACGTCCACGCCGACAGTCTTGCGCGTCTTGGCGACAACAAAGTCCTGCACCGGCCTGACCTGCGGCATCTTGATGGGCTTGTACTCGCGAACCTTCCACTTCTGACTCTGCTTGCCCAGATTGCTGATGATGGTTTCGGCGTATCTTGTCGTGGGCACTCCCTTGGCGTCGCCGAGGATGTCACGCGTGATGCAGCCGCTCTCCAGCGTGACCATCACGGCATTCTCGATCTTGCTGGCCGCCTCGAACTCGCCGATGTAGCGCAGCATCGCCACACCCGACAACAGCACCGCCGTGGGGTTGATCACGTTCTTGCCTGCGTACTTCGGCGCCGAACCATGCACAGCCTCGAAGATGGCGACTTCGTTGCCCAGGTTCGCACTGGGCGCAAAACCAAGGCCACCGACGAGAGCGCTTGTCAGGTCACTCAGAATATCGCCGTTCATGTTCGTCATGCAGATGACGTCGAACTGCTCGGGCTTCTTGACGAGCTGGTGGGCGCAGTTGTCAACGATGATGTGCTCGCTCTGGATATCCGGGTACTCCTTGGCCACATCTTCGAGCGTGCGCTTCATCATGCCTTCGCTGAACTTCATGATGTTCGCCTTGCTGGCGACGTGCACCTTCTTGCGGCCCTCGCTGCGCGCAAACTCAAAGGCCATGCGGATGATCTTCTCGCTGCCCTTGCGCGAAATCAGCTTCAGCGTCTCGGCTACGCCGGGCGTCTGCATGTACTCGATGCCCGCATACAGGTCTTCCACATTCTCGCGCACAACCACGAGGTCGATGCCGCGTCCCGAATAGGGCGTAGTCACGCCGGGAAACTCGCGCACGGGGCGGATGTTGGCGTACGTCTCGTAGAGCTTGCGCAGCGTGACGTTGGCGCTCTTCTCGCCGTAGCCAATCGGAGTGCCCAGCGGGCCCTTGAGCACCAGGCGCGTTTCCTTGATGCTGTCCATCGTCTCGCGCGGCACGCCCGAGGCTACACCCTGCTTGAATACGCTCTCGCCCGCGTAACGAACTTCCCATTCAATCTGCACGCCCGTCGCGTCAATGATCTTGCGCGTGGCATCTGTGCACTCCTGCCCGATTCCGTCGCCGGGAATCAGGGTCACTTTACGCTTTGCCATGTCTCTTCCTCTGTAGGGGCGCGGCGTGCGCGCCGCTTCGGGCGCGACATCGCGCGGGTTTTCACAGGGCGGGCACTATGTAACGACCCGCGACGCATCTCAACAGAAATGGCGAGACGGAGAAGCCGGATGCTTTGCACATGAAAGGCCCACAACTCCGCTTGCGTTTCGCAACACGTACGAACTCGTCCAAATGCCAAACCCGGGCGTCACCGCCCGGGCCGGAAAACAGACCTGACACGCACGGCTACTTCTGAATGTAGACCCAGACATTACCGGTGCTGACCCAGGGTGTGAGGTACTTGCCCAGCTCTTCCTGCAGCTCACCCATGCGCTTTTGAGTCGCCTTGAGCTCCTCGTCCTTCTCCATCTTGTCCTCGACCAGTTCTTTCCAGAGCTTCTCCTGCTCTTCTTCGGTCAGCTTCTTGCCGGCCTTTTCGACGGCATCCTCGAAGTCCTTCCAGTACTTGCTGTAGATCGCCTGCCACTTCTCGCTGACCTTGTCCATCTCGTCCTGCAGCGCCTTGTGCTTCTTCTTCTCTTCCTCGGTGAGGTCCGCGCGAGGCTCGCCGCCGGAGTGCCTCGCGTCTCCGGCCAGGATGTCCAGCTTGCCGTCGCCGTTGATGTCCGCCACATGAATGCGCACGGAGTAGGCCGGCCCGTCGGCCGCGTTGCCGTTGTCGTCGCGCGCCGGAGCCGCAATCAGCGTGGTGAAGGCGTCGAACTTCGCCATGGCGGCTTCGCCCTTGGTTGACTTGTTCTGCGCCCAGACGATTTCGCCAGCCGAGCTGCCACTGAGCAGGTCAAGGTCGCCGTCGCCGTCCCAATCCACAAAGAACGGGTCGCTGTGGCCGCTCTGGACGCGCAAAGGTTTGCCGGCATCGTCCGACAATTCAACAGCCTTGGACTGGAAGGCGCCTTTGCCCTCGCCCGCAAAGAAGTAAAAACTGCCCTCGAAATTGCCGGAAACAAGGTCGAGCTTGCCGTCGCCGTTGAGATCAACCGCAAAGGGCCGCGTGCAGATGTTCTTGATGTCTAGGTTGGAGTTCTTGGCATCCTTTTCGTTGAGAATCATCAGCGTCTTGCCGTCGTTCCCCTTCAACTCGACAGCCTTGGCAAACTTGCCTTCCTTGTCGCCGTACAGCACCCAGAACGAGCCCACCATGTAGTCGTAGCCATGCTGGGAGTAGCAGCCCGAGAGAATGTCGGCAAAGCCATCACCGTTGATATCCACAACCTGTGGAGTGGAACTGGTGCATCACCAGACACCGGGGACTTCGGCATCAGCGCCACCCGCCTGGAGCCAGCTTCTCTCGCCAAAGCTCAGCTTCCCGTCCTTGGCGCGCAAACCTTTGTAAACGCCGATCTTGCCCCTGTTGAACTGGCCCACGAGGAGGTCCGGCACTCCGTCGCCGTCCATGTCCGCGAGGCAGGGAGAAGCATAACCGGGTTGTTCAACTTCAATGGCCTTGCCGCCCGCCATGACTTTCTGCGGGGCTTCGAACTGCGCAGTCGCTGCGGCCAGCGACGGGCCTATGGCCGCCGCAGCCAGAAGCAGGGTTCCAACCAGTTGCATTGGGCTCTCCTTTGAAGGGTGGTTGTTCTGGCACTCGGGTCACTGCACTGTGATTAAGTCATAACGCCCCGACTGACCTCAAAGCGAAGCAAATCCGGGTTCTTGGGGCGCAGCTGCAGGCCTGGTGGCGCCCTAAACTCTGGTCGGCGGTTCGTCAAAGTCACCGCTGGCCGTGGTCTGGATGTTGAACCTCACAGAGGCCGCGCGAATGGCAAAGGTCAGGGCAATGGTTGACCAGGCGCCCACCATCGCGCTGAATCCCAAGGAGTCCGTCAAACCCAGGTAGCAGGCGCAGCCCGCCAGCGCTGCAATGGCATTGAGCGTGCCCGGCTTGAAAACCAGGGGCTCGCGTCCCACAAGGACGTCTCGCAACACACCACCTCCGACCGCATTGACCAATCCGACCAAAACCACACCCGGCACGCTCAGGCCCAGCAGCAGCGACTTTTGCATGCCAATCACCGCGTAGGCGCCCAGGCCCAGCGCGTCAAACAGGCCAACAATCAGTGTAAAGTTCCGGCTGTGCTGCACCTTGCGGCCGAGAAAGTGAATCAGCAGCGCGGCCACCAGCGCGATGGCAATGTACCAGGGTGTCTGCACAAGCGCCGGAGGGCCCGACTGGAGAAATAGACCGTCGCGCATCAGACCGCCGCCCGTGCTCGAAACCAGTGCAATGGCGGAGAGGCCCACGAGGTCAAAGCGTTGGCGTGCCGCTACAAGCGCTCCGGACACGGACCAAATGAAAGTTGCGCCGAAGTCCAGCACCAGGGGGAGGGTGAAGTTCTCAGTCACGCCGCAAGCATAGCCTCAACCATCGGAAGTGCCATGCGCTCAGGCACTGGCACTCTCGGCGGTCTTTAACTGTGCCTCGTAAACTGAGCGGCCTTGAAAGAAGTGCAGCTGAACGCCGTCGGGGTCGCTGAGGGCAAATCGCCTCGTGCCGTTGGGCAAGGTTTCAACGCGGGGCAGGTAGGCCAACCCGGCCTTCACAAGGCGCGCACGGAACTCCTCAATGTACTCGCACTCAAACGCCAGGTGGTCGGGAAAGCGCGGCACCGCCAGCGCATCCTTGAGCTGCTGAAACAGTACGAGCGTAAAGCCGCCGGGCTTTACACTGACAAAGATCTGCCGCTTCTGGGACGAATCCTCACGCCCTACAAGGGCAAAACCCAGCTTGTGAACGTAAAAGTCCTCGCTGCGCGCGAGGTCAGACACAGGAATTGCAACGTGCCAGATATCCAGTCCGCCGCCCATGTGGCTCCCTTTTCACATGAACGACCGTGCCCCCACCTGAGATACGGGCGAAAGAACGAAAACGATGTCAAAAATCCGAACAAATTTCTCGCGAAGGGGCGAGTGTCACGATCCGTGATGAATCACGATGCGTGCAAGGCCCGCCGGACGTCGATTCAGCGGCCTTCTGAGTGCGCGGAAGCAACTTCGTGCAACGTGCAGCGTTGAACGCATCAGACCCTGAAGGCCGCCGCGACAAGTTTCTCGAATCGTTCAAAAGGCGACTTGGTGTCCGGCACATCGACTTGAGTACTAGAAGCCCTCTCAAAAATGGCGTAGCAGGATCATGATGCAGGCGAGCTGGACAAACGCGAGGAAGTTGGCGGCGTGGTATTCATAGCGGGTGACCAATCGGCGGAAGTTCCGGAGCCAGGCAAACAGGCGCTCGACCCTCCATCGCTTGCGGTAGCGCCTGAGCTTGCGGCCGTCCTGCGTTTTCTTTCGCTTCGCGCGATTGGCGACGCCGAAGGCAAAGCAGAAGTTGTGATCACCTACGGCCTGGACGACCTCAGGCGGCAATTCGCGCCGGGCAAAATCGCGCCGAAAAATGGGGCAACGCGGGCATTCTGATCCTCGGAGGCAAGACCAAGAACGGAGCGCCCCTGGCGCTATACGACGTCTTGATGGGCCCAAACCACCTGGTGTTTCGCTTCGAGCGCGGCATCGACACGAGCCTCGAGCGAGACACGACGCCCTACCTCGTGCTCGAACTGCCCCAAATCGACGACCCAAGCGAGCCGGAACTCGGCTTGTTCTTCGAAGAACGCGAGCCAAACGAAAGGCTACCCCGCTTCAAGGGCTTGGAGCAGGAGCGCGTGTTCATTGATGAGTACAGGAAATAGGCCGACTGGCGACGATGGCGCATGATCGTCGGGGAGACGACTCAGCGCTGGGCTAAGCTGTAGATCGCTCAGATTTGGTGCGCGTTTTTTTCGGGAAATGTCGAGACTGGCTGGACTTTGGATGCGACTTTGAAAAGGATGCGTGGCGTGACGAGTTAGGGGAAAAGATATGGCATTGCAAGAAGAGATCGAACTCCGAAAGAAAGAGATTCACACGGATGGGTACCCGATGTCGATCGGCGAAGTGATTAGTTTGTACCGACGCAAGGAAGTCGACATTCATCCTGAATTCCAGCGGTTCTTTCGCTGGACTCCGCTTCAGAAGACCAAGCTGATTGAGTCGATCTTGTTAGGGATACCAATTCCCCCGATTTTCGTCTCCCAGAGAGAAGATGGGGTTTGGGACGTCGTCGATGGCCTGCAACGACTATCGACGATATTTGAGTTTGTTGGCGTCTTGCGCGACGAACACAAAGTGCTCATCCCCCCTAGCACTCTGGTAGGGACTCAGTACCTCCCATCACTAGCAGGCCGTTGAAATAGGTTCTGGAAGTATCTTGCTGATTGCTCTCAGATTG
>ERZ761609.2322-NODE-2322-length-14292-cov-6.581653_pt1 | contig 14292 bp, 12 predicted proteins | sample MGYA00511163_ERZ761609 | MGnify/ENA primary metagenome ERZ761609 (study PRJEB28899, sample SAMN02445070) | bioreactor sludge metagenome | biome: EBPR sludge | place: Australia: Brisbane, Thorneside Wastewater Treatment Plant | collected 2011-12-16 ... | reverse complement strand
ATGGAAGCGGCCTTGGGGGCGCGTCCGGAGCCGTTGAGCGCGTGCACCCGCCTGGACTTTGCGTCGAAGTAGAGCGCGAACATGTCCCCGCCGAGGCCGTTGGAAACGGGCTCCACCACGCACAGCATGGCAGCCGCTGCCACGGCGGCATCGGCGGCGTTGCCGCCTTCCTGCAGAACGCGAAGCCCCGCCTGCGCGGCCAGGGGCTGGCTGGTTGCGACCATGCCGCGCGTGGCCAGAACGCAGGAGCGGCGGGAGCTGAACTGGAAGTCGTGGTTCATGGCTTATGCCTGGGCCTGGGCCTCAAGCTCTTCCCAGCGGGCATACATCGCCGCCAGCTCGCGGGAGGCGGCTTCACGCCTGGCCGCAAGCCTGGTGGCCTCGGCCTTGCCCTGGGGACGGGTGTACAGCGCGGCATCGGCCAGTTCAGCGTCAAGGCGGGCCACCTCCTGCTCCAGCTTCTCGATCTGCGCGGGCAGGTTCTTGAGTTCGTTCTGAACGCGTCGGCGCGCCCTGCGGGCCTCGTCATCGGAGTTTCTGGCCGCGGCCGGCGCGGGTGCCGGCGAAGGTGGCGTGGCCGCCTGTCGCAACTCCTCCAGCAGCGCCTCGATGTCGCCCTCATGGAAGCGGGCGTGGCCGCTGCCATCGAGAAAGAGGATGCGCGTGCATACACGGTCAAGGAAGTAGCGGTCGTGGCTGACGACCAGCACGGCGCCGCTGAAGGCTGTCAGGGCCTCCTCGAGCGCGCGCAGCGTGGGCAGGTCGAGGTCGTTGGTGGGCTCGTCCAGGGCCAGCACGTTGCCGTTCTGGAGCAGCAGCTTGGCCAGCAACACGCGGTTGCGCTCGCCGCCGGAGAGCCGGCGGATCTTGGTGTGTTTGCGCTGTCCGGGGAAAAGGAACTGGTCCAGGAACGGCGCCACACGCTGCACGCGGCCGGCTACGTTGATCACGCCGTCGTGGTCGTGGGCGATCTCCTCGACGACGCTCTTGTCTTCATCCAGCACCGAACGCGTCTGGTCAATGCGGGCGACCTTCACCGTCTCGCCGATCTCGACTTCGCCGCTGTCGGGCGCAAGTTCGCCCGTCAGGATGCGCAACAGCGTGGTCTTGCCCGTGCCGTTGGCCCCGACGATACCAAGGCGCATGCCCGCTGTGATGTCCAGCGAGACATCGCGCAGCACGGTCCGCCCGTTGAAGCTCTTGCTCACGTGCTTGAGGCGCATGACCTTGCCGCCCAGACGCGGGCCCTCAGGAATCGCAAAATCCAGCTCCTGGCGCGTCTGAAGTTCCGCCTGGGAGGTCATCTCGCGGTAGCGGCTCACCCGCGCCTTCTCCTTCGTTGTGCGGCCGTGGGCCCCGCGCCGGATCCAGGCCGTCTCGCGCCGGATGGTCGCCAGGCGGTTCTGCTCCGTCGCGGCTTCAGCCTCCAGGCGGCGAGCCTGTTCCACGAGAAAGTCCTGATAGCTGCCGTCGGTCGAATAAAGCTTGCCGCGGTCCACCTCCACGATGCGGTGCACCACGCGGTCAAGAAAGTACCGGTCGTGCGTGACCATGATCAGCGGAGTGCGGCCCTGCAACAGGAAGTCCTCCAGCCAGTCGATCGCCACGACGTCAAGATGGTTGGTGGGCTCGTCCAGCAGCAGCACGTCCGGCTCGGAAAGCAGCAGCGCCGCCAGGGCCGCGCGCCGCGCCTCGCCCCCGGAAAGCGACTCGCAGGGCGCATCAGCGTTGCGCAGGCCCAGGTGCGCGATCATCTCCTCGACGCGGTGCTCGACGGCATGGCCGCCCATGTCGCCAAGCCGCGCGTCCAGGCGGCTCTGCTCGGCAATCAGCTCGGCGAGGTCGCCGGGGGACAGGCCGGGCACCGCCATCTGCTGGTGCAGATGCTCCAGGCGCCCCAACAGCTCCTCGCGATTGCCCAGACCCTGGCGCACCACATCGCGCACCCGCCCGCCTGCAAGGCGCGGCTGCTGGGAGAAGAAGCCGATGCGCAGCCCCTGCGCCGCGGTGCGCTGGCCGCTGTCGGGCGCCTCAACCCCGGCCAGCAGGCGCAACAGGGTGGACTTGCCCTCGCCGTTGGGGCCCACCAGGCCGACGCGCTCGCCTTCAGCCAGCCCGAAGCTGACGGGGTCCAGCACGACGCGGCTGTCGTAGCTCTTGCTGGCGTTGGTCAGGGCGAGAATCGACATGGGGCGAGCATATCACGCTTAAGCAAGATGGCATGGCCGCGCGTGATCTTGAACTCCCAAAGGCGCGCACGACGCGAGCATGATTCAGCGGCAGCGACACCGCGGTTAATCCTGAGGGGATGGAAATCCGTGAGCTTGTCGCCTGCACGGCAGCAGTATCAGTCGTCGGCGTACGTTCTTTCGAGCCGGTGGCGGTGGCCCCTGAACTGGATGTCTTCGAGCATCCAGACCCAGTCCATTGCCGGGCGATTGGCAAAGTGGCTGGTGAACAACTCCCAGGTGAGGATCTTGCGCTTCTCTTCTGGCGTTGCCCAGAAACCGACTTCGCTGTTCTTCGCGCTATTCGCGTTTTCGCGCCCTTGCGTGAGAGCTTCTGCCGTGGCCGTAATACAAGAGCCGCCATTACTGCGCCCCGTGTTTACACACGGGGCTGTTAGCCCTTGATGCCGCACATGACGTTGCGGAAGCGCGTTGGCGCGCCGCCGTGCGACATCTCTGCCGTTTGGCCCTTGCCGACACCCATGACTCTGCAAGGGCCGCACGAGTCTTAAGTTAAAACATCTCGCCTTGCCACGTTGTCGGCTACCTCACCTTGATCAGCGCTTTGTAGCCGGCTTCGTTTCGAATCGGCTCCATCTCCGGATCCCAATGAATATGGGCTTGGTGCGCAGCTTTAGCTTCGACTGTTTTCTTGAGGTACTCCAGAGCCTTCTTCACATCGGCAGCTTTGAGCGCTTTGGCGTCACTTTGATCTTCGTGTGTGGATGAACTGACAGAATACAAACAAGCCCAATCGTAACTCAACTTTGCAGCTAACGCAGGTTCTTGTTTGACGACCTGCGTCAGTATGTTTTGCGCCGCCGCAATGTCCTTACGCGCAGCGGCATAGTCCTTCTTCGCCACGTACGCCCCCGCTCTCGCAGTGCAGGCTCCCCAGCCCGACGGCAGCAACCTGAGCATCTCGCTGTAGGCCGCAATTGCGTCGTCGTATTCACCGGCCTGTTTCAATGCTTGCCCGCGCATGTAGTGGTACACGGGATCGTTGGGTTTATCCCTCAGGCAGGCATCAAAATCCTCCAGCCCACCCTTAGTATCGCCGGCTTTCAATCGAACCTGGCCGCGTTCCATCAGAGCTGCGCTACTCGGAAGAACTTCCATAAACCTGTCGTATTGTTCGAGGGACTCCTTGAACTTCCCCCAGCAGTCAAAGTTGATGGCGCGGTTCTTGAGGACAATCGGGCTGGTGGGGTCAAGTTCGTGGGCACGCGCAAAGTCCTTTTCGGCTTTGGCATATTCCTGCAGGTGAGTGAGACAGGATCCACGGTTGCTTAGAGCCGGTACGTAGTTTGGTTCCGTTTTCAGCGCCTTGTCGAGATCGGCAAGTGCTTTGGGGTAGTCTTCAAGCATCAGGTATGCGCCGCCACGAGCAGCGAGGTACACGAACCCGGAGTCAAGCTTTACCGCTTTTTCGAACTCCGCCAGCGCCTTCTGGTGCTCATTGCGGAGCTGGAAAGCGCTTCCACGCCCGAGATGGGGCAGCGCAGATTTCGGGTCGAGTTTGCTGGCGCGCTGGTACTCCTTGTCTGCTTCGTCGAGCTTCCCCTTGATTGCCCAACAGTCGGCACGGCAGCAGATGGCACTGATGTAGCTGGGATCCTTCTCCAGCGCCTTCTCGAATTCGGCTTCGGCTTCGTCGTACTTGCGTTGAACGAGGTACACGCAGCCGCGGTTGTGAAACGGAAATACGTGCTCAGGGTTGAGTTCCTCGGCTTTGTTGAAGTCGGCAATGGCATCGTCGTACTTGCGCAACTCATGCCTGCAAAGGCCTCGGTTAATGTACGCCGCAAAGTAGTCGGGTTCGGCAGCAATGGCCGCGTCAAACTCCTTGATCGCCTTTTCAAACTGGCGCTTGCCGTACAACGCCGTGCCGCGGTTATAGGCATCCTTCGCGTCCTTGGCTTGAACCGGCAACGGGCCAGGATTGCTCGCGACCTGACTCGAAGCGCTCGTTTGCGCAGGAGCGCCAAGCAGGATAATGGTCGCAAGCACCGCAAGAACGAGTCGTTTCATCGGAGTATCCCCATGCAGGCGTCGAACTGCGAGTGCGATGCGCCCCCTCAATCAACTTGCCAGGCGGGGCGTTCTCCCGGAACTGTTTCTGCAACCTTGCTCGCGGGCATTTACTGCTGTGTCCCTGAGTTACGCCTTCACCGAATTGCCGGCGATCACGGCTTCGCGGATCTGGCTCGCCAGATCGACCAGGGCGCCGGGCGAGTGCGGCAGCATGATCGTGTTCGTCTGACCGTTTTGCCCGAGTTCCTTCAGCGTGTCGAAGTACTGCGTCAGCAGAATCAGGTTGAGCACTTCCTGCGCGCTGGCGCCCTTGACCGACTTCTGGAACTCGCCCATGCTCTCGCGCAGGCCCTCGACAATCGCGCGCCTTTGATCGGCGATACCCTTGCCCTGCAGCGCCTTGCTCTGGGCTTCCGCTTCGGCCTGCTTGACCTTCAGTATCCGCTCGGCCTCGCCCTTCTCGCTGGCCGCCACACGCAGGCGCTGCGCCGCGTTGATTTCGTTCATGGCGTCTTTGACCTTCCGGTCCGGCTCGATGTCCGTCACGAGCGCCTTGAGGATGCCGTAGCCGAAGCCGGCCATCATCTGTTCAAGTTCGGCCTTCACGGCATCGGCGATTTCATCCTTGCGGTCAAACACGGAGTCCAGCGTCATGCGCGGCACGCGCGCGCGCACCACGTCATACACGAACGCGGTGATCTGCGTGCCATGGCTGTGCAGTCGATAGAAGGCGTCATAGACACGCTCGGGCAGCACGAAGTATTGAACCGCCACGACAATCACGGCGAACACGTTGTCTTCAGTCTTGGTTTCCACGCGCACGTCAAGCTGCTGCACCCGCAGCGAGACCCTTCCGCTGACGCGATCCATGATCGGCGTTTTGAAGTGCAATCCCGGCTCCAACAGGCGATTGAACTTGCCCCAGGTCTGGAGTACGCCCACTTCCTGCTGCTGAACCACAACCAGCGAGCCCATCAGCAGGGCCAGCAGGTAAACCAGCAGCAGAGCACCCAGCCCTGCACCGGCGGGCCAGAACAATGCCGCGCCCGCGATGGCTCCGGCCAACAGCAGGATGCCCAAGGCGCTGAATATGAGCCAAATCGTGCCCGATGTGATGGTCATGCCGTGTCTCCCGAAATCCGCAGTGCATTGCACATGTTAGACGCGGCAACGGCGATTAGAAGCACCTTGAGCGTTTGTAGCGCGCAAAGTTGTGTTCGGGAGTGCGGCTTGCAGCAGGCTCAAGACTTCGGTGTCCTTGGTCTTCTCGGGTTCGCCCAACATGCGCGACACAAGATCGCGAGGCAGCGCAATGCCGATAGCAATGAAACCCGCCGGAACGCGGCTATGTGTTCTGGTCGCGGCTGAAGACAAGCAAGTGGCGCATTGAGAGCGTGGAGACGAAGCTGTGCGGCTCCGAAGGCGAATACCGCCGCGCGCGCTGACGCGTTCAGGCCAAGTAGCGGCGGTGGCGGAAAACCGCGTCAATCTGTTCACGCGACAGAGCAAGGATTGTCTTCAGGGCGCGGGGAGTGTCCAGCTCGGCTTCACAAACGCCGCCCAGATAACCCGCCACCTGCGCGCTGACGCTCTCGCGAAAGGCCTCAATCTCGGCAATGTTCGCAAACACGGGATCCTCAGCCTCGATGCGGCCCTGCAAACAGCCAATCCAATAACGCTGCGCGCCAATCGTGTGAGTGAGCTGAACTCGCACGTTCGGCTCGCCATGAGGAGGCAAGCCAAAGTCCAGCATTTGGCGTTCAAGCTCAGCAGGAGTGAGCGATCCACAATGAGCAATCAAGCCAATCAGCGATTTCTGCGAGCGCTCGTGCATGTCGAGCAAAGCGGTGGGTGTGTACGATCGAAGGCTCCAGTGAAGCCTGAGAGAGCGAGCTCCGCGAGCGGGCTTTCGCGCCGCAAGGCAAGATTCTAGCAAGCGCGGCAACAGCGGTACGTGGCTTACACGGTGACATGGTGACACAGAGAACGGCACTGGCGCGTAGAGGGGGGTGTCCGACTGTCCGCGTCGGGCAACCGTTCATTTGGCAATTCGTGTCGCTGCATGTGGTACACTTTGCAGCGTCCTATTGGAGGGAGCAATTTGAGCGAGTTCAGCACAATCGAATGGACTGATGCAACCTGGAATCCAGTTCGCGGTTGCACGAAGATCAGCCCCGGATGCGCTCATTGCTATGCAGCGACCTTCGCTGAACGGTGGCGTGACATTCCGGGACATCCCTACGAACAAGGATTTGATCTTCGCCTCGTTCCAGAAAAGCTACTCGAACCCCTGCGTTGGCGAACCGGTAGGCGGGTTTTTGTGAACTCAATGAGCGACCTTTTTCAAGATGGTGTGCCAGATGAATTTATCGCCAACGTGTGCGCGACGATGGTCGCTGCCAATTGGCATGTGTTTCAGCTTCTGACGAAGAGATCTGAGCGCCTTCGGGACTACATGATCAGGCGATTCCCGGAAGCTCGCCTGCACAAACACATTTGGCTTGGAGTAAGTGTCGAAGATCGGAAATACGGCATTCCTCGCATCTCCCACTTGAAGGACACACCGGCGGCAGTCCGATTCTTGTCAATCGAACCCCTGCTTGAAGATCTGGGAAGAGTGAACTTCTCTGGAATTCAATGGGTGATCGTCGGAGGGGAGAGCGGACCAGGTGCACGGCCAATGGAAGAGAAATGGGTGCTCTCACTCCGCGATCAATGCTTGGATCAAGGTGTTCCGTTCTTTTTCAAGCAATGGGGCGGTGTTCGCAAGAGTCAAACGGGCCGGAGCCTGAGGAATCAGTACTACGACGAAATGCCCGACATACAGCCCGCAGAGGCACCGACAACCGATGCTCGAAACAGCTTATTGGCGCTGGCTACTGCAATGATTGGGGCGACAAGTTGGACACAGACAAAATCTACGCGGGCCGCGAACAGGCGCGGGTAAAGCACGAAATCCTTCGCCGTTACCTCGTCCCATTTGCATGCAAAGTGGGCTCGACATGGAATTCCATTACCTATGTAGACGCTTTTTGCGGCCCTTGGGAATCCAGAACCAAGGACTTTTCAGATACATCATTCAAGATAGCTATTGATCGTCTATTGGAGGCACAACGGTCGCTGCTTGTAAATCAGAAGCGACAAGTTCAAATGCGTTTCGCCTTTGTTGAACAAGACTCCACATCATTTGCTCAACTAAAGACCTTCTGCGACAAGCAGAAGCATCTCGACATATGCACCGTGCATGCACCCTTCGCCGATTCGCTACCAACACTCACCAAGTTCATCGGAAAACGCTCTGACAATTTTGTATTTGTCTTTATTGATCCTTTGGGTTGGACCGATGCCAATCTGGATGAGGTTGTGAGCTTGCTCCTTGGTCAATCCTCCGAAGTGCTGATCAATTTCATGACTCATTTCGTGCAGCGCCAAGTGGGTAACATGGATCCTGATACCCAAGAAAAAGCAGCGAGTATCCTAGGCGGTACGGAGACTCTGAAGCAAATCCGCGCGCTCAGTAGCGCGCAGGACAAAGAGGACCTGATCGTCCAAAGCTACTGCAACTACGTTCGAATGAAATGCAAGTTCTCGTTTGTCGCTGCCACACCAATCCTGTTCCCCGCAATGGACCGCACGTTTTACCACTTAGTTTACGGCAGTAGGAACATCATGGGGCTCAGCGTGTTTCGGGACGTCGAGCGACGTGCGACGGACAAACAGCAGTCCACGCGCGACGGTGCGCTTCAAGCGAAAAGAAAGTCTAGGGGCGAACGGCTTCTCTTCTCAGCGGAAGTAATGGGTTCCTCCCACCTCGACAATTTACGAGCACATCACAACGCGGTGGCCCGAGCCGAGGTGCTTGAGTCTCTCATGAAGAAGAAGACCGTCGGATACGACGACCTCTTTGCGATGGCATTGGCTCACCAACTGACTTCAGAGCAAGACCTTTGGAACTGGATTTCGCTCTGGAAGAAAGAAGGCTGGATAGAAGTCGTCGGAACCAAAGGCACTGGACGCCCTGACATCCGCAGCAACGCGTCCATCAGATGGTTAAAGTAGGTGTCACGCTTTTCAAAATGAGGGGACGCGCACCAAGCGATCTATGGAGCGAATCGTGAATTCGAAACACTGATCAAAGGCGTTGCTCATCCATAAGTTCACGAATAGCGCTCTCTATTTTTGCCTTGCCTTCCGGCATCGAACGTATGCCCGAAACCATGGTTACATTTCCCCTCCGGATTTCTCTGCTCACCGGACGCGCTTCCAAAATACCGTATTCATTCTCCTCGGTTCGATGAAAAGGCAACAGGGATTCAAACGCACTCCTTCTGAATTGCGACATGCTGACAAGCAGGAAGTTGGGCCTCGCTACCCTCTTACTTTCCGTGAGCAACCCCAATTCACTCTTACCCAGCAAAATCGGGTCTGGCTTAGTAACCCACTCACCCATCGTGAGAAAGTGTCAGGCACGAGGAACTGACAATTTTGGAGACGTGAAACCAACGACATATCGATACGCACGGCCTAAAAACGTTCCTGCCACAAATCCATTGTTCTCTTCAATTACGGAAGTCGTGCTGTACTTTCGGATCTCTGCAACCACCGCTTGATTGACTTTTTCAACTCTTTGCTAGAATGGTGGGACGGATTAACGTGTTAAATGCGTGATCGGTATCGTCATGGCCCAGGGCCATCGCAACGAACGCGTGTACTCGTTTTTTCATGCTTAGCCGAATGATCCTTCGCGTCACGGTGAAAGAGTGCCCTAACGATGGCGCGGTAGGGCCTGCCACGACAGCGGCAAGGCCTTGGCCAACGCCGCTACCCCTTAATTCCGCACATGACGTTGCGGAACCTGGTGGGGCTTCCGCCGTGGGACATTTCGGCGGTTTGGCCGGGTTGGCCTTTGCCGCAGTTGATGACTCCCCATAAATCCCAGTGGTCCTGGTTGCAGATGGCGTCGCAGTTGCCCCAGAACTCGGGCGTTACTCCTTGATAGTTGGGGTTCTTCACTATGCCCGTGATCTTGCCGTTCTTGATCACGCGGCCGATTTCGGCTCCAAACTGAAAGTTCAACCGCATCTGGTCGATGCTCCAGCTTTTGTTGACTTCCATGATGATGCCGTCCTTCGTGTCGGCGATCATGTCGTCGTAGCTCCAGGTGCCGGGCATGAGGCTGAGATTCGGGATTCTCGTGATCGGGATGTTCGAGAAACCCTCGGCCCTGTTGCAGCCGTTGCTGGGCGTTTCGTCGCTCAGCACCGTCGCTGTTTCGCGCGTCTGGAACCAGTTCTTGTGGATGCCGTTTTGCACCACATGGAAGCGCTGCATGCGCACGCCGTCGTCGTCGTAGCCCGCCGTGGCCAGGCCGCCGGGGACCGTGCAATCAGCCACGAGGTTCACGATCTCGCTGCCATACCTGAAGCCGCCGGGCGCGTAGTGCAGGTTGGGCACCATGAAACTTCTGCCGGCGTAATTGGCCTCCATGCCCAGCACGCGGTCAAACTCGTTGGGGTGCCCCACGCTTTCGTGGATTTGCAGCGCTAGCTGCGGGCCGTCGAGGATCAGCGTGGTCCTGCCGCTGGGGCACTGGGGCGCGGTCAACAGCGCAATCGCCTCATCTCGGATTCTCTCGGCGTTGCCCAGCAGGTCATAGGCGGCCACAATTTCGTAGCCCATGCACTTGTGGTTGCCGCCCCAGCTTTGCGGGTAGCTGCGGATCTGCACGTCGCCGTTGCCCACGGCCGTGGCCGAATAGCCCGCGCCTGAACGCAGCAGGTCCTGCACGATGTAGGCGCCCTGGGTGTCCATGTAGAACTGCTTCTCGCGCGCGAACTGCATGTTGCTGCTGGCGACCTTGATTTCCGGTTTCCGGCGCAGGATTTCGTCGATGCGCATGAGCAGCCCCAGCTTCTCCTCGAGGCTGACCTTGAAGGGATCAATGGTGAAGGGCGTGGCCCAGAAGTCCTCCACGGCCTGGCGCGGCGCGAGCTTCACGTCCTGCTTTTTGACCTGGGCGCTGGCCTTGGCAATGGCCACGGCGCGCTGGGCGCAGGTTTTCAGGTTGGTCGTGTTGACATCAACGATGCTGGCAAAACCCCAGGCGCCGTTGGCGATGACGCGAATACCCGCGCCGACGCTTTCACTGAAGTTCAAATTGCCCGGCTTGCCGTTGCGCAGGAAAATGTCCTCACGGCGATACTCAATGATGCGCACGTCGGCATAGCTGGCTCCCTGCTGCTGCGCGGCATCGATGGCTTCCTGGCAGTAATTCTTCATGGCGGCTCCCGATTCGGACCGGGATTGTCGCCAAATGGTATGCGCGCGGCAAGGTGCTGTCGCGAGACGGCGCGTAGAGCCGCTGACAGGCTGCAGAAGGAGTCCCTGTCAGCGGCCTGCTTTGGACGCTGCGGGCCGCGAGTGACCTTCTGTACTGCGATGTACTCCCTTTTCCGAAAAGTGTAGCAGCGTATCTTCAGGGCATGAGCGAGCGGATTGAACACTGGACCAGCGAGTTCCTTTCAAGCACACCAGGAGAGCTGGCCGCGCAGCGGGCAGGCGAACGTGCAGGCGCGCTGCTGGTGAAGTTCCTTGAGGGCGCCTGCGGCAGCGCGCTGGACCCCGCTGACATGGAGCAGCGAAACATCACCGACGGCGTGGCCATTGGGCTTGCCCCGCTGCAACTGAGCGATGCCGAGCGCAACGCCCTGCCCGAACTTCTGGAAGAGTTTCTCTCACAGATGGAGCAAAGCGGCCGGCTTGCCGGCGGCGCTGCTCTGGGCGCCTATGCGCGCCAGACGGCAACAGCGCACCTGCTGAAGAAGCAGGTGCGGCGAGCCTTGGCCAAGGTGGGGCCCAATGAGCCCTGTCCGTGTGGCAGCGGCAAGAAGTACAAGAAATGCTGCATGTAGCTGCGGTTACTTCCCCTCGGTCAGGGGCAGGAACAGGTCTTCAAGAAAGAACGCCGCCAGCTCAGCGCGGCCCTCGACCCCCGCTTTCTTGTAGATCGCCAGCGATTGTTGCCGCGCTGTACGCTCGCTTACTTTGCGCACGCGGGCGACCTCTTTGTGGCTGAGGCCCTTGAGCAGCAGCAGGGCCACGTCGCGCTCGGCGGGTGTGAAGCGCCAGCGGGCAAACTGCTTGTCGATGGCCTCGCCGAGTCCCTGCAGCAATGTGTGAGCTTCCTTGCGCCAGCGCTCGGCTTCGGCGCGGGTGGCAGTGAGGTTCACCGCCAAGGCCCTGGCCTCACCAGAAGCCTGCCTCAGCCGCCACGCGAGCAGGCCGGCCGCGCCAAGGGAAAGCAGGGCCACGGCAATCTCAACGGCCATGTGGCCCAGGGACGTGCCAGAGGTGGTATCCCACACAATATCGGCGACCATCATCACGCCCACGGCCGCAAAGCCGGCAATGGCCACGCCTGCGGACCAGTTTTCACCTGCGTCATCTGACATATGGCTGCTCCCAACCCTTGCGCCGCGCGGCCTTTGCGGACTGTGTCGCACGCTTCAGGGCGCGTGCGCATTCCACGCGTTATGTTTCGCAGGAAGGCATTGAACGTTTCCGGCGCGTGGCCGAAAGCGCTTGGCGCCAAGATTGGAGAGAAGCCATGAATTCCCCCCTGCATCCTGTACTGGTTCACCTGCCCCTGGGCCTGGCCGTGATCATGCCTTTGATCTCGGCGGGCGTCTTGTTCGCCTGGTTCAAGGGCTGGCTCAATGCCCGCGCCTGGGCCCTGGTAGTCGTGCTGCAACTGGCGCTGGCCGTGGGCGGCTTTGCCGCCATGCAGAGCGGCGAGCGCGACGAAGACAACGTCGAGCGCGTGGTGCCCGAGGCAGCCCTCGAAGCCCACGAAGACGCCGCCAAGGTTTTCACCTGGCTGGCGGGAGCCACGCTTGCACTTTCGGCTGCGGCGTTGGCCCTTCCCGGCGATCGGCTCAAGCAGGGCGTGGCCCTGGCGGCAGTCGCCGGGACGCTCGGCGTGCTGGGCGCGGGTTATGTTACGGGCAAGAGAGGCGGAGAGCTGGTCTACAGCCACAATGCCGCATCGGTTTATGCCGCGCCGGCCGGCACTCCGGCGGGCGGCCCCACGCCGGAACACCGCGACGCGGATTAGAAAACATGGCGGCTCCCTGATAGAACGTGTGCGTTCTGAATGGAGCCGCCATGGGTCTTTCCCGTACTCTGCGCCACAGCCTGTTTGCCATGCTCTGCGCCGCCACTGTGTTCATCACGGCATGTCAGACCGACGCGATCACCGGCAAGTCAACGCTCAACCTCTACAGCTACGACGATGAAAAGCGCCTGGGCGACGAGGCCGTACAGCCCATTTTGGCCGAGTTGGGCGGGCTCTACCCAGATCCCGTGATCCAGGACTACGTCACGATGGTGGGCAAGAAGGTCGAGGCCGCCGGCCGTTCGCGGTTGCGCAAGGACGCCGGGTTCCCCGACTGGGACTTCAAGTTCTACGTCGTCAACACCAGCATGCTCAACGCCTTTGCGCTTCCCGGCGGGCATGTGTTCGTCACGCGCGGCATCCTGCTGCGCATGAAAGACGAAAGCGAGCTGGCGGGCCTGCTGGGCCATGAAGTGACTCACGTGTTTGCGCGCCACAGCGTCGAGCGCATGAGCGAAGTGACGCTCATGATCATCCCCGTGGCCCTGCTGGCCAGCATCGAGGAAACCCAGGGCGTGGCCGTGGTGGGCATGGTGGCGGTGCAGCTTCTAACGCTGAAGTACGGGCGCGACGACGAAACCGAGGCCGACCACAACGGCATGCGCTTTGCCGTGAGAGCCGGCTACCACCCTGACGGCATCATCAACGTGATGCGCATGCTCAACGAGTACACGGACGAGCACGGCGGCGGTGGCCCGGAGTTCCTCAGCACCCACCCCGACCCCGGCAACCGCGTCGATTACCTCACCCGGCAGATGCGCAAAGAGTACCCCGACGCCGACACCGCGGCCTACCTGCGCAACGGCCCGGAGTATGACGCGGCGCTCGTGGATATCCGCGCCTGCCAGCCGGCTTACGTACTGGCCGACCAGGGCGACGACGCCATGGGAGAGGGCTTCAAGGCCTTCGAGCAGGGGGGCGAGGCGGCAGCCCTGCCCCACTACCGCAAGGCCCTGGGCCTCTATCAGCAGGCCGTGAACAAGGTCAACCGCCACGCCATCCTGCACGTCAATGTGGCCCAGGCCCACTACTACCTGAAGAACTACGAGGCCTCGGAACGCGCCATTGTCGAGGCCCTGAACCTCGAACCGGGGGGCTTCTGGCCCAACTTCATGGGCGGCCTCACCGCCATCAAGCGCAACGACCACGGTGTGGCTGCCGCGCGTTTTGAGAACGCCCTGCGTCTGATTCCGGAATCGCCGGTGGGCATGTTCTACCTGGCCGTGTCCTATGACCGTCTCGGGCGCGCCGGCGATGCCGTGACCTACTACCGCAAGGCCTGGGATACCTTCGGCGGCGAAGGAGATCTGGCCGAGGCGGCGCGGCAGCGGCTCATCGAACTGGGCCAGCCGGACCCCAAGACCCAGGGACGGTAACGGTGAAGGCGGCGTGTCAGGGCCGGGTGCGGGTCACGGTGATGGTGATCTGCTGAACGTGGCCGCCCTCGGCCTGTCGGCCGCCGCGCAGGATGAAGCGTGAAACCAGGTGCTCCTCGCGGTCAAAGTCGAGGCTGCCGCTGAAGGTCATGACCGCCGGAGTCTGCCCGAAGCTGCCGGTAATGCGCCAGTCGATCTCCAGCGTGGCGCGCCGGACAGTCAGTTCGCTCAGACGCACCTCAAGCTCGTTCTTTTCGATTTTGAAGCCTTGGGCCGAAATCAGACTGTTGAGGCCGCCTGGCCGCGCCAGCTCTTCGGCCGGCACGGTCCAGCGGTCGCCTTCACGCACCTCGCCCGCGGGCAGAAGCGCGGCATCAAAGCCGTCGATCAAGAACCTCTGGCGCCCGACGTCGGCCTTGCCCTCCACCAGCGTGGCGCCCGCGGTGCCCTGGGCGTCGCGCCGCAACTCGAGGGTGCATCC